>UMFL01005608.1_pt1 | contig 12444 bp, 10 predicted proteins | sample 1965001 | NCBI WGS metagenome assembly UMFL01 (sample SAMEA4836045, study PRJEB28245) | human gut metagenome | biome: gut microbiome; material: fecal sample | place: Denmark | collected 2008 | reverse complement strand
GGAGCCACTCCGTACTGGTTGAGCAGATAACCCATGCGCATCACATATTCGTTATGATGATGTTCACAATAACTCACTCCCTCCTCTTCCAGCAGGCGTTCGGCAGCTTTCACCACCTTCTCCAAACGTTTGTTGCGCTTTGTCGGCACAGCTTCGGAAGCGCCATCCTGCGGTTGGGGAGCAATCGGACTATCTTGCAAAACAAAAGAAGCGGCACTGGGATTGTAATATACATGAGGGTCGGAAGCCAGTCCACTGATACGGGTAGCATTCTTGCACTGCCCGTCGCTTTCGAAGCCCACCAGGCAGGAATAGTAGTCGTTGACTTGATTGAAATACTTGGCGTATTGCCGGAAGGCTTTTCCCTTTTCCGCTCCGTTCAGGTCATCGATGCGGCAGATGATACGGATGCCATGACCACTGATGGTGGTGTAGGCCATCAATGTATACTTGTCGGCACAAATCAATGTCAGTGTGGCAGCCATCCGCTCGGGAGCGATGTGGTCCAGGTCGACCAAGGTATAGCCGGTCCAGGCACAGATATGTTCGCGGGTCTTCCCACCTTCAAAGCAGACGGCAACAGCGAAGCAGGGACAGCCGGACTTCTCGCGGTCGGCATCCCTACGCAGGTCTTGCTGCAAGTAGTAGCGATGTTTCTCGGTGCGGTCTCGCAGGGCAGCGTCGCATTTAATGATGTTGACTATTTCTTCAAGAGAAGTTTCTACTGATTCTGTGTCCGAATAGCCTCTGAAAAGGCTGATATTGCGGTGTTCCATAATTTACTGATTTTTGTTTATGTTTAAAATTACGACGCGAAGGAACGCATAAGTACCCAGATACACAAGTCCGGTCGTTTCCACTACATGGAAATGATTTCGCTTGTTTTTATTATTGTTTAACAATTAAAAGAGTCAACATGACAAAGAAAGAGCCGGTGACACCGGCATTCGGAGCCTTTCTGAGCAAATGCCAGAAAGAACAGCTCGTTAACGGCAGACATCTGACCAACGAGACCATCGCCCAAGCAACGATGATGAGTACCAGAACCTACAACCTTTTAAAAAAGGGCTGAGTAACAACATCAACCAGATACATGCCGTAACGCATTTCTGGCGGTCGTTCCCTAAAACCGAACAAGAAAAGGAGAGCTTTGAGAAAGAGGTAGCAGATTGCCTGGAGAGTGATTTGAGGAACTACAGAATCCATACCGGAGTCCTGAAGCCTTAACTTCACTTGCAACCTTGACACTTGTGGCACCCTTTTTCCAATACTCCCTATTAGGCTAATATTTATCACACACAAACGATACAGGTCTGTGCATATTGATAATTTGTCTCGCGCGCGTAACGGGTATTTATGTTTAAGGGGTGACACAGGTGTCATTTCGGCTTACCACTGATTACATAAATTGACAGAAATTGAAAAGAAAAATTACCTACAAGAATCTGTGAATTTTATGGTATAGATATTAGAGAAAGTAAGCAGCTATTCCATATAAAATATAATCATGATTATGAAACAATATAATATTGCCGTTGCAGGTACCGGCTATGTAGGTCTGAGTATTGCAACTTTGCTTGCACAGCACAACCATGTCACTGCTGTCGATATAATCCCTAATAAAGTAGAACTTATCAACAACAAGAAATCACCCATTCAGGATGAATATATAGAGAAGTATTTGGCAGAAAAGGAGCTTGACCTAACTGCTACTCTGGACGGCAAGGCAGCCTACAAAGATGCGGACTACGTCGTTATTGCCGCTCCTACCAACTACGACCCGGTGAAGAACTTCTTCGACACCCATCATATCGAAGATGTGATAGACCTCGTCATCAGCGTAAATCCGGATGCGGTAATGATCATCAAATCAACCATCCCCGTAGGCTACACCCGCTCACTCTATATAAAATATGCACAACAATTCCTTCACAATCCGGAACTGGAAGGCAAAAAATTCAACCTGCTCTTTTCTCCGGAATTTTTGCGTGAGAGTAAAGCACTTTACGATAACCTTTATCCTTCTCGCATCATAGTAGGTTATCCTAAAATTATTGAAGGAACAGAATTTACAGAAGAAAATACAGCTATAAATGCCATCAGCAATCCCAATGCGGAAGAATATGCCAAAATTTTCGCAACATTGCTCCAACAAGGTGCTGTTAAAGAGAACATAGATACCCTATTTATGGGTATGAAAGAAGCCGAAGCCGTAAAACTTTTCGCCAATACCTACCTTGCCCTGCGTGTCAGCTATTTCAACGAACTCGACACGTATGCCGAAATGAAAGGGCTTGATACCGCAGCCATCATCAACGGAGTATGTCTCGACCCACGTATCGGCACACACAACAACAACCCCTCTTTCGGTTACGGCGGCTATTGTTTACCTAAAGATACAAAGCAACTCCTTGCCAATTACGACCGCGTCCCCCAAAACATGATGACCGCCATTGTGGAAAGCAATCGCACACGCAAGGATTTCATTGCTGACCGTGTATTGCAGAAAGCCGGTTACTATAGTTATGCAGAAGGTAATTATGATGTTGCAAAAGAAAAGCAAGTTGTAATTGGCGTATATCGCTTGACGATGAAGTCCAATTCGGATAATTTCCGACAATCATCCATTCAAGGTGTAATGAAACGGATAAAGGCAAAAGGGGCAGAGATTATCATCTACGAACCGACACTGGAAGATGGAAGCACGTTCTTCGGCAGCAGAGTAATGAATAATCTGGATGAATTCAAACTACAGAGTGATGCGATTATCGCCAATAGGTATGACATCTGCCTGGAAGAGGTGAAAGAGAAAGTTTATACGAGGGATATTTTTAGAAGAGATTAAGAAACTATTTTTTGAAAAAGTGATAAACACTCCTTATAAAATCCGATGAATTATATTCATAAATATACAACCTGTATCATTCAATACCTCTATATATACATAATGATATCCTCCGCAGGAATGGCCTTACCCGCCTATATAGGGAATGATAATTTCATCATATTGACACTATTAATGGGAATATACTATGTATTGAAGAAAAAGACATTATTTCATCTTCAAAAGCAATATTTACTTTTCATCGGATGCTTGTTTTTTTCAATGCTTCTAGTCATAATAGGCTCTACATTAAGTTTAGGTACAGCACTCAGTGTGACTTCTATACCATTAATCATATACGCCACCTACAAAATAGATCCGGCCAACTACCTACAAAGATTTATCAAACTCATTTTTTATATTGCTTTAATCAGTATCATCCTCTTTACTATCACGCGTATATATGGCTTCAATTCATTTTCAAGCATATTTCCACATCTGTACACTTCATTTTTTAGAGGAGGAGAAGTGTACAGTTACGGAGGATTTTTATACCGTTTTGTGACTTTACACAGTGACAGAAATTGTGGTCCGTTCAGCGAACCTGGGCAATATCAATGTGTGCTTTCCTCTGCTTTATACTTCATCATGTTCCATCCTCGCCTTTTTGAAGCTAAAGAGCGAATACGATATATAATCGTGTTCTTCCTTGCCTTGATTACAACTCTTTCTACAAGCGGTTATATCGGAATAGTAATATTGGTTTTCTGTTACCTATTGCATTCCTTAAAAACAATAGACAAACGAATGAAATACGCTATTATAATTACGATTATCGGCACTATGCTTTTTATGTCAATGACAAAACTCGGTAATGAATTCATGAACACAGTTGTATTCCACAAAATTTACGCAAATGGTCAATTGGATTTCTCTCTTAATTCCGGTGGTGCACGTACAATAAGTATAAGTAGCGTATTGACTACCGTATACAACCACCCTATCACCTTGATTGGAGTTGGTTATGACGAATTACATAATATGGGAGTGGAAGGATGTGCTGGTTTTCTCTTCCTACTTCTCGCCGTAGGAATAATGTCATTTTCCATATTATTTGGCTTTTGTTTCCATCAAGTATTTAAGTATAATAAGAGTATCTGGGACATTATGGTACGAATTTTATTAGTCTTAAATATGGGATTAAGCCAGCCCCACATTATGAATGTTGCTCTCTTTACCATGATGTTATATCCTTACTTCATAGCTAACAGCTTAAAAAAAACAAATACATCCTATGTCAGAAGTTGCTAACAGAGTATTGAAGAATAGCGGATATCTATATTTTAGCATGGGACTATCCATGTTTGTTTCCCTCTATTCCACCCGTCTAATTCTCAATGCACTCGGAAGCTCCGATTTTGGCATATTCTGCATTATCGGAGGAGCAATCGGTATGTTAGGGTTCTTAAATGCAGCCATGTCAACCACCACCCAACGCTTTATTAATTATGCAGAAGGAGAAGGAAAACCCGAAAAACAAAAAAGTATTTTCACTGTAAGTATAAGTATCCATTTTCTATTATCATTATTGATGGTTATCATTTTCGAGATAGCCTATTTTTTCTTCTTTGATGGTATATTAAATATTCCTTCTGATCGAATTCCTTCAGCCAAATGGATTTATCAGTTAATGCTTTTATCGACAGTATTAACCATCCAGACCGTACCTTATAATGCTATTATCAATGCTCATGAAAACATGCGGTATCTAAGTATTATAGGCGTTTTTCAAACACTTATGAAGTTAGTTATAGCATTAATAGTAGTCCATGTATATACAGATAAATTAATTCTATATGGTATCCTCACAACCTTTGTCTCATTAATATTCATGATTATTCTTCAAATTTATTGCCATCGGAATTACTCAGAATGTACGTACAGCATCCACAAATATCACAATAAAGAACTAATGAAAGAAATGACTTCATTTGCTGGTTGGGGATTTATAAACTCCTCTTCTTCGATGTTTGCACAATACGGGATGGGAATTGTATTAAATTCGTTCTTCGGTACAATATTAAGTGCAGCTCAAGGGGTAGCCAACCAAATATCCGGTCAGCTAATGGTGTTTTCACGTACTATGCTAATGGCAATCAACCCTATTATTGGGAAAAAGGCCGGCAGTAATGACATAACTAATATGATGCGTATTTCATTATTCAGTTCAAAAATGTCTTTTCTCATCATCGCCTTTTTTGCCTTTCCTTTTATTATTGAAACCCCTTATATACTCCAACTATGGCTAAAAAATGTTCCGGAATGGAGTGTATGTTTCTTTAGATTTGAAATAACAAGAAATATGTTAGACCAATTAACTATCACATTAACAAGTGCCATCAATGCAGAAGGACGGATAAAATATTATTCGATACTTCGTGGATGTTCATATTTCCTGCCATTACCTATTAGTCTATTTCTTTTTCATTTAGGATTTTCACCTTATTGGTTTTATATCATATGGATATTTACATGGAATGGAATAGGCAGTCTCATCATTCTATATTATGCACATAAAAATTGCGGAATGCAATATGCTGATTTTTTCAAAATTATAATATATCCTATACTACTAATAACAATCTCTACATTATCAATCAGTGGGATAATTACAGTATATATGGATGAATCATTTTTGCGTTTAGTTATCATTTTATGTACTACTACGATAATATTTATTATTTCATGTTGTTGGGGATTTGTGTTTTCGCCTAAAGAAAGAAAAATCATATTATCGGCATCTATGTCATTATTGAAAGAAATAAAAGTGAAGCTACATCTTTGAATTAAAAATAATTGTAGCACCAAAACTAAAAGGTCATCACAGGTAATCATCATTATACCAACATACCATTTATTGAATAGTGCTCACCAGACTCAGGAAATCCAACAAGAGTTATTAAGATCGTACTCGCCTGTGAAAATATATTGACTTTATAACAAAAACATTTATCATCAAATACTTTTAAAAGCATCAAGAAGTATATATAAATAAAATATCATAAAACAATGAACTATTTAACAGATAAAATTCTACGCGGAACACATCGACTTTACGTTAACCATTATGGCTCATACCTAAAACCGATTGACAGCATAATGGATCCTGAGAAGGCGTCCAACATTATATATCAACAACTAAAATCAGATTCACCTTCAATGGTTGCTCGATATGGAAGTACAGAAATATTATGCGTAAATAACTATTTAGGGATAAAAAAATATAAGCATAACATTATAGATTATATCACAGATAAAATACCCCAATTTTGGTGGAATCAGATTGGCATATACAACATGCAACATCTTTCTGGTTTTTTTCCACTTACAGAACTAAATTTAGAAAGATTTGGAGAATTAATGATCGAAGATTCAAAACATGTTGACATATTAGGTTCATGGCGTATAGAAGAACGTAGACTTATTGATATAAACAAAGTAAAGACTATACAATTACTACTTTTAGAACCATACCATGCAAAACATCCATGGTCAAGAGTTCTTAAGGGGAAAAAGGTATTAGTCATACACCCTTTTGCTGAAACAATACAACATCAATATGAACAAAAAAGAACATTATTATTCAAAAATCCAGATGTACTACCTGAATTTCAACTAGAAACAATTAAGGCTGTTCAAAGTCTTGGCGGGCAAAGTCCTTTCAATACCTGGTTCGATGCATTAGAATATATGAAAGATGAAATTGATAAACGAGATTATGACATTGCACTCATTGGATGTGGAGCATACGGATTCCCCTTAGCTGCTCATGTAAAACGGACAGGAAAAAAAGCAGTACACTTAGGTGGAGCTTTACAATTACTATTTGGAATCAAAGGAAAACGTTGGATCAACCCTTATTATGGTAAGGTATTCCTTCCATTCTTAAAGGAAAACTATTACAACAATTTAATGAATGAATTTTGGGTTTATCCATCAGAATCAGAGCGACCTTCGAATGCGGCTAATGTAGAAGGGGCATGCTATTGGTAAATTAAATTACAATATACTTTATTTTATAATATGTCATCAAAGATTAAAGTATTATATATTACAAAATATAATCAAAAAGAAATCTTAGAAAAACCTGATAATTTTACATATTACATTAAAAGCATAATGAATAGCAATTTAATAGATGTGTACTTGCTAAATCCATTATCTTTACAAAAAGGCAATAGCATTCAGGTTCTAATCGCCTTAGTAAAAACAATAAAAGATATCAATCCTGATATTCTGTATCTAGGCGCCCTGCAAGGTCTCGGCAAGTTGGTAGTTTTAAAACGAATCGGAATCCTAAAATGTAAAATAGTTGCATGGAAATATACTTACTGTAAAGAATATTCCAACCCTATTAAGAATTGGTTTATCAAGTTCTTTTATTGGAAAGGAATAGACAGAATTTACATGATGTTTGATAACCATACACGGCATGCACTGAGTCATAATATTGTAAAAGATTGCCAAATAACAACACTGAGCAGAGGAACAGAAGTCGAATGGTATCAAAAATATCTTATTCCCCAAAAAGACAATTTTCTGGTAATGGCTACAGGAAAGGATAGCAGAGATTACCAAACACTCAGTGAAGCCTGCGAGCAAACTCAGACAAACTGCCATATCATTACCCGCCGCCACGAAAGCAATATAAAAGCAGCGGAAAAGTTCAAAAACAGTCAATACATAAAATTCACATTTATGGAAGACCTGCATATAAACAATGAATATGAGTACATTATGCAACAACAAGGTCAAGCATCCATATTGGCTATTCCTTGTGAGAGAAGAAAATATGGAGTAGGCTACACCAATATAATAGAAGCATTGCCCTACTACATTCCAATCCTAATGACACATAACCCCGATATACACATAGATTTAGAAAAAGAATGCATCGGCTATTTAATAGAACCTTACGATGTCGAAGCATGGAAAGAAAAAATCATTTACCTAAAGCAACATCCGGAAGTCATAGAAACAATGAGCAAACATGCTAAAAAGTTGACAGAAGGAGAATATAATGCACGAACCACCGCTTCCTATATAATGAATGACTTTATCCGAATCACCCAATAATGCAAGTATGAGCTTCAAAACATGCCGCCAATTAATACACGAAGATTTCCGTAAGGTGCTGACACAACAGCCACATGGAAAAATATCCGAATACTTATATATCCTAAGATATTTAATTACCAACAATTCATTCAAATTTTGTTTTTGGTTCAGATTGGGCAGCTGGTCAAAAGGAAAGAAAAGAGTACTACCTATCTATATCCTTTCATGGATGATGCATCGGCATTACATGTTTAAATTTGGAATTCAGATGCCATTAGGTACCCCCGTAAAAGGAGGATTAAGCTTTAATCATTTTTCATGTATCATTATTAATGGAGCAACCCAAATAGGACATAATTGTACCATATTTCATGGCGTAACAACAGCTCTAAAAATGGGAGGAAGCAATGCTGGCGTACCCTCTATTGGAAATAATTGTGTGTTGGGACCAGGAAGTAAAATTCTAGGTTCTGTAACTCTTGGAGATAATGTTTTTGTGGGAGCCAATGCTGTAGTTACTCATGATATGCCATCAAACAGCATAGTAGCCGGAATCCCTGCAAAGGTGATTAGTATGAATGGACTGCAAAGTACAGAATTAGTAAGACAGCATAAATGAAAAAAAGAATAGAATGGATTGATTTATGCAAAATCATAACAATGATAATTGTATGCTATGATCATACAATTCAAAGCATTGCTCCCGATGAAGCCTTGAAAAACAGTTTCTTCATAGGCACTATATCTTTTCATATGCCCCTATTTATGATATTAAGCGGCTATTTTATCAACCCTAAAAGAATGAGAACTGATAAAATTACAACATCTTGTTTTTCGAAATTTAAGCATCTAATGGTACCCGCTTTTTCTTGGTATATAATCCAATGTTGCCTATTTAGAGAAATACCTGAAGTAAAAGCATCATTAGAATCATATTGGTTTTTAAGCTGCCTATTTTTCTGCTTCTGCATATTAGCCATTATTACAAAAATCACTACCAATAACCTTATTGTATTTACGGTGGCATGTATAATAACCTATTTCACACCATACTGTTACTTTGTAAAGATTAATTTTTTAATGCCTTTCTTAGCTATAGGATATTGGTTGAATAAACATAATAAATATCTAACTTGGCAATTAGTATTACCTATATTAATGATTTACATAATCCTATATCAACATTGGACTTTTGAGGATTCTGTTTATATTACTCCTATTCGCTTTCACAAATTCAGTTCTATAATACCGATATCACACATAGCCATATTTCGATTTGCAATTGCTGTAACTGGAAGTTTATCAATAATATATGGTTGCATATTAATCACAAAGTATTTTAAAAACAACATCCTTATAAAAAAACTTATTCATTATGGGAAATATACACTTTGCATATATACCATACATTTCATTTTTATAAAACTCATAAAAGATTTTTTCAATAAACATTTGTGGAACAATGACTATCCTCTTATATTATTTTCAATATTAATATCAACACTAATAGTTATACTATCTCTATCAATTGCATCCTTACTTAGGTATAACCATTATACTAAAAAAATTCTACTAGGAGACTTTTAAAATACAACAAATATGAAACTTACATTTAAGAATGTCTTGATTACAGGCGGAGCTGGTTTCATCGGCTCTAACATTGCATCAAAGTTAGTTGACAAAGGAGTTAACGTGACTGTATTAGACTCTTTGTCTGAGCAAATACACGGACAAAAACCGGAAGAGACATCCCCTCTTTATCTATCTATAAAAGATAAAGTCAAGTTCATCAAAGGAAGTGTCACATCACGGGAAGATTGGCTAAAAGCCATTGATGGTCAAGAAGCCATTATTCACTTGGCAGCAGAGACCGGTACAGGGCAGTCTATGTATGAAATAGAAAAATATGTAAATACTAATATCGGTGGAACAGCGTTAATGCTTGATATTTTGACCAATGCCAAGCACAACGTAAAGCGCGTTATTGTAGCTGAAAGCCGTGCCATCTATGGAGAAGGCAAATACTATAGCCCACTATTGGAAAAAGATGTTTATCCGAAAGAACGTTTAGACGAGAATATGTGCAAAGGAGAATTTGAATGTACTTATCCTAATGCCGGAAAACTGCAATTAGTGGCTACCACTGAAGACTCGAAGATACATCCCTCTTCCGTATACGGCATAACCAAACAAGTACAAGGCCAATTGGTACATTTGGTATGCCCTTCCATTGGCATTGATGCTGTTTCATACAGGTACCAAAATGTATACGGTCCGGGGCAATCACTCTCCAATCCATATACAGGAATTCTTTCCATATTCTCAACCAGAATAAAAAATGGAAATGAAATCAATATTTTTGAAGACGGAAAAGAGACAAGAGATTTTGTATTCATCGAAGATGTAGTAGATGCAACTATTTTAGGCCTTGAAACCAAAGAGGCTGCCGGTCACGCTTTCAATATCGGTACAGGAGTTAGCACTGATGTTCTTACAGTAGCAAATACATTGTGTGAAAAATATAATATTAAGGTTCCCATCTCAATATCAGGAAATTATCGTTTAGGAGATATCAGACATAATTATGCCAATATAACATTAGCACGTACTATATTAGGCTATGAACCCAAATGGAGCTTTTCCGATGGTATAGGCGAATTCTGTAAATGGGTAAATACACAGGAGATACAAGCAGATATGTATGATGCCTCTATCCTAGAAATGAAAGAAAAAGGACTATATAAATGAAAATTCTTATAAACTACGCAGACAAGCAATATGAGCCTGCCCGTAAATGGAATACATTAACTGGTAGGTATATTGCTAGATTTGATAAAGTATATGAATATACTCCTAATGACATAGATCAATCATTTGCCAAACTACATCACGACATCCTATCACAAAAAAGAGGAAACGGCTTGTGGCTTTGGAAACCTTATTTTGTAAATAAGGCTCTGTCTGATTGTTCTGATGGAGACATCATATTCTACTGTGATTCAGGATCTTTCTTTATAGGGAGGGGGATAATCGCAAATCTTTCAGAAAAACAGCCTCTATTCGTTTGCGATATACCATTACTCGAATCTTGTTTTACGAAACCAGTATGCTTTGAAAAGATGGGGCTTACGGAAGAAAAGTATAAAGCAAGTAATCAAATCATCGCAACTTATTTCTGCTTTCTTGTAACTCCTGCCACACGTAAATTTATGAAAGAATGGCTGTCACTATGTTGTGATTTTGAACTATTATCACCAGCAGGATTAGGAAAATTCGATGTTCCTACAACCGATTTTGGAGAAGCATTCGTTGCTCATCGTGAAGATCAAAGCATTTTTTCATTACTATGCAAAAAACATGGAATATCCCCCCATCGAGACATCAGCCAACGTGGAAAGCACCCCGAAACCTATAAATCACCATTCTATGCCTATAAAATTCCAATACACCCAAATGATAAGTATAAACCTATAATTTTCCTACACAAATCACCTCGATTGAACTTACAATGGTTTATACGATATATTTATCATAAAATTAAGCCATAATATATTCCCCTTTATCAATTGCAATATGAACCATATAGCCATACTTTTGACTGTATTTAACCGTAAGGAGAAAACCATAAAGTGCCTGCGCAACATAACAGCACAATCACTTCCAGCTGACACTAAGTTTGACATTTATATAGTGGACGGAGGTTCTACTGACGGAACTGTAGAAAGCGTAAAAACACAGTTTCCCCATGTTAACATCAAAACCGTAGATGGAGTATTCTGGAATCGCGGTATGATAGAAGCATGGAAAATGGCCGAGGAAAAAAAACGAAATGGATGCAACTATGATTATTACCTTTGGCTAAACGATGACACCTTCATATACAAAGACTGTATCGCATCTTTGCTCCGTGTAAGCCTATTGAAAAAAAACAGAACCATCGTACTTGGGTCTACAGTGGATACTCAGACACGTAGCAAACTAACGTATGGAGGCAGAGATAAAACTGGAAAAGTGGCACGCCCATCTTCTGATGACAGCCCTGTGCCAGTAATTATGATGAATGGAAATATAGTATTGGTTCCTCACAGCGTGTACAAGAAATTGGGGACACTTGACCCCTACTATACACATGCGCGCGGTGATTTTGATTACGGGCTGCGCGCCCGTAAAGCTGGAATAGAATTATGGCAGGTAGGACATCCACTTGGCGAATGTGATGCGCATGAACACATTGATGCCTGGTGCGACCCAGAAATACCGCTAAAGAAGCGTTGGAAACTTATGTACCGCCCCAATGGAATGCCTCCAATGGAAATATTTCATTTAGAGAACAGACATTATGGATTCTGTATTGCACTGAAGCATTATTTCACAATTCATCTCCGTTGTATTTGGCCAAATCTTTGGATAAAAGCAGGTAAAGCAAACATAAATAAGCTACACTTTAATGTAATAAACAGACAAAGATTATGATAAATAGTAAAAATAAGATACACCAGGGG
>UMFL01003841.1_pt1 | contig 13381 bp, 9 predicted proteins | sample 1965001 | NCBI WGS metagenome assembly UMFL01 (sample SAMEA4836045, study PRJEB28245) | human gut metagenome | biome: gut microbiome; material: fecal sample | place: Denmark | collected 2008 | reverse complement strand
ATGTAGACATCAACGGTGTTATGGCAGCTAACCAGTGGGTAGCGATTGACAACGAGGATGCGGGACAGGATGACGAGCCGGACCACTACTGGTACTATTTCCAGGCCAACGGCAAGGCATTGACCCAGGGCGATAATGACAAGGTATCCTTAAAGACAGTCAACGGCAAAAAGTATGCATTTGACGATGAAGGCAGGATGCTGTTTGGCTGGGTAGATGAAAACAGCGCTGAGCGTGTTGACGATACGGACGGCGACGCCTTTAAAGAAGGTACCTACTATTTCGGCGGCGAAGATGACGGCGCGATGACCGTTGGCTGGTTACAGCTTGATGTTACCTATGATGAAGCCACCAACGATGAATATAAGTATACTGCTCCTGTGTTTAACGATGATGAGGACCAGACCCGTTGGTTCTACTTCAAGTCCAATGGCAAGAAGATTTATGCTGAAGACGGAGACCGCACCAAAGACAAGACTATCAACGGCAAGAAATATGCCTTCGACGAATACGGCGCTATGGTAGCTGAGTGGTCTCTGGACGAGGAAGATCTGGAAGGCAAGAGCCTTGCTTCCTATTCTGACGCTGTAAAATCCGGAAAGATTGATGCAGGAAAAGCCAGCGCTAATGACATTGTAACCGGCAAGGCCTTTAATGCCAAGTACAGTGAGGCATGGAAATACTTCAATAGCGTTGAAGACGGCGCCCGCGTAAGCAAGGGTTGGTTCAAGGTAGTTCCTGCCGAATATCTGAATGACGAAAAATACAATGATGATGAAGACTTCTGGTACTATGCAGACGGCAGCGGCAATCTGTATGCCGGTGAGTTCAAGACCATCAAGGGCAAGAAGTATGCGTTCCGCAATGACGGCCGTATGATTGACGGACTGAAGTTCATCTACGAAGACAAGGATGCCCAGAGCCTGACTGTATGGGCTGATGATGATGATCCTTACAGATTTGACTCCGAGGATGACTTTGATGATAATGCTCCTCTCTATGAGGCAGCCGGATATTACTGCTACTACTTCGGTAACGGCGATGACGGTGCCATGAGAACCAATAAGACCACTGTTGAGATTGACGGAGAAAACTTCAACTTCTACTTCGAGAAATCCGGCGGCAAGAAGGGTGCCGGCTTAACAGGCGAGAAGGATGATAAATTCTATCAGTCCGGCAAGCTTCTGAAGGCTGACACCGATGACAAGTACTCTGTTGTCCAGAGACAGTTAGTCAAGAAGACAAACGGAGCCATCAACGACACTCTTGATGTGGTTACCACCAAAGACAGCACTACAACCGAAGTTTATAAAGTGCTGGATGATGTTGATGAATTACTGACAGTGGCCAAGGATGCAGATGTCGATATCTTAACGATTGACGATCTCAACTCAATGGAAAAAGGCAAGGCTGACTCTATTCTGAGGGCAGCAAACATCAACAAGGATCTGGAAGACCTGAGAGAGGTTTATATCTTTGGCAAGGATGAGAACGGCAACTTTAAGGCATCTGAGTTAGATACCAAAGACTACTTCCTGGTAAATACATCCGGTAAGGTACTTGACAGCAAGGGCAGACATAAAGACGGCAGCGATTACTACTATGCACTGACCAGCGGCGGTAAGATTGCCGGTATCTATGTAGAAGATTAATCAAAACTGCTGTAAATGGATACTGCAGATTATATAACTTAGCAATATAAGGGGGAAGCGTTATGACTGATATTGATTATTGTCATAACGCTTTCTTTTATTATCTAATTCATAATGACACAGGAGGATTCTATTTTGTTCAAAAAAATTGCAATATTGGGAATGGCCCTGATGTTAGGCCTCTCCTCTTCCACTGCTGCCTTTGCGGACCAGGCAGAAACATCCGCCACAACTATGGAGAACTGCGGGGCTTATCTTTTTGAATGGAGACCCGTGGACTGCGGCGACGGACATTATTTTGCCATATTAGTAGGCGGAAATACTATAAACGAAAGCAATGTCATCTTAAACAGGGGCTATGATTACCCTTACACCTTTGACTATACAGTTCCGCGTCCATGGGGCGAGGTCCCCCAGTTAGTTAATATAGACGGTGTCTGGGGTATTCCTGAAAACTGGGGTATCCTTCCCGAAGGCAGCCAGCCCACACTCCGCATCACGCTCATTACAAATAATAAAATACTTCCCACCAAGGAACGTTACATTGACGTAGTCAGCCTGCCGCAGAATATTAATTCCAGGGACCTGCCGGCCGAAGTCCGGAAATATCTAATCAATGTGGATGGTTCTGACGCCGGTGCCTACGACGGCACCACCACAGCCGGTTGGGAGGAGGAAAATGGTTTATGGCGCTACCGGAAATCAGATAATACCTATGTCTCAAACACATGGCTCAAACTGGATGACAAACAGTACTACATGAATGAACAGGGAATCATGCTGGCCGACACCATTACTCCCGACGGATATTATGTAAACGCAAAGGGCGAGAAAACCGGTTACAAACCTGGCTGGCTCCAGGACGGCGCAAGCTGGAAATATGTGAGAAAAAACGGATATTATGCAGCCAATCAATGGATTCAGGACACGGATGGAAAGTGGTACTATTTTAACATGGCGGCTGTCATGCTGGCGGATACCACCACTCCGGACGGCTATTACGTGGATGCCAGCGGCGTATGGGATGGCCAGCCAGCCTCTGCTGTCATAGGCGGTGAAAATCCCGGACCAGGAGTGGACACAGCTTCTCATACTGAAGAATAATTCTGCTTTTTCTACTGAGGCACTGATAAGCGGCAATCGGGGTATTATTTTGACCCTCCTCTGCCGCTTATCATTTTATCCGGGAGTTAGACATCTTCCTTCTATTTGTCTATACTTTTGTGTTTAGCGCCCAATTTTTATGAATAATTTACAGAAATCTGTTCATCAATAGACAAATAAATGAAACTGTATATTTATTTTTGAGGAATCCTGAGCTAATATATTTGTTAAAAAATGAAAGGAGCAAAATTATAATGGAACCCGTGGAGTCCCCGAATTTCTTAGAACATGCTGAACCTCTGGATGAAAATACCCCTCATTATCTCAATGCTTTTCACAAATATCTAATCCAGCATAACATGTCCCCTAATACGATCACTGCCTACATCTATAGCGTAAGGCATTTCTTTACATACTTTGAACAGCTTAATTCCAACAATGTCAGCCTATACAAAGTGTACCTCTTAGACCATTATCAGCCCCAGACAGTCAATATGCGCATCCGCGCCCTGAACTGTTTCTTAAAATTCCAGGGCATCAGTGATTATAAAATACGTGCCCTCCGGCTGCAGCAGAAAAAATATACGGACTACATTATAAGCCAGGCTGACTATGAGTATCTGAAACGCCGGCTTCGTGAGGATGAACAATATACCTTCTATTTTATCATACGCTTTATCACTGCTACCGGGGTCCGTGTCAGTGAATTGGTTTCTTTTCAGATAGAGGATGTGATAAACGGCTATAAAGACATCTATTCAAAGGGAAATAAGATGAGACGCGTCTATATCCCCACCGCTTTGCAGGAGGATACATTCCAGTGGCTGGAAGCTGAATGCAGAAAAAAAGGACCTCTGTTTCTGAGCCACCTCAAACGAGGTATTTCTGTCTCTGGCATCCGCTCCCAGTTAAAGACATTTGCATACCGCTATCATCTTGACCCGAAGGTAGTATATCCCCACTCCTTCCGGCATCGTTTCGCTAAAAATTTCATTGAAAATGGCGGAGACATCGCTTTCCTGTCCAACCTTCTGGGCCACACCAGCATCGAAACCACCCGTATCTATCTGAGACGGAGCAGCACGGAACAGTCCCTTATTGTGAATCAGATTGTTGACTGGTAATGGAATGAAAGGTGCGCTCAGCATGAATACAAATATACAAGAAAAAAATGAACCTGCCTTTCATGCATACCTGAAAAAAGCCCAGGCTTCTCCCAATACGATCCGCAGCTGCATGGCAGCCTGCAGGCTTTATTATTCCCTGTATGATGACCTGACTGTCAATCATCTGATTTGCTTTAAGGATTATCTTATTAATCACTACAAAGCAGCCACGGTAAACAATCGAATATACGGAATCAACCGGTACCTGGACTGCCTTGAAGAGCTTTGCGGCGGCCAAATGATTCACTTCAGGCTGACCGTCATCCGTACCCAGCAGGCAGCCTTTCTGGATAATGTCATTTCCCAGGAAGATTATGAGACATTTAAGAAAATGCTTAAGGACGACGGAAATCTGCTGTGGTATTTTGTTGTTCGGTTTCTGGCATGTACCGGAGCCAGGGTCAGTGAACTGATACAGATTAAAGCAGAGCATCTGCATCTCGGCTATATTGACCTCTATACAAAGGGCGGGAAAGTGCGCCGTCTCCATTTTCCTGATGCCCTGTGCCGTGAAGCCCTGGAATGGCTGGCTGCAAAGGGACAGGCTTCCGGATTTTTATTTGTCAACCGGAATGGAAACCAGATCACCTCCCGCGGAATCAGCAGTCAGCTTAAGACGCTGGCCATACGCTGTCATATTCCGCCTGAAACAGTGTATCCTCACTCCTTCCGGCACAGGTTTGCTAAAAACTTCCTTGAAAAGTTTAATGATATCTCCCTTCTAGCCGATTTGATGGGCCACGAAAGCATTGAAACCACCCGCATTTACCTTACAAAATCAACGCAGGAGCAGCGTGAACTGATTGACAAAATAGTTACCTGGTAATGTTTGCCGGCATTATGCCGCCGCGGATATCGGGAATCCGGCGGTTATAACAGGCCGTCCCATATCGCCCGCCTCCTCCGGGGAAGACCAAGGGCACTAAGAGGAGGCGTGCCTATATTCCCCGCGGACTGATTCATGAACTGCAGGAATGGCTGGCCGCCGTCCGCCGAAGCACCGGTCCCCTGTTCCTCAGCCGTTTTCACGCTCCCATCTCCCCATCGGGCATACGTGCTCAGTTCAAGGTATTCGCGGTCCGGTACGGCCTGGACCCAGAGGTCGTGTATCCCCACTCCTTCCGGCACCGTTTTGCCAAAAACTTTCTGACAAAATTCAATGATATTTCCCTTTTGGCCCACCTTGTGGGCCATGAGAGCATTGAGACCACGCGAATCTATCTGACCCGTTCTTCCGATGAGCAGAGAGAGCTTATTGACAGAATTGTCACATGGCAGATTGCATTTTTGTGAAAAAAACAGTATCATAGAAGAAACTCGGAAAGGATGGTTTATATGTACGAATATACCTGGTATCAATGGCTTACGTTCTTTTTTATATACTGCTTTTTCGGATGGATTTTTGAATCCACCTATGTTTCCGCGAAAACAGGCCGCTTTGTGAACCGCGGTTTCCTGCGCCTTCCCCTGCTCCCCCTTTACGGAACAGGCGCCGTTATGATGTTGTGGGTATCCCTTCCTGTGAAGGATAACCTGCTCCTGGTATACCTGACAGGCGTCATCGCCGCCACCCTTCTGGAATACGTCACCGGCTGGGGCATGGAGAGGCTGTTTAAGATGAAATACTGGGATTACAGCAGCCAGCGATTTAACGTGAAAGGATATATCTGCCTCAGCTCCTCCATTGCCTGGGGTTTTCTGACTATCTTTCTTACAGAGGTGGTTCACCGCCCCATCGAACATTACGTCCTGGGCCTGCCTGTCATGGTCAACATTGTTTTTGTACTGATAACAACCCTGCTGTTTGCAGCGGATACGGCTGAGTCCGTAAAAACCGCCCTGGATTTGGCCAAGGTGCTGGATGCCATGACAGACATGCGGGCTGAACTGGACGATATACAGGTACAGATGGCCCTGTTAAAGGCAGAAACCAGCGAGCGCGTTGCCGAGGCCAGAGAGGAAGCGGCTGCCAGGCTCAGCCGGATGAAGTCAGGAGCTGCCAGCCATGCGGCTGCGTTTAAGGATGACACGGCCGAACGCCTGAATGAACTGGTTGAGAACACCATGGAGAAAATGAGCGGATTCGTGGAGGGTACCGCCGAAAAGATGGGCGGTCTGGTGGAAAACACAGCCGAAAAGGTGGCCCGGACAGCGGAACGGCTGTCAGAGCTTACGGAGGACGCGGCTGCCAGGGTATCCGGTACGCTGGCCCAGCGCGCGGAGGGAGCCAAGCAGGCAATACAGCGTGACGAGCTTAACAAAGGTATCGTCCAGGAGCGCAGGGACAAACTGGCCGCCCTGTCGCAGCGCCTTGTATCCATTTCCGAAAAACGCCATATGCTGTCAAGCCATATGGACTTCTACCGCAGAGGCATACTGAAGGGCAATCCCACCGCCTCATCTTCCCGGTTCGCAGAAGCGCTGAAGGAACTGCGTGAAATTGCGGACAGGAAGGACCCGGATGAACGTCATATAAAATAGTATTCTGTTTTTTAACCAAAAATACCCTAATAGTTTGACACAGCTTTATTTTCTGCGTCCTGCTATTAGGGTATGTTTTATTCCATAATTATTACATCATCTTATCCACCATAGCCATCACGGCTGCGCCCAGTGCCTCAGACCTGGCGTCGGCATCCTCCATGGAGCTGCCCTTGATACCATAGTAGAACTTAATCTTAGGCTCCGTTCCGGAAGGTCTCACACAAATCCATGCTCCGTCGTTTAAATCATAGTACAGCACGTTGGAGGAAGGAAGGCCTGTGGGCTTTACTTCACCGGCAGCCATATCCTTTATGGTGTCCAGCTTGTAATCTCTGGCGGACACTACCTTGTAGCCGCCCACCTCTTTTGGCGTATTATTCCTGAGTGTCTCCATGATTGACTGAATCTTAGCCAGGCCCTCGATGCCGGATAAGCCGATAGACTTGACAGCATCCTTGTAATAGCCGTACTTCTCATACATGGCAACCATGGCATCCCACAGGGTCATGCCCTTCTGCTTATAGTAAGCGGCCGCCTCGCAAAGGGCCGCTGTAGCGGAAATGGCGTCCTTGTCACGGGCATAGGTGCCAATGAGGCATCCGTAGCTCTCCTCCATACCAAAGAGGTAAGTGCCGTGGCCCGTCTTTTCATTCTTTAATACCTGCTGTCCTATCCACTTGAAACCGGTCAGCACTTCAATCAGTTCACAGCCGTACTCCTTTGCAACCGCATCAATCAGGTTGGTGGAGACAATGGACTTGATAACCTGCCCGTCCTCCGGAATCTTGCCTGCTGCTTTTTTCTGGCTCAGAACATACTCGCACAGAAGGGAGCCGGACATGTTGCCTGTCAGAGGGATGTACTCTCCCGATGCAGCGTCCTTCACGTATACGCCCAGACGGTCTGCATCCGGATCCGTAGCCAGAACCAGGTCCGCATCCTTCTCCCTGGCCAGCTTAAGGCCCAGGGCAAATGCTTCCGCAGCCTCCGGGTTCGGATAGCTTACCGTAGGGAAGTCCCCGTCCGGCAGTTCCTGCTCAGGTACTACATATACATGGGTGAATCCCAGTTCCTTCATCACTCTTCTGGCCGGAATGTTGCCTGTGCCGTGAAGTGGTGTGTACACGATGCTGATCTGGTCCTGCATCTCGTCAATGGCCTTCTGGTTCACGACCTGGGCCTTGACCTGGGCAATATACTTGTCGTCGATTTCTCTGCCGATAACCTCGTACTTGCCTGCAGCCGCGGCAGAAGCCTCGTCCGTGGTCTTTACCGTGGACAGGTCCTCTATGGCCAGTACCTCCTCTGTCACGCCCTTGTCATGAGGCGGCGTAAACTGGGCGCCGTCCTCCCAGTATACCTTGTATCCGTTGTACTCAGGCGGGTTATGGCTGGCCGTGATGTTAATACCGGCTATGCATCCCAGTTCCCGCACCGCAAAGGACAGTTCAGGAGTTGGACGCAGGGACTCGAACTTGTATGCCTTGATTCCGTTGGCCGCCAGTGTCATGGCTGCCTCCATGGCAAATTCCGGAGACATATGGCGGGAGTCGTATGCAATGGCCACGCCCTTATCTGCTCCGCCCTGCTTGATGATGTAGTTTGCAAGGCCCTGGGTGGCACGTCTCACCACATAAATATTCATCCGGTTAATGCCAGCGCCAATGACACCGCGCAGTCCTGCTGTTCCGAACTCCAGGTCCATATAAAAACGCTCTTTAATCTCGTTTTCGTCACCTTCAATGGCGCGAAGCTCTGCTTTTGTGTCCTCATCAAAATAGGGGTTTGATAACCATTCCTGGTATATCTTCATGTAATCTTTCATTTTATACTCCCTCCTGAATGTGATATTCCCTGCATGACCTGCCGGCATTCCCGCTGCAGCGCAGGCCAAAGGGCCGGTCCGCAGCGTATTCTCTGATTAAGATTATACTATATCAAACCAGAAAAAGGAAGTACAACCCTCTATTATTTTTCGTCAAACACAGCCTTCACAGTCCGCTTTCAGGCGCTTCAGGAAGCTGTTCCTGGCCTGCTGCTGTTCCTCCAGGCCCCGCAGTTTGTCGGTGTTGCGGGCCGGTATCCAGGCCTTGTTGGCGTTGTAGTAAAAGTTCAGCTGCTTCCAGTATTTTTCAGGATAAAGAAACAGGTAGTACAGGCATCCCCTTTCCTTCGGCTCCATGGGCAGCACCCTTTCATATGAATCCAGCATGGACAGGCCCAGGTCCAGGTTCCATCCGTGCTTTTCCATGACCTTGCGCATGAAACGGTACAGGTCCGATATCTGTATTCCAAGATGCATCCGGTTGTACTCAATGATAGCTGTGTAGCTGCCTCCCATAAGCACATGGTGCTGGTCCAGATCCCCATGGCACAGGTACAGGGGCTTCCTGTCCTTTTGGCCTGGGGGCTGGACCTCCGCTGCTTCCAGGGCATCCTGGTCATCCTGGTACAGCCCCAGCTTCAGGCATTTTCCGCTGCCGCACATTCCGTTTCCTGCTGCCGGCTGCCGGCGGGGTTCGGGCCATAATTCCCGTATACCCTGTACCGCTTCCAGGGCCTGGTCGTAAAACATCTGATAGCTGCCAATGACGCACAGCTCAAATTCCGACTTCTTGCGTTTGGATCTTATATAATTGCGGGCCCGCTGCATTTCCCGGTTGTGCCGCTCCAGATCTTCCTCCAGAGGACCTGAGAGGATGGAGCCCATGCTCCACTCCTCCTTAAACTCAATCTCTCGCAGCTGGCTGTGCAGCATAGCCAGCCGGGACAGTGCCTGGCGTATTTCATAGCCGTCCTTTATATTGCATTCCCGGTCCAAAAACCAATCCTTTAATATGTATCTGGTGCCGTCGCTGGTCACGGTCATCAGGTCGCCTTCCCTGTTTCTCAAGTACCGGTCAGCCCTCAGACTTCCCCTGGTATCAAGCCGCCCCAGGACCTCGTCCTCAAACTCCAGACGCCTGGCTGTCCCGCGGTATTCCTTCAAAAGCCTGCAGCCCTGGTCTGTCTCACATATCCAGGAGCCGCGTCCCTTTCTCACGGTTCTGACTTCCATATCATACTGTTCTAAGGCTTCCACGTACTTCTCGTTCATCCACAACCCCTCCACACTCTTATCCCATCACATTTAGTCGAAACGGGAAGCTGCCGTTTCAGCTACTTCTAGGGTATGTAAAGATTTGGTTGTTTATGACAGGAGAAATGGAGGACCGGGTTCAATTCCCATTTTGTGTATAGTGTACAAACCATTCCCGCCGTATTGCCCACATCATGCCGAAATGTCCTGATATGACAGTAAAAAAATGTGAAAATGACAACAATTCCTCTGAAAAAGCAATATAATAATTCTGTAAATATTTACAAGGCACACAAAGGAATGAATCATGAGCTCATATATTTTTGAAACAGTGGAATTTGAAAAGAAATATCCGGTTAATGCGTTTGTGGCTTCTATCCAGAGCAGCAGTTTCCATTGGCACTACGAATACGAACTGCTGGCAGTACTGAAAGGAAGCATTACGGTCAGAGTCATCTCCAGGGTACTGGTCCTTAAAAAGAACGATATCATATTAATCAATTCCAAAAGCGTACATGAAATTCAATGCGAGCAGGGAGACAACCTGTGCATGGTTCTGCAGCTGGACCCGGCGTTGTTTAAGAATGAAAAGGGGGAGACCATCTTCTACCGCTTCTATTTAAACAGTGTGACCGATGAACTGCCTGTGAGAGGCGGATATCTGCATTTTGTAAGGAGGGCTGCCAGAATCGTACTGGGCTCCCTTAAAAAGGAGGAGGAAAAATCATACTACCGCGTCTGCGCCGAGGTATATACCCTGATTGCCGATCTGTTTGAATATGTGGAGTATGACATGAGCATGCAGACAGGACAGTCTGACCATGATATCACTCTTCTGATGGAGATCATCGATTATATCAGGGACCACGTGGAGGACCGGGACGTCTTAAAGCACCTGTGCAGGGAAATCGGCATGAGTAGCAAGACCGTGTACCGGTATCTTAAAAATCATGTGGGCATGTCGGTTAAGGATATGGTTGACACGCTGAAGGTGGATAAGGCCAAAAAGCTTCTCAATCACACGGAGAAAAACATGAACTGCATCATTGACGAATGCGGATTTGGTTCTGAAAACACATTTTACCGGATTTTCAGACAGAGCACCGGACTGACCCCCAGGGAGTACCGGCAGAAGGGACTTGAACAGAAGGACAACGGCATCCTGAAGGGCTATCTGGATTTTGAAGAATGTGAGGCTGAAACAATCATACTGGAAATATTGGAGGAACAGAAATAATGGATTACAGCAAGGAAAACAGGCTGTCCTATACAGAAAGGGCCCGCCGTATCGTGGATTCCCTAACCCTGGAAGAAAGGGTCTCCTTAATGAGCGGTTCCATGACGTTCGAGGAAGTAAGGGGAGCCATCAAGAAGAAAACAAAGGAACACTATAATCATTTTCCCTACCCCGCAGGAGGAATCCCGGAAAAAGGAATCCCCGCCGTCCTTTTCTGCGACGGTCCAAGGGGCGTTGTCTGCGGCAATGGAAAAAGCACCTGCTTTCCGGTGTCCATGCTGCGCGGGGCTTCCTTCGATACGGACCTGGAAGAAGAAATCGGGGAGGCCATGGCAGAGGAGGTACTGGCCTACGGAGGGAATCTGTCTGCCGGCGTATGTATCAATCTTCCCTACAATCCCGGATGGGGAAGAAGCCAGGAAACATACGGCGAAGACTCCTTCCATCTGGGCGAGATGGGCGCCGCCCTTGTGCGGGGCATACAGAAAAAGGGCGTCATTGCGTGTGTCAAGCATTTTGCCTTCAATCAAATGGAAAATGCCCGTTTCAAAGTAAATGTGGACTGCACCAGGAGAACGGAGCGCGAAGTATTCCTTCCCCACTTCAAGAAATGTATTGACCAGGGGGCCGGAGCCGTTATGAGTTCCTATAACCTTTACAAGGGGGTCATGTGCGGCCATAACGGATATCTGCTGGACCAGGTTCTTAAGGAGGAGTGGGGGTTTGACGGTTTCGTCATGAGCGACTTTGTATGGGGTGTGAAGGATACGGCGGCGGCTGCCAACGGCGGACAAACCATGGAGATGTGTGTCACCAAATACTTTGGCCAGAATCTGGTAAACGCGGTTAAGGAGGGGCTGGTGGATGCGAGCAGGATTAACGATGCCGCCCTGCGTATCGTGCGCACACTTCTGGCATTTGAGGATAAAAAAGAACATGTAAGACCTAATGTGATTGGGTGCAAAAAACACACAATGCTTGCTCTGGAATCAGCCAGGGAGGGCATCACCCTGATCAAAAACCAAAACCAGGTGCTTCCCCTTGACAAGAAATCCACCAGGCAGGTGGTGGTCCTGGGACGGCTGGCACAAAAGGAAAATACAGGTGACAGAGGTTCCAGCCAGGTGTACCCTCCCTATGTGGTGACCGCAGTCAAGGGAATTGCCGCGGCATCCCCCAAAACAGAGGTTATCTATTATGAGGGCAGCAATCTGGAGCACAGCCGGCACCTGGCCCAGGAGGCCGACGCGGTCATATTTGTTGTTGGTTATGATTATAACGACGAAGGCGAGTATGTGGCTGAGGACAGAAAGGATGTCTACACCGGCGCAGTGGGCGGCGACAGAAGAAACGGACTGGGCCTTCACGGCGCGGACAGGAAATTGATTGAGGCGGCCGGTCCTGCCAACAAAAACTCCATCGTGGTCCTCATCGGAGGCAACATGATTATGCTGGAAGGCTGGAAAGACCAGGTGGCGTCCATTCTTATGGGATACTATCCGGGTATGGAAGGCGGGACAGCCCTGGGGGAAATCATTTACGGCGACGTGAATCCCAGCGGAAAGCTGCCCTTTGTGATTCCCAATAGGGAGGACCAGCTTCCGTCCGTGGACTGGAACGGAACCACCCAGTATTACGATTATTACCATGGATACAGGAAGCTGGACAAGGAGGAAATCCGCCCCGCAGTACCTTACGGCTTTGGACTGTCCTATACCACATTTTCAGTGGAATGCATGAAGGCCTGGACAGCAGACGGTCTGGTATATGCCTGCTGCGATGTAAAAAACACCGGCGGCAGGGAGGGGACAGAAGTCTTACAGATGTATGTGGGTTTCCCCCAGTCAAAGGTAGACCGTCCCGTCCGAACATTGAAGGGATTTAAGCGGAGCAGTCTCCAGCCAGGCGAAAAGAGGACTGTCGTTATCTCCTGTCCTGTGGAGGAACTGGCCTGGTTTAATGAGGAAACCGGTTCCTTCGAGACAGAGCATATGGAATATGAGATTTACATGGGCACCAGCAGCGCGCCGGAAGACCTGCTCATGACAACTATTACAATATAGGGGGAAATCAAGATGGAAAACAAACCATCCTTATGGGAGAAACTTGCCTTTGCCGTTGGCGACGGAGGCTGCAATTTCGTTTGGACCACCATTGGTTCATTCCTGACATTATATTACACGGACAGCGTGGGGATCAGCGCCGCTGTCATAGGCACCATTATGCTGCTGACAAGACTTCTTGACGGGGTAACGGATCTGGGTATGGGGGCCCTCATAGACAGGACCCGCACACGCTGGGGCAAAGCCCGCCCGTGGGTCCTCTGGTCCGCCGTACCCATGGGGCTGGGGCTGGTTCTTCTGTTCAATGTTCCTGCCTCCCTGGGAAGCAGCGGAAAGATTGCATATGCAGCCATTACATACACCCTAATGGCGGCTGTCATCTACACGGCCTGCAATCTTTCCTACAACACCCTTCTGTCACTGACAGCGCCCAACCCAAAGGACAGGGTTCTCATGAGCTCCCTGCGATTCTTCTGCACCATGGGTGTTGTTCTTATCATCAACTACAATACCATGAACCTGGTGGAACGTTTTGGCTGGAATGGGATGGCTTTCGCCTTCGGAGTCATTGCGGTAGTCCTGCTGCTCATTACCTT
>UMFL01012917.1_pt1 | contig 13475 bp, 6 predicted proteins | sample 1965001 | NCBI WGS metagenome assembly UMFL01 (sample SAMEA4836045, study PRJEB28245) | human gut metagenome | biome: gut microbiome; material: fecal sample | place: Denmark | collected 2008 | reverse complement strand
CGGCGGCGGTTACTTGAAAAATGTTACGGGCTTTACGCTTGTCCGCAAAGGGGGTATCAGCGGCGACCCGCTCCTGCGCAGCCTGGGCGGCTCTCGACTCAATGTGCTCATAAACGGCGGCAGTCTTTACGGCGGCTGCCCGGGCCGGATGGATCCGTCCGTAACCTACGCGTTCCCGGAAACCTTCAGCCGCATCAATATTATCAAAGGTCCTCAAAGCGTCCGTTACGGCGCAAACCTGGCAGGCACAGTCATTTTTGAACGCGATACGAAGAGGTTCACCTCTGCCGGAATACGCGGCAATATAGGCATGTTGGGCGGCAGCAATCATCGCTTCGACAACCTGTTCGACATTACGGCGGGCAATGAAAAAGGATATGCCCGTTTCATTCAGACACGCAACTATTCCCGCGACTATCGCGACGGCGGCGGCCAGACCGTGCATTCTCGCTACGACCGACACAGTCTGACCGGCATCATCGGTATTACGCCGGATAAAAACACTCTTTTTGAACTGTCATATGACAAGAGCCGCGGCAAAGCGGCTTTTGCACACGGTATGATGGACGGCAGACAGTTTGATCGCGACAGCTGGGCGTTAAAATTCCGCAGGGATTTGGTATCTCCCCATATTGCAGGCATCGATATCGACATATACCGCACTACGATCGATCACATCATGGACAATTACAGTCTTCGTCCGGTCCCGCCCCGTAAGATGCCGATGGGTACGGATGTAAAGCGCACGCTGTACGGTATACGCACAGTCTTCGATCTAGTATTTTCCGATACCTCATTGGGCGCCATAGGGTTTGATTATCAGAAACAGGATCATTTCTTTGCCGTGGCGCCGGAAGGAAAACCCATAGGCGCATTCAGTAAAGACATGTCTATCCGGAATTACGGAGTTTTCGCGGAATACAGTCATTTTTTCGGCAAACAGGACAGCTTCCACAGCGGACTGCGGTATGATCGGGTAATTAACGACTATTTACCGTATATAGGCCGTAATATGTCCGGCAAAAAGACACTCGATCTCCTTCCCGGAAATACGTCTTTTAACGGATACAGCGGCTTCTTACGGTATGAACATAAAAACAGGAAGAAACCGCTGACTTTCTACATAGGATTGGGGCACGCCGAACGCCCGGCGGACTATTGGGAGTCGTTCACCAGCTGGAAGGCGAAGAGTAACCGCCTCAATCCTCAGGGAACCGCCGTCAGCCCGTCGACAGGCCTGCTGTCTCCGGAAAAAAACACACAGCTCGATATAGGCTGGATATACGCCGGCAAAAAAGACAGGGGCAGTATCTCTTTCTTCTACAGCGATATCCGTGATTTTATCATGCGGACACCGCAGACTTACATCAACACGGACGCCCGCCTCTATGGGCTGGAAGCGGATTATACGCACCATTTTACGCCTCATTGGACCTTGTCCGCGACAGCCGCGCTGACACGCGGCAGCGACCGCAGGCAACACGCCCCCCTACCTCAGCTCGCCCCGTTCGAAACCAATGTAAGCCTTAAATACCGCCATTCCGCCTGGGAAGCCGGCCTCCTCTGGCGTATCGTGGCAAGTCAAAAGCGCTGCCGACCCGGCTATGGCAGTGAAACGGGCGTCGATACGGCGCCTACAGGCGGTTTCGGCATTGTCTCGTTAAATGCCGCCTATAAGGCAACGGACGCCATGACTTTTTCCTGCGGCATAGATAATATCTTCAATAAGAATTATGCCGAATTCGTCAGTTACAAAGAGGCAACTATCAGTAATCTGGGCATCATCGGCCATGAACACATCAATGAGCCGGGCCGTACAGTATGGTTCAAAGCAAATTACCGGTTCTAAGCGATCATCCCGAAATACAAAAGAACGGACAAACCGGCACGGGAAAGAGCAGGGGGTTCTCAGCGATTACGCGCTGAGAACCCCCTGCTTTATCCGTTCGAGTCGGGAACTGATTTGTTACAGCCTTTTTTATGATAAAAGCGTCCTCCTTTTATATCGGCAAGGCTTCATAATCGGAAAGCTGCGGGCAAACACTGACAAAAATAAAATCTTCCTCGCCCGTATTGACCATTCCATGGCACACGCCCTTCGGCGTCACGACAATCTTACCGGCGGATACGGGCACTTTTTCATCCTCAGCAGGGTGAAAAACCCCCGTCCCCTGCAAACAAATCCAAACGTCTTCTCCCTTGTGATGAACATGATCCCGAACGGCCTGCCCCGGTTTCATAACCCAGACAGACAAACTCGTTGAATCGGTGCTGCGGATAACCGTTTTCAAGGCTTTTTCCTCACTCTGTTTTGCATACGCGGAAATTTCATAGACTCTCTGTTCCATAGACACATACCTCCCGGATATAATTCCTTACGCATACCGATAGTTTACTTTACATGCTTTCTTTCAGGATATCGACGATTTCCTGTCGGCTCAGTTCTCTATATCCGCCGTTCAGGATAAACGTCGCATCGGCAACGCCTTCCACCATATCGGCCGTCATGCCCAGTTCGGCCGCATGCATGACGACGCCGATTTCTTTCATGTATGCCTGCATGCGGTTGAGCCCCTCCGCCGCCGCTTCTTCATCACTGAGGCCCGTAGGGTCAACATCCCAGACGTTAACGGCATACCGTTTAAACTTCGGCAACCCGTCTTTCATAATATGGCGATAATACGGCAGGGAGACGCCAGCCAATGTCATGCCGTGAGTCGCATCCGTATAAGCGCCCATAGCCTGTCCGAGCATATGGACCATCCAGTCCGTCCTCTTCCCTTTGGCGACAAGCGTATTGAGCGCCCAGGTCGCCGTCCACATGATATTGCTGCGCGCCTCGTAATCCTGCGGATTCCTTACGGCAATGCGAGCCGAATGGATCAGGGAACGCAGGAGCCCTTCCATAATGTAATCGGACGTGTTATCATCCGTACCGGAAAAATACTGTTCCAGAATATGGGACATAATATCAAAGAAACCGGCAACCATTTGATACTTAGGCAACGTAAACGTATATTCCGGATTAAGGACAGAGAATTTCGGAAAGACATCTTCTTTAAAGACACGGCCGATTTTGCGTTTCTGCGCATGATTGGTAATAACGGAACCGCCGTTCATTTCCGAGCCCGTGCCGACCATGGTAAGGACACACCCGACGGGGATAATCTTATTGTCCACCCGTTCTTGGCGGACATAGTATTTTTCCCACGGATCATCTTCACAATAAGCCGACACGGCTACGCCTTTGGCATAGTCGCAGACAGAACCGCCGCCGACGGCAAGAAGCAAATCGGCATCGTGCTCTCTAGCGATTTTCGCGCCTTCCGTAAGCTTATCGGACGTGGGATTGGGCATAACTCCCGCATCTTCAACGACATCCTTGCCGTTGGCTTTAAGGATCGCCGTGACGCTGTCGTAAATACCGTTCTTTTTAATAGAACCGCCGCCGTAAATAAGAACGACTTTATTGCCGTACTTCGGCAATTCCCGCTGTAAATAATCGAGGGCCTTCGGGCCGAAATATAATTTGGTCGGATTAACATATTCAAAGTTGCCTAACATAAGGGTACCTCCTTATACACTTCATGAAACAGGACAGAACTACGTAGTATACGTACGTTTGTTTTCCGAAAAGCTTACCTCCGAAAGGACATATTTTCCGCCCGGGTACGGCAAGAGACCCATCATACGATGAGTCTCTTGCCCATACCGCTGCAGCAGCGTTATTTTCATTCATTTCCGGTCAATGAGGGAGCGGTCGGCTCACTTTCTTCTTCCGTTTCATATTCAATGATGGGAATCGGTTTGACCACCTTAACCTTGCGATAACGGCTCATGCCCGTACCGGCCGGGATAAGCTTGCCGATAATGACATTTTCCTTGAGCCCCAGCAGAGGATCGACTTTCCCCTTAATAGCCGCATCCGTAAGGACACGCGTCGTTTCCTGGAAAGAAGCTGCCGAAAGGAAGGACTCCGTAGCCAAAGCGGCTTTCGTAATGCCGAGAAGCATGGCTTTGCCGGTAGCCGGTGCACCGCCTGCAGCCCGGATACGACGGTTCGTATCTTCGTACGTATTCAGCTCCACATAATCGCCCGGCAACACGTCCGCATCGCCGGCATCTTCAATCTTCATCTTGCGGAGCATTTGGCGAACGATAACTTCAATATGTTTATCGTTAATTTCAACGCCCTGTGACTTGTATACCTTCTGCACTTCATATACGAGGTAGCGCTGTGTGGCTTCTACGCCCTGAATGCGGAGAATATCATGAGGGTTGATGGAACCCGCCGTAATACGGCTCCCCTTTTCAATTTCATCACCTTCGCGCACGACGAGATGCGCACCGTACGGAATGGTATAACTTCGTTCGTCACCGTCTTTCGCCGTAACGTGTACAATATGGATGTCTTCGTGGTCTTCTTTTTCCGTAATGGTGACTACCCCGTCAATTTCCGTAACGACGGCATTGCCTTTCGGTTTACGCGCTTCGAACAATTCTTCAACACGCGGGAGACCCTGCGTGATATCGCCGGCAGAGGCGACCCCGCCCGTATGGAAGGTACGCATCGTCAGCTGCGTGCCCGGCTCGCCGATAGACTGTGCGGCAATAATGCCGACGGATTCACCGACATTGACCTTGCCGCCCGTACCGAGGTCACGACCGTAGCACTTGGCGCAAACACCGTAACGACTGCGGCAGGTAAGGACGGAACGGATGCGGACGGCATCGTAGTATTTAACGACTTCTTTCGCCTGGTCTTCCATGATTTCTTCATTCATGGGCACGATGACTTCGCCCGTATCCTTATTGATGAGCGTTTCCGCCGCCGTTCTGCCGACGATGCGGTCTGCCAGCGGTTCGATAACGCCGTCGCCTTCAACGATAGCCGTCACTTCAATACCGCGGATATCATTGTTGCGAACTTTAACTTCGTCAACATCGCTCATAAGTATCCGTTCAATAGCTTCTTCCGTAAGCGCCGTACCGGCCGGGCAAATTTCCGTGCCCGCTGAATCATACACAGTTTTTTCAACGGTTTTGCCGAGCATGTTTCCAATCATCGCTTCGCGAAGAGCGGCACGGATATTTTCTTCGGGCGCGCCCAGGCTGACCGTTTCAATCGTATTCGTATGGTTCAGATCGTCATTGATATCCATCTGACTGCCGCGAAGGGACAGCTTGGGGATTTTATGTTCAATAACGACTTCCAAATCGTCATTGCTTAAAATGTGTTCTTCCGGAAAGATGAGCTCGCCCGTTTCTTCATCGACGACATTACGGGCGAGGACACGGCCGATAAGCTTATCACGCAAAAGATTGACGGCCTGACGCACGGAGCCGGCAAGGCGAGCGCGTTCACGCACGAGATCGAGCCCGAATACATCGCAGTCATCTTCGCGGACGATAACATCCTGGGACACATCGACAAGGCGGCGGGTCAGGTACCCGGAATCGGCAGTACGGAGAGCCGTATCGGCCAAGCCCTTACGGGCGCCGTGCGAAGAGGTGAAGTAGTCCAATACGGACAGGCCTTCACGGAAATTTGCTTTAATCGGCAGGTCGATAATCCGGCCGGACGGATCGGCCATCAACCCGCGCATGCCGGCAACCTGGCGAATCTGCTGCTTATTACCGCGCGCACCGGAATCAGCCATCATAAAGATCGAGTTGAACGGATCCATGTTATCCATCATGGCTTCCGTAACGTCTTCCGTAGCTTTTTCCCAGAGCGCAATCGTCTTACGATAACGTTCATCCTCCGTAATCAAGCCGCGCATAAACATCTGCGTAACCTTGAGCACCTGTGCATCCGTTGCACTGAGAACGGCTTTCTTTTCGGCCGGAACCTGAATATCGGAAATGGCGATGGACATGCCTGCCTGACGGGCGTAATGGTAACCCGTAGCTTTGATACGGTCAAGAAGTGCCGCCGTTTCCGTATTGCCGACGAGGTGGAAGCATTCGGCGACGAGCTTGCCTATTTGTTTCTTATTCATTAGAACGCCGAGGCATTCTACATCGACGTACTCTTTTTCCGCTTTAAACGCGGCAACCGCTTCCTGATCGATCTTCCTGACGACTTTCGGACGAATCCGGGTCAAGTCGATGCCGAAAGCCTCCTTCAGGCCCGTAAATCCATAATCGAGAATACGGCCGTCTTCATTCTTGATTTTGATCAGATGACCGTCATCGATCAAGTCGTTTTCATAAGCAAAGACGACATCCTGCGGATTCGTGAAAACCATGACCTTGTCCGTATGGTAACGGCGCAGTTCTTCGTAGAGCTGATTGTTGTAAACCATACGCCCCGCCGTCGTTTCGATAAGGCCGCGGCCGGGAATGCGCACCTTAATAAGCGCACCGATATCGATCACCTTTGCGTCATAAGCGAGCATAACTTCTTCAAAACCGGAAAACAATTTGCCTTCGCCGCGAGAGCCCGGTTTAACCATGGTCAGATAGTACGCACCGAGCACCATATCCTGTGTCGGGACGGCAACGGGTTTGCCGTCTTTCGGCGCCAAAATATTATGAGCCGAAAGCATGAGCGTACGCGCTTCAGACTGAGCTTCCACCGAGAGCGGCAAATGGCAGGCCATCTGGTCGCCGTCGAAATCGGCATTGTACGCCGTGCAAACAAGGGGATGGAGCTTGATGGCGCGTCCTTCCCAAAGGATCGGCTCAAAAGCCTGGATCCCGAGACGATGCAGCGTAGGGGCGCGGTTCAGGAGAACGGGATGCTCTTTGATTACGCCTTCCAAGACATCCCATACCTTCGGGTTGACGCGTTCAACTTGTTTCTTTGCGTTTTTGATATTCGTGGCGTCGCCTGTTTCAACAAGCTTTTTCATAACAAAAGGCTTGAACAGTTCAAGAGCCATTTCCTTCGGCAGCCCGCATTGATGCATTTTCAATTCGGGGCCGACAACGATAACGGAACGGCCGGAATAGTCGACGCGTTTGCCGAGCAGATTCTGACGGAAACGCCCCTGTTTCCCTTTGAGCATATCCGAGAGGGATTTTAACGCCCTGTTGCCGGGACCCGTTACAGGCCGGCCGCGACGGCCGTTATCAATGAGCGCATCGACGGCTTCCTGAAGCATGCGCTTTTCGTTACGTACAATAATATCCGGCGCTCCCAGTTCCAGCAGACGGCTCAACCGGTTATTGCGGTTAATAACACGGCGATACAGATCATTCAGATCGGACGTGGCAAAACGGCCGCCGTCAAGCTGTACCATCGGGCGCAGTTCAGGCGGAATGACAGGAACCGCGTCCAAAATCATCCACTCCGGTTTATTGCCGGAATGAAGAAACGCTTCAATGACTTCAAGACGACGGATAGCGCGTACGCGGCGCTGTCCGGAAGAATCGTGAAGTTCTTTGCGGAGTTCCCCGTCGAGTTCCTTCAGGTCGAGATTCTGGAGCAATTCTTTAATTGCCGCCGCACCCATGCCGACACGGAATTTTTCACCGTACATATCAAGGTTCTGACGGTATTCCGATTCCGTCAGGAGCTGCTTTTTCTGCAACGGCGTATCGCCCGGATCAAGGACGATATATGAAGCAAAGTAAAGCACCTTTTCCAGGGACCTCGGCGAAATGTCGAGAACCAGCCCCATCCGGCTGGGGATACCCTTGAAATACCAAATATGCGAAACGGGCGTAGCCAATCGGATATGGCCCATCCGCTCACGCCGCACCTTGGCACGCGTTACTTCAACGCCGCAACGATCGCAGACGACGCCTTTAAAACGAATCCTTTTATACTTGCCGCAGTGACATTCCCAGTCTTTTGTAGGGCCGAAAATGCGTTCACAGAACAACCCGTCCCTCTCCGGCTTTAATGTACGATAATTAATGGTTTCCGGTTTTTTCACTTCACCGTGGGACCATTCAAGAATCTTTTCCGGCGAGGCCAGGCCGATTCGCATGGAATCAAATTCATTTACGTCCAGCACTAATACCGCTCCCTTCTGTACCGCTTCTTATTCTTCCGTATCGTCATTCATGCCGTCGGCAGGAGACGAATCATAGCTCATGCCGATTAAATCGTCTTCACCGCCATTATCCGCCGGTGCGTCGGCTTCTTCAATGCCGGCATCTTCTACGGATTGGCCGGCAGTATCAGCCGCCCCTTCGCCCTCCATAATATGACGCATTTCATCATTCTTACCTGCATCCCCGTCCGCATCGTCTTCGTCGTCCAGCTCCTTAATAATAACCTCTTCGCTGTCTTCATTAAGGATCTGAACGTCCAACCCGATAGCCTGCAATTCTTTAAGGAGCACCTTAAAGGATTCGGGAACGCCCGGTTCGGGAATATTTTCGCCTTTAACAATCTTTTCATATGCCTTTACGCGCCCGACAACGTCATCGGACTTGACAGTAAGCATTTCCTGCAACGTATACGCCGCACCGTACGCTTCAAGGGCCCATACTTCCATTTCACCGAAACGCTGTCCGCCGAACTGGGCTTTGCCGCCGAGGGGCTGCTGCGTAACGAGGGAGTACGGACCGGTCGAACGGGCGTGAATTTTATCGTCGACAAGATGATGCAGCTTGAGGAAGTATGTATACCCGACTGTAACGCGACGGTCCATCGGTTCGCCCGTGCGGCCGTCATAAAGGACCGTTTTACCGTCATCGGGAAGGCCCGCCAGACGCAACGCCTCGAATACGTCTTCCGCGTGAGCACCGTCAAAAACGGGGGTGGCAATATGGACACCCGCTTTATCCGGACGGACCATGCCGTATGTATCGATATCATAGCCGACAGCTTTCAATTTATCTGCCAGCTTGTTGTCCGGATTCAAGATCTGGACACCTATTTCATGCATGGCCCAGCCGAGATGTGTTTCCAGAATCTGACCGATATTCATGCGGGAAGGTACGCCCAGGGGATTCAATACAATCTGGACGGATGTGCCGTCCGGGAGAAAGGGCATGTCTTCCTGACGCATGACGCGGGAAACGACCCCCTTGTTCCCGTGGCGGCCGGCCATTTTATCGCCTTCGTGAATCTTACGTTTTTGAGCGATATAAACGCGGACCAGATTATTGACGCCGGGCGGCAATTCGTCGCCGTTCTCCCGTGAGAAAACACGGACTTTCACGACTTTGCCCGATTCCCCGTGAGGCACGCGCAAAGACGTATCGCGAACTTCCCGTTCCTTATCGCCGAAGATGGCGCGGAGAAGGCGTTCTTCCGGCGTGAGTTCCGTTTCGCCTTTCGGTGTTACTTTCCCGACGAGGACATCGCCGGGAAATACATCGGCGCCGACCATGATAATACCGTCTTCATCAAGGTTTTTCGTGCTGTCTTCGCTGACATTCGGAATTTCCCGGGTAATTTCTTCTGCGCCCAGTTTCGTATCGCGCGCATCGCATTCGTATTCTTCAACATGAATAGACGTGTAAATATCGTTTTTCGGCAATTCTTCACTGAGAAGCACGGCATCTTCATAGTTATAGCCTTCCCAGGGCATATACGCGACGAGGATATTGTACCCCAATGCCAATTCACCGCCGTCCGTAGCCATGCCGTCGGCAAGAACCTGGTCCTTCTCGACCCGTTCCCCTTTATAGACAACCGGCCGTTGGTTAATGCACGTGCTCTGATTGGAGCGTACGAACTTAATAAGTTTATATGTATCGAGACCGCCTTCATCCGTATCGACGATGATTTCATCGCCCGTTACACGAACGATCGTACCGGCGCGTTTTGCCAGAACGCAGACGCCGGAATCGCAGGCGGCCTTATATTCCATGCCCGTACCGACGAGAGGCGCCTGCGTCCGGAGCAAGGGGACTGCCTGCCGCTGCATATTGGCGCCCATGAGAGCACGGTTGGCATCGTCATTTTCAAGGAAGGGGATCATGGATGTACCGACGGAAACCACTTCTTTCGGCGATACGTCCATAAAATCGACGCGTTCGCGGGCAACTTCCAGGACGGCTTCGCCGTGACGGCAGGCAACGCGTTCGTTGACGAAGGTGCCGTCTGCCGCGAGCGGTTCGTTTGCCTGAGCGATAATATACTGTTCCTCTTCATCGGCCGTAATATAATGCACTTCATCCGTGACGACATGTGTTTTTTTATCGACGCGGCGGTACGGTGCTTCAATGAAACCGAATTCATTCACCTTACTGAAGCAGGCAAGGGACGAAATCAGGCCGATATTCGGGCCTTCCGGCGTTTCCACGGGGCACATACGGCCGTAGTGGGAGTGATGCACGTCGCGGACTTCAAACCCGGCGCGTTCACGGGACAAGCCGCCCGGCCCGAGAGCACTGAGGCGGCGCTTATGCGTGAGTTCGGCCAGCGGATTGGTCTGGTCCATGAACTGGGACAACTGGCTGGAACCGAAAAATTCTTTAATAGCCGCGACGACGGGACGAATATTGATAAGCACCTGCGGCGTAATCGTTTCCGTATCCTGTACGGTCATGCGTTCACGAACAACTCGTTCCATGCGCGTCAGCCCGATACGGAACTGGTTCTGCAGGAGTTCACCGACACAGCGAAGGCGCCGGTTGCCCAAATGGTCGATATCGTCGACATTGCCGAACCCGTCCATCAGATTGAGGAGATAGCCGATATTGGCAATGATATCTTCCTTAGTAATCGTACGGTGATCAACGGGCAAATTGCTGTTATTGCAAATAATTTTACAAACGGACCCGTCCTGCTTTTCGGCAAAGACTTCGACAAGACCGTCGAAACCGAAGACACCGCTGTCTTTAATTTTCCGAATTTCGGCAGCGCCGATAACCGTCTGAGCCGGCACGATAAGCTCGCCCGTTTCCCCGTTGACAATCGGCTCATGCAGGGTGAGGCCGAAAAGGCGATGTTCCCAGCCGAGCTTGCGGCCGGCTTTATAACGGCCGACACGAGCCATATCATAACGGCGGGGGTCAAAGAAGAGCCCTTCAAAGAGGCTGCGGGCACTTTCTACTGTCGGCGGTTCGCCGGGACGAAGTTTTTTATAGATTTCAACCAGTGCTTCTTCCTGCGATTCGGTAGTATCCTTTTCGAAAGTGGCCTGCAAACGGGGATCATTATTGAAAAGCTGCATAATATCGTCATTTGTGGGCCAACCGAGCGCACGAATCAGGACGGTCGCGGGGATCTTACGATTTCTGTCGATACGGGCATAAACAATGCCGTTCGTATCCGTTTCCAATTCAATCCACGCCCCGCGGTTAGGTATGATCGTCGAACTGTAGAGCCGAATGCCCATGGGATCGATTTCACGGCCGTAATACACGCCGGGCGAACGTACCAGCTGGCTGACAATAACACGTTCCGCACCGTTAATGATAAATGTACCCGTATTCGTAATCAGGGGGAAGTCACCCATGAATACTTCCTGGTCTTTGATCTCACCTGTTTCACGATTCATCAGGCGAATAAGCACACGAAGAGGCGCCGCATAAGTCGTGTCCCGCTCTTTGCACTCGCGAACGTCATATTTCGGTTCACCTAATGAAAAGCTTTCAAAAGACAAGGAAAGATTTCCCGACGCATCTTCGATCGGAGAGATGTCTTTAAATATGTCCTTTAACCCTTTTTCCAAAAACCATTTGTAAGATCCGATCTGCAAATCCAACAAATGAGGCATCTTCAAGACCTCGTTAATCTTTGCATACGTGTATCGAGTTCTTTTCCCTACTTGTACAGGTTTGAACATGCTGTTACTTCACCCCTTATAAAAAGTAAATCGCTTAAAACAGAACGCGCGCATCTACAGAAAAAGCGACAAAAAAGCAAGGCTCTGACGTAACGTGAACCTTGCTTAATTTTCCTCTGATTAGGATTCGTTCCCCCGTAAACAAAAATAAGCTTTCTGCCGGATATTCTGCAATAAGTTATTATAGCATACGGGTTAATCTTCGTCAACACAGCGATATGAATCTGTCAAGCACTATTTTTCCACTTTTGCAAGCGTGTATTTTTTCTTGCCCCGGCGGATGATGACATATCGGCCGTCCGAATTCTTGTGAGGCGTAACAACGGCGTTCAGTTCCGTCACCTTTATGCCGTTTACTGAAACCGCTCCGTTCTGCACATCTTCACGGGCCTGCCGTTTCGACCGGTAAATCGTCGCGTCGACGAGCCAGTCGACGATGTTCTTTGCTTCCGCACCGACCGTAACGGTGGGCATCTTGCCGAAAGCCTGTTCCAGCTCGCGTTTGCTCAGGTCGGCGATGTCGCCGTGATAAAGGGCTTCCGTAATATTTTCCGCTTCTTTCAATGCCGTATCACCGTGTACGAATGCCGTGACCTCTTCGGCAAGACGACGTTGAGCCAGACGCTTTTCCGGTTCTTCCCGTACGGCCCCGGCAAGTGCGGCAATTTCGTCCTGATTGAGGAAGGTAAAGTATTTAAGGTACCGGACGACATCGGCATCTTCCTGATTGAGCCAGAATTGATAGAATTCAAAAGGCGATGTCTTTTCCGGATCGAGCCAGATCGCACCGCCGGCGGTCTTGCCGAACTTCGTGCCGTCCGCTTTAAGCATGAGCGGAATGGTCAGTCCGTACGCTTCCTGTTCGGCGCCTTCTATTTTATGAATCATATCGATACCCGACGTGATATTGCCCCACTGGTCGGCACCGCCAACCTGAAGCTGTACATCATAGTTCTTCAAAAGATGATGATAATCGATAGACTGAAGAATCTGATAGGAAAATTCCGTAAAGGAGATGCCCCCTTCCAGACGGCTGGAAACAACATCTTTAGCAAGCATGACATTGACACTGAAAAGTTTGCCGTAATCGCGCAGGAAGTCGAGAAGGTCTATCCGGGACAGCCAGTCATAGTTATTGACAATCGTAATATTCGTATCTTCGCCGAAAAGGCGGATAAACTGTTTCTTCAATTTTTCCGCGTTGGCATGAATCTGTTCCACCGTCTGGAGCTGCCGTTCCGTCTTACGGCCGCTCGGATCCCCGATAACGCCCGTACCGCCGCCGATGATAATATACGGATGATGTCCTGCCAGCTGAAAGCGCTTTAACATCATAAAGGGGATCAAGTGTCCGATATGCATGCTGTCACCGGTCGGATCAACGCCGCAATACAGGGATACGCTCTTTTTCTCCGTCAGCCTGCGTAATCCGGCTTCGTCAGTTATTTGGTTGATCGCGTCGCGCCAAGACAATTCATCAATAATATTCATGGCTCTCTCTCCTTTTTATATATGTAAATTTATTATATAAAGAAGCCTTCTCATCGTCAAATCGGATTTACCTTACCAGGTCCCGCAACACGTTCAGTGCCGTCGCGGCCATTATCTCATAGCCGCGGCGATTCGGATGCACGCCGTCCGTATAATAGAGCCGATAATCCGGCATCGCCGCAAAAGACGCATAAAAATCAATGAACGGCACAGTATTCACTCCGGCAAAAGCGGCCAGCTCCGTCCGATATGCACATAACGCCGTATCATGCCGTGCCGCTGCAG
>UMFL01010828.1_pt1 | contig 13727 bp, 1 predicted proteins | sample 1965001 | NCBI WGS metagenome assembly UMFL01 (sample SAMEA4836045, study PRJEB28245) | human gut metagenome | biome: gut microbiome; material: fecal sample | place: Denmark | collected 2008 | reverse complement strand
AGTTGCATTGTCAGTTGGTGTCTGGGACACCTGGCAGAATATGCACCACCGGAAATTTATGACGAAAAATATGCAAAATGGCAGTTTGAGGATTTGCCGATCATCCCGGAAGTATGGAAAGTACAGGTATCAGAAGATAAAAAGAAGCAGTTTGAAGTGTTGTGTAGCTTAATGAACCGGGAAGATGTAGCGTATCTGGTTAATGGCTGTGATGCTGGAAGAGAAGGAGAACTGATTTTTAAAAGAGTTTATGATCTGGCAGACTGTCGAAAACCAGTGAAGCGTCTGTGGATCAGCTCAATGGAAGATGAAGCGATCCTGAAAGGATTCCAGTCCCTAAATGACGGGAGAGAATATGCAGGGCTTTGTAATGCTGCGGTATGCAGGGCACAGGCGGACTGGCTGATTGGAATGAATGCAACGAGAGCTTACACAACCAGATATTTTAAACGTCTGGTAGTTGGCAGAGTGCAGACACCAACGCTTGCCATGCTGACAGAAAGAAAAGAGAAAATTGAGCATTTCAAGAAAGAAGCCTATTATAAGGTTTCCCTGTCAGATGGGAAACTTACGGTAACGTCAGAGAGTATCCCGTTAGAAACGGAAGCGGAAGAATTAAGAAAACTTTGTGATGGGGCAGAAGCACTGGTCACAAGGGTAAAAAGAGAACAGAAAAAGACTTTCCCACCCAAACTTTATGATCTGACCAGTCTGCAGAGGGAAGCAAATCGTTTTTTCGGATACACTGCCCAGAAGACACTGGATATGCTGCAGGAGCTGTACGAAGAAAAGATGGTTACCTATCCGAGAACAGACAGTCAGTATGTAACCGAAGATATGAAAGAAACGGTAAAAATGCTTGTCGAAGGCATGACAGATTTTCTTCCGTTTCTGAAATCTGAACAGACTGGAGAAAACATAGATCGTGTGGTTAATAATGCAAAGGTATCTGATCATCATGCAATACTGCCGACAAAAGAAGCAATGGAAAAAGGCATGGGAGGACTTTCCAGTGGAAAGAAAAATCTGCTGATGCTGATCGGACAGCAGCTTGTTCAGGCAACAGGGGAAGAGTACCTTTATGAGCAGACAGAAATTTCCGTACAGTGCAAAGAACATGAGTTTACTGCAAAAGGGAAGCTGCCTGTGCAGATGGGCTTCAAAGAAGTGGAAGAAGCCTTTCGGAAATACTGTGTAAAGGATAAGAAATCTGATGAACCGGATCATAAGACAGAACTTCCAGAAGGATATGAGGAAGGAATGACTCTTGCCTCTGTGAAAGCAGAGAAGAGTACACATTACACTTCTCCGCCGAAGATGTTTACCGAAGATACCCTGCTTGCTGCAATGGAAACAGCAGGGAATAAGGAATTTGATTCTGAAACAGAGAAAAAAGGACTTGGGACACCGGCAACCAGAGCCAATATCATCGAAAAGCTGGTAGCTTCTGGCTATGCAGAACGTAAAGGAAAACAGATTCTTCCTACAGTAGCAGGATGTGAGCTGATTCATGTAATGCCGGAGAATCTGAAATCTGCAAGCCTGACAGCAGAATGGGAGAATCAGCTTCTGATGATGGAAAAGGGGAAAATCCAGGAAGATGAATTTATGAATGGGATTGTATCCATGATTAATGAGATTCTTTCTTTGTGCAGGGCAATCCCGGAAGAAGAACGGAACCGTTTTCAGACTGCAAGGGAAGTGATTGGAAAATGCCCAGTGTGTGGTTCAGAAGTATACGAGGGAAAAATCAATTATTACTGTTCTGACAGAAACTGTCAGTTTGCTCTGTGGAAGTCGAACCGCTTTCTGGAAAATATGAAAAAGTCGATGGATAAAAAGATGGCGGTGGAGCTTCTGAAAAAGGGGCGTACCCATGTGAAAGGACTGTATTCCAAGAAAAAAGACAGCAAATTTGATGCCGATCTGGTACTGGGGCTGGAAGATGGAAAAGCCAGATTCAGTCTTGAGTTTCCTAAAAAGAAGAAATAAAGCACAGACGGAAGGAGGAATGAGTTATGGCTCATTTAGATGAGATACGGGGACTTGCAGAATATCATGCAACCCGTATCAGCAGTTCACCGAGAGACTGGATGAATTATCTGGATACTGCGGCCAGACTGTATCGGTATCCATTTATGGATCAGCTTTTGATCCACGCACAGCGTCCAAAAGCAACTGCCTGTGCTTCTTTGGAATTATGGAATGAAAAAATGCTGCGGTGGGTAAATCGAGGAGCAAAGGGAATTGCTCTTTTAGATGAAACCATGCAGAAAACAAGACTCCGGTATGTATTTGATATTCAGGATACTCATAAGGTAAAAGGTGGAAGAACACCGTATTTGTGGCAGTTGCAGGAGAAACAACAAGATGCCTTATTAAACCATTTAGAAGAAGTTTACGGACTGGAAGCTAAGGACGCAGGAAATCTTTCTGATGCACTGATGGCAACAGCAAAATACATGGTGGAAGAAAACCTGGATGAATATCTGGATGGCTTGACGTATATGACAGAAGGAACGTACCTGGAGGAGCTGGAAGAAGATACCATCCGCAGCGAATTTCGCAGTCTGTTGACAGATAGCATTTATTATACTCTGGCTTCCAGATGTGGGCTTGATCCGTTGGAACGGCAGGAAGAAATGGACTTTGTACATATCACAGATTATAACAGCTTATCAGTGCTGACATTTATTGGAAATGCAACGAGCATGGCCAGTGAGTCTGTGTTAGTGGATATTGGAAGATTTGTACACCGTATTTCATTAGAAGAAATGAAAAAGGGTATTGAAAATTCGGAAGAAAGGAATTATAATAAATTTAACACGTTAATTCGTGAAAGCGAAGAAAACAACAACAGAATCATAGAAAACGAATATCCACAGGAAAATGAAGGAGGAAATGAGCATGGAACTGACATATCATCGCAAAGGGGATTATCTGTTTCCGAATCTGACAATCCAGGAGACAGAAGCACAGATCGGGAAATACGGAATGCTGCGGAGGACATTTCTGAAGGAACACAAGAACAGCCTGTATCAGAGCCTGTTGCTGACTGGGAAACTGAACCGTCATCTGGAGGAGATCGAGAAAACAGCACAGAAGAGATTGGAAGTACAGATGGAGAAACTGTTGGAGAAGAATCCGGCACCGTCGAAAGAGGAGAACCCGATGGCGTGGACAGCCCATATGAACAGTCTGATGGCAACAGCGGAAGAGAGCATCTTGACGGAATTGGTATACAACTAATTGAAGACACAAGTGAAGATCAGTTAAGTAAAGCAGAGGAAGAAATCGCCTCTGCTTTATCTTTGCCCGAACTTCCATCTGTAAATGAACAGAAAAGGGAAATTGAAAACAGAATAGCTGCCCTCTATGCAGGGGAGATTGCCATTCCAAGTGAAGTGGTTGATGAGGTTTTAAGAACCGGGGGAAACCGAAGTAAAAGCCAGCTTCGTATTATCTATAATTTTATGAGTGAACAGACACCGGAAGAATATACGGAGTTTGTAAAGCGGGAGTATGGAACTGGTGGAAAAGGTTTTGAAATCAATGGAATGGAATATTCTGTCTGGTTTGACGAAACGGGATTGCAGATTGCAGTAGGGCATACCGTTACTGATCAGATTCTGGATAAAGCGTTTTTATCCTGGGAAGATGTGAGTGGTCGTATCCATCAGCTTTTGAAACAAGGCGAGTATGCACCGCAGTCCGTACTTGATGTTGCAAGGGAGAATGCAATAAAGGAACATGCCCAGGCACTTGCCTATATGAAAGCGGATATGGCAGAGGGGGTAGCAGAACTTGTCTTTGATGAAGAAGATTTGCCACATCTTCACAGTATTTATCCGGAAATTACTGATTATCTGGAAGAGAAACTGACAGATCCGCAGTGGCTGGCAGATCTGAATGAGCGTCTGGAAGGACTGGCGATGGCTTATGAGGAAGATAAAAGCATTATGCGGTTCCGCACCTATAATCCGATCAGAATATCCGGTCAGTTTCAGAAATTTGCTGCAGAAGTAATTCCATACAGTGCAAGAGATGAATTCACATGGCAGGAACATAAGGTATTTATTACGCAGGATGAAATAGATGCTTTTCTTGCCGGTGGAGGGCCATATTCGGATGGAAGGCTTTCTACCTATTCTTTTTATCTCCTGAATGAAGATGATAAGGCAAGGACAGATTTTATCAAGGAAAAATATGGGATAGGCGGTCAGAGCCATGCTTTATGTGGGGCAGATAATTCACATGCAGATTATGACGGGAAAGGTTTGAAACTGGAGAGAGGGGACTATGGGAATCCAGATACCTCGGTGTTGCTGCCCTGGGCAAAAGTTGCAAAAAGAATCGGCTATCTGATTGATAATCAGCAGTTCTTACGTTCTGCAGATTATTCCCGTATGCCGGAATATGAGAGGGAACGGATTGCAGGAAAAGTAATCAGTTTTTATGCAAGAATGCCAGAAGAAATCGAGCGTCCGTTTAAGCAGGATTTCTTTAATGAAGAAGCAAGAAAAGAACTTCCTGTTATGCTGAATGATTCGGAGCAGTCGCAGAAACTGTTACAGGCGATGGATGATGCCCTGGCAATGCTGCCATTGGATTTTGAAGCAGTGAATGAAACTTATGAGAAGAAATTACAGCTTTTGACGGAAGTACATCAGTATGTGGAAGGCAGCTATACGATTTTCCCGGTACAGGAAGTACCAGATCAGGCAGATGGCTTAAATGGATACCAGATGTCTTTATTTGATATTGTGAGTGCTTCCGAACCAGAAGAAGATATAGAAGATACGGAACCGGAGCAAATTATCAGTGAACCAGAAGAAGAACCGGAAATAAAACCAGAGGAAGAAATAGAACCGGAAGATATAAAAGAACAGATTATAGAGCAGGAACCTCATAATTTCCATATTACGGACGATGATCTTGGCTCTGGCGGTCCGAAGGCAAAGTTTAAAGCAAATATGGAAGCTATCCGGCTGTTGAAAGAACTGGAACAGGAGCAGAGATTGGCAACACCGGAAGAACAGGAAGTGTTGTCAAGATATGTTGGATGGGGCGGTATTCCACAGGCTTTTGAAGAAAGGAACAGTGCTTGGGCAGAGGAATACACGCAGTTAAAAGGAGTCCTCACACCAGAAGAATACAGTGCAGCAAGGGCGTCAACCCTAAACGCTTTTTATACTTCCCCGACAGTCATCAAAGCAATGTATGAAGCACTTGACAACATGGGACTGAAACAGGGAAATATCCTGGAGCCATCCTGTGGAGTAGGTAACTTTATGGGACTTTTACCGGAAAGCATGAATGCCACAAATATGTACGGCGTGGAGCTTGATCCGGTTTCCGGGCAGATTGCGAAACAACTTTACCAGAAGAACAGGATTGCAGTACAGGGATTTGAGGAAACCAGTTACCCGGACAGCTTTTTTGACTGCGTGATTGGAAATGTACCGTTTGGGGCATATCAGGTCAGTGACCGCAAGTATGACAGATACCATTTTATGATCCATGATTATTTTATTGCAAAATCCTTAGACCTGGTACGTCCGGGCGGAGTGGTGGCAGTTGTCACATCAAGCGGTACAATGGATAAACAGAATCCGGAAGTTCGACAGTATTTTGCGAACCGGGCAGACCTGCTTGGGGCAATCCGTTTACCGAACAATGCTTTCCAGAGAAATGCCAATACCAGTGTGGTTGCGGATATTCTGTTTTTCCAGAAAAGGGACAGGGCTGCGATCACAGAACCAGATTGGGTACAGTTAAAAACTACACCGGAAGGCTATACGGTTAATTCTTATTTTGCCGATCATCCGGAAATGGTGCTTGGGGATTTCACGACAGAAAGTACCCAGTACGGAAAACAGGAAGTGACGGTAAAGGCAAAAGAAGGAGCAGATCTGGCAGAGCAGTTAAAAGAAGCGGTAAAATATATCCAGGGAACCATCACAGAGCAGGAGATTTCGGATACGGAACTGGAAGAACAGGTGGTATCCATACCGGCAGATCCGGATATTAAGAATTTCAGCTTTGCACTTGTCGGAGAGGATATTTATTACAGAGAAAATTCTGTTATGAATAAGATGGAGCTTCCCGTTGTGACAGGCGAGCGTGTCAGAGGCATGGTTGCGATCCGGGATGCAACAAACAGGCTTCTGGAAAGACAGTTGGAAGAATGCAGTGATGAAGAGGTTGCCAGTTTACAGACTGAGTTGAACCAGGCTTATGACAGCTTTACTGCAAAATATGGACTACTCAGCAGCAATGCGAATAAAAGAGCGTTCAGCATGGACAGCAGTTATTGCCTTTTGACTTCCCTTGAATTTCTGGACGAAAAGGGTGAGTTGAAACGGAAGGCAGATATATTTACAAAAAGGACGATCCGCAGGGCAGAGCCGGTAACATCGGTGGATACTGCAAGTGAGGCACTGGCGGTATCTATCGGGGAAAAGGCAAAAGTAGATATTCCTTATATGATGCAGCTTACCGGAAAAACAGAGGAAGAGGTCACAGAGGAGCTTACGGGTGTTATCTTCAAGAATCCTCTTACGGATAAATGGGAGCCATCCGATGAGTATCTTTCCGGGAATGTCAGAGAGAAGCTGAACATTGCAAGGCAGTTTGCAGAAAACCACCCGGAATATATGGTCAATGTGCAGGCACTGGAACGGGTACAGCCGAAAGATCTGGATGCTTCCGAGATTGAAGCAAGGCTTGGGGCAACATGGATTTCTCCAGACTATATTACAGAGTTCATGGCAGAGACATTCCATACACCACGACAGCATATCAATTATGAGCGTATCAAAGTCCAGTATGCGGAAGTGACTGGACAATGGAACATAAAAGGAAAGAATGTGGACAGCAGCAATAACCCGCTTTCTACGGCAACTTACGGAACACAGAGGGCAAATGCTTACAGGCTGTTGGAAGATGCCCTGAATCTGCGAGACACAAAAATCTATGACACGATACATGATGCAAATGGGGAACACCGGGTACTGAACCGGAAAGAAACCACCCTGGCACAGCAGAAGCAGGAACTGATCCGGGAGGAATTTAAAGAGTGGATCTTTAAGGATATGAGCCGACGTGAAACACTCTGTAAAATTTATAATGAACGGTTTAACAGCATCCGGCCAAGGGAATATGATGGCAGTCATATCCAGTTTGTCGGAATGAATCCGGAAATTAAGCTGATGGAGCATCAGAAAAATGCAGTGGCACATATCCTTTATGGAAATAATACACTGCTTGCACACTGTGTGGGTGCAGGCAAGACGTTTCAGATGATTGCAGCCGGTATGGAGAGCAAACGTCTGGGACTGGCACAAAAGAGCCTTTATGTGGTTCCAAATCATTTGCTGGAACAGTGGGGAAGCGATTTCTTACGCTTGTATCCGGGAGCAAATATTCTGGTAGCAACGAAGAAAGATTTTGAACCGGCAAACAGAAAACGGTTTTGTTCCAGAATCGCAACTGGTGATTATGATGCAGTTATCATTGCACACAGCCAGTTCGAGAAAATTCCGCTTTCCAGAGAAAGACAGATTGCATTGCTGAAGGATCAGATTGCAGATATTACTTTTTCTATTGAGGCGGCAAAAGAGGAAGCAGGACAGCAATATACGGTCAAGCAGATGGAAAAGACAAAGAAAACGTTGAAAGCGAAACTGGAAAAACTGAATGACCAGACACGAAAAGATGATGTGGTTACTTTTGAACAGCTTGGCATTGACAGGTTGTTTGTGGACGAGAGCCACAACTATAAGAACCTTTTTTTGTACACAAAAATGCGGAATGTGGCAGGCATTTCACAGACCGATGCACAAAAAAGTTCGGATATGTTTATGAAATGCAGGTATATGGATGAGATTACTGGGGGAAAAGGAATTACGTTTGCAACGGGAACACCCGTATCAAACAGCATGACTGAGTTATACACCATTATGAGATACCTCCAGTATGATACGTTAATGAATATGGGAATGGGACATTTTGATTCGTGGGCAGCGACTTTTGGAGAAACAGTTACAGCAATCGAATTGTCACCGGAAGGGACGGGCTATCGTGCAAAAACACGATTTGCCCGTTTTTTTAATCTTCCAGAGCTGATCTCCATATTTAAAGAAGCTGCGGATATTCAAACTGCAGATATGCTGAATCTTCCTGTACCGGAAGCAGAATATATCAATGAAGTATTAAAGCCGAGCGAGGAACAGAAAGAAATGGTAGAAGCCTTTTCAGAACGTGCAGAAAAGATTCGTGGCGGTGTGGTAGATCCAAGGGTAGATAACATGCTCAAGATTACCAATGACGGAAGAAAATGTGCATTAGACCAGAGGCTTTTAAATGATATGCTGCCGGATGCAGGGGAAAGCAAGGTAAATGCCTGCGTGGAGAATGCTTTCCAGGTATGGGAGGACGGAAAAGATACACAGGCTACCCAGTTGATCTTCTGTGACCTTAGCACACCGAAAAATGACGGAACATTCAATGTTTATGATGATGTGAGAAACAAGCTGGTGGAACGGGGAATCCCGAAAGAGGAGATCGCATTTATTCATGAGTATAATACGGAAGTAAGAAAAGCGGAGTTGTTTGCAAAGGTGCGGGCTGGGCAGGTAAGAATCCTGATGGGTTCTACTCCGAAACTTGGTGCTGGTACCAATGTTCAGGACAAGTTACTTGCATTGCATCATCTGGACTGCCCCTGGAAACCATCTGACCTGGAACAGCAGGAGGGACGTATTCTCAGACAGGGAAACCAGAATGATAAGGTAAAAATCTTTCGGTATGTAACGGAAAATACATTTGATTCGTACATGTGGCAGATTCTGGAAAACAAACAGAAGTTTATTTCGCAGATCATGACTAGCAAGTCCCCGGTTCGTGCCTGTGAAGATGTAGATGATACAGCTCTGTCCTATGCAGAGATCAAAGCACTGGCAACAGGAAACGAGTACATCAAGGAAAAAATGGATCTGGATGTGCAGGTAAGTAAGCTGAAACTTTTGAAGGCAAACCATACCAGTCAGATCTATCGCCTGGAATCAGATATTGCAAAGAGATACCCGGTACAGATTGCAGCATTGAAGGAGAAAATTGCCGGTATGCGTGTGGATGCAGAGGTAGTAAAAGGAATAGATTTACAGGATAATGACCACTTTGCAATGACAGTCGGCGGAAAGCTGTATACCGATAAAAAAGAAGCGGGAGTTGCACTCATTTCAGCAGCGTCCGGTTTGAGGTCCGTAAAGTCAGCCGGGCAGATCGGTGAATATCATGGTTTTGCACTTTCTTCAGAATATAATTTTCTGTCGAATACTTATACCATGACGATCAAGGGAAAATGTTCTTATAAGATTGAGTTCGGAAAGGATACTCTGGGCAATATCCAGAGGATTCATAATGCACTTTCTGCAATCGAGAAAAAGCTGGCAGATACCGAGCAGAATCTGGAAACGGTACAACAGCAGTTAAAGACTGCACAGGAAGAGGTACAGAAGCCATTTCCGAAAGAAGCGGAACTGAGTGAAAAAATGGAACGTCTGGCAGAATTAAATGCCATGCTCAACATGGATGAGAAAGGGGGAGAAAATCTTCTGGCAGATGAGGGTATCGGGGAAAATCCGGAAGTAAATGTGCCAGAGGAACAGCAGGACAGAATCGCAGACAGTGTTCATAAAACGTCTGTTTTGGAAAGACTGAAAGAACAGAAACAACAGGCAGGTGAAACACATCAGAAGCCCAAAAAGAAACATGAACAGGAGTTATAAAGGGTATCCCGTCAGAGTGACCAGAGCTTTGGCGGGATTTTTCTATGGAGGATTTGATTATGGCAAACAGAGAAGAACAGTTAAAGCAGATTACAGAACAGTTGGAACAGGGCGTTGCAGAAATATTCACATCAGAAAAATATACGGAATATCTGAACACAATGGCAAAGTTCCATAATTACAGTTTTAATAATACTCTGCTGATCGCCATGCAGAAACCGGAAGCGACACTGGTAGCCGGGTATCAGGCATGGCAGAAGAAATTCAACCGGCAGGTAAAAAGAGGGGAAAAGGGCATCCAGATCATTGCCCCGGCTCCGTTTAAAGAGAAACAGGAGATTGAAAAGACTGATCCGGACACTGGCGAGATTGTGATCGGGGAAGATGGACAGCCGGAAACAGAAGTAGTAGAGCGTGTCATTACAAGATTCCGGGTTACGACAGTATTTGATGTCAGTCAGACCACAGGAGAACCGATTCCAGAGTTTGAGGTATCAGAACTGGAGGGGGATGTTCTGATTTACCATGATTTTGTGGAAGCATTAAAAATGGTTGCCCCGGTTCCTATCCGATTTATTGAGATTGATGGGGAGGCGAAAGGCTTTTATCAGCTTGTCGATAAATATATTGCGATCCAGCCTGGCATGAGTGAGGCACAGACCATGAAAACAGCGGTGCATGAAACCGCACATGCAGTATTGCATGATCGTGATCAGATGGAAGCGGAGGGCATCGTAAAAGACCAGCTTACAAGGGAAGTGGAAGCAGAAAGTGTTGCCTATGTGGTATGTAATCATTTTGGACTGGACACATCAGAGTATTCTTTTTCCTATATTGCAAGCTGGTCTTCCGGTAAAAATATGAAAGAGCTTCGTGCTTCTATGGACACCATCCGTAAGACTTCTGCTGATATGATCGGACAGATTGAGGAAAAGCTCAGAGAACTTCAGATAGAAAGACCAGAGCAGGAAGCAGCCGTTGTGGAGCAGACAGAAGAAATGAGTGCCATGCAGTATGCAGAACAGACCATTAACCGTCTGGAGCAGGAACGGACGATTTTCAACAATGACCAGAGAAACCTTATCGTGAATTTTGCTTATAAACTGGATAATAGGGAAGCAACGGAAAAACTGGCAGAGAGCCTTGCAGAGTCTATTCGGGATGGAAACAGAGAAGAGGTATTAAAACTGCTTGGAGAAGCAGAGGAGCAGATTGAGAGTCTGCCGGATTCACTGATCGGCTTATCCGAACTGCATGAAGCTGGATTTTATTCGGAAAGTATGCTTCCGCTTACCAGGGAACGGGCAGTGGAACTGCACCATGATGGAGTGACGGTTTACGGGCTGACCGGAGCAGTTGGCGGTCAGGAACAGTCACAGAGGGTTATGAATCTGGAACGGGACATTTTACAGCATGACGGGTTATTCGGAGTGACGAAATTTGAATGGGAAAATTATCGGAGAAGTCAGGAAACGGTTATGACACCGGAAGAAAAAGCAAAAATCAAAGAAACACTTCTTTTAGAGAGTGATGGAAACCGTTATGGTATTTATCAGATCAACAGTGGACAGGAAGAAAGAGGATATCAGTTTTTAAGTCTGGAAGCGGCAAAAGAAATGGGATTTACCGTAGATGGCAAAGACTATCAGATGGTTTACAGTGAAAGATTGAGAGATGCTACGACACTGGACAATCTTTTTGAGCGTTTTAATATAGAACGACCAAACGATTTTACCGGACATTCTATGTCAGTCAGTGATGTGATCATTATGAATCGGGGCGGCAGATTAACCGCATACTATGTAGATTCCTTTGGATTTACAGAATTGCCGGACTTTGTGGCACAGAGAACTGAAATGCTAAATGCCAATCCAGTAAAAGCATATCCGGAAGTTTATATGGGAACCTTGGAAAAGGCTATGCAGGAGAGAAATGTAGATGATTACCTGGATTCCAGAAAACTGAATATTGACTGTAAAAATGCAATCGAACAGGCAATCGCAGAGGGCTTTGACGGTATGCGTTTAAATCCAGATGCTGCAGTAAGCGTGGTTGAGAAATACGGGGAAGAACGGGTTGCCTTTGTTCTGGCAAATACATTGAAACAGCTTTCCCATGATGGAAGATTTTCTGATGGCAATAAACGATGGGCAGATGGCATTGATATTCCGGAAAATATCAGCCGGGGAATGGATCTGAACAGGGACTATATTGTGGGCAGTCATCCTGCAGTCCTGAATGGCTTCATTGATATGGCAAGAAAAGAAATCCGTACCTGGAAACTGGAGGAGGTGCTTGGTGTGAAAAATCAGCATATCACTGAAACTACAAGAGGATATGAAGCAGACGGACATACAGGCACTTGGTATGTGATGGATATGAAAACGTATCATGGGGAGCGATTTTTCCAGATGCGGAATGAGGAATACGGTCAGGATGTGGCGGATATTATCATATCGGAAAATGGAACACTGGTGGCAGAAGACATCTGGCATGGATTTGATGAAGGAGCCAGGGAAGCTATTTCAGAATATCTGGAAGAAAATGGTGCAACGGTATATGACCTGATGGATATTCCAGAACAGGCAACAGTTATCTTAGCAGACGGAACAGTTATGAAAATCATGGAACAGCAGCCAATCAGTACGGACACATGGGAGCCGACACTGACCGGACAGAATCTGCAGGGGGAAGAACAGAAATTCAGTTTTTTCGAGATACATAAAGTCAGAGAAAATAATGGCATTGACCTGAAAATGCCAGAAAATCATTATATTGACCAATATTATGTGATCGAAGATCTGGCAGCAAAAGGTGGGATGAAGATTGAGCGATATAAGGATCTTGGAGCTGCCCTTGGAGCATATTACTCTCTGCCTAATCATAAAATGAAAGCTCTTGGAATTGAGAATACGGCACCGCTGCGAGGCAGTCTTGATTTTATCCAGTGCAAGAATGGAGTAGATACGCTGGTCTATGATTGTCAGAAAGTGGAAGGCTGGCTAAATCCGCAGATATACAATACTTTTAAAGATATAGGCAACAGTCTGGAAGTGCATGATACAGAGATAGCATACCAGATTGGAGAACAGTATTTTACAATCCAGACAGCAGAAGATGGTTACGATTATACATTTTATGATAAGGACTATCTGGAACTGGATGGTGGTGTCTACGATAATCCGGATATTTCTATTTCAGAAGCAATGGAGAACATTTTAGAGGAAGAAGGATTGCTCCTAGAAGATGCAAATGTGATGGATTATGAAGAATTGTATGCAGAAATTGAATATGCAGAAGAAGAGAGAATGGAGAAGATACAGTTTGAACGTAATTGTCCAAAGGCTTTTTTTGATGGTTATGACAGGGAAGCGGCATTAAAAAATTATGAGGGAATAACCGTACAATTTAAAATGTCTGGTATGTATTTAACAGTGCAACCGACTGAGGAAGGCTATAAATACCTGGTGTATGATCAGAAACTTCATGAAATTTCAGGAGATGCCTGTGGAAATCCAGAAGATTCTATTCAGAAAGCAATGTATGCCAGCCTGAAAAATGAAGGTTTGGAAGATGTTGAATGTGTAAAAGTTGATGACAGGGAGTTTCGGGATAAGGTAATCAGTCATTCTAAAGAAGTGCTGGCTAGTGGAGATGTTCGATTCACTTCGGAACTTGGCAGATGTGAAACAGCATTGAATGGAATGGGCAGGGCAGAAATTGAATATGAAGTTTTATTTCATGCAAGAGCTGTTCTGGAAGAAATGGGACTGGAAAATGAAGTTACATTGATTGGGGCGAGAATACATGGTTCCAGAAGCAGAGATAACCTGTATCGTGCAGATTCTGATCTTGATGTGGTGCTTTCTTATCGGGGAAATATTCGGGAGGATAGTTTTTTTAACGAATTGAATTCCTATGGTATGGCAATAGCAG
>UMFL01028670.1_pt1 | contig 14680 bp, 10 predicted proteins | sample 1965001 | NCBI WGS metagenome assembly UMFL01 (sample SAMEA4836045, study PRJEB28245) | human gut metagenome | biome: gut microbiome; material: fecal sample | place: Denmark | collected 2008 | reverse complement strand
AAGGAATTACTTTGGATAAAAATCTGGATTATACATGCTGTTTATATGATGATGACTATAATCCTGTTGCAACAGGAAGCTGCTTTGGAAATACCTTACGTTGTTTTGCAGTCAGCAAAGATCATCAGGGAGAAGGACTGCTGAACCAGGTGGTGAGTCATTTGATTCAGATTCAGTTCGAACGGGGAAATTATCATCTGTTTCTTTATACGAAATGTGATTCAGCAAAATTTTTCAGGGATCTTGGTTTTTATGAGATTGCAAGGGCAGACAACCGTGTTGTATTTATGGAAAACCGCCGGACGGGATTTCGTGATTATTTAAAAAAGCTGGAAAAACCTGTCTTTGAGAGCAAAAAAGCAGCAGCGATTGTGATGAATGCCAATCCTTTTACGCTGGGACATCAATATCTGGTGGAAAAAGCGGCAGAAGAAAATGATATTGTGCATTTGTTTGTAGTCAGTGAAGATGCAAGTCTGGTACCGTTTGCGGTTCGGAAGAAGCTGGTGCAGGAGGGTGTGGCACATCTTCCAAATGCAGTGGTGCATGAAAGCGGTCCGTATATCATCAGCAATGCTACGTTTCCAAGTTATTTTCTAAAGGATGAGGAAACGGTTATAGAAGGTCATGCCAGACTTGATTTGGCAGTGTTTTTTCAGATAGCCCGGGAACTGCAGATCTGTCGCAGATATGTGGGTGAAGAACCTTTCAGTCAGGTGACGGGGATTTATAACCGGATTATGAAGGAAGAACTGAAGAAAAAAGATATTGACTGCATTGTGGTACCGAGAAAAGAAAAGGAAGGAACAATTATCAGTGCATCAACAGTGCGTCAGTATATAAAAAATATGCAATGGGAAGATTTAAAAAAGATAGTTCCGGATACAACCTGGAATTACTTTACTTCAGCAGAAGCACAGAAAATAATTGCGGCAATTCAGAATTCGGACAACGTTATACATTATTAAATCAGGCTGTGGGATATGTCTTCGCATAGAGCCGTTCCCACAGCCTCCCTTCATCTGTTGTATCCAGTATAGCGTTTCTTTCGTCATGCTTCAATGCACCGCCCGCACATACCGGTCCATGACCCTACAGAATATAACCGCAACCACTGTGCTGATAAAGGCAGCCGCCAGGGCCGGACCCGCAATGGCAGTAGGATTCACGCTTCCGTATGTTTATGAGCGAGGTCGTTTCACTATAATCAGCGCGATGCTTCCCTAAAATCATCATTGTCAGATAATTATAATTATTCATTCATGCCTTGATTGTTCTCATCAATACATTGCTGGAAAGTCAAGGATTTTAACCGCGATAGCGGCGCATATGCGTCCTTGAATTTTCAGCAATGTATTGATATGCTTCATTTGCGCATGAATATACAACGCTGATTATAGGGAATAGACACGCTGAAAATAGGGAAAATTGCTTGCAAGAAAACATCCGTACTGGCTCCGGTACACAATCATGTTCATGGGTATAAGCTGCAGGGAGGATATATTGATAATGAGAAATGTACACATCTCCTTGCTGGCAGTCCCCGCCTGTCTGGCCGCAGCTCTCTGCCCGGCTGTCTCTTCTTGTCCTGGCGTATCTTTCTGCCCGGCCACGCCTCCCTTTCTGCGCTCCTCCTCCACCTTTTTCAGCTCCTCCATGGCCTTCAACCCGGCCGGCGTGGCGGCCCACCCCAGTCCCAGTATATTGGCTTGTGTCAAGGTAGGACTAAAAATTTCTTCAACTTTTTTATGATTGATATAGTGCAAATCAGTATCAATCGCATACCGTTGCAATATTAATAACAGATCCAATAAAGTCTCCGAAAGGCATTTTATTATCAAGATATTCCGATGGCATTATAGCATCAACAATTTCATTAAAATATTTTTTAAAAGCGCAATGATAATCGAATAGTATATTTTCTATTTCTTCCACTGTATAACTCTTCCTACAAAGCATTGGAGGGCATTTTCCTGCAACTGCAACACCGAAAGATTCAAAATTCTCCCCTAACCCTTTAAAATGTACCGTCCCATGATGTTTTATACCATTATAAATTGCTCTCAGTTTTATTGTGTTGTTATTATTATCAAAGTCTGTCATTATATTTTTAAGGCGTTCTGCTTTGGTAAAATCTATGCTCCTTTGAGAAATGACGCAATTCAACTGTTGAAGTACATTATCTCTATTACATTCTTTTTCCATCTTCTTATACTCTTGTTTCATAAGATACTCTAATGAAGATGGTTGTATATACGCCCATATGACTTGCCAACTGATATCTAGGCATATTGCATACTCAAGAATTGCATTTGTGAGAAAATGTGTTTTGGCATAAAACATACTTTGCTCATCTTTTCCTGAAATATACAAATCTCCATTCCTGATAACAAAATAGGTGCTAAAAGCATATGGATTAGTAACCAATATTTATTCCCTTACTATTCGTATAATGAAAAATCCAAATGTATTTAGCACCTAAAAACAAAGTGCGATAATTTATTTTTAACATTTTTACATTCCTGAAAACAACTTCCAAATGGACATATACTCTTTACCACTCATATGACTTTGAGATTTTTTTAATTTTTCCCAATCCGATTCTTTCAATGAAACCAAAAACTCTTTAGCTTCTTCAGCAGTAAATTTTTTTGCACTTTTTTTATATTCTTTGCCTAAATTACCTGAAATACTTCGAGGAACATAATTCATGCGCATCAAAACAGCTTCCGGAGTATTTACCCCATGATAAATCATAGCTGGAAGCATATCAATTTCCTTTTTCTTATCCTCATCCAGCTTTCCAAAATCTATTCCTGATAATTTAGTTATTGCAGAAAGCCCCCATGTTCCACAATTAGCAATTTGCTTATTAATAGCTTTACACGCCCTCATTAAACTTTTAGTGCCATCATCTCCTGAAAAATATTCTTTTGCTATTTCAGAAATAGATTTTCCAGTAACCCAATCAGTAGTAATTTCAGCAATGTTGCGATGCTGTTCACCACTTCCTGCAATTTCCTCCAACTGCTTTAATTCAGGAATTTTTAACATCACTCCATACAATTCCGCTAACAAATTATTTCCACCAAAAATACTTTTTGTATTAAAGGACTCTGCAGACAGCTTTTTGTTTAATTGATTAATCCCTGAAAATGCTTTTTGTATTCCTTCTGGAGAAAATCCTGTTTGGTCAGATAATTTGCTTAATTGTGGATCTTTAAGTAATTTCGATGCATACCCTTTTGCAACCTCTAAAAGTTTTCTGGACTTCATGTTTCCATTTGGTGTGGACTTTATCACGTTATAACCTAATGTATTCCTCAATAACTGCTCCATATCCGCAAGGACATCATCCAACTTATCCTTTTCGTTGCACAAATGCGCAATATAGCAGCGAAAATCTGTCCATTCCCGACGATAAATCAGTTTATCTAGTTCAAACAATCTACCTTCCTTTTCTATATCATCTAGCATTGTAACTAAACGAGATATTAAATTGCCTGTTTTAGTGCTTACAAATCGTGTTATATGCTCCCTGTTATCTTTGTCACACGCAATACCTACAACTCCTAAACTATTTTGTCCAATCCTTCCTGCCCTTCCAGCCAAATTCCAAAACTCTCTGGGGTTCATATCCTTGCTAAAACCTATCCCACTTAATGAAATACTTTGAATGCAGACAGAAGATACCGGAAAATTGATTCCTTGAGCAATAGTTGTAGTGGCACATAACACTTTTAAACAATTTTCCTCGGCAAGCCACTCCATCAACTCCTTGATTTCATCCATCAAGCTGGCATTATGTACGCCAATCCCTTTATTCAGCATCTGAATAAGTTCAAACCCCTCCCCCATTTCATCCGCTAAATATTTTTGTACTAACCGTATATTCTGCAGACCTTTATAATCTTCCTCTAAATCCTCCATATCACTTGCAAGGTCTCTAGCCATATTCCACGAAAAATCTGTAGTACGTGCAATCGCCAAGCAGGTTCCCATAACAGACAGCTCTTTTGCCATTGCTGCTGTCATATCCGTTGTGCCAACTTTGGAATATGCTTTTCCAAAGTGATGTTCCCCATTTACTTGATATTTCCCTGTAAAATTTATAGATTCTGACATAGTAACTAAAGTATCAAATACCAAATACCAGTTCCCTCGACCTTGGCAAGACATCTTTTCATAAAGTCCAACTACCCTCTCACTGGGTTTCCACGGCGTACTCCCAATACTTATACTCTTACCAGACGCAAGATCGTTAGATAGCCACCGTGATAATACTTCCGCATTTTCAACATAAGGCATCAGCAACAAAAAATTTGCTTTCGGACAATCCATTTTTATTGCTGCTAATAGTAACTCTATCCTTAATCCTCTTTCCTGATCCTCAATATTGTGGGCTTCATCCATAATAACAAGTGCCAGAGGTCGTGAAACTTTATTGTTTTTAATCACTAAATTCAATTTTTCAGGTGTGGATACTATTACATCAAAACTCCTTTCACTACTTTCCAACATCTCACTTTCATAAGAATCTATTTCAATAGCAGCCGACAATTGCTCAACTCTTATTCTTTCACTAAAGTCCTTCCTTAGTCGGCGTGTTATCTGGGATACAAGTGCCTTAGTCGGTGCTACATAAGCAACCCAGCCTTTTTCTTGATCAAATTGGTTCAATGCTTGAAGCAATTTAAACTCTGCCAACAATGTCTTTCCACCCGAAGTAGGCATCTCTACGGCAATTGCCGTTGATGCCTGATCCAAAAGCCCTTGCTCCCTAATTGCCGCTTTTTGCGGTGGTAGCATTTCAAAAAGCCCTCTATTTTTTGTTACATATCGAACAAATTCTGTTGTTCGTGAATTAATAGCCCTCGCTATCCACCAAATAGAACCATCTACCATATAGTTCGAAGCACAATGTAACCAGCGCAGTATTGCTTCAAACTCTGTATCATCAGCACATAATGCTGCTTCTATTGCACTTTCAAAATGTTTATCTAACTGCCCATGAATTGCTGCTGGTTCACCTTGCATCATATATGTGGCAAGCAATTCTGTACTTTTAGATAAATTATATAGAGCTATTAAAATAAACGCACTCTGCTGACTGTCCTTCGCCTTATTTAAATATTTCTCCTCGTAAATCCGCTGTGATTCTCGTAGTTTTACAATTTCCAAACCAACCTGTGATAAATCTTCCCAATCTTTTTTTATAAACAATCGAATCCAACATCTAAAAATCGTTTTTAGTAGCTTTTGCTCCCAATCATCAATTTCTGCATCCTGCATATCTAATAGAACAGTATTTTTATTATCTAAATACCATTTTTTCAAATCATTCCATCGTCCTCCACAATATGCCATTGAGCAAAGATGTAATACAAAGAAAATTTTAGCATTAATATTTTTCGGTATTTCCACAACACTATATAAATCAAAGCAACGCCAAGCAGAAGCTGAAAAAAGCCCTCTGTCACAGCTTTCATCAGCATAATTAGTAAAAGATGCAATATTTTCTATTGCTGGCATTTCATATGCTAAAGCCATTTTTAATACCTTTTCTTGCCAGTCTTTTTCAATTTTAAAATTGAACTGAATACTTTTTTTAATAGACTTTTGGACGTTTATCTTCTCAATAATATTGAAGCATGCTTTTCTGTCCGTTTTAGGTATTGCTGCAATAGCCCAATGGGATTCTAATCTATTTAAATCATTCTTTTCTAACATTAGAAATAGACCTCCTCCCACGCTCTTCCTGAATAAATTGAGGAAATTTTTTTAATTCATCTTTTGGCACATAAATACCTACTAATTCAATTGTTCTATCTCCAACAGCAAACTTCTCCAAAGCTTTTGCTCGTGTATTCAAGTCCTCCTTTGAAGGCATAATATCGCGCACTAAAATACCCAAAATATGTACAGTCTTCTGGTCAGAATACATATATTTTATAAATGCCTCCGTGTATTGCGGCCATAATGTACCACCTTTTAATCTATGTGCCAAATATTTTACCAACTGACTTGTAAGTTCTTTCTTTTGACATAAATCCTCTAGTTGATTTTTTAATCCATGTTCGCCATACATTACACCTGGTGGACAGTTTTTATCTGATGATGTTTTTATTTCCCCAAATAAAAAATATGTTCCGCTGTCATGTCTATAAAGTCCAATAATATCTGCACCAGGTAAACTTGATCCAGGTTTTTTAATATCTCTGGTTATCCCCCAAGGAATAATTGCCGATAAATTACTCTCAGCATAAGCTTGTGCATATGCCTCCCCAATTTCCCAACTTTCTTTCGTATCGTTCGGAAAAATCTTCTGCATTATCAACATTTTATCAAAGCCAGTGTCTTGCAGGCTATTTACTAAATCTATATTTTCTTTAACATCATACAACTTATTGTAAACATCTGTGCAAAGTGACAATTCCATTTCCTCTTTTGAATGAGAAATGCCAAATGCAACTATTTTAGTACTGTTAATTTTATATTCATTCTTCCCTTTTGGTATTGCCACCTTTTTCACCTGCGCATTTCTACATTATTTTATAAAAATTTATTTGTACAATATTACCAAAAATTGACCTCAAATACAATTGGCATTTTACACAAATCGCATATTTTTAGCCTGAAATCATTTTATCTTTTGTTCATCACCTTGCAAAACACCACAGCCACCAATGTACTCACTGCTGTTGCCATAATCGCCGGCCCTACAATCGCTGTAGGGTTTACACTTCCATATTGCTGTCTATAAGCTATCATGTTAACTGGAATCAACTGTAATGACGAAATGTTCAATATTAAGAATGTACACATTTCATTACTGGCAGTATTATGCACCACCTTTCCTTGTTGCTCCTTTAGCTTTTCCAGTTCCTCCATTGCTTTTAGTCCGGATGGTGTCGCAGCCCAATTCAAACCACAGATATTGGCAGTCATATTGACGCTTATCTGCTTCCTTGCCTCTCCGTCCGGGTCCAGCCCTGGAAAAAGGAAGGTGAGTATTGGCCCCATTCTTCCTGCCAGCTGGTCCACCAACCCGGAGCGGTCCCCGATCTCCAGTACCCCGGTCCACAGAGTCATGACGCCCAGCATGGTGATGCACAACGTCACCGCCTCCTTTGATGCCTGGATTGCACCATCGGTCACAGCCGTTTTCCAAATATTCATAATTGCCCCTTCTCCGTAAGAATTATTACCCCGGATTGCGTAAAATTTACGGTTCTTTACGTTTACATAACTTCTATTGACCCTGGAGCGGCTCCATAGTATATTCTCACCATGTCAGTGATGACAACGTGCGGCGCCGGCCAGAGCTCCGGCGAAACGGCAGCCGCATCCCCCAAAAAGACAATTAAGGTGAACATCCTGAAATCAATGAACTGAATGGCAGACTGAAAGGAGACATGAATACGAAAAGACAAACAAAATGGTTTCTGATTCCATATGCAGCCATGGCCCTGACCATGGGAAGCGCGCTGGTATCATTTGCAGCCACCGGATGGGCTGAGGAAAACGGTGAATGGGTCTATTATAACAACGACGGGAGCAAGGCCACCGATGTATTCAAGAAGTCCGGCAACAACTGGTTCTATCTGGATTCCGACGGAATCATGGCCAAAAACCAGCTGATTGAGGACGATGACAATTATTTCTATGTCAACTCAGCCGGAGCAATGGTCACGAACCAGTGGCGCTCCATTGAAAATGAAGACTCGGGCTCAGACGAGCCGGATGAATGGTGGTACTATTTCCAGTCCAACGGCAAGGCTGTAAAGAAATCCGGCAGCAGTGACAATGTGAAATTCGTCACCCTCCCCACCTCCACCGGCCAGGCCAAGTTTACCTTTGACGACGAAGGACACATGCTCTACGGATGGATTGACGAGAGCGGGGAAATGCTGACCGATGACGATGCCTGGAAAAGCGGCATGTACTATTGCAGCGATAACGGCGACGGCCGCATGGCCACAGGATGGAAGTACATTCCGGCTGTAAATGACGAGGATGACGACAGGGAAGGAGACGGTTACTGGTTTTATTTTTCCACCAACGGCAAAAAAACCGTGGACAACGACTCCAAGAAAATCAACGGGCAGTACTATGGCTTTGATGTAAACGGGAAAATGCTTCAGGGCCTCTACCGCATTGAATTTGAGGCGAACGGAAAGACCATCCGATCTGCTGAGGAAATTGAGGACGTGGATGAAATTCCGGATGAGGACGAGGACGGCGTATTTGTATATTATTTCGGAGATTCCCCTAAGGAAGGAGCCATGAAAACAGGCACCATGACCATGGAAATTGACGGCGACAAATATTACTACAGCTTTGAGAAATCCGGCAGCAAAAAGGGCGCGGGAACCGACGGCATTGACGGTGATTCCATCTATGTGAAGGGCAGAAGGCTGGAAGCCGAGGAAGGCACCAAGTATCAGCCCGTAACCTATAAGGATGAGACTTACCTCATCAGCACATCCGGCAAGCTGGTAAAGAACAAGAAGAACGTAAAGGATTCCGACGATGTGTACTATAAGACGGACAGCAAGGGCAGAATCGTGGATTCCGGCACGGAAAAGCCGGACTGATAACAGTCTGAGTCTTTGATTAAATTTATGGTTGAATTTACGGTTGAATTTACGGTTGGTTTTACGGTTGAATCTCCGGTTGGATGAAGTCTCCCCTTGACAGCCCCCGGGGTACATGAGGTATACTGGTACTACAGCATAACAGGGCGGCCCGGAATCCCTTGGATTCCCGGACCGCCCCTAACCGGTTTTATAACCCATTTACAGAAAGGACGTTTTATTATGAAGCAGCTGAAGAAGCTGGCTTGCCGCGCTGTACAGGAATTATCCTTAACCTTTCACCCAAAGACTGTGTTATCCATCATCCTCGGTACAGCCATTACCACCTTTGGCATTTACAATATCCACCAGCAGGCGGATATAACGGAGGGAGGTATTCTGGGACTGATACTGCTCTTTCATTTCTGGTTTGGCATGTCATCTTCCATACTGTCACCTGTGCTGGACGCCTTAAGCTATGCCCTGGGCTTTCGTTTCCTGGGCAGGGAATTCCTTAAGACCTCCGTCTTTGCAACCTTATGTATGGCCGGATTCTTCCGGCTCTGGGAACTGTTTCACCCGGTACTTCCAAGTCTGGCTGATTACCCCCTTCTGGCGGCTTTGGCAGGCGGATGCTTCATCGGTACCGGCTGCGGCCTGGTGGTCCGCCAGGGAGCTTCCTGCGCCGGGGACGATGCCCTGGCCCTGGTCATCTCCAAGGTAACGGGCTGCCGTATATCCAGGGCATACCTGCTGACGGACGTATCCGTGCTGGTGCTGTCCCTGTCGTATATCCCGGCAGTACGTATCGTATACTCACTTATAACAGTGATCGTATCCTCCTTTATGATTGACTTCATACAGAACTTCGGCGTTCACAAGGAGGATGAGAACAGCGGCAAGGAAACACTGGCTGATAACGGGTAAGGATAAAGATACGGGCAAGAACCCTTACCAGTATCATACCGGCGACGCAATCCTCTTAAAAGGCATGTAGATTTCCAGACAGTACGTAGTCTTGTCCTTTGCGAAAAAGGAAGTCATATCATTGGCGTATACGCGCTCCATGGGATCCAGGCCATGTTTATGGGCCCACTGGACCATCTTGTGAATCATGTCAAAATCCGGATGAGTATACTCTGATTCAATAATGGTATAGATACATTCCGGCTCCTCCGTCATAGAATACAGACTCCGGTTAAACTCCTGGCCCAGCCCCTTCTCCAGTCCCTCATAGAGCAGAAGCTGGGTTTCTTTTTCTTCCAGATCCTGTCCCGTGTAGGTGAGTACATTATAAAAATAAGCCATATCCAGTCCCGGAATGGTAGAGGACAGCTTAAACCACGTTCTTAACCCCTCCTGCAGGTCAGAACAGTTGGCAATCACATATGCTTTGGGGAATTTCCTTATGGAATACCTGCCCATGCACGCCTCTATGCGGCTTATATCCTTTTCAAACAGCTTAAGCCTCATAATTGCCTGGTTGTGCCGCCTGAGGGCTTCCTCCTCCTCGGCCATGCGCTGCCTGACATGCTGTCTCATAGCGGATGTGGAGTTCTGCCCGCTCATAAGGCCCCCTATCTCTTCCAGGCTGGTATTCATCTTTCTGTGATAAAGTATATACATCAATCTGTAGATATCGGCCTCTGAATAATATCTGTATCCGTTTTCCTTCTTATCTGCATGGATGATTCCCTTTTTCTCATAAAAACGCAGGGCATCCCTGCTCAGGCCAACCATCTGGGCAACGTCGCCTATGAGATACCCCCCTGTTTTCTCCGCCAACGCTTTTTCCATCTTCACCCCCTCTGTTTCATTCAGTTTCTTCATAGCTACATTTTAAGATCTTCCCTTTTGAGGGTCAATGGGCAGAGGGAAAATGAAAGAGAACCGTAATAAAAATGACAGATAGAATGGCCATGGCACAGCTCCGGATATCCGGTGGTGGATAATGTGGATATCTTGTGGATATCTTTGTTAATTATCTGGGGATAAGGGTTGTCCGGCTGTTCCCGGCAGCAGAAATTCCTTGTAAAATAAGGAAAAAAGAGCCGGCATTAAGCCAGCTCTCCTGTTAATTCCTTCATGACGTTATCCACAGTATCAATTTTCTCCGCACGGTAAGCATTGCTTCCGCAGAATAAAAGGCCATGGTCTGTATCCCCCTCTGCCGCATTTACCAGCGCCATGGTAATGCAATAGGGAATGGTCCTGATGTCACAGTGCTCAAGACACTGGAAACAGGACTTGATAGCCGGCCTGCCGCCGCCCTTTATCCGGCTTAAGAAAGGATTTAAGATTGCCCTTCCAGGCATGCCCACAGGACTCTGGGTGATGACAATATCTTCCTTGCTGGCATTTATATAAGCCTGCTTATAGGCGTCAGAGGCATCACACTCCTCGGTCGTCACAAACCTGGTGGCAACCTGGACGCCGTCAGCTCCCAGTTCAAGCTGGTGCATCACGTCCTCGTGGGTGTAGATGCCGCCTGCAGTGACCACAGGTATATGCCTGCCGTACTTGGCTCCATATTCCTCCACTACCTTTATGACAGCCTTTACTTCCCTGTCATAGGCATCCCGGTCATAGGTGGCCGGCACATCGGCGGTGTCTGCGCCATAGGCGGATAACTGGTCCGGTGAGAATCCCAGATGGCCTCCGGCCAGCGGTCCTTCCACCACAACCAGATCAGGGGCAATGTGGCATTTCCTGTCCCACATCTTGCAGATGACCATGGCCGACTTGGCGGACGACACAATGGGCGCCAGCTTAATCCTGCGGGCCGGCTTTTCCTCCATCTCAGCATAGGCAGCTTCCACGTATTCAGGCAGGGATACAGGAAGTCCGGCACCTGATATGATGATGTCGGCGCCTGCCTTCACAGCCTCCTTAACCCACATGTCATAGTGCTTGGTAGCCACCATGATGTTGAAACCAATCGCTCCCTGGGGTGCGATTTCCCTGGCCAGCTTCATCTCCCTGCGGATGGACCTTAGGTTTGCTTCCACGAAATTGGTGGTGAAATCCGGCTCCCTGAAACCAATCTGGGCGGCAGATATGATGCCCATGCCGCCGGCCTTTGCCACGGCTCCGGCCAGCCTGTGCAGGCTGATGCCCACGCCCATTCCTCCCTGGATGATTGGTTTTTCAACTACTAAATCACCGATTACCAATGGTTTTAACTCACTCATTACATTCTCCTAAATCTCTGGTACCTGTGCTCCCTAAGCTCCTCATCGCTCATGGCGAGATACGTTTTAAAGAACTCTGCCATGGCGCTGTCCATATATTCAGCGAGACGGTAGAGATTATCCGTGCATGCTGGCTGTTCCTCAGGCACGATACGTTCAATCAGCTTAAGCTGTAAAAGGTCCTTAGCCGTCACCTTCATGACCTTGGCGGCATCCGGCGCCTTCTTGCTGTCCTTATACAGAATGGAGGCAAATCCCTCCGGTGAAAGGATGGAGTAAATGGCATTTTCCAGCATCCACACCTCGTCGGCCACAGCCATGGCCAATGCGCCGCCGCTTCCGCCCTCTCCGATTACAATGGATAGCACCGGCACCTTGAGGTCAGATATCTCGAACAGGTTTCTGGCAATGGCCTCTCCCTGTCCCCTCTCCTCTGCCTCCAGTCCGCAAAAAGCTCCCGGCGTATCCACAAAGCAGACTACCGGACGTCCGAAGGTCTCTGCCTGCTTCATCAGGCGCAGCGCCTTGCGGTAGCCGTCAGGGGACGGCATTCCGAAGTTGCGGGTGATGTTGTCCTTGGTATTCTTGCCCTTCTGCTGTCCGATAACCGTTACGGGCATGCCGTGGAACATGGCAACGCCGCCCACAATGGCTCCGTCATCCTTAAAATACCGGTCCCCGTGGAATTCAATGAATTCATCAAACAGAGCGTTGATATAATCCGTGGCAACGGGGCGGTCAGATTTTCTGGAAAGAAGAACCGTATCCCAGGCAGTTTTTCCACCATCCTCCTGTGACTCAGATGGTTTATCCACAAAAGTCCTGGCTGTCTCCACCGGATTCTTTGATTCTATATTCATCTTGTGGCTGCGGTGCATGTACAGAATCTGTCCAATGACTCTTTTCTGGTCCTTCCGCTCCACAATCTTATCCACAAACCCATGTTCCAGCAGGAATTCAGAACGCTGGAACCCTTCCGGCAGCTTCTGTCCAATGGTCTGCTCAATGACCCTGGGACCCGCAAAACCAATCAGCGCGTGGGGCTCTGCCAGGATGATGTCGCCCAGCATGGCAAAGCTGGCCGTGACGCCTCCCGTGGTAGGGTCCGTAAGCACGCTGATAAACAGCTGCCCCGCCTCGTGATGGCGCTTTAAGGCAGCGGAGGTCTTGGCCATCTGCATCAGGGATACGATGCCCTCCTGCATCCTGGCTCCGCCTGAGCAGGCAAAGAGGATAACCGGCATTTTTTCCCTGGTGGCGCGCTCTATGGCGTCGGTGATCTTCTCACCCACTACATGGCCCATGCTGCTCATGATAAAACGGGCATCGCAGACGCCCACGACCGCGGGATTTCCGTCAATTTTGCATTTGCCTGTGACAATGGCCTCGTTGAGGCGGCTTTTTTCCCTGGCAGCCAGGACCTTTTTCTCGTATCCCGGAAAGTTCAGGGGGTTGGAAAAGGGCATTTCCTTGTTCCACTCCTCAAAGGTTCCCTCATCCGCCAGCATCTCGATACGGCGGTATGCATGAACACGGAAATAGCCGTTGCACTTGGGACATACGTAGTAATTGTTCTTTACGTCTTCCACATAGATTGGCTGCCCGCACTTGTTACATTTGCGCCATAATCCTTCCGGGATTACCGGCTCCTGGTCGGAACCGGCCTGGGGCTTATATTTCGTATCTATTTTCGTATACGTTTTTTTGAACATGTTCCGCAACATTGCAATTTCCTTTCTGCATTGAGCACTTGCATTGAGCGCTTAGCGCCTGTCCTCCAGGCGTTTACGCGGGAAAGAACTTCGCAATACTCAGCAAGGTCTTTTCGAGCTTAGTATCGTCAAAGTTTCCTTTCCGCCAGGGAAGCAAAATCACCGCACATAGTCCGGGAAATGCTTCTCAATAAAGCTGGTATCTGTATCTCCCTGCTGGAATGCATCATTTTCCAGGATTTCGTACTGGAAGTTGATATTTGTCTCAATTCCCTCTATGATTACCTCACCCAGGGCGCTGCGCATCTTGGAGATGGCTGCCTCCCGGTCCTTGTCATACACTATCAGCTTCATCAGCATGGAGTCATAGTTTGCAGGCACCTTATAATCATTGTAAATATGAGTGTCCACACGGACTCCGTTGCCTCCGGGAATGTGAACATTGGTGATGCGTCCCGGACAGGGCATAAAGTTCTTAGCCGGATTCTCGGCATTGATACGGCACTCAATGGCATGGCCTTCAATCCTCACATCCTCCTGGCTGACGCTTAAGGTTTCCCCTGCCGCCACCCGGATTTGCTCCTTAATCAGGTCCATTCCCGTGACCATCTCAGTAACAGGATGCTCAACCTGAATCCTGGTATTCATCTCCATGAAATAGAAGTTCTTATCCTTATCCAGAAGGAATTCAATGGTTCCCGCGTTCTCATATCCCACTGCCTTGGCTGCCTTTACAGCGGTGTCGCCCATGGCTTTTCGCAGGCCGGGGGAAATCACATCACAGGGGGCTTCCTCCAGCACCTTCTGGTGGCGTCTCTGGATGGAGCAGTCACGCTCTCCCAGATGTACCACATTGCCGTGCTTGTCGGCCATGATTTGGAATTCCACATGCCTTGGCTTTTCAATGTATTTCTCAATATACATGGTGTCGTCGGAAAATCCCTTAACCGATTCCATCTGAGCCGCGTTGAACAGCTCCGTAAAGTCCTCCTGGCTCCTGGAAATCCTCATGCCCTTACCGCCGCCGCCGGATGATGCCTTAATCATCACCGGGAAGCCGGTTTCTTTTGCCATAGCCAGACCGTCCTCAGCCGTGTGCACCGGTTCCCTGCTGCCAGGCACCACAGGCACCCCGGCTTCCATCATGGTCTTTCGGGCTTCGGATTTATTGCCCATCTTATTGATGATTTCCGCGCTGGGT
>UMFL01001922.1_pt1 | contig 15411 bp, 12 predicted proteins | sample 1965001 | NCBI WGS metagenome assembly UMFL01 (sample SAMEA4836045, study PRJEB28245) | human gut metagenome | biome: gut microbiome; material: fecal sample | place: Denmark | collected 2008 | reverse complement strand
AGAGGTCAGCGAGAGCTGATCATCGGAGACCGTCAGACCGGAAAGACAACGATCGCAACCGATACCATTCTGAACCAGAAAGGCAAGGATGTGATCTGTATCTACGTTGCCATCGGACAGAAACGTTCGACAGTAGCGTCCTTAGTAGAAAATCTTGAGAAGAACGGCGCAATGGCGTACACCATCGTCGTGGCAGCGACGGCATCCGAAGCGAGCCCGCTGCAGTATATCGTACCGTATTCCGGCTGTGCCATGGGCGAGTACTTTATGTATCAGGGAAAAGATGTGCTGATCATTTATGATGACTTAAGTAAGCACGCGGTTGCATACCGTGCACTCTCACTGCTGATCCGCCGTCCGCCGGGACGTGAGGCTTATCCGGGAGATGTTTTCTATCTCCATTCCAGACTTCTGGAGCGTGCCGCAAAACTGGACGATGAACACGGCGGCGGATCCATGACGGCCCTGCCGATCATTGAGACCCAGGCAGGCGATATTTCCGCCTATATTCCGACGAACGTCATCTCCATCACAGACGGCCAGATTTTCCTTGAGACAGAGCTGTTCCACTCGGGCGTTATGCCGGCGGTAAACCCTGGCGTATCCGTATCCCGTGTCGGTGGAAATGCGCAGATTAAGGCGATGAAGAAGGTAGCCGGAACTCTGAAACTGATCTATTCCCAGTACCGCGAGCTGGCAAGCTTTGCACAGTTCGGATCCGACCTGGATGCCGATACAAAGGCGCGTCTGGAGCAGGGTGTGCGTATCGTGGAAGTATTAAAACAGAACCAGAATGCACCGGTTCCGGTAGAAAAACAGGTTGCCATTCTTTATGCGGTAACGAAAGGAATTCTGTCAAAGGTTGCAGCTGAGGATGTCCGCGCCTATGAGGACGGACTGTATACCTGGCTTGATACCGATGCAGAGGGTGCTGCCGTGATGCAGGAGATTTCCGCAACCGGAAAACTCGAGGCAGATACCGAAGAGAAGCTGAAAAGTGCACTCGAATCGTATACCGAAAACTTTATCAATACAAGACCTGCAAAATAAGGAAAGAAGGAGGAGCCTATGGCTGCAAACATGAAAGCCGTAAAGCTGCGGATCAAAAGTGTCGAAAGCACGATGCAGATTACCAAGGCGATGGAACTTGTAGCGTCCTCCAAGCTGCGAAAAGCGAAGGAGCGGGCTGATACCTGCCGTCCGTATTTTCAGGAGCTGTACCGCACTTTGCAGGATATTGCAAAAGGAAACACGGAATTTTATTCCATTTATGCAAAAGAGGCAAAAAACGAGAAATGCTGCTACGTGCTGGTTGCCGGAGACCGCGGCCTTGCGGGTGGATACAATGCCAATCTGTTCCGATGCTTTGAGGCCGATGCCAAAGGAAAAGAGATCTGTGTGGTTCCGGTCGGTAAAAAGGCAGTGGAGTATGCAAAATCCCGGAAGCTGGACATTCTGACGGACAGCTTTGCCGAGATCGCAAATCTTTCCGTGGCAGACAGCTTTGAGATCGCGCGCGCACTGTGCCGTGAGTTCCGGAAAGGGACCTTCGGACATGTGGAGCTTTGTTACACAAAATTCGTGTCGATGCTGTCGCAGATGCCGGTTTCCGTGCCGATCCTGCCTCTGATTGACATTGCAAAAGAGGACGGAGAGAATCCGGAAGCGAAAAAAATCCGAAATCTGATCCTGTATGAGCCAAACGGTGTCGAGGTATTCGAAGCGATTGTGCCGGAATACTTAGGCGGCCTGATCTACGGCGGTATCTGTGAGAGTGTGGCAAGTGAGCTTGCGGCACGCCGTACCGCAATGGAGGCGGCAACGGGAAATGCAGAGGAGATGATTGAACAGCTCAATCTGTATTACAACCGTGCCCGTCAGGCAAGCATTACGCAGGAGATCACGGAGATCGTCGGCGGTGCGGAAGGCGTGTAAGAGTGGAAACAAGAAAAGTGAGGAGAAGTCGTTAAATGAGTGAAAAACACATTGGCGAGGTTGTGCAGGTAACGGGTCCTGTTCTGGACATCCGTTTTCCGGAGGGTGAGCTGCCGGCACTTCTGAATGCCATCGAGATAGACAACCACGGCGAGAAACTGGTTGTGGAAGTGGCGCAGCAGACGGGCGACAATATGGTTCGCTGCATTGCCATGAAGTCCACAGACGGACTTGTCCGCGGAACGAAAGCAGTCGACACGGGCGGCCCGATCGCCGTTCCGGTCGGAGAGGAGTGCTTAGGCCGCGTGTTCAACCTGCTCGGTGAGACCGTAGACAATAAGCCGGCACCGGAAACAGCAGAAAAATGGCCGATCCACCGCGATCCGCCGTCCTATGAGGAACAGGTTCCGGCAACGGAAATCCTCGAAACCGGAATCAAGGTCGTTGACCTGATCTGCCCGTATGCCAAGGGCGGAAAAATCGGTCTGTTCGGCGGTGCCGGCGTTGGAAAAACAGTCCTTATCATGGAGCTGATCCACAACGTGGCAACGGCACACGGCGGACTTTCCGTTTTCACCGGTGTCGGAGAGCGTACCCGTGAAGGAAATGACCTTTACAACGAGATGAAAGAGAGCGGTGTTATCGACAAGACAGCACTGGTCTATGGACAGATGAACGAGCCGCCGGGAGCGCGTATGCGTGTCGGACTTTCCGGCCTTACCATGGCAGAATATTTCCGTGATGTGAAAAATCAGGATGTGCTGCTGTTCATCGATAATATTTTCCGATTTACGCAGGCAGGTTCCGAGGTTTCGGCTCTGCTTGGCCGTATGCCGTCCGCAGTAGGATACCAGCCGACGCTGGCAACCGAGATGGGCGCACTGCAGGAGCGTATTACTTCCACAAGAAAGGGATCCATCACATCGGTACAGGCTGTTTACGTGCCGGCCGATGACCTGACCGACCCGGCTCCGGCAACAACGTTTACCCATCTGGATGCCACGACGGTACTTTCCCGTGAAATCTCCAGCCAGGGTATTTACCCGGCTGTTGATCCGCTCGATTCTACCAGCCGTATCCTGACACCGGAAATCGTAGGCCATGAGCACTATGAGGTAGCACGTGCCGTACAGCAGGTGCTGCAGAGATACAAAGAGCTGCAGGATATCATCGCCATCATGGGTATGGATGAGCTGTCCGAGGAGGATAAGCTGACGGTCAGCCGTGCCCGTAAGGTACAGCGTTTCCTGTCCCAGAGCTTCTCGGTAGCGGAACAGTTTACCGGTATGGAAGGAAAATATGTGCCGTTAAAAGAAACTCTGCGCGGATTCCGCATGATCCTTGACGGCGAGTGCGATGATCTTCCGGAGAGCTGCTTCCTGTTTGCAGGTACCATCGACGAGGTATTTGAAAAAGCAAAAGCACTGAATCAGTAAAGGAGGAATGACGTATGAGTACATTTCCTTTACGTGTCGGCACGCCGGACGGACTTCTCTATGAGGGTGACGTAGCGCGCGTTGTCTGCAGAACCATCAGCGGCGACCTGGCAATTCTGCCTGGGCACTGCAATTACTGCACTGCACTTGGTATGGGCGAGGCGCATATTGTGCTGGAGGACGGAACGAGAAGAAATGCCGCCTGCATCGGCGGAATGCTTTCCATGATGAACGGGGTCTGCCGTGTCCTGGCAACGACCTGGGAGTGGGAAGAGGATATTGATGCAGAGCGCGCCGAGGCTGCCAAACACAGGGCCGAGCAGGCGCTGGCAAACGGCGGTCTGACGGACAAAGAATACCGTATTGCCGAAGCCAAGCTGCAGCGTGCGCTGGTGCGGTTGAGTGTAAAAGAATAAAAAAACAAAAAAAGCCTTCGACGAATCTGGGAAAATCCGATCGTCGAAGACTTTTTTAACCGAATCAAGTAAGTCCCCTGCTTCCATTGCGAAAAGCAATAAGCAGTGGGTGGGGACTTGCTTGTATCAGGAGGAGTGTAAGCTCCTTCTGATAAGCTGCGGAGCAGCTATTCGGTTATGAGCAAGTAGCGAAGCGGATTGCGAATATCCGCTTGACTTTTAGAACGTGTTTTTAAAGAGCAAAAATTCCGCAGATTAAGAATCCTGCTATGGCGAGAGCAGCACTGATCAGGACGTAAGGAAACTGCGACACGGCATGTGACATATTGTCAATCTCGCAGGTCGCGGAGGAAAGAACCGTTGCGTCGGAATAGAAGCATGCATGGCTTCCGAAAACACCGCCGGATACGACAGCGCCAAGCGCCAGAAGTACATTAGCATCAAGGGCGATGGCAAGCGGAACAACGATGGAAACGGCTACGGCCTCAATTCCCCAGAAAGAGCTGGTGACAAAGGTCAGAACTGCAATGACAACAAAAATAATAGCTGCCAGTGTTTTTGCATTCATATACGGAACACACAGGTTGATGACGTATTCCGAGAGTCCCATTTCGCCGCAGGCAGTCTTGATCATAAAGGATGCAAGAAGAATGGCGAGAACCGGAAGAATATCTGCAAAGCCGGCAAAGAACAGTTCCACGTACCGCGTAAAGGTCATTTTCTTCCGCGGAAGGTAAAGAATCATACAGGAAGCAAGAGCAAGAATAATCGCCTGCATCATATCCTGCGTGGCTACTGTCACACCGATCAGAATACCGATGGGGATCAGAAAATCCAGTATATTTCCGGTATTGGTATTTTCGGGCGGGTAATCAACGCTCATTCCGGCCATGGCAATGTCAACGGAAGGGGCATTGTGCATTTTTGGATGCTCCGGTGTCTTCTCTTTCTTTTCCAGATCGGTATAGGCATCTTTCATTTTTCCGAGCTTTGGCATCAGTTTGCAGGCAAACAGAACCACAACCAGAAGTGCAGTCATCGGATAAAACATATAAGGAAGCACTTTTAAGTAAACACTCATACCGGTGGAAAAGCCCATATTGAGAATGCCCGGTTCCTGAATAAAAACACCGGAATAAAAAACTACCCAGGTGGAAAAGGGAATCAGTGCACAGACAGGTGCACCGGTTGAGTCAATGATATAGGCAAGGGCCTGGCGTGGGACTTTTCGTTTATCACAGACATCCTTCATACAGGTTCCAACGGTCATGATGTTGAGATAATCATCGACAAAAATAATGATTCCGAGAAATACCGACATCATCATGGTGATCCGTTCATTTTTACAGAAGCGGCTTAACAGGTTGGAAAAACCAAGTGTTCCTTTTGCCTCGCGGAGCAGGAAGATGAAGCCTCCGAACAGTCCGCAGAGAAGAAGAATATACTGGTTATCTGCGTTGCTGATCTCCGAAAGCAGCAGATCACACCAGGGTCCGATAAAAGCTGCTTTGTACATGATGAGATAGGCAACCAGGGTTCCGAAAATCAGAGCTTCGAAAGATTTTTTCGTTTTTAATGCAAAAATCAGCATCGCCGCAGGCGGCAGCAGACATAAAACTCCATATTGCATAGCGGTTCTCCTTTGTAGTTAGAATATGTGATGCAGCGCACCGCTGTAGGAAGAGTTACAACAGGAAGAGACAGAGCTTTACTGTTTCGTCATGATACGATAAGTTTCCGGCCGCCGGTCACGGAAAAGCCCCCAGGAAAAACGTTCTTCGCGCAGGGCATCCAGATCGAAGGAGGCGTACAGGATTTCCTCGGTATCTCTTCCGGCAGATGCTACGAGTTCACCGGTTGCATCGGCAATAAAGGAAGAACCGTAGAAAGTAAGAGAAGAGGACTGGCCGCCATTTTCTTCACAGGGCGTTACGGTTTCGGTACCAATCCGGTTTGCAGCAGCAACCGGAACAAGATTTGCGGCAGCATGTCCCTGCATGACGCGCCGCCAGTGCCCGCTGCTGTCTACATTCAGGATCGGCTCACTTCCGATCGCGGTAGGATAGAGCAGGATTTCAGCTCCCTGCACAGCCATACATCGTGCTGTTTCCGGAAACCACTGATCCCAGCAGATGCCGACGCCGACGGTTCCAAAACGTGTTTCAAAGACTTTGAATCCTGTATCTCCCGGAGTGAAATAGAATTTTTCCTGATAAAAATGATCGTCCGGGATATGGGTCTTGCGGTAAACGCCAAGAATGGATCCGTCTGCATCAATCATGGCAATGGAATTAAACAGGCGCTGAACATCCCTTTCATAAAAGCTGACCGGAATCACGACCCCAAGTTCTCCGGCAACAGCCTGAAAACGCCGGATGGCGGGATTTTCTGTCAAAGGCAGGGCATAATCATAATAATCGTATCGCTTTTCCTGACAAAAATACGGTCTTTCAAATAATTCAGGAAGAAGGATGAGATTGGCGCCGTTGGAAGCGGCTTCACGGACCATGGTCTCTGCTTTGTCTATATTTTCCTGTACCTGGCTGCAGCATGAAAACTGCAGTGCGGCAATTTTTATATTTCTCATAATCTGTTTCCTCTTTTCTTTGCCGGAATCTGCTGGGTAATACAGTGAATGTTGCCTCCGCCGGTCAGAATGACGCGTGCATCGACAGGGAGGATCCGTCGATCCGGAAAGCATTTTCCGAGAATTTCTGCAGCCACGGTATCGTTTTCATCGCCGAAACGGGGAAGAAGGACACAGTGATTGGCAAGATAAAAATTGATATAGCTGGCGGCAAGGCGTTCCCCGGCTTCCCGCTGATCTTCGCCAGCTTCAAAATCATAGCCGAGAAGATCTTCTTCTGTAATACAGATGGGATGCTTTGGAATGGGCAGCTTGTGAATTACAAAGCTTCGTCCCTTCGCGTCAACGGTATGGGAGAGAAGATCAAAAGCGGCCCTGCTTCTGGCATACTGAGGATCGTTTTCGTCCTCTGTCCAGGCAAGAAGTACTTCTCCTGGCTTTACAAAGCAGCACATATTATCGATATGGCCGTTGGTTTCATCGTTGTAAATACCAAAAGGCAGCCAGATGATTTTCTCGACCGAAAGATACTGACGCAGCTTTTCTTCAATTTCCGCTCTTGTAAGAGAAGGATTGCGCCCCGGACTCAGCAGACATTCTTCGGTCGTAAGCAGGGTTCCTTCCCCGTCAACATGGATGGAGCCGCCTTCCAGAACAAAGGGGCGGGCATTATAGAAGGAATCTCCGAGAAAACTGCAGATTCGTTCCGGAACCTCACGGTCATGCTCAAAGTGGGAGTAAAGACCGTCATACTGGCCGCCCCAGGCGTTGAATTCCCATTGAATGCCTCTTCGCCCACCCTGATCGTTAATCACAAACGTAGCGCCGGTATCTCTCGCCCAGGCATCCTCTGTCGGGGCTTCGATCAGATGAATCCGGTCGGAGGAAAGCAGTTCCTGTGCCGATGCTTTATCCTGTGGCCGGACGAAAAGATAAACCTGCTCATAAGCGGCAATTGCTTCTGCAATTTCTGCAAATGCCGCTCTTGCCGCTTTTGCCCCGTAATTCCAGGAACCGGGACGCCACGGCCAGATCATCAGCGTGCCTTCGTGGGGATCAAATTCGCCCGGCATGTAAAAGCCATCGGCTTTTGGGGTTCTAAGACAATCGGTTTTTGAAATCTTCATATCCAAACTCCTTTATCATTCGGCAGTTTCCAGCTTTGTCCATCACCGCGATGGAAGGGAGTGGGATTCCGTTAAAGGTATTGGTTTTTACCATCGAATAAATCGCCATATCTTCAAAATACAGTCTGTCACCGATCCGGATTTGGGAATCGAAGGAATATTCGCCGATTACGTCGCCCGCCAGGCAGGTATTGCAGGAAAGGCGGTAGGTATAAGGCTTTTCCCCGGGCAGTCCGCTGTCTTTGAGCGGAGGGCGGTACGGCATCTCAAGCACATCCGGCATATGGCAGGCAGCGGAAGTGTCAAGAATTAAAATTTTTCCGTTATTTTCAACAATATCGAGAACTTCTGTGACATTGTAGCCTGCGTTTAAGGCAACTGCTTCCCCGGGCTCCAGGTAAATCTGAAGACCATACGTTTCTTTCATATGGTTGATACAGGAAATCAGGCGTTCGATATTGTAATCCTCACGGGTGATATGATGTCCGCCTCCCATGTTAAGCCAGTTCATTTTAAAAAGCCACTTGCCGAATTTTTCTTCCACGGCGCGCAGCGTGGTTTCCAGATCATCCGAATTCTGTTCACAGAGGGTATGAAAATGAAGACCGTCCACAAGATCGGCCAGTTCGTCTGTAAAATCGCAGGCGCGGATGCCCATGCGGGAGCCGGGCGCACAGGGATCATAAATCGCATGGCCTTCCTGCGTGGAGCATTCCGGGTTGATGCGAAGTCCGGCTTTTGCGGTTCCGGAAGCCTTAAGTACGGGGAGGTACGTTCGGAGCTGCTTTTCTGAGTTGAAAATAATGTGATCGCAGATCTGTGCGAGCTCTTCCATATCCTGCGGGCGGTAGGCCGGAGAATACACATGATTCTCCAGCCCCATTTCTTCCTTGCCAAGCCGCGCCTCATAGAGTCCGCTGGCAGTCGTTCCGCTGATATATTTTCCAATCAGCGGATATTCCGAAAAACAGGAAAAGCATTTCTGAGCCAGCAGAATTTTTGCACCGGTGCGTTCTTCTACCTGGTGCAGGATCTTTAAGTTTTCTTCCAGTTTGCCTTCATCAATGACAAAACAGGGAGTTGGCAGTTCGTTTATCTTATACATAGGCTTAATCTACTAAAACAGGATTTTCTACGACCTTCCACGGAAGCCCCCACTTGTTGAGTGCTTCCATGTACGGATCCGGATCGAATTCATCTGTGGTGTAGACACCCGGCTTATTCCAGAGGCCGTTCACGACCATCATGGTTCCGATCATGGCCGGAACGCCGGTTGTGTAGGAAATCGCCTGAGACTCTACTTCCCGGTAGCATTCCTGGTGGTCACAGACATTGTAAATGTAAATGCTTCTTTCTTTTCCGTCCTTGATACCGGTAAAAATACAGCCGATGTTGGTTTTACCCACGGTGCGCGGACCAAGAGTGGAAGGATCCGGAAGAAGCTCTTTTAAAAACTGGATCGGTACGATCTGCTGTCCATTGAAGGTAATCGGAGTGGTCGAGAGAAGTCCTACATTTTCCAGACATTTCATATGGGTCAGATAGCTCTGGCCGAAGGTCATGAAAAAGCGGATTCTTTTTACGCCCGGGATGTTTTTGGCAAGAGCCTCAATTTCTTCATGGTGAAGAAGGTACATATCCTTCTCGCCTACCTCATCGAAGTTATATTCCCGTTTGATCGACATTGGCGGAATTTCTACCCAGTGGCCGTTTTCCCAGTAAGAGCCGGGAGCGGATACCTCGCGGAGGTTGATTTCCGGATTGAAGTTGGTTGCAAACGGATATCCGTGGTCGCCGCCGTTGCAGTCCAGAATATCAATCGTGTGAATTTCATCGAAATAGTGTTTCTGTGCATAGGCTGCAAAGACACTGGTGACGCCCGGGTCAAAGCCGGTTCCGAGAAGACCGGTGATGCCGGCTTCCTTGAAACGGTCCATATAGGCCCACTGCCAGGAGTAATCAAAGTAAGCAGAAAAGCCAAGCTCTTCGCATCTCTTTTCGTAGATTGCACGCCATGCCGGATCATCCGTATTTTCTGCTTCGTAATTTGCAGTATCAATGTAAGGAACCTTACATGCAAGGCAGGCATCCATAATGGTAAGATCCTGATAAGGAAGTGCCAGGTTTAAGACGGCATCCGGCTGATACTGTTTGATTAAGGCGATTAATTCTTCTGTGCAGTCGGCATCCACCTTTGCTGTTGTGATAATGGTTTTTGTGGTCGGAGCCAGCTTTTCTTTTAAAGCATCGCACTTGGAAAGTGTGCGGCTTGCAATCATAATTTCAGAAAATACTTCACTGTTCTGGCAGCATTTGTGAATGGCTACGGATGCAACACCGCCGCATCCGATGATCATAACTTTTGACATTGTTTGGTTCTCCTTTTTCAGAAAATGGTGTTGGGTTCATCTTTGGCTATAAGCACGAAAAAAAGACAGATGACGTGCATCATCTGTCTAAAAATCGAAATTTATACATGATCGTATTGTGCAAACTTCAGGGGATGGACAAAAATCCAGGCTTCCCCCTGTTTTCCTATGCAGAAATATATAGTCACGTACTCTTATTGACCGTTTCATAAGATGATGTGCTCGTCGTAGAGCATCGATTATAAAGTAATCAACTCATAAAATTTGCGCTTTTAACGCAATCAATAATGTGGCTCTTAACCACGCTCGGCAACTACCCCTGCCTGTCCGTCGGTTTTTTACCAGGGGCATATATTTTGCATAAGAACAGAATTGTTCGCTTGCAGTTCCAAATTATAAAGTGAAATGACATGGATGTCAAGAAAAATTTGTGAAACTATTCAGAGCCATGCGAAATGGAAGAAAAATCGCGAATCATGCTTGCATGAATGAGCGGTTTTTCAAACATGCTCCGGAGCAGAAAATGAAAAATCACAGGGTGATCCAGTAACGCTCCAGTGTTTTGTTTTCATCGGCACGATAAGCGGTGCCATCGAACCGGCCGCCATTTTTCAGGATCGTTCTGCGGCTTCCTTCGTTGGTATCCAGGCAGCAGACCAGAATTTCGGAAAGGCCGAGGCTTTTGCAGTACGGCTGCACATTTTTCAGCATCCAGGAGGCATAGCCTTTTTTGCGTTCCGACGGGCGGACGGAGTAGCCGATATGGCCGCCCAAGGTGCGCAGAAAATCGTTCAGGTAGTGGCGCACCTGAATCATGCCGACAAGGCGGTTGTCTGATTTGCGGATGCACAGAAACTGTGTTGCGAGAACCATGCCCTCCGGCAGAGTCTCCTCTCTGGTATACCGCATGGTATCTTCAAGATACGCCTTCATATCATCAAACCGGCGAAGCGGTCCGCAGCCGTCCATGGAATCACTGTTTTCCAGAAAATCGTTCCGGTAGGCGGCGAGTTCGGCGAAGTATTCCTCCGACGGTTCAACTAACATCAGTTCATCGTTCATCCTTAGCATTTCTCCGGTTCCGGATACTCGACGCCGAAGGTCTCAACGGTAACGGTAGCCATTCTCTGCGGCTGCAGCGGTTTGTCGCTGTAGTCGGTGTTGACAGATGCGATTTTATCTACGACTTCCAGGCCTTCTGTTACTTTTCCGAAAGCAGCGTATGCGCCGTCCAGATGCGGAGCAGCTTTGTGCATGATGAAGAACTGGCTTCCTGCGCTGTCCGGGAACATGGTACGTGCCATGGAGAGAACGCCTGGGGTGTGTGCGAGGTTGTTCTCAAATCCGTTCTGGGAGAACTCACCCTTGATGCAGTAATCCGGGCCGCCGGCGCCTGTGCCAGCAGGATCTCCGCCCTGGATCATGAATCCCGGGATGACGCGGTGGAAGATCAGGCCGTTATAGAAGCCTTTTTTTACCAGACTGATGAAGTTGTTTACGGTGTTCGGCGCGATTTCTGGGTAAAGCTCTGCTTTCATCACATCGCCGTTTTCCATAGTAATTGTAACGATTGGGTTAGACATAATTATTTTCCTCCTGATTTTTAAACGATTTCTTGATAAGACGTAAGTAGCCATTTTTCGAAGAAAAATGAGCGGATTACGAATGTTTTTGATGATTGCTGGAGTGCAAAGCACGTAGCAATCTGGTATCAAAGGGCTTTTTCAGACATGTTCCAGGAATGTCTCATGGATCGCACGCATTGCCTGATCTGCGTATGCTTCGTCGATCAGGGCAGTGATGCGGATTTCTGAGGTGGTAATCATCTCGGTATTGATTCCTGCATTGGCGAGCGCGCCGAACATTTTGGCAGCCACGCCCGAATGGGAGCGGACACCGGCTCCGATGACGGAAATCTTTGCCACGTTCTCATCATAATCCAGCTTTTTGATGCCGAGCGAATCCTTATTGTCGTTCAGCACATCGATCGTGCGCAGCATATCCGGCTTTGCAACGGTAAAGGAAACGGACTTTGTGCCGTCCTTTCCGAGTGACTGGATCATGACATCGATGTTCAGATTGTTCCGATCCAGTAAATTTAAGAGGCGGAACGTGCTCTCCGGATCGTTGCCAAGGCCTGCAACACGGATTTTTGCCACATTTTTGTCGGCAGCCACGCCGCTGATTAACATTTTTTCCATTTTGGTTTTCTCCCTTACCATCGTTCCGGAATTCCGGTTCAGACTGGAGCAGACCAGAAGTTCCACGCCGTATTTTTTTGCGATTTCCACGCATCTGCTGTGAAGGACTTTTGCGCCGAGCGAAGCCATCTCCAGCATTTCATCGTAAGTTACCTCTTCCATCTTGCGCGCATTCGGTACAATCCGCGGATCTGCGGTGTAGACGCCGTCTACATCCGTGTAGATTTCACAGACATCCGCGTGCAGCTCTGCAGCGAGGGCAACCGCAGTCGTATCGGAGCCGCCGCGTCCGAGCGTTGTGATATCATCGTATTTGTTGATCCCCTGGAAGCCGGTGACAATGACAATTTTGTTGTCATCCAGCTCTTTACGGATGCGCTCGGTGTCGATCCGTTTGAAGCGCGCGTTCTGATAATCGGAGGTCGTGTGCATCGGTACCTGCCAGGCATTTAAAGAAACAGCACTGACGCCCATCTGAATCATGGTTATGGCCATCAGGGAAACGGAAACCTGTTCACCGGTGGCAAGAAGCATATCCATCTCGCGGCGGGACGGTTTTTCCGTAATCTGTTTTGCGGTTGCAATCAGTCCGTCCGTCGTTTTTCCCATCGCGGAGAGAACGACAACGACCTGGCTTCCGGCCTGCTGTTTTTCGATGCAGCGCTGTGCTACATTGCGGATGTGTGCAAGATCTGCGACGGAGCTTCCGCCAAATTTCATTACAGTCAGCATAACAGTTTTGATCTCTTTCCTTTTTGATTTACGCGGACAAAAGCGCAGAGCGTGTTTTACCGCGTTTTCCGGGCCGAAAAAACAGGAGTGGGACGTTTTTGGGCCGCGAAACTCTGATACATAGTATAGCGAAAACAGATAGAAAAAGCAAGGAAAAGCGGTTTCGTTCTGCGGTTGTATTACCTTTTTGTTTGTGTTAAAATGATAGGCAGAAAAAGAGGAGAAGAAAGCATATGATCATAGAAACAAATTCTGCGTCGGAGACGCTTGCCCTTGGCGAAAAGCTGGGAAAAGCGGCGAAGCCGGGCCAGATTTATACATTAAACGGAGACCTCGGTGTTGGAAAAACCGTTCTGACGCAGGGCTTTGCAAAAGGACTTGGTATTACAGAGGCAGTCAACAGTCCCACCTTTACCATTATTCAGGAATATACGGAAGGACGTCTGCCATTTTATCATTTCGATGTTTACCGGATCGGTGATATAGAAGAAATGGAAGAAATCGGATACGATGATTACTTTTTCGGTGAGGGTGTCTGCCTGATCGAATGGGCAGAACTGATTGAAGAGCTGATCCCGGAGGGTGCGATTTCGATTACGATAGAAAAAGACCTCGAGAAAGGGTTTGATTACCGGAAAATTACGGTGGAATAAAAGGAAAAAATCCTGAATGTGGTGGAAAACAAAAGGGGATCGCAAAGATCCCTGTTTCCGGCAGATTGCCAAAATGAGTTGCACAGGAAGGAAATATCGGAAAGGAAATAAAAAACTATGAAAATACTTGCACTGGACAGCTCCGGCCTGGTGGCTTCGGTGGCTGTTGTTGAAAATGACACACTGCTTGCGGAATACACCGTAAATTATAAAAAAACACATTCCCAGACTCTGCTTCCGATGCTGGATGAAATCTCGAACATGACAGAGCTGGATCTTTCGACGATCGATGCGATTGCAGTTGCCGGAGGTCCGGGCTCGTTTACCGGTCTTCGCATCGGTTCTGCAACAGCCAAGGGACTTGGTCTGGCACTTGAAAAACCACTGATTTCCATTCCAACGACGGCGGCAATCGCGTACAATATCTGGGATACTAACAAATTTGTCTGCCCGATCATGGATGCGAGAAGAAACCAGGTCTATACCGGAGTTTACTGCTACACGGATCATCGTCTCGATACGGTCTGGGAACAGGATACGATGAGCATTGAGGCACTGGCGGAGGGCCTGAATTGTCTTGACCATGAGGTTATTTTCCTGGGGGACGGCGTTGCGGTTTACCGGGAAAAATTGCAGGAGCTTCTTACGATTCCGTTTTCGTTTGCACCGGCGCACGTGAACCGCCAGAGAGCGGCCGCAGTCGCAGCACTGGCTGAGGTTTATTATAAAGAAGGAAAGATTCAGACGGCCGAGGAGCATGAGCCGGAATACCTGAGAAAATCGCAGGCGGAGCGGGAAAGAGCCGAACGGGAATCTGTGAAGCATGCCGATGTGCTGAAAAAACAGAAAAACGGAGAGAAGAGCGAATGATCACAATCCGGGAAATGCAGATCGACGATCTGGAGCAGGTGATGCCGATTGAGGAGGCCAACTTTTCGATTCCGTGGACAGAGACGGGATTTTTTACCTTTCTGATCCGTGACGACGCACTGTTTCTCGTAGCAGAGGAGGACGGTGAAATTTTAGGATATCTCGGAATTCTGATTTCGTTTGATGAGAGCGAGATTACGAATGTCTGCGTGGCAGAAAAGGCGAGACGGCGCGGCATCGGACGCGCGCTGATGGAGGAACTGTTCCATCGGATGCAGGAGAGAAAGGTGCGCGTGATTCATCTGGATGTGCGCATCGGCAATACGCCGGCGCGGAATCTGTATGAGAGTCTTGGCTTTGTGCAGGACGGCCTCAGGAAGGGGTACTACGATCTCCCCAAGGAGGATGCGGTGCTGATGAGCCGGACGGATGAATCGGTTCCGAAGAGGTAGAGAGAAATTGTTATTGTATACGCATTTAACGCACAGGACTTTCCTTTCATTCCCAGTAGGAATGGCGGGAAAGGTGTGTTACAATCGACAGGACACAGGAGAATCTGATTTCTGTTTTGTGTCAGGAACGAAGAAAGAAACGTTTTTTGATACACGGGAGGAAGAAAAATGCGGAAATACAACAAAAATACAAATGAGCTGGAAGCGGCAGTGTGCAACTGCTGCGGAAAAAACATGAAAATACAGAATGGAATGCTGCTGGAGGGGATCTGCTCGGTCGACACGACGTGGGGGTACTTTTCCGGGAAGGACCTGGAAAAGCATGAGTTTGATCTGTGCGAGGAGTGTTACGATCGGATTACGGCATCGTTTGCGGTTCCGCCGAAGATTTCGGAGGATATGGAAGGTTAGAGCGTGCCTGAAAAGGCTTAGTCGTTTCGACTCGTTTTCGGCAGAAAGGGGAAATAGCTAATGAGGAGAGAATTTACGATTCAGTCAAAGGTGGATGGGCTGGTTCTTGACGGACTTGTAGTGGAGCCGGAGGAGGGCGTGAAGCGGACGGCACTTCTGCAGCTCAGCCATGGAATGAGTGAGTATAAGGAGCGGTATCTGCCGTTTATGGAATATATGGCG
>UMFL01006474.1_pt1 | contig 15773 bp, 10 predicted proteins | sample 1965001 | NCBI WGS metagenome assembly UMFL01 (sample SAMEA4836045, study PRJEB28245) | human gut metagenome | biome: gut microbiome; material: fecal sample | place: Denmark | collected 2008 | reverse complement strand
TTCCTTTGCTTTTAGGTGATTCTGACTCTCTTAGTGTTTCTTACGGTATGGAACCTGAACAAGAAGCCTTATCTATTGTTTCCTTTAAGGACTGAGAGGCCGCTTCCCCGTTAATAAATTAAATCCCAAGATACACTTGTTTCATATATTCAATCCGGGAACTCATATTTTGCATCAGGAGATCTACAAGTGTAACGGCAGCCATGGATTCTACCACAACAACTGCACGAGGAACGATAACTGGATCGTGGCGTCCGGAAATCTCAATTTCAATATTTTCACCATTAGTGTTCACTGTTTTCTGCGGCTGGGAAATAGATGGAGTAGGCTTTATGGCTGCACGTAAAAGGATCGGGCTTCCGTCACTGAGACCTCCGAGAATTCCGCCGCTGTGATTGGTCAGTTTGGATATCTGCCCGTTTTCAGCGAAGAATGAGTCGTTATTCTTACTTCCTTTAGAAGAGACGACAGAAAATCCATCGCCGATTTCGACACCTTTTACAGCACCGATGGACATGACTGCTTTTGCAAGAGCGGCATCCAGTTTGTTAAATACCGGTTCACCGATACCGGATGGCATGCCGTGAATCATGCATTCGATCAGTCCACCGGAAGAATCCTGTTCTCTGATACAGGATTCGAGATATGCACTTGCCTGTTCAGCATATTTCTGATTTGGCATATAAAGCTGGTTCTCGTTAATTGCAGAGTAATCATATGCATCAGAAGGAATAGAAAAAGGTCCGATAGCTTTGGTGTAAGTGGTAAGATGAATTCCGAGTGCTTCAAGAATCCGGCAGGCAATTGCACCGCCGGCAACCCGTCCGATGGTTTCACGCCCGGAAGTACGTCCGCCACCGCGATAGTCACGCACTCCGTATTTCTGGTCGAAGGTATAATCAGCATGCCCGGGGCGGTAACAGTCTTTGATCTTGCTGTAATCATGAGAACGCTGGTCAGTGTTGTGTACGATAAGAGAAATCGGTGTTCCGGTTGTATATCCTTCAAAGACACCCGAAAGAATCTCTACGCTATCGGATTCCTTTCTTGCTGTGGTGAATTTGCTTTGTCCGGGTTTCCTGCGGTCAAGGAATGTCTGTATATAATCACTGGTAAGGGGAATGCCTGCCGGGCATCCATCGACAACAACACCGAGTGCCGGACCATGGGATTCCCCCCATGTTGTAATAGTAAATAAAGTTCCAAAAGTTGATCCTGCCATATCATAGTCTCCTTAATTATGTATTAGTCATCGTGAATATAATAATCTATAAAGTATTATATATAAAAAGAAAAGAAGCCGCAATCATAAAATGTGTATAAAATATCCTGTAAAAAAATAAGAATTAGACTGTACTTTTTGATATATGCATATTATAATTAGAAAGCATGAATCTTATAGAAGTAGAATATTCATATAGAGGAGTTAAGATTAATGAGCAGAAAAGATATGCAGTCAGATGAGATTGAAGAAATAATGAAAGAAATGCTGAACGATGATGAGTATGCAGATGAGGGATTTGAGGATATTGACAGAGAAGATAACCGGCATGAATCGAAGAAAGCAATGAAAAAAGAGAAAAAAGCAGAAAGAAAATCAAGAAGAAAAAAGCGGAAAATGAGCAATAAAGTAGCGATTGCCCTTTCGCTGATTGTGGCAGTTATAGCAATCGGATATGTGGCAACAGCGGTATTTTACAGCACACATTTTTTCGCAAATACAGAAATTAACGGAGTGGACTGCTCAAATAAAAGTATAAAGCAGGTGGAAGCTTATCTGGAGAAGCAGGTTTCTGATTATAATCTTACTTTGAAGGAAACAGAAGGAAAAACGGAAGAAATCAGCGGGCAGGATATTTCTTTGAAATATGTGGAAGGAAAGCAGGTTGAGAAACTTGTGAAGAGCCAGAACCCGTTTCTGTGGCCGGAAGCTTTTTGGAAATCCAGAAAGATGGAAGCAAAAATAGGTGTTGAATACGATGAAAGTGCATTGAAAGCACTGATTGCAAATCTGGATTGTATGAAGGAAGAAAATCAGACGGAACCGGTTAATGCACATCCGGAATTTCAGAATGATAAATTTGTAGTCATACCGGAAACTGACGGGACAAAGATTGATACAGATACATTCAGGGAAAAAGTAATCACTGCTGTAGATGGATTGAATGCGGAGCTGGATCTTTCGAAAGAAGGCTGCTATTTAAAACCGTCATATACTGCTGAATCAAAAAAAGTGACAGAGGCCTGTGATGCAATGAATAAATATCTCGGAGCCATGGTTACTTATGATTTTAAACCAAACACGGAAGTGGTGGACTCGTCAATGATATCTCAGTGGGTAAAAGTAGATGATGATATGAATGTTACGTTTGATAATAACGCTGTCAAAGAATACATTCAGTCACTTGCGGAAAAATACGATACAAAAGGAAAAGAAAGAACATTTACATCCGCAAGTGGTAACACTGTCACTGTTTCTGGTGGAAACTACGGCTGGAAGATTGACCAGAATGCAGAATATAATGCGTTGATCGCGAATATTCAGAATGCAGAAACAGTAACAAGAGAACCGAATTATTCAAGCCGCGCTGCAAGTCATGAGGGCAATGATGTGGGAAATACTTATGCAGAAGTAAATCTGACAACACAACATATGTATTATGTAAAAGACGGCCAGATTGCACTGGAAACAGATGTAGTAACAGGTAATCCCAATAAAGGAAACGATACTCCGACAGGAGTCTATTCACTGGCATACAAAGCCAAGGATCAGACTCTTAGGGGAACGAAAAAAGCCGATGGAACATATGAATATGAAACGCCGGTAAAATACTGGATGCCATTTAATGGAGGCGTGGGATTCCACGATGCATCATGGCAGCCGACTTTTGGTGGAAGCAGATATCTGACAAATGGTTCGCACGGATGTGTAAATATGCCACCGGAGATGGCAGGAAAGCTGTTTGATCTGATTTCGGCAGGCACACCGGTAGTGGTACATAATTAGGGAAAAGGAAATAGAACATGTATGAATTAATAAAAAAAGATGGTCTTGCAAAAAGGGGAAGACTACATACAGTACACGGGGGCATTGAGACACCTGTATTTATGAATGTGGGTACTGCAGCGGCGATCAAAGGTGCTGTTGCAACCTCAGATCTTCAGGAGATAAAGACTCAGGTGGAATTGTCTAATACATATCATTTACATGTGCGTCCCGGAGATGAAGTAGTAAAGAAACTGGGTGGACTTCACAAGTTTATGAACTGGGACAAACCGATTCTTACCGACTCGGGTGGATTTCAGGTGTTTTCACTTGCCGGGCTTCGCAGAATTAAAGAAGAAGGCGTATATTTTAATTCGCATATTGATGGAAGAAAAATCTTCATGGGACCGGAAGAGAGTATGCAGATACAGTCAAACCTTGCATCTACGATCGCTATGGCATTTGATGAATGTCCATCCAGCGTTGCAGACAGGGATTATATGGAAAAGTCCGTAGCGCGTACGACAAGATGGCTGGTGCGCTGCAAGAAAGAAATGGAACGTTTGAATGCACTTCCGGATACGATCAATAAGCATCAGATGCTTTTTGGTATTAATCAGGGCGGTGTGTATGAAGATATCCGTATCAAACATGCAGATGAAATCTCAAAACTGGATCTGGATGGTTATGCAGTCGGCGGGCTGGCGGTTGGTGAATCGCATGAAGAGATGTATCGCATTCTGGATGCGGTTGTTCCACATCTTCCGGATAATAAACCAACTTATCTGATGGGAGTCGGAACTCCGGCAAACATTCTGGAAGCAGTCGACAGGGGAGTGGATTTCTTTGATTGTGTATATCCAAGCAGAAACGGAAGACACGGACACGTGTACACAAACCATGGGAAACTGAATCTGTTTAACGCCAGATTTGAGCTGGATGCCAGACCGATTGAAGAGGGATGTCAGTGTCCGGCATGCCGTAATTATTCGAGAGCATATATCAGACATCTGCTAAAAGCAAAAGAGATGCTTGGTATGCGTCTGTGTGTCCTTCATAACCTTTATTTCTATAATACAATGATGGAAGAAATCAGAGATGCAATTGATCATGACTGTTACAAAGAGTATAAAACCCAAAAAATCGCTGCTGTAACAGGAAAGAATGAATAAAATAATGAAAAAAGCATAAAAAACCTTGCTGAATGTGAGGTTTTTGTGTATGATAGCAATAGTGTTTAAAGATAAGTAGGAGGAAAAGAGATGTTTTCATTAGCAGCACAGAGTTCCAGTGGTACAAGCTGGGTTATTTTAATTGTTGTATATGCAGTTATTTTCGGAGGATTCTACATGATTTTTATGAGACCTCAGAAAAAAGAGCAGAAAAGAGTTCAGGCTATGATCAACGAGATGGAAGTTGGCGATACAGTACTGACAACGAGTGGATTTTACGGTGTGCTTATTGACATCAGTGATGAAGATGTGATCGTAGAATTCGGAAGCAATAAGAACTGCCGTATTCCAATGCAGAAAGCAGCAATCGCACAGGTTGAAAAGGCTTCTGCAGAATAAAAGATGAACGTAGAGAATCTGTTGTGTGCAGGTTCTCTTTTTTCTTTTTGTACACGGAAATGTCAGAAAACAAAATAGTACATATATGTGAAATTGTGTTGGAATAAATACAAAATAACAGTGTATTGTTCATATAAATATACACAAATTGCATAAAATTGCATACAAGCGTGATATTGAAAACGATTATCAGAATAAGGCTTGATATTTTCTTCACGAAATGTTATACTGACGGCGCATAAGAAAATGAAAGATAGGAAAGGGGAACAAAGAAATGGCACATTTTGAGCAGTGGGCTGGTTTTAAAGGAAAAGAATGGGTAAATTCTGTAGATGTTCGCAGCTTTATTCAGGAGAACTACACACCTTATGAAGGAGACGAATCTTTCCTGGAAGGACCAACAGAAGCAACAGATATTCTGTGGAGTAAACTTCAGGAACTTCAGAAAGAGGAGCGTGCAAAAGGCGGCGTTCTTGATATGGAGACAGAAGTAGTATCCGGACTTACAGCATATGGACCTGGATACATTAGCGAAGAGACAAAAGATCTTGAGAAGGTCGTTGGTCTTCAGACAGACAAACCTCTGAAGAGAGCTTTTATGCCATATGGTGGAATTAAGATGGCTGAGCAGGCTTGTACAACTTATGGTTATCAGCCGAGCGAAAAGCTTCACGAGATTTTTACAAAATATCATAAAACACACAACCAGGGAGTATTCGATATCTATACACCTGAAATGAAGAAAGCAAGACACAATAAGATCATCACAGGTCTTCCGGATACATATGGAAGAGGACGTATCGTTGGTGATTACCGTCGAGTAGCTCTTTATGGTATCGACTTCCTGATCGAAAGAAAACAGTATGACTTTGAGCGTTATGCAAGACACGGAATGAAAGGAACAGATTTCCGTCTCCGCGAAGAGCTTGCTGATCAGATCAAAGCTCTGAAAGAAATGAAAGAAATGGCAGCTGCTTACGGTTATGACATTTCACAGCCGGCGAAAGATGCTCATGAAGCAGTACAGTGGCTGTACTTCGGATATCTTGCAGCAATCAAGACTCAGAACGGAGCTGCAATGAGTGTTGGACGTATCTCTACATTCCTTGATATCTATATTGAAAGAGACTTAAAAGCCGGAAAGATTACAGAAAAAGAAGCTCAGGAATTAATTGACCACATGGTTATGAAATTCCGTATGGTTAAGTTCGCAAGAATTCCATCTTACAACGAACTGTTCTCAGGAGACCCGACATGGGCAACACTGGAAGTTGGTGGACTTGGACAGGACGGACGTTCTATGGTAACAAAGAATGATTACCGTTTCCTTCACACACTGAAGAACATGGGACCTTCTCCAGAACCAAACCTTACTGTACTTTACTCTTCAAGACTGCCTGAAAACTTCAAGAAGTTTGCAGCCCTGATCTCAGTAGAGACAAGCTCAATCCAGTATGAAAATGATGATGTTATGCGTCCGGTATGGGGCGATGACTACTCAATCTGCTGCTGCGTATCTGCTACAGAGACAGGTAAAGAGATGCAGTTCTTCGGAGCTCGTGCAAACCTTGCCAAGTGTCTGTTATACGCTATCAACGGTGGTATTGATGAAAAGAATAAAGTTCAGGTTGCACCTGCTTACAGACCAATCACATCTGAATATCTTGACTTCGATGAAGTAATGGAAAAATATGATGCCATGATGGAATGGCTGAGCAAACTGTATGTAGATACACTGAATATGATTCACTACATGCATGACAAGTATTACTATGAAGCAGCTCAGATGGCATTGATTGATACAGACGTTAAGCGTTCATTTGCAACAGGTATCGCTGGATTCTCTCATGTGGTAGATTCACTTTGCGCTATCAAATACGCAAAAGTAAAAGCTATCCGTGACGAAGATGGAATCACAACAGATTTCGAGATCGAAGGAGATTTCCCAAGATACGGTAACGATGATGATCGTGCAGACGACATGGCTGTATGGCTTCTGAAGACATTCATGCACAAACTGAATAAGTGCCATACATACAGAAATTCTGTACCTACAACATCAATCCTTACAATTACTTCCAATGTAGTATACGGTAAGGCTACAGGATCTCTTCCGGACGGAAGAAAAGCAGGAGAGCCACTTTCACCAGGTGCTAACCCATCTTACGGTGCAGAAAAGAACGGACTTCTTGCATCCCTTAACTCTGTTGCTAAGCTTCCATACGAGCTGGCACTGGATGGTATTTCTAATACTCAGACAATCAGCCCAAGTGCACTTGGACATACAGATGATGAGCGTAAAGAAAATCTTGCACGTGTAATGGACGGATACTTCGATCAGGGAGCACATCACCTGAATGTTAACGTATTTGGTACAGATAAACTTATTGATGCTATGGAGCATCCGGAAAAACCAGAATACGCTAACTTCACAATCCGTGTATCTGGATACGCAGTTAAGTTCATCGACCTGACCCGCGAACAGCAGTTAGACGTTATCGCAAGAACTTGCCACGATCATATGTAAAAGCTATGAGCCATGCATCAGATGAGACAGATGTTATAATCAAGCTTGCTTGAATTATGATATCTGGATCAGATGATATACGGCGACAGCCGTCAGCGAGATGAAGCAAAGCGGAATCGAGCTGCGCATGGCGGAGTACATGGCGAATTACATGTAATAAATAAGAAAAGGAGCAAAGCTATGACCAAAGGATATATTCATTCTCTGGAAAGTTTCGGCTCCGTTGACGGTCCAGGTGTCCGCTATCTGATCTTTACGACCGGTTGTGCTATGCGCTGCCAGTTCTGTCATAACCCGGACACATGGAACATGAATTCAGGGACTCTCTACACAGCAGATGAACTGATTGATAAAGCCTGGAAATACCGCACTTACTGGGGAAGTAAGGGCGGTATTACCGTCAGTGGGGGCGAACCGCTTCTGCAGATCGATTTTCTGCTGGAGTTGTTCCAGAAAGCAAAAGAAAGAGGAATCAACACAACACTGGATACCTGTGGAAATCCATTCACAAGAGAAGAGCCATTCTTCAGTAAATTCCAGGAACTTATGAAGGTGACAGATCTTGTAATGCTGGATATCAAGCATATTGATGATGAGCAGCATAAGATCCTTACCGGTCAGACGAATAAGAATATTCTTGATATGGCAGAATATCTTTCAGAGACCGGAAAACCAGTCTGGATCCGTCATGTACTGGTCCCGGAAAGAAGTGATAAAGACGAATATCTGCACAGACTTCATGATTTTATTGAGACGTTAGATAATGTGGAGAAAGTAGAAGTCCTTCCGTATCATACACTTGGTGTATATAAATGGAAAGAACTGGGGATTCCGTATCAGTTGGAGGGCATTGATCCACCATCGCAAGAACGGGTGGAAAATGCGAACCGGATTCTTGAAACAGCAAAATATCATGCATAAAAAATGTGGAACACATGGAAATAATGTGTTCCGCATTTTTTTATAGCAATCAATCATCAAAGTGTACAAGAAATATTATAAAAAGCGTTTTTTAAGTAGGTAAAATGTAGCAATTTGTCAATTTAACCAATTAAAGTCTTGAAACATGTATAAAAATACGATAATATTATTTTTATAGATTTTTACCGAAGGAAGGAAGAAGAACGATGAATCTTAAAATTGGTGTGATTAAGGGAGACGGAATTGGTCCGGAGATCGTAACGGAGGCAATGAAAGTTCTGGATAAAGTTGCAGGAGTATATGGACACACTTGTGATTATACACAGTTACTCATGGGGGGAGCATCCATTGATGTTCACGGAGTGCCTCTTACAGATGAGACAATCGCAGAGGCAAAAGCATGTGATGCAGTTCTGATGGGTTCCATCGGAGGAGATGCAAAGACATCTCCGTGGTATAAGTTAGAGCCGTCTAAAAGACCGGAAGCAGGACTTTTGAAGATCAGAAAAGCCCTGAATCTTTTTGCAAACTTAAGACCTGCAGTACTTTATGAGGAATTAAAAGGTGCATGTCCGTTGAAAGAAGAGATTACAGAAGGTGGGTTCGACATGATGATCATGAGAGAACTGACTGGCGGTCTTTACTTTGGAGAGAGAAAGACAGAAGAGATTGACGGAGTGATGACAGCAAAAGATTCTCTTACATATAATGAAGAGGAGATCCGAAGAATCGCAAAACGAGGATTTGATATTGCAATGAAGCGACGCAAAAAAGTAACTAGCGTAGATAAGGCAAATGTTCTGGATTCTTCAAGATTATGGAGAAAAGTGGTAGAAGAAGTTGCAAAAGATTATCCAGAGGTGGCAGTGGAAAATATGCTGGTAGACAACTGTGCAATGCAGCTTGTAAAAGATCCAAAACAGTTTGATGTCATTCTTACAGAGAATATGTTTGGAGATATTCTTTCCGATGAAGCAAGTATGGTGACCGGATCTATCGGAATGCTTGCAAGTGCCAGCTTAAATGAGACAAAATTCGGTTTATATGAGCCGAGCGGCGGATCGGCACCGGATATAGCAGGAAAAGGAATTGCCAATCCAATCGCAACTATCCTTTCTGCGGCAATGATGCTGCGTTTCAGCTTTGATCTTGATAAAGAAGCAGATGCGATCGAAGCAGCTGTTGCAAAGGTGTTAAAAGACGGATATCGTACGATTGATATTATGTCAGAAGGAAAGACGCAGATTGGAACAGAAGAGATGGGCGATCTGATTTCAGAAAACATTCGTTAATTGTAGAATTATATATAGATAAGAAGTATTTGACAGAAAGAAAACAGGAGGATAAAAATGAGAAGTGATACAGTAACAAAAGGAAAACAGCAGGCACCTCACCGTTCATTGTTCAATGCACTTGGACTGACGGAAGAAGAGATGAACAGACCACTGGTAGGCATCGTATGTTCTTATAATGAAATCGTGCCGGGGCATATGAACCTGGATAAAATTGCGAATGCAGTAAAACAGGGAGTTGCCATGGCAGGTGGTACACCGATCATGTTTCCTGCAATTGCAGTTTGTGACGGAATAGCAATGGGACACATCGGAATGAAGTATTCTCTGGTAACCAGAGACCTGATCGCGGATTCTACAGAAGCAATGGCGATGGCACATCAGTTTGATGCGTTAGTTATGATCCCGAACTGTGATAAGAATGTACCGGGACTTCTGATGGCTGCAGCAAGAATTAATGTACCGACTGTATTTGTCAGCGGCGGACCGATGCTTGCAGGACATGTAAAAGGACAGAAGAGAAGTCTTTCCAGTATGTTTGAGGCGGTAGGAGCGAATGCGGCCGGAACAATGTCAGATGCAGACCTGTGTGAATTCGAGAATAAAGTATGTCCTACATGCGGATCATGTTCGGGTATGTACACAGCAAACAGCATGAACTGTCTGACAGAGGTACTTGGTATGGGACTTCGCGGAAACGGAACAATCCCGGCAGTATATTCAGAAAGAATCCGTCTTGCAAAACATGCAGGTATGAAAGTCATGGAACTTCTTGAGAAGAATATCCGCCCAAGAGATATTATGACAAAAGAAGCTATTCTGAATGCACTTACTGTTGATATGGCACTTGGATGCTCTACAAACAGTATGCTTCATCTTCCGGCAATCGCACATGAAGTGGGAATGGACTTTGAGATTGATTTCGCAAATGGAATCAGTGAAAAGACACCAAATCTCTGTCACCTTGCACCGGCAGGTCCTACTTATATGGAAGACCTGAATGAAGCAGGTGGTGTCTATGCAGTTATGGCAGAACTGAATAAGAAGGGACTCCTTCATACAGAATGTATGACAGTTACAGGAAAGACAGTAGGAGAGAATATTGAAGGAGTAGTGAACAAAGATCCAGAGGTTATCCGTCCGATTGACAATCCATATACACCAACAGGCGGGCTTGCAGTGTTAAAAGGTAATCTTGCACCGGATGGAAGTGTTGTAAAGCGTTCGGCAGTCGTAGATGAGATGCTGGTACACGAAGGACCTGCAAGAGTATTTGACTGTGAGGAAGATGCAATTGCAGCAATCAAAGGTGGTAAGATTGTAGCCGGTGATGTTGTTGTTATCCGTTACGAGGGACCAAAGGGAGGTCCGGGAATGCGTGAGATGTTAAATCCTACATCTGCAATCGCAGGTATGGGGCTTGGATCGAGTGTGGCGTTGATCACAGACGGACGTTTCAGTGGAGCATCAAGAGGAGCATCTATCGGGCATGTATCTCCGGAAGCTGCTGTCGGCGGACCAATCGCACTGGTAGAGGAGGGAGACCTGATCCAGATTGATATCCCGAATCTTTCTATTCATCTGGATGTATCGGATGAAGAACTGGCTAAGAGAAAGGAAAACTGGACTCCAAGAGAGCCAAAGGTTACAACCGGATATCTTGCAAGATATGCGGCAATGGTTACTTCCGGAAACAGAGGCGCAATCCTTGAAGTTCCAAAAGCAAAATAAAAATTATGACAGGGGAATGAATGGTATGCAGTTAACAGGATCACAAATTGTAATCGAATGTTTGAAAGAGCAGGGAGTGGATACTGTATTCGGTTATCCTGGCGGAGCGATTTTGAACGTATACGATGAATTATATAAGCATAAAGATGAGATTAAACATATTCTTACATCACACGAACAGGGTGCTGCTCATGCGGCGGACGGATATGCAAGAGCAACAGGAAAAGTCGGTGTATGTCTTGCAACCAGCGGACCAGGTGCAACGAACCTTGTAACTGGGATTGCAACCGCATACATGGATTCCATTCCGGTGGTTGCAATTACCTGCAATGTAGGAGTAGCACTTCTGGGAAAAGACAGTTTCCAGGAGATCGATATAGCAGGTGTTACGATGCCGATCACAAAGCATAATTATATTGTAAAGGATGTCAATAACCTGGCGGATACAATCCGCAAGGCATTTGTGATCGCTAAAGAAGGAAGGCCAGGTCCGGTTCTGATCGATATTCCAAAGGATGTAACAGCTAATAAAGCAGAATTTATATCACGGGAACCAGAGATTGTAAAACCGTCCGAAGATATCTGCGAAGAAGATCTGGAAAGTGCAGTTCGCATGATCAGGGAGTCGGAAAGACCATATATATTTGTTGGCGGCGGTGCAATATTATCAGGAGCCAGCAAGGAATTATATGAATTTGTAAAGAAGGTAGACGCACCGGTTACCGATTCCCTGATGGGAAAAGGAGCATTCCCGGGAACGGATCCGCTGTATACCGGAATGCTTGGAATGCATGGCACCAAAACATCCAATTACGGAGTCAGTGAATGTGATCTTCTGATTGTAACAGGAGCAAGATTCAGTGACCGTGTGACAGGAAATGCTAAGAAATTTGCCAAGGATGCAAAAATCCTGCAGTTTGACGTAGATGCAGCGGAGATGAATAAAAATATCCTGATTACAGAAGGGGTAGTCGGTGATCTGAAAGTCGTTCTTCAGAAGATGAATGAACGCCTGGAACAGCAGAATCATAAGGAATGGATAGAGAAGATCATTTCTTATAAAGAGAAGTATCCAATGACATATCATCCGGATGTACTCAGTGGTCCGTTCATAGTGGAAGAAATTTACCGTCAGACAAATGGCGAAGCAATCATTTCTACGGAAGTCGGACAGCATCAGATGTGGGCGGCGCAATATTATAAATATACAGAACCAAGAACACTTCTTACATCAGGAGGGCTTGGAACGATGGGATATGGTCTTGGTGCTTCAATTGGAGCGAAGGTCGGAAGACCGGAAAAGACGGTAGTCAATATTGCAGGAGACGGATGTTTCCGTATGAATATGAATGAGATTGCTACCGCAACACGCCATAATATCCCGGTAATTCAGGTAGTGATCAATAACCATGTACTTGGTATGGTGCGTCAGTGGCAGAATCTGTTTTACGAACAGCGTTACTCGGCTACTGTACTCAATGATGCTGTAGATTTTGTAAAACTTGCAGAAGCTATGGGAGCAGAAGGAGTACGTGCATCGACCAGGGAAGAATTCAAAGAAGCATTTGCAAAGGCATTAAAGAGCGGTCATCCGGTAGTGATTGATTGTCAGATTGACAGTGATGACAAAGTATGGCCGATGGTTGCCCCTGGTGCTCCAATCAGTGAAGCTTTTGATGAGAAAGACCTGAAAACAAAAAATGCAGAATAAAAGAAGCAAAAAGTAAAGAAAAGTGGAGGAACAACAATGAGCAGAGTGTACAATTTTTCAGCAGGTCCGGCCGTATTGCCGGAAGAAGTATTAAAAGAAGCAGCAGCAGAGATGTTAGATTATAAAGGCTGTGGAATGTCGGTTATGGAAATGAGTCACCGTTCATCGGTGTTCCAGAAGATTATTGAGACAGCAGAAGCTGATATCCGTGATCTGATGCAGATTCCGGATAATTATAAGGTATTATTCCTGCAGGGCGGCGCATCTCAGCAATTTGCCATGATTCCTATGAATCTGATGAAAAATAAAGTGGCTGACTATATCGTAACCGGACAATGGGCGAAAAAGGCAGCCAAAGAAGCAGAAAAATACGGAGAGGTTCATGTAGTCGCATCTTCCGAAGATAAGACATTTTCTTATATTCCGGACTGCTCAGACCTCGATATCTCTGAAGATGCAGATTATGTATATATCTGCGAGAATAATACGATTTATGGTACGAAGTTCAAAGAGCTTCCGAATACCAAAGGAAAGACACTGGTGGCAGATGTATCATCCTGCTTCCTGTCTGAACCGGTAGATGTGTCAAAATACGGCGTGATCTACGGCGGTGTTCAGAAAAATGTCGGACCTGCAGGTGTTGTGATTGCAATTATCCGTGAGGATCTGATCACAGATGATGTATTAGAAGGTACACCGACTATGTTGAAGTATAAGACGCATGCAGATGCCAAGTCTTTATACAATACACCACCGGCATATGGAATCTATATCTGTGGTAAAGTGTTTAAATGGCTGAAAAAACAGGGCGGACTGGAAGCAATCAAAGAGCGCAATGAAAAGAAAGCAGAGATTCTCTATGATTATCTGGATGAAAGCAAACTGTTCAAGGGCACGGTTGTTCCAAAAGACCGTTCGCTTATGAATGTTCCGTTTGTAACAGGTGATAAGGATCTGGATGCAAAATTCGTGAAAGAGGCAAAAAAAGCCGGATTCGAGAACCTGAAAGGACACAGAAGTGTCGGCGGTATGCGTGCAAGTATCTACAATGCGATGCCGATCGAAGGGGTAGAGAAACTGGTAGAATTTATGAAAGCATTTGAAAAGGAGAATCTGTAATCATGTATAAGTATCATAATCTGAACCCAATTTCACAGGTAGGACTGGATGAATTCACAAAAGACTATGCACCTGTAAGCACACCAGAAACAGCAGATGCGATCCTGGTAAGAAGTGCGGCAATGCACGAGATGGAATTTGCACCGGATCTGAAAGCTATTGCAAGAGCCGGTGCGGGTGTGAACAATATTCCGCTTGAGAAATGTGCAGAACAGGGAATCGTTGTATTTAACACACCGGGAGCCAATGCGAATGGCGTAAAGGAACTGGTAATTGCCGGTATGCTTCTTGCTTCCAGAGATATCATCGGCGGTATCAACTGGGTAGAGGAGAACGAAGAAGACGGGAACATTGCCAAAGATGCAGAAAAAGCCAAGAAAGCATTTGCCGGACAGGAACTGGAAGGCAAAAAGCTTGGTGTGATCGGTCTTGGTGCAATTGGAGTTCTGGTTGCAAATGCGGCAACACATCTTGGTATGGATGTATATGGATATGATCCGTATGTATCCGTAGATTCTGCATGGAGACTGTCAAGAAGTATCCATCATACAACAAATGTAGATGAAATTTATGAAAACTGTGATTATATCACGGTGCATGTACCGGCACTTGACAGTACGAAAGGCATGATCGGAAAAGATGCACTGGGTCTTATGAAAGAAGGAGTGATCGTGCTGAACTTTGCAAGGGATGTACTGGTAGATTCCGAGGCAATGGTAGATGCACTTGTAGCTGGAAAAGTAAAACATTATGTCACAGACTTCCCGACACCGGAAATCGCAGGTGTCAAAGGCGCGATTGTAATTCCTCATCTCGGAGCTTCTACAGAAGAGTCCGAAGATAATTGTGCGAAGATGGCAGTCAAAGAAGTGATGGATTATCTGGAAAATGGTAATATCAAACATTCCGTGAACTATCCGGACTGTGATATGGGACTGAGAGGCGATAAGACGCGTATTCTGGTATTACATCACAATGTGCCGAATATGATCGGTCAGATATCAGCGATCCTTGCCAAAGACAATATGAACATCGCAGACCTTACAAATAAGAGTAAGGGAAAATATGCATATACGATGATCGATGTAGATTCTGAGGTGCCGGATGGTGTTGTAGAGGAATTAAAACAGATTGGTGAAGTGTTACGTGTACGTGTCATATGTTAAACAAAACTTAATAAATTTGTAAGAATCCCTTAATTGCGAAATATGTCGAATTAGAGTATCCTATTAATGAAAGAGATGTAGTAAAGATATCTTCATTTCTGATAAACAGAACTTATGAAATCTGGGGGATACAGGGAATGGACAATACAGGGATTCGATCAAGACGTAAGAAATATAGGAGAAGAGTAAGAAACATTCGTGTGGGTCTTACTCTTTTTGTCATATGCCTGATCGCTGTGGCAATACCGGTCATACGTGAAATGCTAAGAAAACCGGCACAGATTACGATACAGGTCGCTGATATTGAGGTTACGCAGGGAACAGCACTTCCGTCGTATACGGCAGATGTAAAGATACAGGACAAAGATAAGAACAAGCTTACAAAGACATATACTGCTGAGGACTTTGCAAAAGATCTGCAAAAAGGAAAAGATATTACCATTTCCAGTAAAGCTGATTCGAATATAGAAGGAACTTATGTGATTACAGCAAAACTGTCAGAGAAGATTAAAAAAGAACTGAATGGAGCATGGAAGAAAAAGGCGCAGGTAACAATCAGGAACGGAACCTGTACCGTGAAGAATCCAATCGGTGTATGGAATGGTAATAAATTTAAAAAATACGATGGAACTTATGTAACATCAGATTTCGTGGTGTCGAAGGGAAATACATATTATTTTGATGCAGATGGAAATAAAGTGACCGGCTGGCAGACCATTGAGAATGCGTTATATTGTTTTGATGAAAAA
>UMFL01009970.1_pt1 | contig 16228 bp, 15 predicted proteins | sample 1965001 | NCBI WGS metagenome assembly UMFL01 (sample SAMEA4836045, study PRJEB28245) | human gut metagenome | biome: gut microbiome; material: fecal sample | place: Denmark | collected 2008 | reverse complement strand
CGGTTACCGCCGCGGTGTGCAGCGGCAGCGTCTTCAGACCGAGGGCCATGCAGGCTACTACGCCCAGAAGGATGATCCCGGAAATCCACATCTTTGTTTTGCTCTTCGGAGCCCCGTCTCCAGAAGCGCCTGCTTCTTCGGCTGCAGCCTTTACCGCTTCTTCATCCATTGCGCCGGCCTGCTTATCAGGCACAAAATGACGGCCGATGAACAGTGTGTAGAGCACAATGATGATAGACAGCGGAATGCCGATATAAGCAAATTCGAAGAATCCGAAAGTCGGCAGACCTGCTGCGGACAGAGCACCTGTGACAATAACGTTTGGCGGGGTACCGATCATGGTGATGGTGCCGCCTACGTTGGCAGCGATTGCCAGAGGCATCAGCTCTTTCGACGGAGAAATATTCGCCGCCTGGCAGATACCGATAATAACCGGCATGAGGCAGGCTACCGTCCCCGTATTGGAAGATACGGCAGAAAGGGCAATGGTAACGAGCATGATTGCCGCCATGAGCGGAACCTGGTTGGTGCCCGCTTTCTTGACTACGGCGATGCCGATCGCTTCCGCAAGGCCTGTTTTAAACATAGCGGCGCCGATAACGAACATACCGCCGAAGAGAACTACGGTAGAATTGGACAAACCGGCATAAACCTGCTTTGACGGCAGGACGCCCAAAATACCTAAGGCAGTACAAGCTGCCATGGCTGTGACTGCCAGCGGGATCAATTCTGTAATGAACAGAAATGCCGCAACAGCAAGGACGCACAGCGTAATAATGGCTGGATCCATAAGTTTCACCTTCCTTATAAATCTTCCACGGTCTGATTTGAGTCAGGTGCCTATTCAAATCGGATCGCAGAACTTCCCCGGAAGACAATTTGCATTTAATAAAAAAAGAATATTGCAGTCTGCTTTATGAAATTATCTAAACGGGAACAAATAACAACTCCCTCTTACTTCCACGACCTCCTTCCAAAACAGCCCCGGGAGCGGACTTTCAAGAAATACATCGCATGCAATATATACGCAATTGCATACTATTTGCATTAACACCCTTACATATTGTACTTACCGTGCTGTAAATATACAAACAGAATACTATGTATTTTATCTTCCTTCTTAATATATATAAACTTCTTTGTTTATTATTTTTATCTTCAAGATATAATTTATGATTCTGAAATCAACGATATCATCCTCCTCATCATAAAAACCCGCGGATATGCATAAATTGCAATCAATGTATATTGCTTGAATACATAGTATTTTATATATCTATCTGTAAAACGCTTATATATAGGCTTTACCTCCTCTGCCATTCTCCTTTTCCGACTTATAATTTTCTCTCTTTTCTTCAAGTAGAAATCCATTCATTGATTTCCATTTTCAATAAGCCGTAAGAATCTGCAGCTTGCTTTTTATCAACCATCAAGTATTCCATAATGGAATTATTTAGTTGTTAAAAAGTTCATTAGAATTTTTTCTGCTTGTAAAAATGAGATCTTCTTCTACAAAAAACTGGAAAATTCAAAAACAGACAATATAAAATCTCCGCCCATGAATATTCATCCATAAGCGGAGATCCTGTCTTTTACTATTTTTTCGTATTCGTTTCAGCTTCAGTCTTTTTCTCTGCCGCTTCCGTTTCCGCGCGGTCATGCTTTGCCGCATTATACTCTTCTTCGTTGAAGCCTTCTTTTTCTTTGATGTCTTCCAATGTCACTTCGTAATCGCTGCCGCCCATATCGGTTCCTTCCTGACGGAGCTGTTCGATCCCTTCTTCAAAAGTCATGTCATCTTCTGCATCAGCCGCCTCCGCTTCTTTCAGCTTCTGCAACAGCTCCGGAGGCACTTTCCCTGAAGCGATCAGTTTTTCTCTCATCCCCTGGTATACATAAGCAATTACCTCTTCCTGCGGAATTGCCACCCGATCAGGAAGGCGGAGCGAAAATTCATGCCAGAAAGCGGCAGACCCGGTCATCATAATGCGGCCGATTTTCTCCACTTCACCGATATCATAAAGAAGCGACCATATTTCCCTGTTATCCAGCTGGCTGTACATATGGCGGGTATAACGGTAAGTCGCCGGTTTCATGAGCTGGTTCTTAAAATGGTGGACACCGAAGATATCTTTATATGCCACATAGATCGTTCTGTTTTGGAATAGACTCTTTTTTTGGAGTGTAAGGCCTTCCTCTCCCAAAGTATAGGTACATTTCGCCGTGACTACATTTAAAAGGAAACAGGCCGCGATGATAAAAAGAATAATCCCCTGGAGAGGAAGTACATGGTACGTCATGTAGACCCATGCCAGGCGAACAGCATACCCTGCAAGTGCTAAACCGCCTATGTATGCCGCGATCAGATATTTCCTACTCGGTGTGGAAGATGCTGAAAAATCCTTTTCACCGGCCTTCGTTTTTTTTGTCTGTGCCATAAAAGAAAAAACTCCTTGCTAAATAAATATTTATCCGTTATAAGTCCATGCAGCCGGCGGTATATCCAGGAGATAAAGGCCTTTCCCCGCTGCATAAACACAGATGCCGATAAGGAAAAACTGGAATCCCACTTTCAGGCATCCCTTCGTAATGGAAAAAACATCATTCATACGGGGATCCATAAATGTATAAGGATATAAATGGGACGTCCCGTGTGTCACGATGGTCATCCATGCCCGCCAGTAAACGAATACCACATAAAGCGCTGGATATATCATCCAGGAAATCATAATATGCCAATGAAGTTCCGTCTTATCCACAAAGAATAAGTAGTCTGCCGTCATCAGCACGGGAATGAAATAGTGAAATATATAGTTATAGAAAGAAAAATGCTCATAGCTTATGTCATTCAGCCTATGGGTACGTATCGCACCGGGGCGGACGATGATGTGATACATGACCGACAATGTCACCAGTCCGGCAGCCACGATATAGCGGCAGTCCGCCGTGTAAAGAAACGGGATGTCAGCTTTGAAAAGCGTGGCACCCAGCCAAATAAAGAAAAGCGTGAACGTGGAGAACGTATAATACTGTATCCGCGACCAAAACACGAAAGGCGTAAGCACCCCGTGCTTCATGAGCAATATAAGTCCTAACACCAGCAGGATAAAAACGGCCCACCGGTAAATCAGCGCTATTTCCATCAAAATCTCCCAAAGCGGCAGGGACTTTCAAAAGGAACTCATCCTGTCCGCCTTACCCGTTATTTTTTATGTTTTTTCCCCTGCTTCCGCCGGGCTTCCGCACGGATACGGCGAATCTCTTCTTTTTCCCTGATTTTCGCCATGGCTTCTTCCTGCTGCGCCTTTTTCTGATTATTATTGTAAATATTGATGACCAGGCAGATTATGATCAGCAGCGCAATCGCTCCCGACCGCACGCTGAGTCCATTGTTCAAAATATTCCAGCCGGCAAAAACGACGGCAACACCAAATAAAAGGCTTTGTGCACGGGACATTGCTGTGCCTCCTTTATCCTGTAAAATAAAAGTACATCACTGCTATTTTATACTGAAACCTATCCAATAGCAATTAATAAATTGCCCCTGCCCCTTCTTTCCGGCTATGTATTTCATTTCTTTTATTATGGAAACAGAAAACTTATAAAAATTTTTTCTGTCTCCATGAAATATATTTTCCATTGCCGTTTAAATAATCTCCCCTATAAAAAAAAATTATGCCATGGTATATAAATTAAATTCCTTAAAATTATTGAACGTTTCATTTTCATCGTATATACTTGTAGATAATAATTGTTTTATTCATAAATTGTAATCTATGGATCTGAAAATAAATACATCGTTCTTTGGTTGTCTATAATGGGGAGATGGGATGATGGAGTTTAACAGCAGTTTTTATTTTTCCATTTTTATTTTTCTATTGACCTATGCGGGGATCATGTCCGAAAGGATTCCCCGTTCTCTCTGCGCTCTTCTCGGTGCGGGGCTGGTCGTATACAGCGGATTGGTCACACAGGAGATGGCGCTCCGGCATTTCATCGATTTCAACACCATCGGTCTCCTGGCAGGCATGATGATCTTAATCGGCGTCGTAAAGAAATCAGGCTTCTTTGAGGCGATGGCGCTTTGGTCCGTAAAGATTTCGAAAGGCCGCCCGAAAGAACTCCTGATTATCCTCGGCTTGATTACCGGCTTCTGCGCCTCTTTCATGGATGCCGTCACTGCTGTACTCCTCATCACTCCCATGACGATTTCCCTCTGCCGCCGTATCCATGTCACCCCGATCCCCACTTTGATCGCAGAAATCCTTCTTTCCAATATTGGCGGTTCCGGCACGATGGTCGGCGATCCGCCAAATGTCATGATCGGTTCCGCGACACATCTCGTATTTAATGATTTTGCCATGAATACCGGTCCCATCGCCCTGCTTAACGTAGCAGCATGCATTATTTATCTGGAAATCATTTACGGCAAGGAGCTCCCGAAAACAGAAATGACCGCGGAAGAACTGGGGAAGATCAGTATTTCTTCCGTCATTACGGACTATTCCATTCTCAAGAAATCCGTCACCATTCTGGCTTTGACCATTTTCGGCTTCATCGTCCACAATCTTATCGGTATCGAATCGGCAACGATCGCCCTCACAGGCGGTGTGCTTGCCATCCTTGCCTGCAGTGTGGATCCTCATGAAATATTCCGTGATGTGGACTGGGATTCTCTCTTCTTCTTTATCGGTCTCTTCATTGTCGTAGGCGGCCTTGAAACGACAGGCGTTATCAATGCCCTCGCCCAGGCAGGCATCAGTGCGGTCGGCGGTGACCCGGAAGCCCTTACTTTCACCATTCTCTGGCTTTCCGGCATCGCTTCCGCATTCATCGATAATATCCCTTTCACGGCTACCATGATCCCCCTAATCCACAATATGCAGGATCTTTTAGGTTTGGCCCACGCGGACTATATGTGGTGGGCGCTTTCTATCGGCGCGTGCTACGGCGGCAACGGCACCATCATTGGCGCTTCCCCGAACGTCATCGTCGCCGCTCTTGCGGCAAAAGAAGGGTACAATATTACTTTCGGCCACTTCATGTTGAAATGTTTCCCCATGATGCTCGTAACTCTTCTCACATCCACCATTTATCTTTATGTCAGGTACTTCCTATTCGGCACTCCGTAACCAGCAAAGGCTCCGCTTCACGGCGGGGTCTTTTTTATTTCCCGTACTGCCCGCCGTCTATGCTATAATGGATACAAATAATAACAGGCGGAAAAGAAATGATCCGCACCGCGTCAAGGGGATATTCCCCTCTTTTGGCGCATCCGTTTGCAGAAGGAGGAGTGAATATGGATGAAATTTTCAAAAGAGGCACCTGCCGCCACTTCAAGGAACTGACTCCCGTTGCTAAAGAAGACCTGCTGACCCTTGTAAAAGCAGGTATGCAGGCTCGTGCCTGCGGCAACCAGGAAGCCCGCGAATTCATCATCGTCACAAGAGATGACCTGGTAAAAGCGATTTCCCACAACAGCCTTGTAGCGGGCCCTGCCCGTAAAGCAAGTGCCGCCATCGTCATCGTCGGCAAAAAGGAAAATATCTCTTTTCCCGAAGAATGGTCCTTTGACTGCGCCGCCGCCGCGGAAAACATTCTCATCGAAGCGGAACATCTGGGTCTCGGATCAATCTGGCTCCAGGTATATCCCTATGCTGACCGCAAAGCACATCTTTTAAATATTCTTGATATCCCCGCGGAAATGGAACCGTTCTGTATCATCGCCATCGGTTACGCGGAGCGGAAACCTGTCCGCATGAACCGTTATAATGAACGGATCATTTATAATGACCTCTACGGATCACGCAAGAAATAAAACGACAGCAAAAGACCTCCTGCTCCATTCCGGTTCAGAAGGTTTTGTTATAAAAATCCCGGCAGGAAATCCTGCCTTTTATTTTGCTCATACCTGTTTATTTCCCCAAGTTTCAGGAAGCAGGAATCCGCCGATCACCGACGCCGCCAGAACAGCGTACTTCACTTCGCGGGGCATAAAGAAATCCGATACCCCATACATGAGGATAAGTACCGCCGCCAGCGCTGACCCGCGGGGATAGACGCGGTACCGCTGGAAAAAGGAAGACCCGAGAATGACGCTGTTGCATACTGTCATAAAGAATTGAACTGCACCAACAGCAGCGAAACGGACCTCCGGTTCAAGCCGGATAAAATATATTCCCGTCATAAGCGCGATGCCCAGAACGGACACAAACAGCACCAGCAGCAGACGGCGGAAGAAAACCTTTCGTCCTATCTGCCGCCGGATATCAAGCGTCCCCCGCTGCCACGTGCAGAGAAGCAAAAGGAGCGCCGCCAATGCATATTCCGCGGCATAAAACAGATCAGCCTGATTGATGGTAAGCATGCTGACCTCCTTTTCTGTATTCCGCAATTTCCACCAGATTTCCATCCGGATCACGCAGATACAGGCTCCTCATTTTCCCCAGGGCGCCATGCCTTTCCACGATATCCGTCACCAGCGGCGCCTTTTCTTCTTTCAGCTCATCCAGAAGCCTCTCCAATGGTTCCTCCGTCACGAAACAGATATCCAGACTCCCCGGCACAGGCCTTTCCGCCGCCGGCTGGAATTCTCCGGGACAGGTATGGATATTGATTTTTGATGTGCCGAACCGAAGAGCAAACCGGCCGTCTTTTTCTTCCACTTCCATATGAAGCAGATCCCGATAAAAGGAAACACACCGGGATAAATCGCCTGTCACCAGCACCAGATGGTCCAGCTTTGAAATACGCATGATCCATCACCTTTACAAATTCCTTTTTCAAAAAGCAGAAGATATGCCCATCCTTTTCTCCCGGACCTCTTTTAATTCTTCCAGCAGATCAGGAGGCGTATCGCTTTTCCACACCCAGCCGGGCACGGCTTCCGCAGCCCTGTCTTTTGCCGCTTTCAGGTCATAGTAGACCTGCCATTTCGCTTCTTTCAATCCCTCTCCCGTCTGGCGGAGCAGGTATGCCGGATGGAAAGTCGGCATGACGGGGATGCCCTTGTAATCAATCCAATGCCCGCGGGAACGGATAATACCCGCATCATGCCCCAGAAAGAAACGGAGCGCCACTTTTCCGAGAGCGATGATAACTTTCGGCTGCAGGAGGCGTATTTCTTCCGCCAGCCACCGTCTGCCGCATTCATTCCCCTCTGCAATAGTAGGCGTGCGGTTTCCTCTGGGGCGGCATTTTACGATATTTGTGACATATACATGGTCACGCGTAATCCCTACCGACAAAAGAGCTTTATCCAGCAGCTGTCCTGACGGCCCGACCAACGGCCCGCCGTACTCATCTTCCACACCGCCGGGGCCTTCGCCAACGATCATCAAAGGCGCGTCAACCGGACCGGTAGACAGCACGGGACCGCGGCCGCCCTCATCGCAAAGAGGGCAGAGCCGGCACCGATGGATGGCGTTTTCCAACATTCCGTAATTCTCGAAATGATAAGACGAACTGAATATTTCCGCCCGTTTCCGCGCTCTGTATTCGTCTTCGTCTTCATTCCCCCAAAGATCCATTGCCCCCTCCTTTCCCGGCTATGCCGGCGCTTTATTCCACATCCGGCGGCGCTTCCTGATTCGTCGCCTCATAGAAAAGCGTATACTGCCCGGCAAAAAACATCTTAATAATTCCCACAGGACCGTTTCTGTTTTTAGCCAAAATGAGTTCCGTTTCATTCTGTCGGGGATCTCCTTCTTCAATTTCCTTGTTATAGTAAGCCTCGCGATAGAGAAAGCAGACCAGATCCGCATCCTGTTCAATAGAGCCGGATTCGCGGAGATCGGAGAGCAAGGGACGGTGGTTCGGTCTTGCGTCAGGTCCACGGGAAAGCTGGGACAAGGCGATAACAGGCACTTCCAGTTCTCTTGCCAGGCTCTTTAAGGAACGGGAAATCTCTGAAATTTCCTGCTGGCGGCTGTCATTATTCCTTACATTCCGGCTCGTCATGAGCTGGAGATAGTCAATCATGACCGCATCCAAGCCATGTTCTGCTTTCAGGCGCCGGCATCTGGCGCGGATCTGCGCCACTGTCACGGCCGGAGTATCATCTATGTACAACGGCGCTTCCATAAATACGCTCACTGCAGAAGAAAGATTTTTCCATTCCTGCTCCGTATTGATGCGGCCCGTCTTGAGCCGCTGACCCTCAATCAGCGCGGTGGAGCTCAAAAGACGCTGGACCAGTTCATCACGCCCCATTTCAAGAGAGAAAAACGCCACTGTTTTCCGCGCGGAAGAAAGGCTCATATTCTTTGCCATATTAAGAACGATCGCCGTCTTCCCCATGGACGGGCGCGCTGCCACGATAATCAGATTTCCTTTTTGGAAACCGTTTGTAAACGCGTCCAATTTGGCAAATCCCGTCGCCAGTCCTGTGATCAGCTCATGGTTCTGGTACTTTCTTGTAATATCTTCCAATGTATGCTGAACCGCTTCTCCCACAGGAGTAAAGCCCTTCACATTTTGCTCCCTGGCAACCTGGAGAATAGCGCGTTCCGCATCATCTACAATTTCTTCCACCGTATTTTCTTCGGTATACGCAGCTTCCGCAATATCCCCTGCCGTATCGATCAGACGGCGGAGTTTCGCTTTCCCCGACACGATATCCACATGGCGTTCAATCCCCTTCGTGGTGATTACGTGCTCCGGCAGCTCATTGACATACATAATGCCGCCCACATCATCAAGGCGTCCCATGCGGCGCAGCTCTTCCGTGACCGTCAGGATATCTGCGCTTTTCCCTGCACGGGACAAATTCAGAACCGCCTGATAAATGATCGCATCCTGCTCACGGTAGAAATCCTCGGGATGCAGCATGTTTTCCGCCACTTCAATGGCATCTTTGTCCAGAAGCATCGCGCCGAGAACTGCCATTTCCGCTTCTATATTCTGTGGAGGCATCCGTCCCAATATGAGCGTTTCGGTATCATTTTTCTGTTTGCCCCGGTTTTTGCCTCCGCGTTCTGTTGCAGCCATAATCTTCTCCTGTTATTTCACAAGTATTTTATCCAATACATCTTCAATCGTCCGTACTGCCGCCACTTCCATGCCGAAATGGGTTTCCCCGATATCTTCCTTATTTTCCGCCGGAATAATAAGTCCTTTCATCCCCGCCTGATGAGCGCCAAACGCCTTTTCATAAACGCCGCCTACCGGTTTGATTTCTCCGGACAAAGAAATTTCCCCCGTTACAGCCCAATCCTGGCGAAGCGGTTTTTGTTCCACCGCGGAAATAATGGCTGCCGTGACAGCGCACCCTGCCGAAGGACCGTCAACATTCCCTCCGCCGATCACATTCACATGGAGATCGTAATCGCCCAGATTTTTATCGGTAAGCCTGCGTACCACCGATGCCGCCGTTGCCACGGAATCTTTTGCCATAGATCCTGCTGTATTATTAAAATGGAGCGTCCCCTTCCCCGCTTCTTTTGCAGGATATGCCGCCGCTTCGATCTCAATAGTGCTTCCTGAAAATCCCGAAACGCCCAGTCCGAAAACATGCCCCACTTCCGGCACGTCCGATGCTATTTTATGATGCGATACAGTAAGGCGGCTTCCCCTTGCCGTGCGGCGCATGATTTCTCGGGAAATAAAATTTTTCCCCGCCCCGCCCGCTTCATATACTGCCAGACTGTACGCATCGGCAAGAAGATTTACCGCTTTTCTGCCCTCCATGGTGTATTCACTGATCATTTCCGCCACACCGTCTTCCAAAGACACTTTCAATTTCTCCGCCGCATTTTTTACGATGGTTTCTACATCTTCCGGCCGAAGCGGTTCAAAGAATACTTCCGCGCACCGCGAACGGATAGCGGGATTGATTTCCTGCGGCTCCCGTGTAGTCGCACCAATGAGAATGAAATCAGCAGGTGCGCCGTCGCGGAATAATTTTTTGATATACGCCGGCACATAGGGATTTTCTTCATCATAGTATGCCGATTCGAAAGGCACCCTTTTATCTTCCAGCACCTTAAGAAGCTTATTCAGAAGGATAGGATCCAATTCCCCTATTTCATCAATAAACAGAATGCCCCCATGGGCATCCGTCACAAGCCCCGGCTTCGGTTCGGGAATACCGTCATCTGCCAATTCCCTCTGCGCGCCTTGGTAAATAGGATCATGGACGGAACCGATAAGAGGATTCGTAATATCACGGCTGTCCCAGCGGAGCGTCGTACCGTCGCATTCCACAAAAGGCGCATTCTCTCCGAATGCTGACCAGGCCGTTTTCTTTGCTTCCTCAAGGACAAGACGGGCGGCCGTCGTCTTCCCCACACCGGGCGGTCCGTAAAGAATTAAATGCTGGGGATAGGGAGAAGCGATTTTGGATGCCAATGCTTTCACTGCGTCATTTTGCCCGACAATTTCCGACAGGGTGCCCGGCTTTACCACATTCATGACCGTTTTCGTCAAACTGATTTTATCCAAAGCTTCCAGCTTTTCCATTTTATGCCGGCTCTGTGCTGTTTCCACATCGTCTTCGTCTTCTTCCAAAAGTTCGCGCTTCACTTCATCCACATATTCTTTATGCTTTTCTTCCAGGCGTTCAGAAATCTTCCTCTCCAGACGCTCCTCCACCGCCCGGCGTGCCAGGAGTTCCGCCAAACGATCTTCCAGCCGGTCAAGAATAGCAGGAATTTCTCCCTCCTGCGGTTCTTCGGTATACTCCCTGCTCTCAAAAACCAGCCGCTCAATCCCCAAAAGGCGTTTCTTCAGATTTTCATGATGAATATATTTCAATGCGCCATAGCGGCTTGCGCGGACAATCAGTTCTTCCGGACCAACATCGCCGGCATAGATTTCATAAATCACATCCAGACGCCTTTTCAGTTCCGGTTTATCCGCTGCGCCGCCGCTGATAATGCGTTTCTTCAAACGATCCATTAAATCCTTTATATCTTCCATCTAAGATCCTTATTTACAACCATTCCATTGAAAAGATAATGACATATTTATATTTTACAACATAGAACGGCAAATGATAAGGACAACGGAAAATGTCTTGCTGTCTCCCACCATTCAGAATAAGTGCAAAAATACTTTGCAGAAATAACAGGAAACGGCCATATGACAAAGAACAGGCAATTCTGCTTTTATCAGCAAACAAAAACTGTCAGCTTACGGACGACAGAATCCTGCTGACAGAAAAAACTTTTATTCTAATCTTTCACGTCATCACTATAGCAGATCCTTTAATCACGCCCTGGATGACGATTTCCCGTCCGCCGTCATTCTGAACGGAGGCAAGAATACCTTGTGGGAAAACCAGGAAACAGAACGATGAAACGAAGTGAAGAATCTATTACTCGAATGACATCTTACCGCTTTCCTCACCATGATAATAGATTCTTCGCTGCCGCTCTGGATGACGTCTTACTGCTTTCCGCAACACATTAGCAGATCATTCGCTACCGCTTCGGATGACGTCTTACCGCCCCTCTCACCACGACAGCAGATCCTTTAATCACGCCCTGGATGACGATTTCCCGTCCGCCGTCATTCTGAACGGATGCAAGAATGCCTTGTGGGAAAACCTGGAAACGGAACGATGAAACGGAGCGAAGAATCTATTACTCGGATGACGTTTAGCGGCCAACAGCTCATCTTCCAGTCCCCGCTTCCCGGATTCTGTCTCACCTCCGATTGCTTACAGCAAGCGGCTGCCAACTGATAGGTAATGGCTTCTATCCTCCTGCCTATCTTTTCCTTATCGACCGGACACGCTTCAACACCCCCGCAACGAACCAGGCCGTAGCCGCCGTGAACGCCATGCCCGGCAGAGCCGCCGCCACCATGGCATAAAATCCTTTTCCCAGAAGAAGTGTCATTGCTCCCCTTGCCGCGGTTGTCCCTATCGGTCCGGAAATGATATAAAACAATCGGGACGAACCGAGCAGGAGCCATACCGCGCCTACAGCCAGCCGGAATGACATGGAGATCGTCACATTCAAAATCGTGTGCGTTCCCAGCGCCAGACTCAATAGAGACGCCAACACCCCTGCAATGATGTATTTCTTAAAACCGAAGACGCCGCAAATGGCAACGGCGATAGGCGCCGATAATTGAAACTCCGTCCCCGGTACTAATCCGGGGATCTTAAAAGAACCGCTCACCCCGATAAGCGCCGCCAAAAGCGCTGTTTCGCAAACATCGACAATGACTTCCCTGCTGCCTGCCGCTTCCGGCTTGTACGCTCCTGTTTCCAATTCTCCGTTCATTTTGACCTCCAATGTCTGATTAAAATAGCTGCTGCTTTTTCCATTTCTTCTTTTGTATGCACCGCCGTTACCGTCAATCGGATGCGGCTTGTTCCCACGGGTACGGATGGCGGGCGGATGGCGGACAGCAGGATTCCTTCTTCCCTGCATGCTTCCACCGTTGCGAGCGCCTCTTTTTCATCTCCCACCACCACCGGAATGATGGGCGTATCCCCTACAGCAATGTCGACTCCCGTTTTGGTCAGGAGATTTCGCATATAAGCCGTGTTCTCACGAAGACGGCCCAGATATTTCTCCGGGTCCGCTTTTAACAAGCGAAGAGCCGCTAAGGCCGCCGCTCCCGTGACCGCGGAAATGGCTGTGGAGAAAATAAAAGGCCGCGATGTATTCCGCAGATAGTCGCAAATTTCCCGGCTTGCCGCGATGTATCCCCCTTCCGCACCGAAAGCTTTCGACAAGGTCCCCACCTGCACGTCGATCCCTGCCATACGGAAATACTCCGCCGTTCCTCGGCCGGTTCTGCCAATGACACCCGATGCATGGGCGTCATCCACGATGAGACAGGCCCCGTAGTCCTTCTTCAGTACCGCCAGAGCGGGCAGCGGACAAATATCCCCATCCATGCTGAATACGCCGTCCGTCACAATGAAGCGCTGCCCTTCGCAGGGAACGGTCTGCAGCAGTCTTTCCAGATCCGCCATATCGCTGTGCCTGTAAACTGCCGTTTCGGCTTTTGATATACGGCATCCGTCGACAATACTCGCATGATTCAGTTCATCACTGAAAATGACATCTCCCTTTCCGGCAAGCGCATACAGCACTCCCAGATTCGCCATGTATCCTGTATTGAAGATGACTGCGTCTTCGGTATGTTTGAAATCGGCTATTTCCTTTTCCAAATTGGATAACTCAAAAGCTGCCCCCGAGGTAAGACGCGCCCCGCCGCTTCCCGTACCGAAACGAACCGCTTTCGCCGCCGCCTCCTGTACTTCCTTCGCATGGGTCATGCCCAGGTAATCATTGGAATTGAAAACGATATACCGCTTTCCTTCACGATCTACACCGAGAGACGCCGTTTCCATGCGCAGATCCTGCACCTGCCTGAGCCGCCCTTCCTGCCGCAGCGCGGAAAGAGCGGAGAAAATATTTTCCGGCTTCATTTGACCCTCACCAGCACTGTCTGATGCTGCATATACTCCACATACCTGTCCATATCCGTACCGTGCTTTACAAAAAATACGCGGCCGCCGATAGGATCCCCTTTTTCTTTCATCACCGTAATCCGTCCGTAGCCAAACTTCGGCGAACCCACATAGCCTGTCACATAAAAAGGATCATCCGACCAGCAAAGCTCCGCCACCGTCCCCGGCGCCGCCGCCACTTTCGATGCCAGAATGAGCGCTTCCCTCGAATGTTCTCCGCCCAGGCCCTTCGCCCCCATCTGTGCTTCGTACGCGCACGTATCTTCGCAATCCATACAGCTGCACCGCACGCCGCGCATACCAAGTCCGTCCAGGCGCTCTCCTGTTTCCGCATCAACGACTGCCGCGCCGCGCATACTGTCTGTCAGCGATTCCAAAATAGCAAATCCTTTCCCCATAGCGGTTTCACTGACTCCGGAACGGAGCAGTTCTTTTTTCGCCGCCGCCCGTCCTTCCTCCTTTGTTGCCGTGTCAATCTGGTACAAAGGCAAAAGCGGGCAGCAGGTGATTCCCTCATGCCTGACCGCTTCCACCTTGAACTGGATAAAATCCGCCGCGCCGCGGTCATGTTCCCAAGCACGGTGCAGCATGGAAATCATCTCCTGTTCCACGCTGTTCTTTGTTACAATTCTCTCCGCTCCGGAAATATGCTGTCCGCCCACGCCGTGGGTACCGCCAAGACTGGAACGCATTTTCACGCTGTACAATACCTTTTCTTCTCCCATAATACTCCCCCTTTATTTTCCGCCCGTTTTCGGACAGCCAACATCTTTTCTAAGTGTAGTAGCCGTCTTTACTTTTGTCAATTATTATTTTTAATAAAGTTTACAATAAAAGCAAGGTTTTTTTCTAAAATAAAAACCTCCTCCCCGGTTAAGGGAAGAAGATTATTTTTTAACTGCCGCTTTTATTTTCTGCTGCTAAAGAATCCCCTGCAGGAACAGGAAATTTTTATTCCGCAACTACGGAAATATGTACTTCGCTGGTGACCTGCTGGTGTACCCAGACTTCCACATCATATTCTCCTGTGGTCCTGATCGGATTTTTCAGCCTGATATTTTTCTTATCCAGTTCAAACCCATACTGCTCTTTAACGGCATCACAAATATCTTTTGCCGTGACACTGCCGAAAACCCGTCCGTCCTCACCGGACTGCACTTTGATGACCGCTTTTACTTTCTTCAGCTGGGATGCCATGATGACCGCTTCGTCCGCAGCCACTTTGGATTTAAATTCTTTAGATTCACGGCGCTGTTCCGCCGTATTCAGATTGGCTTTCGTTCCTTCCGCGCCAAGTCCGCGGCGAATGAGGACATTACGGCCATAGCTGTCCGCTACTTCGACAACATCGCCTCTTTTCCCCAATTTCTTTACATCCTGAAGCAATACTACTTTCATTCTTTTTCCTCCTCCGTTTGTTTACGAACATTGGCAACAACCGCCTTTGTTATATCTTCTATATTGCCGTCAGTGCCGAACTGCGCTCCCGCCACCGTCTGATGGCCGCCGCCGCCAAGCTGTTCCATGACAATCTGCACATTAACAGACCCGTCGGAGCGCGCGGAAAGGCAGAGTCCGTTCTCCGTATAGTAGAAAAGGAAGCTACACCGTATCTTCTGCACGGTGACAAGGAAATCCGCCACCTGTCCTGCGATAATCTGGGAATCCGCCGTGCCCTCCGGACATACGGCAAAGGCCATGTATTCATCCACCTGTTTCATATCGGCCAAAATCATGGATTTAATCTTGATGGACGCCAGGTCCATCGAAAAGAGCCTTTTAACCAAAGCGGTGTCTGCGCCGCACCGCCTGAGATAACTTGCCGCGTCGAACGTACGGACACTTGTCTGGACGGTAAAGCTCTTCGTGTCCACCACCATCCCCGCATAAAGGCAGGATGCTTCCAGTGCATTCATTTCTTCTTCGCTGCCATAGTACTGGATCAGTTCCGTCACCAGTTCCGAAGCGGAAGATGCCGACGGTTCCATGTACGTCAGAAGCGGACTGTCGATAATGCTTGCCGCACGGCGGTGATGATCGATAACGACTTTCTTCTGCACTTTCCTCAGCAGTTCCGGCGCCGCCACCAGTTCGGGGATATGCGTGTCCACGACAATAGCCACCGTCTTATCCGTCACGAGGCTTTTCGCCTTGCCCTCATCAATAAGAAGCCCTTCCGCCGAGCCGCTGGATTGTATAGCCTGGATCATTTTCCTGGACGTATCATCCTGTTTGGAAATGACGATGTGCGCTTCCACCTTGGACACTCTCGCCAGGTGGGAAACACCTACCGCGGCCCCAAGCGCGTCAAAATCTTCATGGGCGTGCCCCATAATGAGAACCATATCCGCTTCGTTAATGATCTCACGGAGCGCCTGCGCCACCACACGGACACGGACACGGGTACTGCTCACTGAAGCAGGCGCTTTGCCGCCAAAGGCTTTTACATCTTCCCCAAGACGGACGATGGCCTGATCCCCGCCGCGGCCAAGAGCCAGATCAAGCGCCACCTGGGCTTCTTCATACTGGCGGTTAAAAGATTCGTCACTTTTTACGATGCCGATGGACAAGGTCACGGGAATACGGTTCACCGTATGGATTTCCCGCACCCGGTCAAGTATTTCAAAATTAGAATCCATCATATCCTGCAGGGCCTTTGACGAAATACAGGCCACAAAATCAGACGCATTGTACTGCTTGATAAATCCGTCATGGCTGTTGAACGTAGCAAGCACTTTCTCCGTCACATCAGAGAGCAGGGCGGACCGCTCCACATCACTCATCTCCGCCGTCACT
>UMFL01014719.1_pt1 | contig 16560 bp, 15 predicted proteins | sample 1965001 | NCBI WGS metagenome assembly UMFL01 (sample SAMEA4836045, study PRJEB28245) | human gut metagenome | biome: gut microbiome; material: fecal sample | place: Denmark | collected 2008 | reverse complement strand
TTTGTAATTGCTGCCGCAAATTTACCCGTAAGTAATGGATCTTCGGAGAAATATTCAAAGTTACGTCCACATAAAGGGTTGCGGTGTATATTCATGCCCGGTGCCAGCCAGTAAGTTACACCATAAGCTTCCATCTCTTTTCCCACTGCATTCCCGACCTCTTCTGCAAGCTGCAGATTCCAGCTCGATGCCAGAGAGATTCCCACCGGAAATGCCGTTGTAAACTGATACAGAAGATTCTTGCTGTTCGGATTGCCAAGCATTACTTTCTTTACCGGTTCGGGAAGATATTTCATAAAAGAGATATTTGGTTCTACTCCTTTTACTTTACCCGTTATAGATACAGACGATATCTTATGAAGCCTGAGTCCCGCAGGTCCATCCGCCATAACGACATTTGGAATTCCCTTTGCAGTCAGATTTCCAGTCGTCACGCCTGCTGCTCCCGGTGCTTCAAAGAACCGATGTCCGGACATGCCTCCGCCCACAACCAGCTCCGCCATATCTCTTAGCGTTAATGACTCTAAGATCCTGTCAGTCTCTTCCGAAGAATAGATCTCCACCGGGCCATACTCATGATCCGCTTCCGGAATAATCCCCGGTTCGATCTGAAAGCTCTGAATTTTTTCCACATCGTCGATGATTATTTCACAGGTTCTTCCCCAGTTCTGTCTGCAGTCACCGGTTGCATGAAGAAGTTCCTTTTCTTCCTGCCATTCCAGTTCTGTCACCCTTAACGGTGCCTTACAGATATGAGAATGTTTCTCTGTAATCATTTCCATTTCCAGTTTTAATATTCCACATACTCTTGTATTCCTGCTGGAATTACCGACTCGCACGACATATTCGCCCGGTTCCAGAACAGTGGCAGCATCTTTTTCCCTGTAACTTGTAAGATCACGCAGATCAAATTGTAATACGATCCGTTCTTCCTCTCCCGGTTTCAGATTCTTTGTCTTAGCAAATGAAGTTAATCGCTGTGCTTCTTTTTTCAGTTCACCATCCGGACAGCTTACATAGATCTGTACCACTTCTTTTCCGCTGTATACTTCGCCTTTATTCTTTACATCTACGGATATCTCGACGGTAGTTCTTTCTAGCCTCATACCTGCAAGATGCATTTCGAACTCTGTATACGATAGTCCATATCCAAACGGATATCTTGGTGCTACATGAAATGTATCAAAATACCTGTATCCGACATAGATCCCTTCCCGGTAATACTCTTCATCGAGATTCCCATTCAGATAACTGTAATCATCTGACGCCGGATAGTCCCGGTAATGCTTTGCCCATGTATCTGTAAGTTTCCCGGACGGTGTATGCTTTCCGCAGACTATATCCGCAACTGCCTGCCCGCCCATCGTTCCAAGCTGTCCCATGAAGATCACCGCATTGATGTTCGGAATCTCATGCAAAAAATTCAGGTCAAACTGCCCTCCTACATTGATCACTACGATCATATGCTCATATTGTTCCGCACAAAATGTCAGATTTACTCGTTCTATCTCTGCCAGACCGTATTCATTCTCACTGAGTTTACGGTCAGCACCTTCTCCTGCCTGTCTCGAAATGACGTAAATGCAGGTATCGGTCTCTGATTTTTCTACATCTTCCTGCAGCACTGCTCTTCCATATGGATAGCGGTATGGACTGCTCATCAGATTCATAAAATCCGACAGATTCTTCGGACTTAGTTTCTTTCGGAATTCTTCTGCGTATGCACGCTCTCCTTCCTGAAAACTCTGATCATAATCATCAATCCAGTTCATCGTTGTAATCTTGAATCCCGCATCTTCCATTCCTTCCAGGATCGATACTGCATGCCGTTCATTGACCTCTCCTGAACCGGTCCCCCTTTGATCGTCATTTTGGCACCGGCTCCGTATAGTGCAATTTTTCCCGGATTTAACGGAAGACATCCGTCATTCTCCAGAAGCACGATCCCTTCCACCGCTGCCTGATATGCAATTTCCTTTCCGGCTTCCTCCAACGGTGTGACTGCATCTGTTAGTGCGGCTTTATGAATGTTTCTTGTTCTCATTGTAATTATGCATCCTTTCTATTTTCCGGATGATGGCATATATGGACGCAATGCTCCTGCCACATTACTGATCGGCATTGTCTGAAGCCACACTTTTCCAGGACCGTGAATTACTGTATTAAAAATTCCTTCTCCGCCAAATAACATATTTTTCACACCCGGTACACTCTTAATCTCTATCTGGCATGAAGCATCCATTGCGGCCAGATGTCCAGTATCTACGACAATTTCCTGTCCGGCGTTCAATTCATACTCCACTACATGTCCGTCAAACTCAGCAAATACAGTTCCCTGACCAGATACCTTCTGCATGATAAATCCCTCTCCGCCAAATAATCCAGAGCTGAACTTCTTATTAAAGAACACAGACAATTCTACCCCTGCTTCGCTTGCAAGGAATGCACTTTTCTGGAATACCATCTCGCGCCCCGGTCCGATTTCAAATGCTTTGATGGATCCAGGAAAGCACGATGCAAATGCAATCATCCCCTTGCCAGCTTGTGCGGTATAAATATTCTGGAATATATGCTCACCGGAAAACATTCTCCCAAATGCCTTGCCGATTCCTCCATTCGTGGTCGTCTCCATCTTCATATTCGGTGACATCCAAGACATTCCGCCTCCTTCTGTGATCATCTTCTCTCCGCCCTCCAGATAGCAGATAACTACCGGTAATGTGTCTCCTTTGATTTCATATCTCATATAAGTTTCCTCCTGAAATTTTATTTTTCTTTTAATATACTTTTTCCCGAAAAACTATATTTACATTATAGCATCTACTATCTCTATTCACAATCAGCACTTTATATTTACGTAAAATTTTATTACATTTTCACCATAACAACTCAAACATGACAAAACGCCAAAAATCTTCCGGGCTTTTCATCCCTTCTGATTTTTGACGTTTTTCTAACATCTTATAATGTTTTTACAAATCTTAAAAATGCTTCTCTTCCCTTTTCTGTACATTTATACACTCCGGCATCCTCAAGTACATGTACAAATACTTCACCGACTTCTTTTTTCAATATATCCATTACATTTTCTTCTGTAATCCCATCATATTTTTTACAAAATGTATCTGCCCAGTCCGCATGCTTTGCAATCTTTTCATTACTTCTGATATCTTTTTTCTGAACCAGATAATCCGCAAGAATCTCCAGCTCTTCTTTTAATCTGGATGGAAGCACCGCAAGTCCCATAACTTCGATCAGGCCGATATTTTCCTTTTTAATATGATGATACTCTGCATGTGGATGATAAACGCCAAGTGGATGTTCTTCGGTTGTGATATTATTCCGAAGAGTCAGATCCAGTTCAAACAATCCATCACGTTTTCTTGCAATCGGGGTAATAGTATTGTGTGGTTCCCCGTCTGTATTTGCATAGATGAAGGCCTCTTCATCGGTATAGCCTCTCCAGCATCCGAGAATGTGATCTGCCAGTTCGATCAGACGTTTTTCGTCTTTGTGACGTATACGGATGACAGATAACGGCCATTTTACAATTCCGGCCTCAACATCTTCATATCCCGGAATCTTGAATCCGATCTCAATCGGTGCTTTTGCCATTGCAAATGTATAATGTCCCCCCTGGAAGTGATCATGACTTAAGATAGAGCCTCCAACGATTGGGAGATCTGCATTAGATCCCAGGAAATAATGTGGAAATAATTTTACGAAATCAAATAATTTCTCAAATGCTTTCTTATCAATCTTCATCGGAATATGCTGTCCGTTAAATACGATGCAATGCTCGTTATAGTACACATAGGGTGAATACTGGAATCCCCATTTTCCTCCCGCAATCTCAATCGGAATAATTCTGTGGTTTTCTCTTGCCGGATGATCCAGCCGTCCTGCATATCCTTCATTTTCCATACAAAGCTGACATTTCGGATATGCTGTATTCTTTGCATTTCTTGCCGCTGCGATCGCCTTTGGATCCTTTTCCGGCTTAGAAAGATTGATTGTGATGTCAATCTCACCGTATGGGGAATCCACTTTCCACTTCATATCTTTCTTCACACGGTATCTGCGGATATAATTACTGTCCTGACTTAATTTATAGAAATATTCTGTTGCAGTTTCCGGCGATTCTTCGTATTTTTCTGCAAATGTCATCTGTATCTGGGCCGGCCTTGGCACCAGACAATTCATGATCTTTGTATCAAAAAGATCACGGAATCCGATGCTGTCTTCAATGATTCCTCTTTTTACTGCCTCATCCAATAATCCTTCCAGAACTGTTTCCAGTTCGATGGAGCTTCTGTCGATTTCTACATCATCATATGAATCTTCCTGGAATAATTCTAACAATAAATTTGTTGTGTAAATTCTCTCACATTCCGGTGTCAGTCCGGTCTGAATACCATATTCTACCAATTTCTTAATATTTTCATACAACATATTCTGATCCTTCCGTTCCTTTTTCTATCCTGTGAATTTATACAATCTTTGCTCCGTCACCAATCTCTACTACATAGAATTCTGCTTCATGTCCGACTTTTTCTTTATATGTCTTTCCAATCTCTTCGATAAATCTGTCCACTGTTGCATCTTCAACAATGCTGACCGTACATCCGCCGAATCCGCCTCCGGTGATACGCGAACCAATAACTCCCGGCATAGCCTGCGCCAGATCCACTAAGATGTCGATCTCTTCGCAGGATACTTCATAATCATGACAAAGTGACTCATGGGATGCATTCATAAGTTGTCCGAATAATTTCACATCGTTGTTACGGAGTGCTTCTACCGCACGGATTGTCCGCTGGTTTTCATATACTGCATGTTTTGCACGTTTCTGTCTGACCGGATCTTTGATCGCATCCTTGTACTGTTCGAATCCGTCCTCTGTAAGATCTCCAAGTGTCTTTATATCTGTAACCTTCTGAAGTTCCTTTAATGCAGTCTCACATTCATTTCTTCTGTCATTGTAAGCAGAATCAACCAGACTGTGCTTTACCTTACTGTTGATGATCACGATCTTCGCATTTTCAAGAACGACCGGTGCATATTCGTATTTTAATGTATTGGTATCCAGGAAAATTGCATGATCTTTCTTACCCATCGCACTTGCGAACTGATCCATAATTCCACAGTTGCATCCATTGAAATTATTCTCCGAATACTGTCCAATCAATGCAAGATCGATCATGGAGAGATCTTCAAATCCAAATGTATCTTTTAACATCAGTCCTGTCAGCACTTCCAGTGATGCGGAAGAAGAAAGTCCAGAACCATTCGGAATATTTCCATAGATCAGGATATCCATTCCATGTGTCAGTTCATACCCTCTCTTTTCGAATGCCCACATTACTCCCTTCGGATAATTCGTCCATCCGGCATTTTTACTCGGAATCAATTCATCGAGACTTGTCTCAATGATTCCAAGTTTTTCAAAGTTCAAAGAGAAGAAACCTAATTTTCTGTCCGCTCTGTTCCTTACTACGGCCCATGTTCCCATTGTCAGTGCACATGGGAATACATGACCTCCGTTATAATCTGTATGTTCTCCGATCAGGTTTACTCGTCCCGGTGCAAAATAAATACGGATTTCCCCGCCTTCTCCGTATAATTCCTGAAATTTTGCGATCAATTGCTCTTTCTGCATTCCATTACCTCCATTTTTAATACATTTTTATCATTTTTTCTTTCATACCTTAAGTTTCAGACCTTCTTTAACATCCACTTACATACTTTTTTGTAGTTGACTGTCTTCTGTTATTGCTATAATATAATCATAATGAGATATACAAATTCTCACAATAAGAATATTGGCATATTTTATAAGAATATTGAGATTTTATTTGTTTTTGACTTTTATATACGGAGGATGATATGAAAGGTATTCAGATTCTTACAGAAAAAAACAAAAAAGAAGTAAAAGAACACGGAAGTTACACTTTCCCCGTTCAGGTATCCCCAGAGGCAATACAGTCTTATGAACAGCATTCCTTCATGTGGCACTGGCATCCGGAGATCGAACTTACATGGTTCGTATCCGGACAGATGGAATACGTCGTCAATGACCAGCGTTATATTATCTCAGAAGGCGAAGGGATATTCTGCAACAGTAATGCTTTACATGCCGGATATATGATTGATGACCAGGACTGTAATTATATCTCTGTCACATTTCATCCCAAATTCATCTATGGTTATGAGAACAGTATCCTGCAGACCAAATATGTCGATTTTATCACTTCCAACGAATTCTGGTCTTCACTTGTATTAAAACCGGAAATTCCATGGCAAAATGAAATTATCGAATACATAAAAGAAATATATACATTAACCTGCCAGGTTCAATCTTCTTCCGCTTCCGGATATGAAAGCATGTCAGAACAGCCGGAATTACCTGACTATGAATTCCGTGTCCACCTCCTGCTCTGTGAGATCTGGCACAGACTTTATCTGCATTATGTCCAGATTGCCCAAGATACACCACAGCCACAGAAGCATCTGCAACGTTTGAAAGACATTCTTTCTTATATTCAAGAACACGCCTCGGAAGAACTTGGTCTCGAAGATATTGCCTCTCACGCCGGACTGTGCAAAAGTGAATGCTGCCGCTTTTTCAAAAAGTATATGCGGATGACCATCTTCGACTACCTGCTGTCTACACGGATCCAGAACAGTCTTCCACTTCTTATGAATGGAGAGAATATTACTACGATTGCCGGACTTGTAGGATTTTCCTCACCGGCATATTATGGTCAGATTTTTAAACGTTATATGGGGATGTCCCCCAGCCAATATAAAAAAGATGCCGCCCAGTCACCTTCCGGTGACTAAGCGGCATCTTTTATACATTTTTGCCCTCTCTGTCAAAGTATTCTTTCACAAGTCTGACCACAACTCCTGACAGCAGGAAGACTGCTATCAGGTTCGGAATAACCATCAGACCATTAAATGTCTCTGCAATATTCCACATCAGTCCCAGTTCCATAGTTGCGCCGACAATCGCTACCAGTGCATACAATATCATAAATGGTCTGTTTGCGCGGGTACCAAGCAGGAACTCCACACAACGTGTTCCATAAAGTCCCCATCCAATGATCGTAGAAAATGCAAAGCAGCACATTGCAATGGCCGTAAATATCGATACCCAGCTTCCGTAAGTGGAAGTAAATCCAAGAATCGTAAGTTCAGCACCGGCCGCATCTCCATATCCAACCGGTACGCCGCTGCACAGAATGACAAGTGCCGTCAGTGTACAGATCACAATTGTATCTACAAAGACTTCGAATATTCCAAAGAATCCCTGCTTTACAGGCTTTCTTGTATCCGCACATGCATGAGCAATCGAACCAGTACCAAGTCCTGCTTCATTTGAAAAGATTCCCCTGGATACACCTTTTTTCATACTCATGAAGAAAGATCCTACTGCACCGCCGGTCACAGATGCGGGTGAAAAGGCACCTTTAAAAATAGAAGCGAATACTGTCGGGATATTTCTGTAATTCAAGATCACAACTCCGATTGCAAGAATAATATAAATGACCGCCATAAACGGAACCAGCTTTTCCGCTACCTGCCCGATTCGTTTGATTCCTCCAAGAAGGATCAGCCCGATCAATACTGCCAGAATAATTCCGATCACCAGATTCAGAGTACTCACATTCTGTTCACTGATCACACCATAATTATACAGAGCTGAATCAATTGCTGTCGTGATGGTATTGACCTGTGTTGCATTCCCCGTTCCGAATACCGTCAGTACACCAAATGCCGCGAACAGATAGGCCAGCCAGTGCCATTGCTTCTTCAGTCCATTTTTTATGTAGTACATAGGTCCTCCGACCAGATCGCCTTCTGCGTTTTTCTCCCGGAAATGTACCGCAAGCGTTACTTCTGAAAACTTTGTACACATTCCAAGAAGTGCTGATATCCACATCCAGAAGACTGCACCCGGTCCTCCAATCGCGATTGCTCCTGCCACGCCTGCAATATTACCGGTTCCGACGGTCGCAGCCAGTGCCGTACATACTGCCTGGAATGGTGTCAGTGCTCCGTCTGAAGCTTCTCTTTTTTTCAACATCCGGCCGATTGTTACTTTCATCGCATATGGGAATTTACGGATCTGAAGAAATCCGGTTCTGATGCTTAATAAAAGCCCTACTCCTACGATGCAGATCATGGCCGGTACTCCCCAGATGAAGTTATTTACCACATTGTTGATTGATTCGATTGTTGCCAACATTACTTCTAGTCCTTTCCTATTCATAAATCATATTTTTGATTTTGTATCGCATTACCGCATTATCACATTAAATTCTAACTGTAGCAGTATAGCACGATTTTATATAAAAGTACAGGATTTCTTTTTCTTTATCAAAAGATTACCCGAAATTTCATACACGTACTTCCTTTCTTTTCTAATATTCTTTTCTAGTATTTTTACAACTGGTATGGTATATTTTTTCATAACTGGCTCTTTATCTCATGCCACTACTATTGTACAGTAATGGCAATTACGAAAGGAAAGAGGGTTTTGGTTATGAATTCCAATCTGAAAAAAATAATTATGACAGCATTATTCGCTGCGTTAGCCTGTGTTGCTACAATGTCCATCCGTATTCCGACACCGGGAACCGGCGGATATATCCATCCTGGTGATGCAATCGTAATCCTCGCAGGTATCATCCTCGGTCCTGTATATGGTATGCTTGCCGGTGGTATCGGTTCTGCACTGTCTGACCTGATCGGTGGATATTTTGTATACGTTCCGATCACACTGGTGATCAAGGGGCTTGTCGCACTGGTATCCGGACTGATTTACCAGAAGATGTGCCGTTACGGTAAGAACCGTTACGTCGCAGTTATCCTTGGAGGTATTACAGATATCGTATTCGTCGCCGGTGGATATTTTATCTGCGAGTTCTTCCTGTATGGAAGCGGCGCTGCTGCAAGCATCCCTGCTAATATTATCCAGGGAGTCGGCGGACTTATTATCTCTGCTGTATTATATCCGGTACTGATCGCAATCCCGGATGTACGCCAGGCAGCATACGAGACGAAAAATTAAATTCACTTACATACTTTGCCACCTATAGGACTTGCCATTGGCATCTTCTTTCGAACGCATGGCGAAAAAAAGGATAAGTTCTTTCTCTCTTCATGAAAGAACTTATCCTTTTTCCACATCTTTTTACTTTACTTATCCACTTTTTCTGCGTTACTTTTTCCACAGGAACATCCGATCACAAATGTAAGGAACAGTATTGCCACGATCATCCATCCGACCAGTACCTTCGTTCCCATCGGCTGGAACTTATCATAGTATCCCTTCAGGTAAATGATGATGATCAGAAGCGGTAATCCATAAGACATATATCCCTTGATTCCTGACGGGAACTTCCATCCTTCTCCCTGGTTGATCTCTCCGAGGAAATGGTTCCATCCCCAGCCATTCTTCTTTGTACAGAACAATACATATCCCAGACTTCCAAGTGGAAGCAGGTTATTCGATACGATGAAGTCCTCCAGATCCATGATTGTCGATCCTTCTCCAAGTGGAGTGAATCCGGCCAATACATTAAATCCCATAACACATGGCATACTTAAGATAATGATCAGGATCAGACTTACCAGTGTACTCTTCTTTCTTGACCATCCGAATAAATCCATATCAAAAGAAATAATATTTTCAAATACCGCAACCAGTGTCGTAAATGCAGCGAAGCTTAAGAACAGGAAGAATAATCCTCCCCATACACGCCCGCCTGCCACCTGCGCGAAAATATTCGGGATCGTGATAAATATAAGGCTTGGGCCTGCTCCCGGTTCAATTCCGTATGCAAAGCATGCCGGAATAATAATGAAACCTGCCATCAGCGCTACGACCGTGTCAAGCACGGTAATATTCACAGCCTCTCCGAATAAACGCTGATCTTTTTCCATATAACTTCCAAAGATCAACATCGCTCCGATTCCAATTGATAATGTAAAGAATGCCTGGCTCATAGCCCCGAAAATCACGTTTCCGATTCCGATCTCTGCCATCTGTCTGAAATCAGGAATCAGATAAAAGCGGATTCCCGCTCCGGCACCTTTCATCATCACAGAGTGGATCGCAAGTACGATCATGATCAAAAGCAATGCGGTCATCATGAACTTGGATACTTTTTCGATACCTTTCTGGATTCCAAATGCACATACACCGAATCCAATGATACAGATCAGAATCGTCCAAAATGTCATAAGCGGCATATTTCCAAGCATATCACTAAATCCAGCCGATACCGTCTCCATATCCGCACCTACGAAATCTCCACCGAAGCTTCTGACACAATAATACAGCATCCATCCACCAACCGTAGTATAGAACATCATCAGAAAATAGCATCCAATGATACCGATCCATTTTGTAATATGCCACTTTGTTCCTTTAGGTTCCAGTGTCTCATATGCAGCGGCAACACTGTGTCTGCTCGCACGTCCGACACCAAATTCACAGACCATAACCGGAATTCCCATGATCAGAAGAAATACCAGATATATCAGAATAAATGCAGCTCCACCAAACTGTCCACACATATATGGGAATTTCCACACATTCCCGATGCCAACGGCACACCCTGCGGATACAAGGATGAAGCCCAGTCTTGATCCAAATGTCTCTCTCTTCATTCCATAAACCTCTCTTTGTTTTAAGTCAAGCATTTTTTATTATATCGCATATTATCAGCCAAACGCAAGGATTATCCTTATGGAGTTTTTAGATTAAAAAAGATCAAGAAAAGGTGTCAGCATCTGACGTGGGCTTTCCCACATTCCAGATACTTATGCTGTACAGGCATTCTGAAGAATCTCATTTAATGCATTTCCACTGCTTGTATGGCATCTTACAATCTGCGCATTGCATTTTTCCGCTTCTGTCACTGCACAGTGTACCATCTTATGAGATACTGTGTTGGTAAATAGGATCAATAAATCAGGACTTCCGATCTTTTCACTTAAATTTCCAGACATCTGTGTGAATACTTTCGCTTTGCACTTGTATTCTTTACAGATTTTTTTATATTGATGAACCATTCTGTCGTGTCCGCCTACAATTACTATACTCATGTATTTCCTCCTTTTATGCACGTTAGTTAGCTTTATCTAACTAGTATGATACATGATTTTTGTAAAAATAGGAAGAGGATATGTTGAGAACATTTCTCAATATGTTTTCTTTTCAAATACATACCAATATAAAAAGCCGGTCCCACCCATACGGCAGATGATTCCGGCTTTCACTCACATTATTCTCTACATATCTTCATATTTCATCAGATACTTACAAATCTTCTGCAAATCTTCTTCCTCACTTGCAACGATCTCCAAATGCAGTTCATCGGCTTTGGAGAAAAGCTGTGTCATAGACATAAACTGGCAGAGTTTTGATTTCAGATTCAATCTGTCTCCCTCACCTGTCAGTAATTCTACACGACCTTTGCAATCGTCGACAACTTTAAAGAATTCCTGCGCATTTGTAATTTTATTAATTTTCATAGCTGGTCTCCTTTTACAATGTGTAATAATCCGTTTCTTTTGATATTCCCTCGATTCTTACACCAAGTGTATCATATAATGATTTCTTCAATCTTTCTGCATCTCTGTCTTTCAGAGCATCGATATATCCCTGATGTTCTGCAATCATATTCTTGGCTCCATTCGTATTCTTTATCACATCCCGGCCATATATCAGTTTAAAAAATGATAACGTATCCCATAATGATTCTATCATCGCACATACTCTGTCCATTTCGCTAATGGAATAGATTGCAAAATGAAATTTTCGATTCTGCAAGTATAACTTTTTTGCATCAATCTCGTCAGCTTCAACAATTGGAACATATTCCTTATGTATCTCTTCCAGTTCGTGTATCTGTTCTTCCGTAATCTTTTTACACGCTTCTCCAGCTGCAAGCGGCTCTAACAACTGACGCATCAGATATATTTGTAAAACATCTTCCTGTTCCAAAGAAACAAGTTTTACCCCTACATAAGGAATCGATTCAGCCAGTCCCATTTTTTCCAAACTTTTCAAAGCCTCTCTGATTGGCATACGACTAACTCCAAGCTGACGGGCAAGCTCTTCTGTATTCAGCTTTTCCCCCATCTTCAACTTTCCATCCATAATCCAATCCATCAGTTTGTTCAATACCTGCATTGGCAATGTATCTCTTTGCAGCATCATTGAATCATCTTGACCCATTGTCACTCGGTTACTCATATATAGCACTACTCTCTTATCTAAAATATTTACAGACCAAGCTTTTCTACCACTTTGTCCAAAATAGCAACCTGCGCTGTCTCTTCGACTAACTCAGCTGTATGTTCTGCAGCCAGTGGATCTTTTCCCATTGCAACTACACCGTGATCTGCCAGTAAGAATGCATTGATATTCGGTGTTTTTTTAAACATTGCTTCTACCATCGGTACGTCTTCCGGTCTTACCATTGCTGCGTGTACGTCTAAGGTTGGATAACCTTCCGGATTCTTCAGTTTGGAATGCCATGTTACAAGCGGTAGATCTTTCTTAGAAGATGACCATCCGATCGCATATGGAGAATGCACATGCACAACAGACTGTACATCTGGTCTCAGTTTATAAATATAACCATGCAGTAATGCCTCTCTCGTTGGCTTTCCAGCTCCTTCAACCACATTTCCGTCAAAATCCGTAATTAAAAATCCTTCTGGTGTGCAGTCACCCAAAGACCCGCCGCTTGCCTTTACAAGCATCGTCTCTGTTCCAGGTATTCTGGCACTTACGTTTCCCCCACTACCAGTCTGTATTCCTCTATTATAAGCTCTTTTACTGGCAATAACAAGTTTTTCTGCGATTTCATATGCTTTCTGATCCATATTCTCAAGTCCTCCTTTTTTAGTTCTCACCAAAGTCCTGTGGTAATTTACCCTGTTTTTTCATTTCATCCACAATGTAATGAGCTGCTTTCACGCCAAATTCCGGAGTATCCAAATTGTGTGGGATTACGATAACCTCTACATTATCATTTACATTTTCAATGATTGTCTGAATCAGTACAGAGTCACTCTTTGGCTCGTATAATTCCTGTCCTTCCAGTGTGTTGTGTCTCATTCCCTTGGTTGGAATCAGAAGTTTTACAGGGTAAGTAACCTTGCTGAGCCTTTCTGCCAGGATCTTTCCTAATGCTTCTGCTTCTTCCGGAAGGATCTTGATATGTGCTGTATTGGCATTGTGAAGCATGTATTTTCTTTCATCCATTCTGTCTGGAAGTTCGCTGGTACTGAAGTCTACAAAGTCAAGTCCGCCAAGGCTGATAACCAACGGTACTTTCTTTTCTACAGATTCTACCAGACGGATCTTTGCTTTTGGACCATATGAGAATCCGCCTCCGAAATATTCGGATGTCAATTCATGTAAAGTCAGATCCAGAATTCCGTCTACCAGTCCGTTCGCAGCCATATCTTCCATGGTGGCTCCGCCGACTCCTGTTGCAAGGAATCCGATAACCTCGAGTCCCATCTTCTCTAATTCTTCTACTGCTGCAACTGCTCCTGTATTTGTTACACCCATCAATGTAACTGCAACAACCGGTTTATCACCTTTTGTCAGAACCTGTCCTGCACATTTTACCATTCCCACGCAACAAGCACAGGCATTGGAGATGACCTGACGTGTTACGATATTAAGTCCTGTAAAATCACAGATTGCAGGCATGACCGTAATATCTTTATCTCCTACAACAAGGTCAAATTTTCTAGTTCCGCTTGCTACAGTTGTAGCCATAACTTTCGGGAAACCAATCGGCAGTTTCTGCATTGCATTTGCTGCCATGACTGTGTTCTGAAGTCCTCCGACAGAGATGATTCCGTCAATCTTTCCTTCTTCATATAATTTTACTACATAAGCTGCAACTGCATCTTTCATATAGTCGATCTTCTCACCTTTTGACTTTGGCTCCATCTCTTCCCAAGGTGTGCCATAACTTTCTGCGATTTCTTCTCTTGAGATGTCATAATTATAAGATGGTGCAGGACCTGTTGCTGTATTAATAACCAGAGCATTTAATCCTTCATTTTTAATAAAATCGCTGATAAACTTCGCTTCTTTGAACTTTGTATCGCAACTTTCGATTACTGCTATCGTCTTCATATTTTCCATTAATCTCCTTCTATACAGATATTGTGAAGACCACCCTTTTGGATAACCTCCACAACATCCCACTCTCGTCTAGATTCTTATTCTCTCTCGACTATATCACATATTAGTTCTGGCTGAAATATTTTGTCTCAGCTTTCTTTGCTGCTTTTCTAGCGTCTTTGTCAATGATTGCTGTCTTGTACTCATCGAATACGAAGTCAGTATCTTTCTTTCCGATTACCGGAAGTTTATTGTCATGAGAATCTTCGTATTTCTCTACTGCTGCAGATAAGATTACGTCATGAGCAAGTAACAGATGTTTGTGAGGATCTACTCCTGCCTCTTTACAACGACGGACTGTATCACGTACTGTCTTCCATGCAGCTACGATATCAACATAACGTCCCGGAGGGCAGATGTCGTAATGTAATTCATCCTGCATTTCCTGTGGAGCATCGATGTTACCCATTACGAATACGGAATCTCCAACGCAGAAGTATGGTCCTTCTTCTGTCTCAACAACAATTGTCATATGTCCTGGACAATGTCCAAATGACTCGTATACGCTTACGCCCGGTGCGATTTCAACTTCGCCTTTTACGGTTTCAAATCTTTCATATACGCCTGGCTGATCGTATGGTGCAATGAACTGGTCTCCACAAGTTACATCACCATCTTTTGCGATGATCGGACGGCAGTATGATTTGTAGTGAAGCGGTACTGGATTGTGTGCATAATCCCATTCAACTTCGTTGCAGATAAAACGTGCTTTTGTAAATTTCTCAAGGTAGAAGATATGATCCCAGTGAAGATGTGTAAATAATACGATATCTACATCTGATGGTTTGTATCCTACCTGAGCCAGACGTGACTCGATGTCATCGATTCCTGGTCTCTGAAGAGATGGTCCGTGATGATATTTGTCTGCATGCGCTGTCCATGACATACCTGTGTCAACCAGGATCAGCTGATCGCCGCCTTCAATTAAGAATGTCATATCTGGAAGCTGATCTGATTCATTTGTGATACCCATTTTTTCAACATATTTCTTGCATGAGAAATGATACCAGTATTCCAGTGGTTTTGTTGGGATGTAACCTGAGTTAAGTGGTCTGATTGTTAATGACATAATATAGTCCTCTCTTTCTTATTATATATGTAGTTTTATTTGTTTCCTATTAAAATTTTGAATATATTTAGTAATTTATATTACTTTTATGCTCCTTGTTTTTCCTTTGCCTCGCGTTCTGCGATTGCTGCATCAGAATAGATACCAAGTTTTTTCTTTCTCATATGTTTATCACACATAGATGTAATGATTGGTGCGGTAAACGCTGTTACAATGGCTGCTACTGCAAGCTGTGCTGTTGCCGTACTTGCTGCTGACTGCCATGCCGGATCAACCTCTGCAAGAGAAGCCGGAACACTTGTTGCGTTTGCTGCTGTCGTACCGATTGCAGCTCCCATAGCATTTCTCTTGTTCTTTGGCAGTGTAAGCTGGAACAGGAAGTAGAATAAAAATGCTGACAGTGCTGAGATGATTGCCAGAACTACTCCTCCAACTCCACCTAATGCAATACTCTTAAGACTCATTCCTGCTCCGATCGGGATCATCATGAAGAATGTAATGATCGGCATTGCATCTGCTGCAACTTTACGGAATGTTTTGTCCAGATTTCCCCAAATAATACCAATGATCAGAGGAATCAGTGTTGCGATAAATGATTCGATTGGGATAGAAGCCATACCAGCTGTTCCCATAGCGATCATTGTAAAGAATGGTCCGTCGTTCAGTGATAAGATTGAGATTGCTCCGGCATCTGTTTCGTCACCATACTGCTGAGCTAGTCCTAAATACAATCCTCCGGCTGAGTTTGTGATACCTGCAATCATTGCCATGGAAGTGATTCCACAGAATCCTGCAGCTCCACCGATCTTGGCAACCAAAAGTCCAAGAATAATACCTACAACGAATTTCATAAGTGTCAGTGTACATCCTTTGTAAAGCGGCATTCCGATCTTCTTTACATCAATGGATGCTCCGTTCAGTAAGAGGAACATTCCTAACAGACAGGCTGTTCCGGTTTTGAACATTCCGGATGTAAATCCTCCAATCTCAAGTACATTTGGAATAAATGTGTTAGCAAGTACTCCGATCAGCATTGGCACAATGATTAATCCCCCAGGTACCTTCTGCATAAGTTTAAAGAAACTTTTTTCTTCCTTCATCCTTTCTTTACCTCCTTAAATTTGTTGTTTGGATATTGGATATTGGATACGATTCATCGTGCTTTTATCATACAACTGGATCCAATTTTTGTCAACATAACTAATTATCTAATTTTCAGGTTAGTTTTTTGTGCATTTTCAACAAACACGTTCAGCATATACTT
>UMFL01025220.1_pt1 | contig 16790 bp, 14 predicted proteins | sample 1965001 | NCBI WGS metagenome assembly UMFL01 (sample SAMEA4836045, study PRJEB28245) | human gut metagenome | biome: gut microbiome; material: fecal sample | place: Denmark | collected 2008 | reverse complement strand
GAATCTGCTGCTTGCAGATGCGCCTACCGGCGCGCTTGATGAAGAAACCGGGGGAAAAATTCTGCAAATTTTTCAGCAGCTGAACCAGAGGGGGATGACAATCCTCATTGTAACGCATGATGAAGAGGTCTCAGCAGGCTGCCATAGAAAAATCCGTATGCGGGATGGCTTGATGGAGTGAATTGTGATACAGAGGCGGCGGGGTGTAATGCGCCCCGCTGTCGGCTATTTTTTGTTACGGTATAGGGATAAACGCAGTTCGCCCTTACAAGGTTTCCGGCATCAACCGCGAGCCGGCTTCCGATGCAAAGCTTGCCTGTGAATCACACGGAGCAAAGGGTATACTCTGTTTACGAGAGCAGGCAGCTACCGGAGATTATAAACGGCTAACGATAGCGTTTGCATATTATATCCCCACAGGTTGACAATATGAATTTTTTTTGATAAAATTAAAAACCGTCACATAGTAAGGCGCTTTGAGATTAGCGCGTTGCCAAAGATAGAGGAAGACGTAATGAAGTGATCATAACGGGGCTGACTCGAAATTTTTTGAAGCAGTGTAAGTTTTGTCCGCAAGAAATCCAGTGTTTATGCGGGGTTTCACAGTTCGAAAACTGAATAAAATTGGTGTTCTTTCCGTCAGTTCTTTCCAAAAGTTTTGGAAATGATTTTCGGATTGACATATGGAGAGTTGTCCGAGTGGTCGAAGGTGCAGCACTCGAAATCCTGCGGGGTGCTGTCCGTTTCGTCCAGCCGAAACCGTGTAACCATGCGGGTTTTACCCGGTTCGAAAAACTGAATAATTTGCTGTTCTTTCCGTCAGTTCTTTCCAAAGCCTTTTTCTATCGAAAAAAGGGAGGGGAAAACGGCGGCTGAACATAGAGGGAGAGTTATCGAAGTGGTCATAACGAGCCGCACTCGAAATGCGGTTGTCCGCAAGGGCACGTGGGTTCGAATCCCACACTCTCCGCCATCGAAAAATCCAGTAACCATGCGGGTTTCTGGATTTTTTCTTTTTTGCGCCCGCTTCAAAAATCACCCGGTTTTGGGCTGTTCTTTCCAACATTTTGGAAAGAACAGCTTTTTGTGCGATACGCCTGGAAAGCGGCCGCCATGCTTGCATGGGCGGACATTTGCCAGGCAACGTACAGCGAACGGCGCATGCCGTGAGCTGAGTGAAGTATCGCGTGATTGGATAGAGGATGAAAAACATTCTCTATTCAATCTTTATTCCCCGCTTTTTTCTGCGTTTTGCTCCCATCTGCTGCCGAAATCGCCCGCTTCGGGAAGCGGCATTCCGCTCACCATCGCCTGCGCTGAAGAGAGTTTCGAACTGTAATCCAGATGGGCGTAGATATTCGCCGTTGTGGAAAAATCCGAATGTCCCAGCCAGTCCTGAATCTGCTTGAGGGGTACACCGTTGGCGAGCAGGAGGGATGCGCAGCTATGTCTGAGATCGTGGAAGCGCATCTTTTTCAAGCCGTGTCGCTGGATGAAGGCGGGGAATTGAGAGGTCAGGTAATCGGGCTTCATCCGTTCGCCCAGCTCATCTACGAATACAAAGCCGTCGTATTCATAGTTGTAGCAGTTGCCGCAGACCTGCTTGTTCACCTCCTGCGCCGCCTTGACCTGTGCAAAATATTCCTTGAATCTTCCCACCAGCGGCAGAGTGCGCATGCTGGATTTGGTTTTTGCCGATTCCTGCTCGATGATCTGCGTTTTCCCTCCCACATTGACGGAGGTCACCGTCCGTTTGATGGTCAGCGTTCCCCGCTCAAAGTCGATGGCGTCCCATTTAAGCCCCAGCACCTCGCCACGGCGCAAACCGTAAAAGGAGGCGACCAAAACCGGCAGCTCCAGCTTTGTCCCCTTGACCACTTCAAATAAGTGCTGAAGCTCCGCCGCATCCAGAAATACCGGCTGGAAATCGTTCTTCTTGGGGCGGTCTACCTTCATCGCCACGTTCTGCGCCACCAGATCGGTTTTCATGGCGTATTTCAGCGCCTGATGAATCACAGCGTGGTAGTGGATGACAGAATTGGGCTTGACGGTTTTCAGCTTTTCGGAATAGAACTGCTGGATGTGCCTTGCTTCCAAGTCCTTTAGGGTAATCGGCTTATTCCGGAAATACGGCTCGATGGTCTGCTTCACCATGCTCTCATAGGAGCCGAAGGTGGTGGGTTTCACCCTGACCTTGACGATCTCCAGCCAGCCGAGCAGATAGTCGGCAAACAGCATATTGGAGCAAAGCTCGCCGATCTCTGCTGGTGGTTCAAAGGCGTTGCGGATTTTCACAAGCTCCGCTTCGGCTTTTCGTTTGTTTCCCTTTTCGGGAAGTCCGGTGGATATGTACTTGACGTGCCGCTTGTTTTTGCTGTCGTAGAAGCTTAGCACGGCGTAGTAGTACCCCTTTTTAACCTGTAAATGTCCTGATACCAATTGATGAAACTCCTTTCTTTGCTTTTACACAGGACAGTCCGGCACCGACAAGGCCATTATACCCTGCCGGTGCCGTTCTTTCCATTGTGCGATTCGTCTTGTTGCAGCCGCCCAAAGTTCGAATCAGCGGCTGTCCCTGTCCCGTTCCCGCCTGCGCTGCCATTGCTCTAACAGCTTGATGACCGTATCGCAGACCTGCTTGTCCGTGTAGCTCTTGGGGAAATATTTGCGGATGTCCTCCCGCTTGAATTTGTACTGCTCCTGCTGGTTGGGCTTCTGCTCGGCAAGGATGTCATAAATCGTCTGGTCTTGCAGCACTCCCTCCTGCGAAAGCTTTTTAAGCCGTATGCTTTGTGCGTGAGAGGGTGTGCAGTCGTTCAACTCCATTGCGTTTAATAATACCCGTTGTTCCGACTGGTCTAAATATGAGATTTCTACCGCAGGATTGAAAGCGATTTTATTTTCGTCTACCATTTCTAATAGTTCAGGGATTAAATATGTCAGACGGATATAGCGTAGCACCTGATTCTTGCTGTCGCCGCTGTCTGCACCGATTTTTTCGACGGTCAGCAACTTCTCCCCAACTTGGGGAGAAGTTATACCTTGGTGATTCAACGCATCCCTTTTCATCTTGTAGGCAAACGCCTTTTCGCTGGGCAGAATATGTTCCCGTTGTAGGTTAGCATCTACCATTGCAATGACTGCCTCGTCGTCGCTCATTTCTCGAATGATTACCGGCATTGTCTCGATGCCAAGCACCTGACACGCCGCCAGCCTACGATGTCCGGAAATCAGCTCGTACCCGCCCTCTGGTAAAGGTCGAGCAAGTGCCGGTGTAATTGTTCCGAACTTTTTAATGCTCTCAATCAGCCGTTTCATCTCTTCGTTGTTTTGGATTTTAAACGGGTGATCCTTGAACGGATGAAGCTCACAAAGTGAAATGTCTTTCACTCGTTCCAGCTTTGCGTCGTCCCTTTCCGCCTGCGAGGAGAATAACTCGTCCAGCGAGGCGGTCGGCAAGGTAAAATCTGATTTTCGTTTAGTCATTCTGTTTTCCTCCTTTATCGCCATTTCAGATTGCTTTCACCGGGGCGGAGAAACACCGCTTCGATGTCCGCCTGAAACCTGTGCCAGCGCAGGGCTTCCGCTTTCAGCATCGGTGCGTCGATAAAGCCGAGTGCGTTTGCTTTCGCCGCAAGCTGGTTGATGTTGTTGCCGATGGCGGCAAGCTGGCGCATGGCTTCGTAAAATCTTGCGTCCGGTTTTTCTTTCGGCTCGTAGCTGTGCAACAGGATTCGGATCACGGCTGTCTCTGTAATTCCGCAAAGCTTCGCCTTGCGTTTTAACTCTCTGGCGTCCTGCGGGGAAAGCCAGAACTGTTTTTTGATTCTTTGTTTCATCATGTTCTTCCTTTCTTTGCGGGGTATTAGGGTGCGCCCTAACGAGATTTACCGTTTTACGACCTTTGGGAGTATAAACGGTCTGCTCGCTGCGTCGTCGCAAGCTTCATATCTTTCGTCCCGCCGCAAGCGGCAGGCCTCAATCATTCCGCTGCTCCTCCTTTCCCCAAAAAGCCTTGCGGCTTTCCGGGGACCCCGAAATGCCTCCTAAAACCTCCGCTCCATTTTTCTTACTTCAGTAAGTCCTCTATCACGCTCAGGCGATGGAGGATTTCGCTCTTTTCGAGTGAATCAAAATCCTTTTTCAGTTGTCGGATAAGCCGAAAAGTCTTGTAGATTTTCTCATGGGTTGCGGCTTCAACATCTTTTCCAAGCCCCAGCCTTCTCAGATATTCCGATAGAGAAAGTCCGCAATAATATGCGTTTTCGCTGAGCTTCTCCTTCTCGGCGGATGTTACTCTTACGTTGATTCCAAGTGTTTTGCTTCTCATAAAATCTCAATCCTTTCCTTTGTTTGTGACGGCAATGACGGCTGTGACGGGCATTTCGCTATACCGTGATATTCCCGTCATTTGCGTCACTGCCGTCACGGCATATGAATTTAATCAGTCGGCTTTGTCCCGTCCGCTTGGTGTGGTACTCGATTCCGGCGGGTTCCAGCACCTCATAGTAAAACTGCCCTAAGTACTTGGTGACCACATTGGGCGTGGTTTCCGTCTCCGCCATATCGGCAATCAACTCGGTGGCGGTTCCCACCCATTCGGTGCGATTTTTCATAAATTCCACAACCCGAAAAAGGAACTGCGGAATCTCCGCCTTGTGGATTTCCTCCGTGTTTTTGCGTTCCACAAGTTCCCATTTCAGGTCTTGAAACCGCAGGGTCAGTTCCTGATATTCCACATCCCGCCCGCAGGCAAGAAGCGTGGCGTCCCTGCTGCTTCGCTTGCGCTTGAGCACATAGTTGGTGTCCGCCGCTCCGGTAATACCGGTGGAGCCGCTAACCTCATTGAACGGATCGTCCCCGTCCTTCAGCTTTCGCAGATGGTGGACGAGGATAATAGAAATATCGTGCTCGTCGGCGATCCGCTTGATGGAGGAAATGTCGTCGTAATCGTTGCCGTACATTCCCGTTTTCCCGATGCTTCCCTTGGAATCCCGCACTTTTTGAAGTGTGTCAATAATCACCAGCTTTGTTTTCGGGAAGTCCTCCAAAAAGTTGATGATTTCCTCCTCCAGTCCGTTCCCGATCAAACCGCAGGTCACGGACAAATGAAAACTCCGGTTTGAATCATCCGTTAAATCGAAAAGCCGGTCTTTGATTCGCCTCAGCGTATCCTCCAAGCAGAGATACAGCACATCGCATCGCATAGTCGGGATTCCCCAAACGGGCAGCCCCTGTGATACCTGCAAGCCCAGCCACAACATCAGCCAGCTTTTGCCGATTTTGGCGGCACCACTCAGGACATTTACGCCCTGCGGGATCAGCCCATCGACAATGAACATGGTCTTGCTCATCGGTGTGGACAGCAGGGTTTCTGCGTCCACGGTTACTAATTTTCTTTTCATAACTACATCCTTTCGTTTTTGTTTGTGGACGGTTTAACCGCCGATTTTGAGGCTGTGGGGAATCTGATACGCATTGCCCCAAATCGGCGGCTGTAAACCTTGATTTTTCAGGCTTTTTCGGTGCCTAACGTTCCACTTCTCCGTCTGCGTTCGCTTTCGGTTTTCTGCTTTCGGTGAATTCGTTTGCCGCAAGCGGCACAGTATTTCTGCCGGTTGGAATTGGGTGTAAAAACCGCTCCGCACTCGGCGCAGCGATATGTACGCTGCTTGAAAATCTCCGCATACAGCTCCTTGTCGGCTGGTAAAACCGCATTACGGAAATACCGGCACAGCAGTGAATAGGAGATGGTCTGCGGACAGACGCAAGGCTCGCCGTCATCCAGCAGCAGGCAGTTGCCGTCATCATAATTAGCGCACAGCCTTTTTATCAGGCGGTTGCACCGCCTGCGCTGGGACGGGGGCAGTTTGATTCGTTCAGGCACTGGATTTCACCTCCTTTTTCTCTTCAGTCACGAAGTTTATGACGCTGACCTTCGGGATTTTGAAACTGTTGCCGATTTTAATTGCCTGCAATTCACCATCGTTGATGAGATCGTAGGCAAGCTGTCGGCTGATGCCTAGCATTTCCCGAAGCTGCCGGACGGTCACGATGTCCGGATATTCCGGAAACATCATCTGGTAAAGCTCTTTGAGCTCTGATTTTTTCATAGCGCTTCAATCCTCCTTTTTTACGGCTATGTAAGGCAGATACCGGCGTGAGGATCATAGTGCCTTCCGATATCTGTTGCGTTTTATTTGAATGTCGTTTTTCTATCCCTGCCCCCGTCAAGCGGCGTCGCCGTGCTCGCTTCTTTCGGAAGGTCGTGGCACAGTCATATCCCATTCGGATTATTATTTGATTTTCAAGGTACAGTAAGAAGGGGTTTCACTTATTCCCACTGAGAAGCGGCAAGTGGCAAGTCTAAATCAGAAAATATTTGAGAATTTGAAAAGTCCTTTCATCTGTTCCCACTGGGAAGAGCAAAATTATCGGGTGTTTTTGAAAAATTTTTTGTTTTACAAAAGATCCCTTCACTCATTTGGACAAATGGGGTCGAAATGCACACCCATTTTTGAGGCTTTCTAAGAAAAATTTTTATTCGGTGAAAATATCCCCTCACTTATTTGGAATTACAAAGCCAAATGACACCCTGTTTCGCAGAAAAAAATGAGAAAATATTTTTCTGTTGCGGGTGCTTTATTTTGCTTGCTCCGAAAAACCCCTTTCACTTATTCCCACTGGGAACAGCCAAATGCACACCCTAAATCTCAAAAAATTTTATCCCTTCACTTATTTGGAATTGAGAAGCCGAAACGCACCCTGTTTTTACAAAAAATTTGAAAAATATTTTTTTCGATTGAGGGTCTTGATTCTGCTTGCTCAAAAAGTCCCTTCACTTATTCCCACTGAGAGCGGCCAAATGCACCCCCTAAATCTTAAAAAAATTTTATCCCTTCACTTATTTGGAATTGGGATGCCAAAACACAACCTATTTTTCAGAAAAAACAGAAAGATTTTTTTGAAAAAACTGTTTGTCTCAAAAACATCCCCTCACTTGTTCCCACTGGGAGAGGGCATTTGGAGATAGTAATCCCGAAAAAAGCAAAAAAATTTGCCCGCCGGGAGTGGCGGGCAATAATAAAACGAGATTCGCTTTGTCAACTTATTTTATGTAGTGAGATGGTATGAAGAAAAACATCATCTATCGCCAGTTTCTCGCCAATAAACGGCAAGTGCAAATAAACTCTGTTCCCCTGCTATACATACGGATATGATAATGATAATAAATTTAGGAGTTGCTTTATATCGCTTGAAAATAAATTATGCTTTACATCTTCAGCTAACCTTGCCCGTAGAAGGAATGGGGTGGCAAGAACAAGAGCAATACAAAAAGAGCACCCACATTTCACATGGGTGCCCTTGGATTGAATACACATTTGTTTTTTGATTGACAAGAGCTTGACTGATCTGCTCTTCGTAGACTGAGTGAAGTCTTTGGAAACAAAAGATTTGCTTGTTTTATCAGCCCTTCGGCGGATACGGGTCTCCTCCATGACTGTCCGCAGACTGAATGCGACCATTCAAGCCATGAATAACAAACTCAGTGCCTTGGTTACGGCTGATTTGTCTGCCAGCATTTACTGCTTGTTCCTTAGTGGAATAGTGACCACTGGAACGCTGGGCTCCGCTACGTTTTACATCCCAGCCTCCCTTTGGATTGTGAACGACATGATGAGAAGAACGAGCCATACGATTACCCCCTGTGTGCCTTGGGACAGCAGATTGCACAACCGTCCGCATCAAGATAAATTTTCTTCGCATGAGCCACTGCTTCAACCTCGCTTCCAAAGTAGCCCACATACTGTGTGCTACGGATTCCAAGCTGTTCAGCATGCTCTTTTGTATGGACTTCATGATGAAGTCCAGGATTTAACGTCTGATTGTTGTTGACATAGTAATAATGATACATATAATTTTCCTTTCTGCTTGACCAAACAAGCAATACATGATATTTTGATAGCGTACATATTGCAAATGAGCGGTTAATCTGTGCCAGCAGATTGCCGCTCTTTTTATTTGTACATAAGACACCACCTCCTTAAAAGCTTCGGAAATTCACCTGTTAACGGCTTCCGTGGAGGCCGGTGAATTTCGCTTTTTTGATAGTTCCATTATACAATTATTTATGATATTTAAAAAATCAAGATATTCGGTATTTGGTGGTAAAATCTAAAAAACATAAAATAATATTTAAAATCGTTTGATTTTTGGTGGCATATGTTGTATAATAAAATAAGATAGGAGGAGTGTGACTTGGGGAAAAAACTATACACAAAAGAAAATATCTCCAAATCCGAAACCGAACGGCTGGGCATACCCGAACTTGTGGTATTAAAAACAAATAGTGATGATGCCTGTTTAGAAGTGGTGCATCGTAGATACTTCGAAGAAGAAAAACTATTCTGTCCTGCTTGCCAGTCCTCTAAAACACGCTGCTCTAAAATTGTGGATCGAAAACTTAAGGATTTACTATGGCTTGATGGCAACCACAAGGAGTTTAAAATCATCGATTTACTTTATCATCAGCGCTATCTGCGTTGTGATAACTGCGGACAAAGCGTTTTCCCTGAGCCTATAGAATTTGGAGAAAAAGGGTGCAAATTTACAAACCGGCTATCAGATGCCTTGGCAGATGGAACTTTTCAATTTTCATATAAAAAAGTATGCCAGCATTACGGTGTTCCGGCTTCGACTGCTTCAGTCGGTGAAATAATGCGACGCAGAATCCAATATCGTGAGTCGCTGCTTCCGCCGATCCGTACACCACGCATCATTAGCATTGTCGAGGTGGTGTTCTTTGGGGAGTTCTATCCTGCTGTTTTTGGTGTTTGGGATGATGAGGTCTATTGCTTGGACATTTTGCGAGATTCGTCTGAGGAAACCTGTGGCGCATTTCTGAAAACATTGGATGCACACCAAGTCGAAACGATATATGTAGATCCGGTTGATAGCTTGTTTAATGCCGTGAATCAGTACTTTCCGATGGCTTCAATCGTGGTGACTGATGAGGCAATTCAACGCTATGCCAGAAATGCTATGCTTGATATTATTCATTCCGACGGCAAGCGGTTTCCGGTAGTGCATAAAGACCGTCGATTGACAGTGTTGCGCAAAAATCTGGATGACAAAACAGTCATTCCCAGAATCAAAGAAGGCATGAATAGTAGACCAAGGTTAAAGCAGGCTTACGACCACCATCAGAGATTGTTGGAGCTTATGGAAACAAAATGGTTGATGGAAGATCTGCAGACATGGGCAAAACAGATCCCGACAGAAGTAGATGAGTTTTTAGCGGTTGGTGATATTATTGATATTTTCGACGAGCAATTATGCGGCTTTTTAGCACTGAATGAAAAGCTACCCAACAACTATCAGTTTGCGATACAGGGCGTCTGTGATGCCATCAAAGATATGCCGCACTGTATTTTCGATGTAATGCGTGGCCGGTGTATCTTCTCTATAACTCACGACACCATAGAGGAAAATGGAGAACTACAGCGCTACGGCATCAAATCAAGCAGGTTAATTGAGAAGATCAATAAAATCTCGAAAAATATCAGGGAGGAACGAGAATATGGACTCGAATGATAAGATCAAATCGGTCGGCATCAATATTCAGGAAAAAGCAAATTTAATATGGAATGTGGCAAACAGCCTTTTTGGAGCATATAAGCCTCATGAATACGGTCTGGTCATTTTGCCTATGGTCGTGATTAAGCGTTTTCATGACTGCTTGCTCCCGACCAGAGAGAAAGTGTTGACCATTTATGAAAAGGTGAAGCAGTTGGCTGTCAAAGACGGTTTTCTGCGTTCTGCATCTGGCTATCGTTTTTATAACACCAGTCAGTATACCTTTGATCGCTTGAAAGCAGACCCGGAAAATATCAAGGCAAATTTTGAAGCGTATATCAACGGCTTTTCTGACAATGTTATTGATATTCTGGCCAATATGGGCTTTTTTACACAAATCGAACGAATGGCTGATGCGGGTGTTCTATATCAGGTTATCAGTGACTTTACTGCTGACAATGCAGATATGAATCCGGAAAAAATCTCTGCAATTGATATGGGCTATGTGTTTGAAAACCTTGTTCAGCGTTTTTCTGAGAGTTATGATGAAGAAGCTGGTGCACACTTCACCAGCCGTGATATTATATATTTGATGTGTGACCTGCTTACTATAAATGCAGATTTTTCTGGCGAAGATGCACCTGCCAAGACCGTCTACGATATGGCAATGGGAACAAGCCAAATGCTTACCTGTATGGAAGAACGTATCCATGCCCTTGACAAAGAAGCGAAAATTATCTGCTACGGTCAGGAAATCAACCCGTTTACTTTTGGTATCGCCAAAGCGGACATGCTGATTCGTGGTGGCGATCCTGAAAATATGCAGTTCGGCGACACTTTGAATGCAGATAAATTCAAGGGCTATACCTTCGACTATATCATCTCGAATCCTCCATTCGGTATCGATTGGAAGCGTGAAGCGGCTGATGTGGAGAAAGAACATAAACTGGGCGATGCCGGTCGGTTTGGCGTTGGCTTACCGCAAAAATCCGACGGACAGATGCTGTTCTTGCTGAATGGCATTGCCAAGTTGAAGGACACCGGCAGAATGGCCATCATTCAAAATGGTTCCTCTCTCTTCACAGGAGATGCAGGAAGTGGCCCCAGTGAAATCCGTCGCTATATTATTGAGAATGACTGGTTGGATGCTATTGTTCAGCTTCCCAATGACAGCTTTTATAACACCGGGATTGCAACCTATGTCTGGATAGTATCCAAAGACAAACCCGAAACACATAGAGAACGCATTTTGTTGATTGATGCCAGCAAATGCTGTGAGGCACGTAGACGTCCTATCGGTAACAAGCGTGTAGATATTACGGAATCTTGTCGCAATCTGATTACACAGGCATACGGCGAATATAGAAGTGCAATTTTTACAAAGACCTTAGAAGATAAAAAAACAGTGCTGACTTGTAAAAGCAAAGTGCTTGACGCCATATCTCTTGGCTACAATAAAATTACGGTGGAAAGTCCTGCTTTGGATGAGGACGGTAACCCGATTATGAAAAAAGGAAAACCGGTAGCTGATACATCCAAACGTGATACTGAAAACGTTCCTCTCGATGAAGATGTGGATGCTTATTTTGCACGGGAAGTTCTCCCTTATCGTCCGGGGGCTTGGATCGACAAAAACAAGACCAAGGTTGGGTATGAGATTCCATTCACTCGTACCTTCTATGAATATGAGGAACTGGAACCGGCGGCTGATATTGCAGAACGCATTGCGGCCCGTGAAAAGGTACTGATGGAGAGGTTACAGGCATTGTTCGGAAATGGTGGTGAGCAGGATGAGTGATATTGCTACCTATGAAAAGATAAAAGATAGCGGCATCGAATGGATAGGCCGCGTTCCCTCTCATTGGCGTGTCCACACCTTGTATCAACTTGTGACCCAGGTCAAGGAAAAAAACAGCAATCTTCAGGAAAAGAATCTGCTGTCTTTGAGTTACGGCAAAATCAAACGTAAAGATATTGATTCACCGGATGGACTTCTTCCTGCATCTTTTGACGGTTATAATATTATCGAAACCGGGGATATAGTCCTTCGTTTAACAGATTTGCAGAACGACCATACAAGCCTTCGGGTAGGTTTGGCCACAGAGCGTGGTATTATTACCTCCGCTTACACAACCTTGCGTCCAATGGACACAAGCAATTCAAAATACTTGTACTACCTGCTCCATGCCTTTGACCTGAAAAAAGGATTTTACGGTATGGGTTCTGGTGTGCGACAAGGATTAAATTACGCAGAAGTGAAAGAACTTCGTGTCGTGCTTCCGAGTCAAGACGAACAGAATGCTATTGTTCGATTTCTTGATAATCAATGTGGACAAATCGATTCAATTATTGAGGATGCAAAATCCAGCTTGGAAGAATATAAAAAGTGGAAAGCCTCTATCATTTTTGAAGCAGTTACAAAGGGAATTGTACCAGGTGTTGAGATGAGGGACTCGGGGTTGCGTGAATTTGGAAATATACCAAAAACGTGGTATATAACAAAAACTCTTCACTGCTTATCTATGCCAATAACAGATGGTCCGCACACTACGCCTGAATTCTTTGATTCGGGAGTGCCATTTGTATCAGCAGAAGCGATATCTTGCGGAAACGGAAAAATAGCGTTCGACCATATCCGAGGGTACATCTCAGAAGAGTTCTACCAAGAATGCTGCAAAAAATACATCCCCCAAATTGATGATGTATATATGATTAAGTCTGGTGCAACAACAGGAAAAGTCGCAATCGTGGACACAGATATTAAATTTACAATTTGGTCTCCTATAGCTGTATTTAGAGCTGATAAGAGTAGGATTCTACCCAAATTTCTGTTTTACGCACTACAGTCGCCATCCTATCAGACACAGGTGGCATTGGGATGGACATATGGAACCCAACAAAACATTGGCATGCGCACACTGGAAACATTGAAGCTATGTGTTCCCAGTCTTGAAGATCAAAAGCAAATTGTAGCATATTTAGACAGGCTATGCAGTGAAATGGATGCGCTGATCTCTGAGAAAGAAGCTTTAGTTTCTGATCTGGAAGTATACAAACGTTCTCTCGTATTTGAAACTGTAACAGGCAAAAGAAAGGTGGTGTGACCATGAACGAAACAGAAAAACGCTTTGAGGAATTCATAGAGACCTACCTTGTTTCTGAGGATGGTGGATGGACAAAGGCATCGGATGCCGGTTATTGTAGCGATGAAAGCAAAGATATGTTTCTGGATATCGTCACTCTGACCGATTTCGTAAAAAGTACCCAGCCCATGGCATGGAAACGCTTTGAGCGGATGTGTACGATCAACCCGATTCGGCAGTTTTATAAGGCATTTGAAAATGCCGTCACGCAGGATGGTCTGATTTCTGTTCTGCGTCACGGATTTAAACACCGTGGCATCAATTTCCGTGTGTGCTATTTTAAGCCAGAGTCCGAGTTGAATGAGGTGTCCATCACCAACTACCAAAAGAATGTTTGCCAGTGTATCCGTCAGTGGCACTATTCCAAACGCAACACAAATACAGTCGATATGATGCTGGCTGTCAACGGCATCCCCGTTGTGGCGATTGAACTAAAGAATCAGCTTACCGGGCAGTCGGTAGATGATGCCAAGCGGCAGTGGCAATATGACCGCAACCCCAATGAACCAGCATTCGGATTTAATAAGCGTGTTCTCGCATACTTTGCCTGCGACCTCTACAATGTGTATATGACTACCCAGCTGAAAGGTCCGGAGACAACTTTCCTTCCTTTCAATCAAGGCAGTGCAGGTGCAGGCAAGGATGGCGGTGCAGGTAATCCAAAGAGCACCGATGGCAGCTATGTAACTTCATACTTCTGGGAGAAAGTCCTTCAGAAAGATAGCTTGTTGGATATTTTGCAAAAGTTCATTAACTACGAAAGAACAGAAAAAAAAGAGACTTTGCCGGACGGCTCCACAAAGAAAACCGTCAGCAGCAAAGTCATTTTCCCACGGTATCACCAGTTGGATGTCGTGCGTCAACTGGTCAATCATGTTAGAACTAATGGCGCTGGACATAACTATCTCATCCAACACAGTGCCGGTTCTGGCAAGTCTAATTCTATCGCTTGGACGGCTTACCGTATGGCCAGCCTCCACAACGAAAACAACGATGCAATTTTTAACAGCGTAATCATTATTACAGACCGCCGTATTCTCGATCAACAGTTGCAGGCCACTGTTTCCAGCTTTGACCACACTTTAGGCAGTGTGGTTACGATTGATGAGAAGAAAAACTCCGGCGCTCTGCGTGATGCCATCAACGATGGAAAGCGCATTATTGTCACCACTTTGCAGAAGTTCCCTGTAATTTACAATGAAATCGAGTCCGCTGTTGGTAAGCGTTATGCAGTTATTGTAGATGAAGCACACAGCAGCCAGACTGGGCAGAGCGCATTGAAATTAAAAGCTGCACTTGCCGATGTGAGCGATGCTCTTGCAGAATATGCCGAACTGGAAGAAAAAGCTATTGAAGAAGTCGAGGCAAACGATATTCTTGTACAAGAAATGCTCAGTCAGGGTAAACACAGTAACATGAGTTTCTTTGCCTTTACTGCAACGCCCAAAGGCAAAACCTTGGAGATTTTCGGTGAACCTCAGCTAGATGGCTCTTTCCATCCCTTCCACACCTATTCGATGCGACAGGCTATCGAAGAAGGGTTTATCCTGGACGTTTTGGCGAACTATACCACATATAAAATGTGTTATCAGATTGCAAAGAATGTTCCGGACAACCCAGAAGTCCCTACTTCCAAGGCCGTCAGAACCATTCGTCGCTATGAGGAATTGCATCCGCATAACCTTCAGCAGAAAGCAGCCATAATTGTAGAAACTTTCCGAGAGGTCACAAAAAAGAAAATCGGTGGACGTGGAAAGATGATGGTGGTCACTGCATCCAGATTGGCAGCAGTTCGTTACTATCATGAAATCAAACGCTATCTCGAAAGTAACAATTATGATGACGTAGAAATTATGATTGCTTTTAGTGGAAGTCTGAAAGACCCTGACGACCCGACAGGCACAGAGTACACCGAAAGTGGCATGAACGTGGATCGCAACGGAAATCGGGTAAAAGAAAGCCAGACAAAAGCTGTATTCCACGAGGAAGGCAATATTCTCATTGTTGCAGAAAAATATCAAACAGGCTTTGATGAGCCACTACTCCACACAATGATTGTCGATAAAGAACTTCGTGATGTGAAGGCTGTTCAGACATTGAGCCGTGTCAATCGTATCTATCCTGGCAAAGAGGATACCTATATTCTCGACTTTGTAAATCCCGTCGAACGCATCCGTGAGGCTTTCCAGCAGTTCTATCAGGAAACCAGTCTGGATGAAGAAATTAACTTTGATTTGATTTACACAACACAGAAAACGCTGCGTAGTTTTGGTATCTATACAGATGAAAATATTGAAGAGGTTTCCAGCATTTATTTCGATCCGGATGTGCGCAAGGCAAATTTGACACAGGGTAAAATATCCAATGCATTGAAACCTGTGGCTGATAAGTACAACGAACTCAATCAGGAGCAGCGTTATCAGTTCCGTCGAGAAGTCCGCGCTCTGGTTAAGTGGTACAATTACATATCTCAGATTACCCGGATGTTCGATAAGGATCTGCACAAAGAGTATGTTTTTTGCTCTTATTTGGCAAAATTACTGCCCTCTGATCCCGTACAGCCTTTTGACCTTGATAACAGAGTCAAGCTGGAATATTATCGCTTGGAAAAGACATACGAGGGTACAATCGAATTGGAAAGCAGGCCCGGTTCTTGGAAACCGACTCAACCGAAAAAAGCTGGCAGTCAAAAGGATCGCACTAGTCCATTGGATGAGATCATTCAGCGCATCAACGAAGAGTTCTATGGTGAATTTACAGATGCAGACCGTGTAATGGTTGATACACTGTATCAAAAAATGCGCAAAGATGCTAACACAAAGAAGGCGGCTAAAACGGAAGATCGCCAAGTATATGAACGCAATCTTTTTCCGGAAATTTTTGATACGACCGCCCAAGAGGCTTATATGGAGAACACCTCAGCGTATGAGCAACTTTTCCTGGATGCAGATAAGTATCAAGCTGTGATGAAAGCTCTTGCGGATCGTCTTTATAAAGAGCTACACGATAGCAAATAAAGTAAAAATAAATTTATAATAATATTGACTTATTAGCTATTGGCGATATCTTTTATAAGAATGTAATAGTGACTTGAAATAGCAACAGACACGGTATTTACTTTCCCGTGTCTGTTGCTATTTTTAGCTTGTTCTCATATGAATATTTGATTTATAAGCTTAGAGATGCCTTTTGAAGGCTTCACTTAACGCCAAATCGTTTTATTGCATTCTGCTTACGATATCCTCATACCTCACCAGCGTCACATTTCCCATCTCATTCGCCCGGTTGGTGCAGCCTTTGGTAAAACCAGTTTTGGAAAAGAGATAGTAGTGAACATTTTGATACGGGAATAGTCTACTGCGTTTCATAAGGGTTTCCAAAACGCCGAGATCGACTTTCTCATTCGTCCATTTGCACTCCCCGAAAAGGGCGGTGTTTTTATCCTGTTCGGCAAGAATATCAATTTCCGCCTGACGTTTTTCCTTGGGATCGTTGCCCCACCATCGGCCGAGAGAGGAAAACTCCACCGGGCATTCACCGGAAAGCAGCTGTTTCCAGAGATACTGCTTGCAAATCTCCTCAAACACCTTGCCCATATAGTCGGACAGATACGGCTCAATGCGTTTGTATGCCAAATCGGCAGCACCACGGGCGATGATCGAATTATTTTCCGGCACAAAACGATACCAGAAGCGGAACATATTGTCCGCAATCGAATAAATCGCTTTCCGGGACGCTTTTTCACCGTATGGCGTCTCTTTTTCAATAATGCCGAGGGAAATCAGATTTTTCACATAGGCGGAGCAAATGTTGGTACTTTCGCCGATCTTTCCGGAAATCTCCGACATACGGGAAGCGCCGGTGGCAATAGCTGTGATGATCGCATTGTAGAGCGCCGGTTCCCGCACCTCCTGCTTGAGCAGGTTTTCCGGCTCTTCAAACAGGGCGGAGTTGGGATTCAAGAATGTGTTTTTAATATTGTCCTCAATGCTCAGCTTATCACTCATCTGAAGCAGATACTGGGGCGTGCCTCCGACAATGCCGTACACATAGGCTTTCTCTTCATCGGTA
>UMFL01010755.1_pt1 | contig 17180 bp, 9 predicted proteins | sample 1965001 | NCBI WGS metagenome assembly UMFL01 (sample SAMEA4836045, study PRJEB28245) | human gut metagenome | biome: gut microbiome; material: fecal sample | place: Denmark | collected 2008 | reverse complement strand
TGGTCGATGTTTAACCATATCATGTCTTTCTTCATAATACTTCCACCATGACGGCGTTCGGTATTGAATGCTACATAGTCAATATCCTCCAACGGGAAATTCCATGCGCTGACATTCAGCGGTTCCTCACCTGTGATTAACAGGCCTTCCCCTGCTTTATTACGCAATGCAACCCATCGTACATCGGTTTTGTTGCCGGTTTCCTGGGCACGGACATACGGATGGAATTGTTCCCATACTGTAGCGGTATAGAGCCCGATAGGATAACCCGTCTTGCGGTCTGCATAGTTTTCTTGTGGTCCGCGGCCCAGCCAGGTCATCACATCGTATTCTGCCGGAAGAATCATACGCATACCCAGACGTGGCATTTCAGGAAGGGATTTGTTGCCGGGTACAAAGTGCATACTTACTTTGACTGCTCCATTGGGTCGTACTTGATAAACGGTCTGCAAAGTTGATTCTTGTGCTTCCAGTTTATAATTTACAGTAACGGTTGCCAGTTGTTTGTTTGAATCTTCTTTCAGGTCGATACTTTGTAACTTGGCGTTCTTGCCTGCAAATTTCCAGATGCCGCAACGTTCCAGGTGGTTGTTGGCAACATCATTGTCGGTTAACGCACGCCAGAAATTGGGTTGCAATCCTTCTTTTATCAGATTCTTCCCGTTATATAAGAGTTCTGTCATTTCACCATCAGCAGTAGAGAATGCGATACGGAAGTTCTCTCCTGTCAAGGTAATGGCATCCGGAGTACGTTCGGTATTTACAGTTTTGTCTACTAGTTCCCGGGCAGTCCATGTAGCATTCAGCAGCCGTTCTCCTTCCGGATTCAGTTGCCATTGCTCCATGGCTACCTGATGTCCCTTCGGAACTAATGGGGCTTCCTTTTTGGTAAATGCTTCCAATTTCAGGAAGTATTCTTTTCCATCGTTAGGAATCAAGTTCATCGGGATAGTGATGAAGGCAGAAGAACGGGCGGCCATAACCGGGAAATCCATTTCACCGCTTTGTACAGCTTTTCCGTCTGTTTCTACAGTCCAGTGTAGTTTGTAATCCTCCAAACCGATAAAATCATGCCAGTTAGTCACTTTAATTTGCTTGGTGGTAAAGGCAACCGGCTCAAAATGAATATATTGATATACTTTTTTCACTTCCCAGATGTGCGGATGAAGTGAACGGTCGGCAGCTACCAATCCGTTGGCACAGAAGTTGGAGTCATTAGGAACACCCACGAAGCCCATATCGCCTCCGTAAGCCCAAATCTTGTTTCCGTTCTTGTCTTTGATATCAAAAGTAGCATCTACCCAGTCCCATATGAAACCACCTTGCAACTGGTCATGTTTATAAATCAAATTCCAATAGTCTTGCAGGTTACCTACACTGTTACCCATGGCGTGGGCATATTCACATAGAATCATCGGGCGTGCGTCGCGTTGGTTTACATGACGGCGGAGCGCCCAGACACGTGCATACATCGGACAATAAATGTCAGATTTGGCATCATAACCACCTCCTTCATATTGTACAGGGCGGGTAGGGTCAAACTTCTTGGTCCAGTCATATAACGTTTCAAAGTGTTTTCCGTAGCCGGACTCATTTCCCATTGACCAAGTGACAATGGCAGTGATATTGCGGTCCCTCAGCACCATGCGGCTCATGCGTTGCATAAACGGTACTTCCCAATCGGGATTATTAGCCAGTGTGCCATCTTTATGCGCCTGCATACCATGGCTTTCAATGTTTGCTTCATCTACCAGATACAAACCGTATTCGTTACACAATGCATACCATTCATAGCGGTTGGGGTAATGGCAAGTGCGTACAGCATTCAGGTTGAATTGTTTCATCAACTGAATGTCTTTTATCATGCTCTCTACGGTGATGGTACGACCATGATGCGGATCGTGTTCATGGCGGTTTACTCCTTTAAACAATACGGCTACCCCATTTATCAGTTGCATGCCGTTACGCATTTCCACAGAACGGAAACCGAAAGGCTGTGTGAATGATTCCAAGGCTTTTCCTTGAGCGTCGTAGGTGCTGACTACCAATGTATAAAGATTGGGTGTTTCGGCATTCCAAGGCAATATGGCCGGGAACAAGTGTTTCTGAGCGAATAAAGTATCTGTAGCAGAAGTTATTTCCTTTTTATGCTGGTAAATTACATTGCCTTTGTTCATAACCTTCACTTCCACGGTTCCTCCCGGATGAGGCTTGTGGAGTGTGATATTCAGATTAAAATCTCCGTCTTTATAACCATTTGTCAGTCCGGCTACCAGTTTGAAGTCTTGTACACGGCTTTGAGGACGGGCATAGAGATATACATCGCGTTCAATACCGCTATATTTCCAGTAATCCTGATCCTCCAGGTAGGAACCGTCACTATAACGGAAAACTTTAACGGCCAGTTTGTTCTTTCCGGCTTTTAAGAACGGAGTAATATTGAAATGAGCCGGAAGACGGCTGTCTTCACTGTATCCTGCCAATTTACCGTTTACCCAGCAATAAAAAGCGGACTCAACTCCTTCAAAATCAAGGAAGATATCCATTCCTTTCCAATGGGCCGGTACGGTAAATTCACGTACGTATGCTCCTACCGGATTGTAATCGGTTGGAACATGAGGCGGATTGGCAGGGAAGGGGTAAGCTACGTCAGTATAGATGGGGGAGTCAAATCCTTGCAGTTCCCAGCTTCCCGGAACCTGTATGTCTTTCCAGCGTTTGGTGTTATACCCCATTTTATAAAAATCTGTCGGGCATTCCTCATTGTTTTTAGAGAATAAGAACTTCCAGGTTCCGTCTAGTGAAATGCGGCGTTCTGTAGCAGGGTTTACTGCAAAACGCTGGGCGGCAGGTAAAGCCTGTTGTTTCAGTGCATTGGCCTCATTCGTATAAGGAATGAAATGGGCATGGGCAGGTTCACGGTTTATTTCATTTATTTGTGGATTCTGCCAGGGCACATTTTCACCCCAGGCGGAAGCACAAACAAACAACAGTGTAAGAACAGTATGAAGAGAGTGTTTCATGGTTATTGTTATTTTAAATAGAACAGAAAAGAGTCACAAGAAAAGGTACGCTGAAGTCTACTACAAAGCCGTGAAATATAGAAACCACTACGAAACTTTGACCGGAATAGCGGGTGATGATGGGTAATGTTGTATCCATCGTAGTGGCTCCTCCGGCAGAAATAGTGGCCAGATTGCCAAACCAGCGTACTAGCAACGGGGCAAAAAGCAAAGTGATAATCTCACGTGTGATATTGGATAATAATGCAATGGTTCCCAACTCCGGACCTTTATATTCTGTAATAAAGATACTGGATAGAGAGTAATAGCCGAAACCGGCACCTACTGCCATACAATCTGTTACTGAGCGGTGCGAGAGAAACAGACTGACCACTGCGCATCCTGCCAGTGTTCCCAATATGGTCATGACCGGTAGAAAGATCAGGCGGGGGTTTAATGAACGGAAATTACGTAAAGTCTGCGGATCATTACCTACACTGACTCCTACACTGAACATTAACGCACACAAGGCGTAGAAACTTAGCTTACTTTGTATAAAGTCGTATGGAATAAGGTGATATACCCCACAAAGAGCTCCCAGTACAAAGAATCCGACGATAATCAAACTTCCTTTCATACTTGTCCCTCCTTATTTCTTTTGTAAAGTACATACCATAAAGCCCATGCTGCTGTAACACTGCCCAGCACTGCTGCCAAGGTGATGACAATGGCTTCCAACCCTATAGTGTGCAGACCATTGATAATTTTCTGATTGCCGCCTACATCTATACCCAATAAAAAGAGTAGCAACCAAATAAGAACGGTGATGACTTTGTGTATTCCTGAAAGCTTCTGCTTGCGAAGCAGGAAGCCGAGGAGCATCCCCGTGAGCATTAATCCAATAATTGTAAACATATCTATGTCGTTTTATTTATAGGCAAAGATACTTCATTTTTAGATTACAAGGCGGTATCACTGTAGCGAAAACCGCCTTGTTGCCTAATTATATCTAACCAAAAAAGAAAATACTTATTTTAAGGCATCATTAGCATTCAGCTCTGTAAGAGGAGTGGGGTAGAATGAATTTTTGTCTTCATTGAAGCCTGTTCTTCCGGCAGCTTGCAGGGCTGAGGACAGTTTGCCCCAACGGCGGAGATCATACCAACGATAGTTCTCAAGAGGGAATTCAATCATGCGCTCGTGTTCAATTTGCGCGCGGACTGCTTCTTGAGAAGTACCTGTCATGGGTGGCATATCCCCGTGAACGCTTCTTACTTCATTGATTAAAGGAATAGCTTGTTCGGGATGTCCCTGTTCATTCAATGCTTCGGCTTTCATTAACAGTACGTTGGCATAACGCATCAAAGGAACATTGATTGCAGAATAGTTTTGGTTTAAACCTTCATAGGTCGAGGGCATGAATTTACGGAAGGCTACGCGTTCTTTGTTGTCGAACCAGTCATTATAGTCGTAGCCATAGACACGTCCGTTACCATCGTTATAATAGTCACAATTAAAAAATAATGTTGCATACATACGCGAGTCATAACGTCCTGTAGTAGCCGTTTCCCCTTCTTTTTTGAATTCACTAATCAATGTTTGACTGGGAAGAATCTCATCCCATCCCCCAAGTTCGGAAACACCGATCCATCGATGGAACTGAGTACGATAAGTAGCTCCGTTTGCAGAACTCATAGAGAATTGAATTTCAAAAATCGATTCTTTACTGTTCTTATTATCCCCGCTGAACATAGTGCTGAAATTATTAACCAGTTCATATCCTTTTACTTGGTTGAATGCTTCTATAGCACTGGCCAGATAAGAGTCTTTGTTGGTTGCCTCTTCATAGGCGCGTGTCAGATAGGCGAAACCAAGATATGCATAAGCAGAACCGCTTGTGGCACGGCCTACATTATCAGCGTCACGTGTTGCAGGCAGACTGGTTGCACGTTTCAAGTCTTCAATGATGAAATTCCATGCATCCTCACGGGAAGAAAGGGGCTTGCTTAATTCAGCCGGGTCAGTGATATATTTATCACGAACTATGATTTCTTTCCAGTTCAATAAAAGTTGCATGTGGTAATAAGCGCGGATAAAGTAGCCTTCATTGACCAATTGTTCGCGTGTTGCTGCATCTATATTCTCATCGGGTATTTCTGCGGTTTTTTCAATTACCTGATTAGCAAAACTGATGCCTTTATAGTAGCATTGCCAGTAATAACTGAACTGAGAGTTACCATTGGTGTAGGTATAGTTGCCTAATTCCACCCAGTTCGGGTAATTCAGAGCATCGCTTCCTAATTGGATAATATCTTCACGATAGGCTTCTACCGGCCATTTGATTTCCGGGAAAGACCACATGTCACCCGAATAAGTCATCAGGTAAAGTTGGGAGTATGCGGCGGCAAGTCCGGCTTCAGCATCAGACTGGTTACGCCAAAAACTGCTTGATGTCAACTGGTCAGGAGATTCTACCGTGAGATAATCGTCACAAGCGCTAAATAAACTTGCAATGCAGATACTTGCTATGTATAATAGTTTCTTCATTTTCTTATTACTTTAAAGGATTAGAATGTAAGTTGAGCTCCAACGGTGAATGAACGGGTAAACGGATAAATCAATTTATCAACACCGGTATTCAACACACTGGCACGAGAGAATTCAGGATCTATACCATCATAGCCTGTGATAGTGAACAAGTTTTCACCACTTACATAGAAACGCAGTTTCTCAATATAGAATTTCTGCATGAGTGATTTGGGTAAAGTATAACCTAACTGTGCCTGACGCAGACGGACAAAATCACCGTTTTCAAGGAATCTGTCTGATTCTTTCATGTTGCCGTTCGGATCTTGATATACCGCGCGGGGAACATCCGTATTTCTATTGTCAGGAGTCCATGCATTCAATGTAGACTTCAGCATATTTGATTTAGAATTCATTCCTTCATAGAAATATTTGTTTCCGTTATACAATTTGAAGTTCCATGCGCTGCCAAGTACGATTGAAAGATCAAATCCTTTATAGCCGAATGACAAGTTTAAGTTCGCTTCCAATGTCGGGATACCTGAGCCACAGTATTCTTTGTCACCGGCGTCTATGCTTCCATTACCATCTAAATCTTTAAAACGGATATCACCCGGTTGGGCATTAGGCTGTAATAATTGTCCATCCTTGTTTACATGGGCATTTACTTCATCCATACTTTGGAAGATACCGTCTGTTCTATAAAGATAGAATGCACCGATAGGTTTGCCCACTCTGGTTTCTGTCGGGAAATGCTCCGTTCCATATTTCAATCCTTCACCCTGAAGAACTTGGTCTGCATCTGACAATTCAACCACTTTATTTTTGGTGGTGCTCATATTGAAACCGATATTGTAATCAAAGTCTTTTATAGCATCTCCCCAGTTTAATTCAAGTTCGAAACCGGTATTGCGTATCTTTCCGACATTCAGGGTGGGGTTAGTCATACCTGCTGAAGGAGGTAGAACTTTTGTTATCAACAGATCTTCTGTTTGGTTATAGTAGTAGTTTAATGTACCGGTTAATTTGCTGTTAAAGAAGCCGAAATCGAAACCAATATTTTTGGTATCCGTTGTTTCCCATTTCAAAGAACGGTTTTCCAATCCGCGAGCGATGCTTCCTGCCCATGCGTTATCACCGTTGCCTTTCACGTATCCTTGATACATTTCATTGTATGTACTAATCAGCGCAAGGAAGTCATAATATCCCAAAGCATTTTCATTACCTAAACGTCCCCAACTGACACGGAACTTCAAATTATTCAATGCAATGTCTTTCGGGAAGAATTCTTCCTGACTGATTCTCCAGCCTAATGCCACTGATGGGAAGCAACCCCAACGGTTGTCTTTACCAAACTTGGATGAACCGTCATAACGTACAGTTGCCTGTACCAGGTAGCGGTCATTATAATTATAGTTCAGTCGGCCGAAGAAAGAGGCGCGGTTATATTTCCATTTTGTTCCGCTACCATCAAATGTGCCACCTGCTCCTGCACCTACAGTTGAGAAAGATGGATCAAGAAATCCGCCCGGAATTTCACTGGTTATCAATTTTCCGTCTTCTACTTTATAAACAGTGGTTTTACCTTCTACCCCAACAGAATTCCATGTATATTTGCGGGCAGTCATGGAAGTACCTGCCATTGCATTGACGTTGTGTTTTCCAAATGTCTTATTAAAACTTAATACATTTTCCCATACATGTTCCTCCCAGTATCCTGTGGTTTCGCTATGATAAGGATAGTCACGTTTGGCTTTTGGGTCGGCAACATAGGCCGGAGTATGATAAGTCTGACGTTGGTGCTCACCTCTGTATGCATAGCTTGTCTTGAAATTCAGCCATGGGGTGAAGTTCATGGTCAAGGCAACATTGGCTGTGGTATGATATTTTTTGTCGGTAGATTTTTCATAATGCTGGTCAGCCATAACATTACGGTTACTGGGCAGATCGTCAAAGTCACTTAAGCCGAAGCCATACTCTCTTGTATCATCATAGATAGGAACAAGCGGAGAAATCATGTACATTTCTTTAATGGAATATTCGGGTTGTTTGCTATCCGTAAATTTGAAAGCGATGTTAGCATCAATATCAAATATATATTTGCTCATGTGGAGTTTCAAACGTGCATTATCTTGACGGTAATTGTTACCTAAGAAAATACCTTTTTCGTCAGCATGGTTATATGAAAGTGAATATTGAGCATTTTCAGAACCGCCACGGATGCTGAACATATAGTTTTGTGAAACACCACCTCTTAGCATGGCATCCTGCCAGTCTGTATCTATTCCTGTGTTTTTATTTACAAATGCGGGCATAGTAACCTCTGTATCATCTGGATACTGGTTCATGTAGTTCTGATACATTTGTTTATGAACACTTTTGTATTCTTCGGCATTTAGCAGTTCCAGCTTTTTGGCTACGCTTGTAAAGCTTACATAAGTGCTGAAATCAATTTTCATGTCACCCTTTTTACCGTTTTTGGTAGTTACGATAATGACACCATTTGCAGCAACCGAACCATAGATGGCAGCGGCTGCACCATCTTTCAGTACTTCCATTGACTGAATATCTTGCGGATTCACATTTTCAATATCACCGGGAAAACCATCAATGATATAAAGAGGTTGGTTGTCACCAAACGTTTTGACACCACGGATTTTAACCTGCACACCTGCACCGGCATTACCACCAGCCTTCATAATGTTTACACCTGCAATCTTACCTTGCAATGCTTCTGCAGGGTTGGTTGTGGTGCGCTTTACCAAATCGTCTACATCTACTGAGGAAATAGCACCGGTCATATCACTTTTCTTCATGGTACCATAGCCCACTACTACAACTTCATCCAGCATCTCAGTATCTTCTTTCAAAGTCACCCGGATGTTGGTCTTTCCGTTTACAGGGACTTCTTGTGTTGCATAGCCCACATAAGAAATAATAATAGTGGCTTTGGGGGATACGCTTAATGCAAAGTTACCGTCAAAGTCTGTGATGACTCCGTTGGTTGTACCTTTCTCTACTACACTGGCACCAATAATAGGTTCGTTGGCAGCATCGGTAACCAGACCAGTCAGTTGAATCGTCTGTGCTAATGCACCGAAAGGAGTCATAAAAGCAAAGAGTAGAATCAATAACATGATTCTTTCCTTGAAATAATTCTTTTTACTCATGTGAATAAATTTTAAGGTTAATAATTGTTTTTCACATCGCTAAGTAATAGGTTGTATGTGCAAACTCCTAATTATTATACCCTACAAATGAACTACAATGAATAAAAAAACTCTCTTTTTTAATCTACAAATATAAATGTAATATATTGATATATAGTGTTCTATATAAAGAGGTAATATCTACAAAATGCTGTTTGATAAAAACTGTAAAAATATAGGTTCTTTAAATATTTTGTAGATAGTCTGTCAAGTCATCCTCCGAAGATAAGTTTAGAGATTTACGTAAACGATATCGATTCATGTTGATTGTTTTGGGAACATTTCCTGTGAGCATCGAGATTTCTTTAGTAGATAGATTTACCCGTAATAAAGTGGCTAGATATCTTTCTCCTTGTGTTAAATTGGGATGCCGTTCGGATAGCCGTTGAAGGAATTCCTGGTTCTTTTCTTCAACATTCATCAGCAAGGTGCTGTTCGTCTTATCTCCATTCTGATATTGGCTGATGAAAGCATTGACTTTCTTCAGATGAGGAATCAATGCCTGTTGGTCCATCTTATATCCTTGCTTTATCATTTCTCTGATTTTCTCCAGCATTTCATTGCGGCTATGCAGGAATACAGCAAAACTGGTAGCTTCCTGACGACTGTTGTATAATGCGCTTTGTACAGATTTTAATTCGAGTTCTTGCTGTCGTACTTTAAGTTCTGCCAATTCGTGTTCCGATTGCTCCAGATTATAGCGGGTAACCATTAACTGCATATTCTTTTTGCGTTTATACCATTGGTATAGAAATATACTGAGTACTATCAATGAGATGAATATGATTACTAGTACAAACAGGTTCCGTTTCAGTAGTTCTATTTCATAAGCTTGCTCTCTTAGTTCTGCTTTCCTTTGTTGGTTTTGATATTGTTTATGGGAAATTTCCTGTTCTACGATGCGTAATTTACTTCCACTTTGCAATTCTTTGCTAAGGGTATATAGTTGTATCAGGCATTTATAAGCGTTTTTATGGTCTCCAAGGGCATCGTATACCCAAGATAAATATTCGTAATTATCACAAATCAGTTCTTTGGCACTGATGGAAGAAGCGACCTCGTATGCTCTTTGTAAAGCCATCAAGGCATTGTTATATTGTTTTGCATAGAAGTATTGTTTTCCCATATTGTTATAGTTTTCCCCTAATGACCATTGAGAATTCAAGTTCTTGTTGATGATAATGGCCTCATTAATTAAACTTAGCTTTTCATTAAAATCACCCTCATATAAACATAGATTATTCAAATTGGCGGATATCCCTCTTAAATTTTTCTGACTGCGGTTTATTATAAGGGCTTGTTTGAGGAATTGTTCAGCTGTGTTGAACTCATTCATGGAATAATGGATGATGCCACGATCATTGTAGCATAGTGCGATAGAAATGGAATCTCCGATGGATTTAAAGATTGAGATGGCTTTCTCATTCATTTCGATCGCTTTGTTATAGTCGGTCAGTTTACAATAGAGTGCTCCTATCAGTGCGTAAATTTGTCCGTTCAGCTCTTTATTGGCAGGAGTTGCATACTCCAATGCGTCATATAGATTTTTGATGCTCACATCAAAATTGCCTAATAGCTTTTCTGCCTGACTGTAATAGAACATTGCTTCAGCTTTTTGATCATTTTGCCTTTCTTCAGGAAATAATTCAATAACCTTGGCAGCATAGTAACTGGCCTGCTTCGGATTATTGTATAAGGCTTCAACCGACTTTTTAATCAGTGCCTCGGCTTCTTGTTGTTTATTACGGGCATTAGCCCATGAGAGATTCAGCAGGCAAAGGAGAATATATACAAGTCGGTTGTTTTTCATAATCAAGCGTATTTTTGCAAAAATAGTGATTTTCTTTGTAAAAAGACACTCTTGTTTCTCTTTTAAAAGAATATCTTTGCAAGCAACAATAAAGATGAGCTATGTTATTACCTTATTTGAATAAAGATCTGATAGAGGCCGGTTGTGATGAGGCGGGCAGGGGATGTCTGGCAGGATCTGTATATGCAGCTGCTGTTATTTTACCTGTCGATTTTAAGAATGAATTGCTGAATGACTCCAAGCAACTGACGGAGCATCAGCGTTATGTGCTGCGAGAGATTGTGGAAAGAGAAGCATTGGCATGGGCTGTAGGTGTAGTGACTCCTGAAGAGATAGACGAGATAAATATCCTTAATGCGTCTTTTCTGGCAATGCATCGTGCTGTGGATCAATTGAAAATTCGTCCCCAACATTTGTTGATTGATGGGAATCGTTTTAAAAAGTATCAGGATTTGCCGCATACTACTGTGGTAAAAGGAGATGGAAAATATCTTTCTATTGCCGCTGCATCTATTCTGGCGAAAACCTATCGTGATGATTATATGAATGAACTGCATAAAGAATATCCTTTTTATGATTGGAATAGTAATAAAGGTTATCCTACTAAAAAGCATCGTGCGGCTATCCGTGAACATGGAACAACGCCATATCATCGGATGACTTTTAATTTGTTGGGAACAGATCCCCAATTAGAGATTCCTTTCTAATTTGAAGAATATATAGGAGGATGGGATAACTTCTTTACATTTCATTCTACTTGGTTGAAAATAAAGCGAAGAATCTGTTTGATCCATATGGGTAGTAACAGATTCTTCGTTTCATTTTTTTTACAATGGTCTTATTCAGCATATCAATACTTTCCCCGTTGATAAGAGCGATGTCCATAAATAGTGATTACCACAAAACAGATAAATGGCAGGATAAATGAAACATTTACGGCTGGCATATTCCAAATGGTATTCATATCAATAATACTTGCTTGTAAAGGAGGAAGTACGGAACCTCCTAAAATAGCCATAATCAGGCCGGCTGCTCCAAACTTTGCATCATCTCCCAATCCGGTAAGCGCTATGCCATAGATCGTGGGGAACATTAATGACATACAGGCTGAAACAGCTACCAGGCAGTACATACCCCAGATATCCTGGAAGACGATGACTCCGGCGGTGAAGCAGCAACCCGCAATGGCAAGTATGGCCAATAATTTACCTGGATTGAGGTAGCGCAAGATGAAGGTACAGATAAAACGGCTGATACAGAAAATAACCATCGCAATGATATTATATTCTTGTGATAGTACTTCGGCAGCTTTCTCCTCCATACCTTGTGACATGAACAGGCGTGTGCCGTATTGGATGATGAAGGTCCAACACATAATCTGCGCACCTACATAGAAGAATTGTGCCACCACTCCTTCACGGTAATGATGGATGGAGAAGATACGCTTCAGTGTGGGACCGAAATTGATACTGTGAGACTGGTCACCATTTTTGGGCATTTGGGTAAAACGTATCACTAGAAGCATAACTAATATGACTATTCCGATAGTGAGATAAGGAGCGATCAGTACGGACAGGTCCGCATCTCTTACCGTTGCAAATTCTGCCGGGTTTAGTTGGGCTCGTTCTGCCGTATCCATCGGATTTAGTTTCGCCTGGATAAAGTTCATGGCTACATACATTCCCAGTAAAGAGCCCATAGGGTTAAACGATTGTGCCAGATTGAGACGTCGGGTAGCGGTAGCTTCTGTTCCCATGGACAAGATGTAAGGGTTGGAACTGGTTTCGAGGAAGGAGAGTCCGCAGGTCAGAATAAAATAAGCTAATAAGAACGGATAGTAGCTGCCTGTCATTTTAGCGGGAAAGAATAATAAGGCTCCTACGGCATAAAGTCCCAATCCCAGCAGGATACCGGCTTTATAAGAGTATTTACGGATAAACATAGCTGCCGGAAAAGCCATGGCGAAATATCCGCCATAGAAGGCAACTTGCACCAATGCGCCATCGGTGACACTCATCCGGAAGATTTTAGAGAATGCTTTTACCATCGGATTGGTGATATCATTGGCGAATCCCCAGAGGGCGAAGCAGCAGGTGACTAATATAAACGGTAGTACGTAACTGACTCCAGCTTTGTGCAGGATGGGTTGATCTGTATCTTTCATTTCTTAAATTAAAGATTGAGAATTAAAAATTAAGAAATGAGAATTGAAAACAAAAAAAGGATAGGCATATGACCCTTTCTCAATTTTTAATTTTCAATTCTCAATTTATTAACTATTTATAAATAGGTCCGTAAGTTGAGCAAGCTCTGTAGTCGGAACCTTCCTTATCCATACCGAAGGCATTCCATGATGCCGGGCGGAAAATCTTGTCGTCTTCTATATTATGCATACAAACAGGAATACGTAGCATAGATGCCAGAGTTATTAAATCCTGTCCGATGTGTCCATAGCTGATGGCGCCGTGGTTGGCTCCCCAGTTGTTCATTACCGAATAGACATCACGGAATGCAGGTTTGTCGCATAGGCGGGGTACAAACCAAGTAGTAGGCCATGTGGGGTCTGTACGCATGTTCAGTACCTGATGGATTTCCGGATCAATATCTACTGTCCAGCCTTCTGCCAGTTGCAATACTGGGCCTAAGCCTTTTACCAGATTAAGACGCATCATGGTGACAGGCATACCGCCTTTAGACAAGAAATTGGAAGAGAAACCGCCTCCACGGAAATAGTCGCGATCTGCCGGATACCAGGTTGTAGCTTTCAGACAAGCTTCGACATCGGCTTCAGTCATTTCCCAGTTGGGCTTCATGCAGGGCTCTCCCGCTTCATTATGGCTCTCACCGGTAGCGTCCAGAGTGGTTGCACCAGAGTTGATAAGATGGATGATACCGTTTTTAGCCATTCCGGTAAGTTCTTTGCCGGTGACACGTTTTACCGCTTCGGGGCTCCAGTAAGTACGGATGTCGGAGAACATCTGTCCACAGCCACTCAGCAGGTGACCGAATAACATGGCAACACCATTGCAAGCATCATTTTCGGTAGCCAGAACGTATGCTTCGCGAATGCCGTTCCAGTCGAAAGTGGTGTTGAGCAGTGCTTCACTGAAGTCACCGTTTGGTTTCCAGTCAGTCCATTGGCGTTGCCCTTGGAAGCCGGCTGCGATGGCATTATGGCCGATAGCTTCTTCTTTGAATCCCATTTCAAGCAATTTCGGGTTGCCGACCATCAAGTCACGTATGATGATGGTCATTTTTACAATAAATTCCCAGTCGGCATCCTTCTCTTCACGGGTTTTGCGCTTTTCGGGACGGTTCTTAAAGTCTTCCCCTTCGTTGGGCTTGCAATATTTTTCAGTCCAGGCCATTGCCTTGGCATATTCTTCATGGTCATAGATTCCTTCTTCCATACGGCGCAGGATCTCAGTTTCGTCCACGCTTTCATTACGTATTCCCAGATATTCCTGGAAAAAGTCAGGATCGACAATAGAGCCGGCGATACCCATGCAGACACTACCGAAAGAAAGATAGCTTTTTCCGCGCATATTGGCCACAGCCATGGCGGCACGGGCGAAACGCAATAGTTTTTCTGCTACATCGGCCGGAATCGTGTTGTCATCCAAATCTTGTACATCGTGTCCGTAAATACCGAATGCAGGCAGCCCTTTCTGTGCGTGTCCGGCTAATACGGCAGCCAGATAAACGGCTCCCGGACGCTCTGTGCCGTTGAATCCCCAGACTGCTTTCGGCCAGTGCGGGTGCATATCCATTGTTTCGGAGCCATAGCACCAGCAACTGGTTACGGTAATGGTGGCACCTACTCCTTCGCGTTCGAATTTCTCGGCACAAGCGGCGCTTTCGGCTACACGACCGATGGTGCTGTCTGCTATTACACATTCCACGGGGCTTCCGTCACCGTTTTTCAAGTTGGATGAAATCAGTTCGGCAACAGCTTTTGCCAGGTTCATAGTTTTGTCTTCAAGGCTTTCGCGGACACCACCCTGGCGGCCGTCGATAGTGGGACGAATCCCGATTTTAGGATACTTTTTCATGATATACATAGGTTTTAGTTGTTAAATTGAATTTCTTAAATGGACTTCGGTAGGGAGATAAGTTCTGATTTCCTGTCCGGTTAGTACAAATTCTGCGGCTTTCCGCCCCAGCTCTTCCCAGTTGATACTGAGTACCGTAATCCCTTGGTCTATTACCTCGTAGGCAGGAGTGTCATTGTAGGCTATCAGTCCGAAATCTTCTCCGCATTTCAGCCCGGTTGTCCGGCTTTGCTTGATTATATTGACTACCTCTATCTGACGGATTGCAATGTATACTTCTCCTTTACGGACTTGTATCCGGTCTGTATTTTCCACAATGGCTGAATCAATGTGATAATCCTGACAGAAACAATTGAAATACTGACAACTGCTACGGGGGTGTTTGATGTCTTCGGGAAATAAAAGTACTAGTCTCTGATATTTTCTCAGATGTTCTTTCAATGCGGCCAATGCATGATAAAAGGAATCGTCAAAATCCTGACATACGTATGAATAGTCCTTTTTATCGAACTTCCCGAAATCCAACAGCAGCAACTTAGACGAATCTATTTTGTAAAGATGGGGGGATAGTTTCTCATTGTCGAAGTTCATCACAATGTATTTATTGTATCTGCCTATTGATTCACGTAAGATGGTATTGAAAAGTCGTTCATTATATTGATGAAACAATAAATCTACTTTGTAGTTGATGGATAGTTTTTTGATAAAACTATTATATAACGAGTATTTAAAGGGAGAATATTCGTCCAGCAGAAGCAGAATGTTTGTAAGCTTGTTGGTAACGTAGTAACCTTTGCCCGGAGTAGAGTCTATTATTCCCCGGTCTTTTAAATCAATGAATGCTTTGAACACCGTATCCCGCGACACTTGATACTCACGGCTCAGTTTGTTGATGGACGGTAATGTGCAGTTCGATTTATATTTGCCCATGGAAATCTCCTGACTGAGTAAATCAGCCAGTTGTTTCACTTTAGTGGTCTGCTGTCCAAAGGTAACTTTCATGAACTGTTTAAGGTTTTACGCGGACAATGCAAACTGTGCTGAACTGTCCCGATGCAAAGGAATGCAATTTATTCATAAACAGCAAGATGAAAAGGTATGTTTTATAACACAAGAATCGAAGCTTCTATATCGATTTCCGGAAGAATGTGTAGTACGTACTAATCAAATAATATAATTAGAGTATTTGCCGAAGTATATTAACCGCATTACAGAACAAAGGGGGGGAGTCGTGTCTTGCCGGTGCGCCGGATATTGTTTTGCTGGTTTGTGAAATGATTGCCGGGCGTATGAATGCAAAATTGACTCGGGATATGGAATTTAAAGACGGACTGCATTTTATCATCGAACTTCCTCTATAAAAAATAGGTGAAACATTATTCATTGACAGGGCTTTTTTGTACCTTTGCACCCGGAAAAAGCAAGGATAAACTTTAAACAAAATAAGATTATGAGTAAAAAAGCCCTTTTAATGATTCTTGATGGTTGGGGTATCGGCGATCAAGGTAAAGACGATGTAATCTTTAACACTCCCACTCCTTACTGGGATTCTCTGTTGGCAAACTATCCGCACTCTGAATTGCAGGCTAGCGGTGAGAACGTTGGTTTGCCCGACGGACAGATGGGTAACTCCGAAGTAGGACACTTGAATATCGGTGCAGGACGTATCGTTTATCAGGATTTGGTAAAGATTAACCGTGCATGTGCCGACAACAGCATAATGAAGAATCCCGAGATTGTTTCCGCTTTCTCTTACGCAAAGGAAAATGGCAAGAACATCCACTTTATGGGATTGACTTCAAACGGTGGTGTACACAGTTCATTCGATCATTTGTTCAAACTTTGCGATATCTCTAAAGAATATGGCATTGAAAATACATTTATCCACTGCTTTATGGATGGTCGTGACACAGACCCGAAGAGTGGTAAAGGCTTTATCGAACAACTGACTGCGCACTGTGAAAAATCAGCCGGTAAAATCGCTTCTATAGTTGGTCGCTTCTATGCTATGGATCGTGACAAGCGTTGGGAACGTGTGAAAGAAGCATACGACCTGTTGGTTGAAGGTAAAGGAAAGCAAGCCACCGATATGGTTCAGGCTATGCAGGAATCATACGATGAAGGTGTTACAGATGAATTCATCAAACCGATCAATAATTCTACCGTAGACGGTACCATCAAAGAAGGTGATGTGGTTATCTTCTTCAACTACCGTAACGACCGTGCCAAGGAATTGACTGTTGTGCTGACTCAACAGGATATGCCGGAACAAGGTATGCATACTATTCCGGGCTTGCAGTTTTATTGCATGACTCCGTATGATGCGTCTTTCAAGGGTGTTCATATTCTGTTCGACAAGGAAAATGTTCAAAATACGTTGGGTGAATATCTGGCTGCTAACGGTAAGACTCAGTTACACATTGCAGAAACGGAAAAGTATGCTCACGTGACTTTCTTCTTCAATGGTGGTCGTGAAACTCCGTATGATGCCGAAGAGCGTATCTTGGTTCCATCTCCGAAAGTGGCTACTTACGACTTGAAGCCTGAGATGAGTGCTTATGAAGTGAAGGATAAATTGGTA
>UMFL01008362.1_pt1 | contig 17617 bp, 14 predicted proteins | sample 1965001 | NCBI WGS metagenome assembly UMFL01 (sample SAMEA4836045, study PRJEB28245) | human gut metagenome | biome: gut microbiome; material: fecal sample | place: Denmark | collected 2008 | reverse complement strand
CACTTGGATGTACGGATATGGGAACCGGCTGTGATACCGTTATGGCACAGATTGCGGCAGACTGTCTGAATACGCCTATGGATAACATAGTAGTATTCAGTGTGGATACGGATATTTCTCCTTATGATTCCGGTTCCTATGCTTCCGCCACAACCTATACCACCGGTGTAGCGGTTATGAAGGCCTGTGAGGAGCTGAAGAAAAAAATCTGTAAGCTTGGCGCAGAGATGATGGAAGTAGATGAGGGAAAAGTTGATTTTGACGGATCCTGTGTATTCTATGATGAGACACTTGAGATAAGCGATGGGGCAGACGGAAATGCAGCAGGTCATATGACAGATGCAGAAGAGGGCTATAGTGTTGATATGGATGTCATCAGTTCTGAAAATGCCCAGAAGAAAGTTTCATTGGAAGATATCGCATTAAAGAGCACTTTCTTTAACAATATCGAGCTTCAGGTTGTGAAACAGCATTCTTCACCGATCTCGCCGCCACCGTTTATGGTAGGTATGGCAGAAGTAGAGGTGGATACAGAGACAGGCAGTGTGGATGTTCTGGATTATGTGGCGGTTGTTGACTGCGGTACACCGATCAATCCGAATCTTGCACGTGTACAGACGGAGGGCGGTATTGCACAGGGAATTGGCATGGCTCTCTGGGAAGATGTACAATATACAGATAAAGGTAAGATCCGCAACAACTCTTTTATGCAGTATAAGATCCCAACCAGACAGGATATCGGAAATATCCGCGTGGATTTCGAGTGCAGTTACGAAAAGAGCGGTCCTTTTGGTGCCAAATCCATCGGTGAGCTTGTAATTGATACTCCATGTCCGGCACTGGCTGAGGCAATTTATAATGCAACAGGTGTGCGTCTGACAGAGCTTCCGATGACTCCTGAGAAGATTGCCATGGAGATTTTGAAAAACCGCGAATCCATCCGGTCAGGGACAAAGGTGGAAGAATGAGAGAATTATGCCTTGCCTGTGCAGGTTTTGCCCTGGAGTTTATAGTTTTTTATGCAGCAGGCATTGTTCTGGTCCGGATATTGAAAGTAAAAGGGGATTGTTCCCTGACTTTCATACTGGGATATCTGGTTTACTTTGCAGTGTTTGAACTGGTGATCGTACCGATGACACTGAAATGGGTATCCCTGACAGCTGCGGCTTATATATGGGCAGGAATCATGTCTCTGGTTATCTGCGCAGCTGTGATCTGCACAATAAAAAAACAACGGAGAATACGTGCCGGACAGACGGAAGCATGTAGTGGGATTTTTGGAAGCATTTCTGAAATATGGAAAAATCACTCTGTGATGATTATCCTTGCAGGTGCCGTAGTATTGCTGCAGTGTCTGATTGTGATCTTTTACGAGGATACAACAGTAGATGCGGCGTATTATGTAGGTACAGTGAGTACTTCTGTATACACAGATACTCTTGGCAGATATAATCCCTTTAACGGAGCGATCCAGAAGGCATTTCAGGCCAGATATGTTTTTTCCGCATATCCGATGCATAATGCAGTGTGGTGCAGACTTATGGGAATCCATCCCATTGTGCAGGCAAAGCAGGTAATGTCATGTATGAATGTAGTGACTGCCAATCAGATCATTTATCAGATCGGTAAGAGACTGTTTGACGGAAACAGGAAGAAAGCAGATCTGATGCTTGTCTTTGTCTGTGTTTTACAGCTGTTTTGCGGTACGATTTATTCCTCCGGAACTTTTTTCTTTACCAGAAGCTACGAGGGAAAAGCCATCCTTGCCAACATTGCCATCCCTGCAGTTCTCATGTGTGCCGTCTGGTATCTGCAGGAGAAAAACAGCAGGAATGTCTGGATCATATTGTTTGTCACAGCGGTCAGTGCGCTGACATTTTCCGGTTCTGCTATCATCTTTCCGATCGTGATCGCAGCGGGAATGGCTCCGGCGGCAGTTATGAATAAGAGATTTTCGGGGCTGGTATATTGTGCAGTGTGTATGCTTCCGTCGGCATTATATGCAGCTGTATTTTTTGCATGCAGAATCGGTCTGCTGACGCTGGCTGCATCATAATACAGAAAGGAGAAAAAAATGGCAGGTGTAACAATTCAGGAACTGGGACTGCGCTTTGTTGATGCATGTATGAGGCTGTACTGGGGTTCCTGCTGGTATCCTCTTCTGTTTGCTGTAGGACTGATCTGCACACTGGTCCTGGGGAGAAAAAGAAAGTCCGGGATATTTGTCGGCTATACAGTATTTCTGCTGCTGACAGTATATAATCCGCTGGTTGTAAAATATCTTATCGCAAAGGTGAAGTTTGAGAATGAATATTACCGGTTTATCTGGATTCTTCCTGTGATCCCGGCGGTTGCCTACTATGGAGTCAGACTTGTGACCGCTTTTAGAAAGACCTGGATAAAAGTTCTTATGGCTGCAGCTGTGCTGACAGGTTTTGTGATCCTGGGAAATCCGCTGGACGGGGTAGTGACCAATTTTGCAATGGCAGAGAATATTTATAAGGTGCCCAATGATCTGCGTGCAGTCTGCGACGTGATCCACCAGAACCAGGAGAATGATTTTCCAAGGGTTGTTTTTGACGGCAGTCTTAACAGCATTGTGCGACAGTATGATGCGGGGATCGCCACTGTAATAAGCAGAAATGCAAGTATCTACAGATCAGGCAGTACAGTGGCGGGAAACTATGATGAGAACAGCAGTTTCTATAAAAGACAGAAAGCATTGCTAGATGTGATCGATTATCATATCTATGAAGATAAAGAAGGGTTTCAGGCTGCGTTGAAGAAATCAAAGACAGATTTCGTAGTAACACAGATCGGGCTGGTTGACCATGATTTTCTGACAGAGTGTGGTTGTGAACTGATCGCACAGACGGAATCCTGCTACATTTACAGATTTGATTATAGCAAGCCTCGTAAATAATGCATATTGATCCGGCTCATCAGAGCGTGAAATTCTGCCAAGCTGTTTCAAATGCATTAATTAAGAAGCGTGCTATGATCGAAATATCATATATCTTACAAGAGAAGGAGAAAAGAAATGAAAAGTAACATAAAAAGACTTTCACTCTGCCTTTCAGCACTGATGCTGCTGATACTGGCAAGTCCGCTGACTGTACTTGCAGCAGAGGAAGAGGTGGCTGCATCTGCGAAATTTTACGGCACATTCTGGTCGTTGGTTCCGCCGCTTGTTGCCATTGCACTGGCACTGATCACCAAAGAAGTATACAGTTCACTGTTTGTAGGAATACTGGTTGGTGCACTGTTCTACTCTAATTTTAATTTCGAAGGAACAATCCTTCATATTTTTGAAGGCGGAATGATCAGCGTTCTGACAGATTCTTATAATATGGGTATCCTGATCTTCCTTGTTATTCTGGGAACCATGGTATGCCTGATGAACAGGGCAGGCGGTTCCGCAGCATTCGGACGCTGGGCCGGTAAGAGGATTAAAAGCAGAGTTGGTGCGGAACTCTCAACCATCATTCTTGGTATACTGATCTTTATTGACGATTATTTTAACTGTCTGACAGTAGGAAGCGTTATGCGTCCTGTGACAGATAAGCACAATGTGTCCCGCGCAAAGCTGGCGTACCTGATCGATGCCACAGCAGCACCGGTATGTATCATTGCACCGATTTCTTCATGGGCTGCGGCAGTCAGCGGATTTGTAGAAGGAGAGGATGGAATTACCCTGTTTGTACATGCAATTCCCTATAACTTCTACGCACTGCTTACGATCTTCATGATGGTGGCAATGGTTCTTATGAAAGTAGAATTCGGAACAATGGGAGTTCATGAGACAAATGCTTTAAAAGGTGATATCTACACAACACCTGCACGTCCTTATGCAAACGCGGCTGAAGATGAGAAAAGTAATCCGCGTGGCAAGGTGATCGATCTTCTGATCCCGATTGTAAGCCTTGTAATATGCTGCGTAATCGGTATGATCTATACAGGTGGTTTCTTTAGCGGAACTGATTTTGTAACTGCATTTTCACAGAGTGATGCATCTGTGGGACTGGTGCTTGGAAGCTTCTTCGGACTGGTTATCACGATTGTTTTATATCTGATACGTCGTGTTATGAATTTCAGAGACTGTATGGCGTGTATTCCGGACGGATTCAAGGCAATGGTACCTGCAATCCTGATCCTTACTTTTGCCTGGACATTGAAGGCCATGACAGACAGCCTTGGTGCATCTGTATTTGTATCTGCAATTGTTAAAAGCTCTGCAGGCGGGCTGATGAATTTCCTTCCTGCAATTATCTTTGTGATCGGGGCTGTTATCGCATTTGCGACAGGTACTTCATGGGGAACCTTTGGTATCCTGATCCCGATTGTTGTTAATGTATTCTCAGGAACAAATCATGAACTGATGATCATCTCTATTTCTGCATGTATGGCAGGTGCTGTATGTGGAGATCACTGTTCACCGATTTCCGATACAACCATCATGGCATCAGCAGGTGCACAGTGTGAACATGTAAATCATGTCAGCACACAGCTTCCCTATGCAATGGTTGCAGCAGCAGTATCTTTCCTGACTTATATTATCGCAGGATTTGTACAGACAGCATGGATCGCACTTCCGGCAGGAATCATTCTTATGGCGATCACCCTGGTGATCATCCGATTAAAATTCGACGATCTGAAAATGTAAATAAAACCGGGCAGTCAGCACAATGCATGACTGCCCATAATTTTTGACTTGTAACAAAATAATGCATCTTTTGTAACAAAATAAAAAACTTTACTTTTTTCGGTAATTATGATAATATAGACCTTGTATTAAATAAATTATATAAATCCTTTGAAAATCAGATTTTCAAGATACGCGCCTGTAGCTCAGTGGATAGAGCAGTGGTTTCCGGTACCCATGAAAAACCGACTTAGAGCCTTATAAAACAAGCACTTCTTAAAAACTTCACCCTTATTTCACCCTTATTAAATCGAAAAGAGGTAGTTAAAAAATGACAAGAGTAAGAAAAGTAGAGCTTACATCAGAAGAAATTAAAGCACAAATTACATCTATAGAAGAACAAATTACTAAGCTTACAGAAGATATCAAAGGCTTGAGAGTGCAGAAAAAGAATCTTTCTAAAGATTTTGTTGCAGCAGAGAAGAAAGAAGCAGCCGTAAAAGAAGAACAGTCTATGAAAGATCTTGCCAAATTACTTCGAGAAAAAGGACTTTCTGTAGAAGACGTTCGGAATATGCTTGATAAAGAATCAAAGTAAAAAAAATGGGTAGCCAAGTATAATGCTTGACTACCCATAAATTATAGTACATTGTCTTTTGTATATCTGACTTCCAGAGATTCAATATCTGGAAGTAATTTCTCATGATAAATATCATTTCCACCAGCCTTTTCATAAAGCTTTCCCATCTCTAGGAATGTCTTTAATCCATCCGGTGTGATGTACCCTTGTGCCATAAAGTCTCTATGCATTCTCCAGAGAGAACTTCTAAATGATGCTACAGTACACTCATCTTGATTAGTTATAAAGTTCTGCATCAAAGTTGTAAGATCAGTAAGCTGTGTGCTCAGAGTATTTTGATTTGTTCTCAGATCATCTCTGATATTAATGGACTGGTCATGATAATTATGTTGAGACTGCTCAAAATCAGCAATTTTCTGTTCCATATCAGACAACTTCTTCTCTAAAGCTTTCTTCTGTAGAGATGCTTTTGTTTCGAGACCAAGAACATCAAGAAGTTTCTCCCATCCAGCTTTTAAAGCTATAACAAGCATTGCACAAAGAAGTAAAGATATGATCACATTGATCTCACCAAACTCATGGATTTTCTGTATCTGTTCAATACCCATGACGTACCTCCTTATGCCTTAATGATATATTTGGCTGATACATAGCCAACATATTCTTTTTTAGTGATTGATACTTTGTACCATCTGTCACCTTTAGTATCTTTTGTAACTCCGAGGACATTAATAAGATTGTCTTTATTTAACATCGGATACTCTGGAAGTAACGGATGTTCAGTACCGGGTTTTTTGCGAACATTCAATTTACTTGCAGTTACTTTTCCTACAAATGGATATTTTTTTGTAGTTGTTGCAGCAGGAGTATTAGGATTTTTAATGTTAGATTTTTCTACATACCCTATATATTTTGCAGCGATACGAACCTGATATCTTGTACCAGATTCACCGATGATATCCACAAGATTACCTGCATTAAGTTTAGGATATGTACTTAACTTAGAAGCTCCTGTAGCGCCTGAGAATACATCTGTTCCATTAGCTGTACAAGAACCTACCCATGCAGTATAAGATGGCTGTACAGGTGCAGGAGATGATGTAGAAGAGGTGTTAGAAGTTAAGATGGATGTGACAATAGAATAGTCTGGACGACAAAACTTTGTCCCAGGGAGATTTGAATTATAATAACTCTTAGCATAAACTCCACCACCATTTGGAACAATAGAAGAGCCTCCTGAAGTGTTACCTTCAATAGTATAAAATTTATCTCCTTCGACTTTTGTTACTAATCCAGTATGAGCGAATGTACCATTACGATAGAAGATTACAATGTCTCCTCGCTGTGGATTTGCATACTTTGTGAAGAGATTTCCAAGAGTAGGACAGTATACATAAGGCCAATGTTTAAGGAGTTTTTTAGCTACATCAAGACCGAATGTTTTCATCATGCACCAACTCACAAACGCTGCACACCAAGCCTGTGCCTGATACTGAGGATATACGTCTCTCCAGTATTTAGTGTAGTTATTGTAACCTGCATTTGCAGTTTTATCATCAAGCTGAGAATTAGATTTCTTCTCTAAATATCCAACCTCATTTTTAGCGCAAGCAATAAGAGCATCAATAGCTTTATCTTTATTCATAGTATCACTTCCTTGTGTAGTTGTTGGTTTGAGAGAGTTTGTAGAAGTAGTAGAAGATTTAGAATAGTCTTTATAGAATACACTTCGATCGGTTTTTGTTGGAATACCAGGAATGGTTGCCTTACTAGAATATTGCCATCCAATAACACCAGTAGAAGCAGGAACTCTTAATCTTTCCTGTAATTCACCGGTATCATTATTAGGATATCGAGCAACCCAACAATCATACTTTTTAGCACCTTCTGGTAACTGGTTCTGATACCAAGAATAGCCGCAATAAATACCAAATTTATATCCAGCTTTGACAATAATAGCTCTAAACGCTTCGATCATTTTCATCATTAAATTGTCAGATAAATTCTCCTGACATTTATCCTCTATATCAAGAAACACTGGATAATCCAGTTTTCTTTTATTCAATGTTTTAATAACTACATTTGCTTCATTTTTAATCTGAGCAATAGTAGTAGCATAGCTGTATTTATAGACTCCAACAGGAATTTTATTCTCAATACAGCCTTTATAATTAGGTTCGAATGTGCTATCAATAATATTTCCTTTTTCTGTGATTCTTAGGATAGCGAAGCCCATTCCATAACTAGCAACAGTTTTCCAGTCAATGCTTCCATTCCATCTGGAAACATCAATTCCTTTAATTTCTGCCATAATATCAAGCCTCCTTTTAGTCAATAAAAAAGAGAGGCTTTTAATCCTCTCTTTCAAGTTCTTTCAACATATTAAGTTCTGATTCAGAAATAATCTCAAGCGCCCATTCATCTGGCACATAGTTTTTCATTCGCTTACTCATATTATTTTTTCTATAATATTTATTCCAGAAATACAGATTCCCAAGAGCACGAGCTTTATGCATAACACATATATAAGTAGCTTTTGAGTCAGGAGTACCATTCACTTGATAATCATAACCAGAACAATTAGAACATCCTGCAGCTATAGGACAATAGAAACATTCATCTGTACTCTGTGTCCTTCTATCTATTTTTGCCATACAATTAATTCTGCATTTATAACATTCTGTGCATCCTATACCATTATCTACATCACCAATAGAGTACGGTTCTTGCTCTCCATTAAGAGAAGATTCCATATATCTGATACATGGAAATATGCGACCTTGAGGATCACAAGCAATCATTGAATTACCAACGCCTCCACACCAACTTTGTAAATCATCAGGATCTTTAGGCTGAAAGAAGTCTTCATTATAAAGGGAACAGAAGAAATCACGTTCAAAATCAAAATTCTGTTCCAAGAAATAATCAGATATGCGTTTCATTTGATCGTAAAGAACAGTTGCATGTACAGGTGTCCAACCCTTTTCATATACACAGTTAGCATTAATTTCATCATACCCAAGATCAACCATATGCTTAATAGCATCATATAAGAAGCTGATATTACCTGGAGCAATTGTAATCTTGCTTCCCATATGATTCCCACGTTTCATCCAATCTGACGCAGCATCGACAGCTATGTCATAACTTGGACCACCATCTGGAAAAACTCGGCAGGAATCATGTAATTCTTTATTCCCATCAATAGTCACTGAGAAAGATAATCTATTGGCCCACTTACGAAGAAATGCTTGTACTTTTTCGTCCCTGTATAAAACACCATTTGAACAAATAGAGAACATAGTTTTCATGGCCCAAGGATGATCCAACTCTATGAGTTTATCCATAATATAAGTACAGATTTGATCTATAAGCTCTATCTCAAGAAAAGGTTCTCCTCCAATGAAATCTACAACCAATCCAGGAGATTTCTCTGGATTGATATAAGATTTAAAACCTTTTTCACCTGATACAACTAAATCAAAGAATTTCTTAGCTGTTTCAAACGACATTCGATTTTTTCCTTTGTGTCCTTGGTAACAATATAGACATGCAAGGTTACAATCATCAGTTACTTGAAAAGTGATACTCTGTGTTAATATTCTTTGTCCGTCATCAGTTTTTACCTTCTTAGATGGATAAAGTCTAGCTATCTGATCCGAATATTGTTCTGTCCTTTTCATGCTATCCCCTCTAATTCTGGAATCTCACAATTACATTTAATAGTAATAGTCATTTCATCAGAATTATTTGGAATAATCCAACTATACTGATGACCTTCGAGGCATTCTGGGATATATTCCTTTTCCATCTCATTTGCAAGAGCAGCATACTTTCTCTGTAATTCTGCACCACGTTTATTGTAAGACATAAGAGTATCTCCATTGATGAGTTCTAAATCGCTTGGATGTGATTCAATAACTCTCTGTACAATGTCTTTTACGAAGTTTAATTCAAAATTAACTCTTTCAAGCTCTGTAGCTTTTTCTTTATCAACCTTTACGATTATTTTTCTCATATCCTTATATTCCTTTCATTCTTAATTATTTATCAGAAGCTGTTTCCGTTTTTTCTTTAGTTTCTTCTTTAGTTTTTTCTGTTGTTGTTTCAGTGGTCTCAGTAGGAGCTATGGTTTTATCTGTAGCTAATGAGATATTAATAACACTTCTTTCATTGGAGATTTCTTCTGAAATACTCTCAATTTTCATTCCAGTATAATCTTTCTGGGTATTCCCATAAATAATTCTAAAACCAGTTCTATTCTCGTCAGTGATCATATCTCTGATTGTATTCAAGGATTTATCAGAGTTGAAGATAGAAATAGTAGCCACGATATTTCTATTCATATCATTTCCCAACCCATCTTTATATCCTTCATATGAATATGTATCGTTAGCACGAGTAATAGTTAGTTCTTGTCCATCTTTTAAAATAAGTTTCATAACAATTCCTCCTGTAATTTAAACATGGACCAAAGCATTACACTTTGATCCATGATCCGTTTTGTTTTACAAATATTTTTCCTGATTTACGGGTGATTCGACAGAAACCATTTCCGGTATGCCCTGTTTCATTTGTTCCATCAGGTGATTTAAATGATTGATTTCCTGCTATAGTTTGCGCATTGGTAAGGTAGTAAGAAGAATTTACATAATTACCACTTGGATAATTAGCAGCAGTAGCTGAAGTGTAAACATATCCTGAACCTCCGCCATTATAGCCTTGGTAGTTAGTGCTGTCGCTATAATCAGAACATGCACCACCGCCATACCATCCACCACCGCCACCGCCGGAACCATAATTATAATTAGTTCCAGAAGTTGTTGCAGAACCACCTTGACCAAATGAACCATTTGTACCTGCAGCAGTTTGTGTAGCTCCGTATCCAGAAGCAGAAGAACCACCAGTAGTTCCACCGCCATATTTTGTTGTAAGCGAATTTTCTGATGATGAACCTCCGCCGCCACCAGCGACAATAACTCTAGCATAAAGATCATTTTTTCCTATACGAACATCGGTTGCACCGCCGCCACCTTGTCCATAACTACTATAATTATAAGTTCTTGAACAACCTTTTCCTCCTCCGTTAAATCCACCAGGTGTTTCACCTGTTGAAGTTGTAGCTTCTGGTTGTCCACCAACATAAATATATAAATCCGTAGAATTTTTAGTTAGAGTTATGGTTCCGACAGAATATCCTCCAGCACCACCATAATAACTACTATATGAACCGCCTTGAGCGCCCCAGCATTCTATAATATATTTTCCTCTTGGAAGTGATATAGCTTGAGCTGTTCCTGTATAAGCAAAATCCATTACAGCATTAGCGCCAGCATCATAAATTTTATTGTTCATCTTCATAAATACTGGAGCTGCTTTTTTAATTTCATTGTTCATTTTACAATGTAGAGTTTTCTTTTTGACATAACAGGTAATCCTACAATAGCCATTATCAGAATGACCTGTTTCTGTAGAGCCAGAAGGAGATTTAAAAGATTCATTGCCAGATAAATTAGAAGCATCAGAAAGATAATAAGATGAATTTAGAAGACAACCTTGAGGATAGTTAGAAGCAGAAGAGGAAGTATAAACGTAACCTGAACCACCTCCGCCACCGCCATCATCATCTCCAGAACCATCAGGGTAAGTACCTTGTCCACCATACCATCCTCCGCCACCGGCTCCACCATAACCTGAAGCGTAATAACATCCAAAACCACCGAAACCAAAACCAGCAGCACAATTAGAAGAAGAGTTGGTGGTGCCTTGTGAATTAATAGCACTTAAAGATGAATATGAAGCAGTTTGAGATCCACCATATCCATATGAACCACATCCAAAATTTCCCCTAGTACCAGATACACCACCTGCATACCCACCACTATAATTAGGACTACCATCAGAACCACCGCCACCTGCAACGATAACACGGGCATATAAAGAAGCACTTCCAATACGAATATCAGTAGCGCCACCACCACCTTTATAATTGTATCTATATCCACCACCATTGAAACCTCCGGGATAGATTGAATTTGATGCTGATGTAACAGAATTTCCAGATCCACCGACATATATGTATATAGTAGTTTTTTGAGTCAATGTTAAAGTCCCTGTAGAATAGCCACCTTTTCCACCATAACTAGAATTAGAACGATAACCTCCCTGTGCTCCCCAACATTCAAGAACATATTTTCCAGGCTCAAGGGTTACAGATTGAGCTTTACCTGTATAAGCAAAATTCAATACACTCTTTTCTGAGTTTCCACCGTACACAGAAGATACAGAACAAATGGCAGTACAATTGTTATCACATGAAGCTTCACAAGAAAAGCCGCATGAGTTATCACAAGAACCACCACATCCACCTGTACAGGTTCCTTTGCATCCGCCAGTGCAGTCATTGGCGCAAGTGGTAGTGCAAGTAGTATTACAAGTGCCAGAACAACCACCAGAACAGGTAGAATCACAACCATAACAACCAGTATAACAACCGGAATCACAATTTCCTGAGCAATTACTTGAGCAAGATCCACCACAACTGGTGCAATCGTTGGCACAAGAAGCAGTGCAAGTATGCTCGCAATCATAAGCACAAGTAGCAGTACATGCAGCATTGCAATCATTAGAGCACCTTTGAGCACAGGCGCTTGTACAGTCTCCATCACAGTTGTTTCCACAGCCAGTGCATCCGGTTACACAAGCATTTGTACAAGCTCCAGTACAGTCATTAGCACATTTGGCAGTACAGTCAGAACAAGTACTTCCTGAACCTCCCTTACAAGTTCCATCACAATATCCAGAACATCCACCAGTACAGTTAGTAGAGCAAGAACCACCACAAGAACCACCACATCCACCAGATGATGAATGAGTGCAGTTGGTAGCACAAGAAGTTCCACATCCATTACTACAAGCCATAAGCCTCACCTTCCTTTCAGTCTTTTATTCATAAGTAATCCAAATATCTCCATTCTTTCCGTCACTAGCTGCAGGTTCCGTTGTTGAAAGATGAATACCTATTTCAGCTAATGACCAACTTACGTTTCCAGATCCATTTACAGATTTACTTGTATTTCCTACAGTAACGGTTCTTGTTGTTCCCCAATTAGCAGTAGTAATATTAGCTGTACCATCAAAATTCGTACCATTAATAGTTCGTGCGGTTTTTAGTTTTTTAGCAGAGCCGCCACTACCTGTTCCGTGAAATATAATCGGCATAGTTAAGCCCTCCTTTTATAAATCTATGTGTTTCCAACCAGAGTTCGTTTTTACGTATAATCCATATTGTGTTGGGTTCAAATTTGTAATTCTGCAGAATCCATTGCCTGTGTGACCAGTTTCTACTGATCCTGTAGGAGAAGTAAAAGAAGTGTCTCCTGCGATAGTCTGAGCATTTGTGAGATAATGAGTAGAATTTAGTAGACATCCGTTAGGGTAATTTTTAGCTGTAGAAGAGGTATAAACATATCCTGAGCCTCCTCCACCCCAACGTCCATCAGAGTCAGAATCACTGTCATAGGCTCCGCCGCCACCGTACCAGCCGCCTCCTCCGCCACCACAAGAGTAGCCGGAAGCATTTCCGCCTTGACCAAAAGTAGCCTGAGTGCCTGTACTCCAAGTTATACCACCTGCAGTTTGTGAGGCACTACCGCCAGATCTATTTTGACCAGTAGTATAAGAACCGGTAGTGTTATTATAATAGCCATCTCCACCATATTCTCCACCGCCACAACCACAAGGATTAGCATTGGCACTTGTTACACCAGCTCCGCCGCCACCTCCGGCTACGATAACTCTTGAATATAGAGAATTTTGACCTATACGAACATCTGTAGCTCCTCCACCACCTCTACCAGAAGAAATACCAGTTCCTCCACCATTGAATCCTGCAGCAGTAGAAGAGGAAGATCCAGCTCCGCCAACAGATACATAAACAGTAGTCGTTTTAGTAAGAGTAATTGTGCCTTTGGAGTAACCACCGTATCCGCCTATGTAACCACTGTAAGTTCCTCCTTGACCACCCCAGCATTCTATTGTATATGTACCTGGTTTTAGAGTCTTAGATTGTGTAGAACCTGTGTAATTAAAATCCATTATGTCATTATTAGCATGAGTAAGGTATATTACATCTGTTAATTTAGTGATTCTTACGTAGCCATTACCTGAATGGCCTGTTTCTGTACCACCTGTTGGTGAAGAGAATGATTGGTTGCCAGCAATGGTTTGAGCATTAGAAAGATAATAAGCAGAATTTAATAAACATCCAGAAGGATAATTTGAAGCAGTGGTAGGAGTATAGACATAACCTGATCCACCACCAGCAGAATCACAATGTAATCCACCTCCGTACCAGCCACCGCCTCCACCAGGCGCTACATCTGTAGAATTACTGGCTGATGCTCCACATCCGAATTTAGCTTGGACGGAATACCTATTAGGTTCCTCTGATGATCCTCCTGTACCAAAAGTAGTTTGTTTTCCGCCAGTGCCATGATAAACGCGGTTTGATAATCCATCTTGTCCTGTAGTACCTCCGCCAGCACCACCATTAGCTGCATTATTACTAACGTCATATCCTGCAGATCCTCCGCCGCCTGCAACAATAATTCTACTTAATAGTGAGTTTGTATCTCGAATGTTATTTATAAAATAAGATGAGTGTGAAAATACAGGACTCATTAAAGAAATATCAGAAGCTCCACCGCCTCCGCCACCTACGCCAGAGCCGTTAGTACCATAACCATCACCGCCGCCATTAAAACCACCAGCAGTTCTAGTATTAAAGACGCCATTTTGACCTTGCCCTCCTACTGTTATATATATAGTGGTATTAGTTGAAACATTTAAAATACCAGTAGAATAGCCACCTTTTCCACCATTACCATAAGTTCCGTTTGATTGATTGCTATTTCCACCTTGTGCTCCCCAACACTCAAGTTTATATCTACCAGGAGTCAATGTAGCAGTCTGGACTGATCCAGTATAATCAAAATTCATAACTGCACCATTAGAATTAGCAGAACCAATACCGTACATTTTGTTATTATTTAATTTGAAATAGAATGCAGTAGCCTTTTTCATTGAATTGTTTATTCTGGTATATAGTGCCGTATTCTTGCATTCAATAACAGTAATTCGACAATAGCCGTTACCAGAGTGCCCTGTCTCAGATGAACCTGTGGGAGAAACAAAAGAATTATTGCCTGCTATGGTTTTAGCATCAGACAAGTAATAAGAAGAGTTAAGTAAACAGCCTGATGGGTAATTAGAAGCCGTAGAAGAAATATACACATATCCAGAACCACCGCCACCAGGAATATTTTCGGAACCGCCACCATAGCCTCCATACCAACCGCCGCCACCGCCACCGCATTCTCCAGAAGTATAACTAGAAGCAGCTGCTTGTCCAAATCCGCTACCACTTGTTGCAGTACCAGCGCTAGCACCAGTTGAAATTCCGCTTACGCCACCACCAGAGCCACCATTCCCATCATCAGATGCTCCACCGCCACCACCAGCTACGATAACACGAGCATAAAAAGAGTCTTGGTTAATACGTATATCAGTAGCGCCAGCACCACCAGAGCCACCATGATTCGTTGAACTCCAATCTCGACCAGAGCCACCGCCGTTAAAACCACCAGCTCTAATTGCACCAGATCCAGAAGCTTCAGAACTTACACCTCGACCACCAACATAAATATATAAAGTAATTTTAGTATTTAGAGAAATGGTTCCAATAGAATAACCACCTTTACCGCCAGTATATGAATTGTCAGTACATCCATTTCCACCCTGAGCACCCCAACACTCCAATTTATATATTCCTTTAGGCAATGTTATACTCTGAACAGCACCAGTATAATCAAAATTTAAAATATCACCAGTTTTAATATTACTCATCGCCATACACCACCCACATATCACCAGGTTTACCATCAGTTGTCTTAGGTTCTTCAGTAGAGAACGTCACATTCCTTAACTGAGATTTCATAATATCTGACTGATAAGCAGTTACAGCTCCATTAACGACCGGTTTATTCTGTAATCCATTATAATCAGTTGTACCCGGATCACCTTTATCTCCATAAACACCTATAACTGTTGGAGTAGTGTACAGATGATTATTGTTTGTCAAAACAAATTCATGATAACACCACAAATATTTGTTTGTAGATGTCATAACCTGAGCAGAAGTCGCCCATCCAGTAGTTGATCTGGTCACTCCTTGCGATTTAGGATTTGCAAGATAATGAGGGATAACGCTTGAAATTCCAACTCCCTGATCTCCTTTAGGTAATGTAAAATTCAATATAGCATCTGTATCAGTACCAGAATTAGTTACCGCAGCCGAAGTACCTGTTTTAGCAGTACCAATTTTAATAGTTGCATTCTTACCAACTCCAGCAAGACATTGTTCACCTTTATAAATTGCCATGTTATCGCCTCCTTTTATAAATCATTTCTTATAACAATAGTAATGGGAATATCTACAGTTGGTTTCTCGGTTGCTTTTATAGTAATTTGATTTGTAGTCTGCCCTCCATCTGCTAACATAGCGTTCTGATATGCCTCTATTGCTTGAGATGATGCGTTAGAAGCATAATTAATTTCTACTATATTTGAAGTAGTCGCACCAGATACAGGTAATACATATGTATACGGAGCAGAGGAACCAGTCCATTTACTAGCTGTGAGAGTAGTAGTAACAAGTGTACTTTTCTTCGCATATGTTTTTTCTGATTTAGTACTTGAAAACGCACTGTTGGCTGTTACAGATGAGTCATTAATAACATTTGCAGAATCATATTCATCAATAACATTGTAATAGGTATTTGCGTTTAAAGTTCCAGCTTTCTTTTTTGCAAGATAATCAGCCTTTGTAATTTCAACAGGAACATTAAGTCCCATCTGAGATAAAGTAATGTCGGCAGTGCCATCGAATGAAGCACTACCAATCTTTCTTGCAGTAGCTAATTTTACAGCTGCGTTCGCATTTCCACCGGCTGAAGATGATCCAGCATAATTATGTGTGTGTCCAGTAGCAGATTTTCCATTTAGGGCAGTTGTAATAGCATTTTGAGTCATGGTACCATCTGTAGCCGACCCAGTTTCGGTATAAAGCTTAGTTATTCCTAAGTAACTTGATGTACCTACAGAATATGTCGTATTTGTAGGGATTACCCATGCACCATCTGCACGAAGAAATTTTAATTGTTCTCCTATATTAGGTGCAGGAACAAGACCAGCACTTCCGGCAGCAGAAGAAGTAGCACCTTTCATGTTTCCATAAGTATGATCGGTAAATAATGCATCTGCAGGCACTGACTTACCAAGTGTATATGAACAAGCTACTGGTTTACCACCTGAGAAGTATACAGGCTGAGTTGCACTTCCAGCTGTGGTAGTATCAAGTTTTACTGCAGAGTTTGCAGATCCACCAGCGGATCCAGAACCAGCATAATTATGAGTATGTTTAGAATCTGCAAAATCGGTTGTAAGTTTATGCTGAATCATATTATTGTTTGCGACTAACAGCCATGTATCTTTAGTATTCGCGGTAGTAATATCTAATGTATATCCATTCCATTTAGTCGAATTACCGGCACTATTCGCATAAGATGTTGAACCAGAGTCAACACCAGAAACTATATTTGTATATGCCTGATTATGAAGTTTTGTGCCAGCAGCCGCAATAGTAACATAACACTCAGTAGATGTTTTTGCGTCTGTTGTAGTGGTACCGCTTACTTCAGAAGAATTAATCATTACCCAAGTTCTGGTGGCATTGCCACGTGCTCCACTCGCAATTGCGCGGAAATATGTCCCCGCATAACTACCACCGGTTTTAAAGAATGCATCAGCATAGGTCTTTCCAAAGACATTATAAAGACCAACTTGAACACTATCTGCATTTAATCCACAACGAACCAACCATTTTACTTCGACAGAAGATACAGAACTGTTATTATTTGTACGCAATACAATTCGTACAATACCAAATCCACCACCGCTATAATCTTGAGAAATAAAGAATGTGGTAGATCTATCTGAATAGCTTGATGCAATAGTATCAAGTTTTGCAAACCTATGAAATGGATAATTATTTTTATCACCGACACTCGCAGCAGAACCATAAAATCCAATATTTGCTGATGAGTTTGATGATCCGTTATAATTAAAACTCATAGTAATATCGGTACCACCAGATACTGTTCTAGTAGTTGATAGTTTAGCAGCGCTATTAGCAACCCCACCAGCACTTGAAGATCCTGCGTAATTATGAGTATGACCAATACCAGATTTACTATTTAATCCATCTGTAATAGCTTTTTGAGTCATAGTACCGTCTGTAGCAGATCCTGTCCCAGTATATAATTTGGCTAAACCAG
>UMFL01006597.1_pt1 | contig 17717 bp, 9 predicted proteins | sample 1965001 | NCBI WGS metagenome assembly UMFL01 (sample SAMEA4836045, study PRJEB28245) | human gut metagenome | biome: gut microbiome; material: fecal sample | place: Denmark | collected 2008 | reverse complement strand
TCTGTAATTGTTGCGGCCTCTGTATTGACTTACGGCGGTGTGATGATGGATAACCGATATTTTCTGTGAATCTTTCCCTGATAAAGAATTACTTTTCTGCATATCTTCCAACGGTCCCAGAATCAACGTCAAAGGAGTACGCAACTCATGTGTGATATTGGTATAGAAACGTAAACGCTCATTATTCAGCTCCTGTTCCTGCTCATGATTTTTCTTCTCCAACTCATAGAGAGACTCCATATCCAGTTTCTTTTTATAGGCATGAAGAATAAAATACAGGACAGAAACACCCGAAAGAATATAAAATAACTTGGCCCACCACGTAAGCCATACAGGCGGGTCAATACGGATATCCAGAGAAGCTATCTCATCCGCCCATTCCTGATTCCGTATTCTTGTCTTTACCTGAAAACAATAATTTCCCGGAGGTATATTACGGAAAGTCACATTATTAGGATCGGTTACTGTATACCATGAATTTTCCAACCCTTTCAACATATAAGCATATTCCACTTGATCGGCCAAGGCATAATTCTGTATATTGAAGGTGACGCTGAAGTTATTTTGCATATAGCTTAAACGTACTTCCGACTGGCCTTCAAGCGCCATCACCTTTTCATTACTGTCCGTATCACGCAACGGGCCGAATATACGCATCTCCGTAATAATTGCAGCAGGTGACTCTCGTTTTTCCAATACCTGATCTGGATTAAAACGGCATAAGCCATTGATTGAGCCAAAATAAAGTGTTCCATCCTTAGCTTCCGCCACACTTCCACTCATGAAATTGCCCATAGGCACATTATCCCAATGATCGTAATTATAGAAAACCTCCTTGTCTTTCAACAAGCAGCTGATACCTTTATTGGTGCTCACCCATATATTTCCATGATTATCTTCCGTAATGGCACGTATATGGACATTGGACAAACCCTCCTCACTGCGATATACTTTATAGTCCCAACTCTGAGAGGATGGAAAACAAACCAGACCTTCTCCCGTTCCTATCCACATTCTGTTCTGACTATCCATATAAACAGTATTGATAGTATTAGAGGGAAAAAGAGAAGTCACGTTAAAAAGTTTAACGCACTGAAAATGTTCATCAAAAACCCCTAATCCTCCTCCGAAAGTACCAATCCATAAACGATTAAGATTATCTTTCGAGATACATCTCACCAGATTATTCTCTACTGTATAATGGTCTGCAATGCCTTTATCATGCAAGCGTACCTTATAGATGCCATTACTAGTTCCTATCCATACATATTCTGCATCTTCATACAGTGCACGCACATCTTCCCCTGTTTTATCTTTAGGAAAAATCTGGTGAAAACTTTTCTTTTTCACATCATAAAAATCCACTCCTCCCATAAACGATCCAAACCAAAGGTTTCCTTCCGAATCACAAAGTGCAGCCTGTATGGAATTATCAGTCAAATCACCGGTTTCTTCTTTATAAACCGCCACCCGCTTGCCTTTATCAAATACATTGATGCCTCCCCCATCGGTTCCGATCCATAACTTTCCATCCCTTGCTACGCATACACTGCTTGCTGTCTTATTATTCAGGCTACTACCCGAATGCTGGATAGGAGAATAACTATAAACATTAAAATAGGAAGATTCATGGCTAAGAAAATTAATTCCACCTCCCCACATACCAGCCCATACATTTTTAAAGGAGTCCTGAAACAAACAACGTACAGTAGAATTAGAGAGACTGTATTCATCATCCCCTTCCTTTATATATTGAAAACGCACTTGGTCAGGAGAAAGAAACATACGTTGCGTTAAATCCAAAATGGCTATTCCTCCAAATTCCATGGCAATCCAAAGTTTATTCCCATCAAATTGTCTGATATCAAATACGGTATGAGGAACCCCGTCCTCACTATGATGAAAATGGATAAAATTTTCGGCTTCCGGATTGAACAGTGCCAGCCCCCGGTCTGTTCCCAGCCAAATATTACCGCTTAAGTCCTTATAAATGCAAGTTACCCCATTACCTGGCAAACTGACCGGATCTTCAGGGTCATGCATAAAGTTCTTTACTTTTTTATCTTTAAGAGACAACACACTGAATCCATGATGCACATGCCCCATATACAACTTTCCATCTCCTCCATCAACAACCGACCAAATATTATCGCTAGCCAATCCCGGAACTGTTTGAGTATTGTAATGAATGAATTTTCCAGCCTTTTTATCGAAATAATCTACTCCCCGCCAATATGTCGTAATCCAAAGATTACCATCTGTAGCTGCCACAATCTTAGTAACATCATCCGTTATCAGACTTTCGGGGTTCTCGCCATCATGCCTATAGCAAAGAAAAGTGTTATTTACATAGTCATACGCATTCAGACCGGCCCTTTGCGTGCCTATCCAAAGGATAGAATCCTGAGGATCATCCAACAAACAATTCAGTTCATTGCCTGTTATACCCTGCCTTGTCAAATCTTCATTCTTCAAATAAGTAATGAAACGGGTACCATCGAATTTGTTCAACCCTTCCTCCGTGGCAAACCACAGAAAGCCCTGTTTGTCTTGAGCAATGCTCACCACATAATTATTGGATAATCCCTTCTCTATACCAAGCTGCTTAACAGAATAAGGTTGTGCCAATGAAACAACCGACAGCAGCAAGAGCCAAAGTACGAATATCTTTCTCATAGCATCAGTGTACACATTGTTAAATAATATGGTTCAAAAATACAAATAAAGTCTGTATTTTAGATACATAAATCATGCATTGCAAGATTTACCTCCCTTTTCTGCAAGATTTATATCAGGATTTTAATTCTTCTTCACGTACATTTGCACCACTGACGAATTTAATTCGTCCTCTATTAGAGTAGATGTTTAATCTTCAAATACTAATAAAATATGAAAAAGAAACATTTGTATGGTGCCATGTTATGGGCTTTTCTTGTAACTGCAAACCTATGTACGGGATGTAGTGATGATAACGACTACCCCGATGTAGACGGACAAAATCCAACAATGACATTAGCAACAGACCACATCGAGTCCGGAGCGGGACATCGATTTACTATTGAAGGGACATTAGAAGACAAAGACGGTATTGCTTCTATCAGCCTACAATGTGCCGACCTGCATTTGAACAAGACAATTGATTTAATCGAAATCTATGGTGCTCCGCAAGAGAGTTATGATTTAAGTTATTACTTTGACATAAACCGAAATGAAATCGGCGAACGTTTCACAGTCAAAGTTACTGTAACCGATGTAGGAGGACGCAGTATATCTCAAGATGTATTAATCACAATGGACGGAGATTTTGCAGCTCCGGTATTTTCAGCTGCCCCGGATGCCACTGTTACAGTATTAATGAAAAATGAAACGAAATTCAATCTTCGGTTCACGGCTACAGATGATCGTGCATTGGATTATGTCACAATTAATATTCCAGGTATAGACGGGTTTGACAACCGCCGTGTAGATGCTGATGGAAAAAGTTCATTGAACTTTGCCGAAATAATAGTATTCCCCAATGAACCGAAAAGTTATAATGTGACAATTACCGCTTTTGACAAGAAAGAAAACTCAACCACTACCACCAGTGTATTGAATATCTCAGAAATGCCGGATTTTCCCAAAATGTATCTGGCAGATGTGGCAACTGCCGAAGAACTGAATAGTGATATATTCGGGGTACCGATGGTAATTGAACATACAGGTGAATATCAGTATAAAGCAAATTATTACTGTCAAAAAGCCGGAACTAAAATATTCTTCTTACCACAAAAGAGTGACTTCACTCCTATTTGTTTCGGGCTTGATCCAGAGGATAACACCAAACTGACAGACGATCCCGAAACAGCAATGCCAATCGTACTTGACCAAGCCAATGTTTATTATGAAATTAATATTGATGTGAAGAACAGTACATACAATCTGAAAACTTACTCAATTGCCGATGCTGTAGACCCCATACCTCACACATACGGTTCTATCAGCCTTGACACATGGGGTGACGGTGGTTCGTGGTTACAGGAATTCTATTTCGGATATATGACCAGTAGCCCAACTGAAGTCCTGCGTTTCACTCAAGATAAGACCAATCCTCACCTATTCTATTTGGATACCCCCCTATTCCTGGAGGCAGGTACTAAAATGAATTTCGTTATTCATAACTGGCACTCTGACGGATGGTGGAATTATTGCACGTGGCGTGTAGACAACTCAGACGAACCGGAGATCTTCGGATATTATGGTAAAGAAGCCAAATATACCAATCCGGCATGGACCAAACCCGATCATGTAGGTGACAATTGGGCAAAACCAACAGTGAACGTCACAGGGAATTATAAACTTATATTCGACGCTCATTTGGAAAGAGCTAAACTCATTCCGGCCAATTAACAAGTAACATTAGATTTAAGATATGAAAAAGCAAATATTATTATTGTGTCTTGCGCTGACAAGTCTATGTAGCTATGCGCAGACCATCACTGTAAAAGGTGTAGTAACCTCGGCTTCAGATAAAGAACCGATGATTGGTGCAACAGTGCAAGTTAAAGGTACAGGTACAGGTACTATTACAAGTATTGATGGTGATTATTCACTAAACGATGTTGCCAAGGATGCCGTACTTGTGTTCTCCAGCATAGGATATGAGACTCAAGAAATAAAGGTAAACGGACAAACCGTTATCAATGTAGTGCTGAAAGATGCCAGTGAATTACTGGACGAAGTAGTGGTTATTGGTTATGGAGCCGTGAAAAAAAGTGACCTGACCAGTTCTATATCTACCGTAAAAGGAAAAGAAATTACCGAAACTGTAACCGGTAATGCAATGGACGCCTTGCAAGGTAAAATCAACGGTGTTCAAGTAACCAGTGGTGGTGGTCCGGGCGCACAACCAAAAGTTCTAATCCGTGGTGTAACAACAGTAAACGGAACCGATCCTTTGTATGTAGTAGATGGCATGCCGGTAGGTACAAACATCAACTTCCTAAACAGTAATGACATTGAATCTATGGAAGTTTTAAAAGACGCTTCGGCTGCTGCCATTTACGGAACACGTGCTTCTAACGGTGTCATTCTAATCACAACCAAAAAAGGAATGGCAGGAAAAACAAATATCAGTTTTAATGCATCTGCAGGTTTCCAAACACTGTCAAAACCCAAAATGGCTAATGCCGCCGAATATAAAGAAGTATTCAATACCCGATACACAAATGACGGAGGAACTTCTATTTGGAATGATACAGGCGCTACTACCAATCCCGGAGGAACAGACTGGTGGGACGAAGTAATCAACAAAACTGCTTTAGTGCAAAATTACTCACTCAATATCTCCGGTGGTTCAGACAAACTGGTTTATAACCTGAGTATGGGTTACTACCGTAACAATTCACAATATGACTATGGTTATTGGGACAAAATCAACGCACGCCTTAATACAGAATATACATTTAATAAATATGTAAAAATGGGTTTCGACATTGCCCCACGTGTAGAATCATGGGATGATACCCCCGATCTTTTTTCAGCTGCCATGTCTATGGACCCCACAACTCCTATATTCAAGCCGGAAGATCAATGGGTGGATAACGAATTCAATAACTATCAGCGTTCTTACAACAACCAAGAGTGGAACCCTGCCGGTTCATTGGCTCGCCAAAATTCCCACTCCCGTGAAATGGGTACAATTGTAAATACTTATTTACAGATAAACCCTATTCAAAAACTGACCCTGCGCACGCAGTTCGGCGCTAATGCACACTTCCGCCGTACAGACAAATTCACTCCTGAATTCTATATTGATGCTTTGGAACAATCTACATTAAGTAATGTTTCCCGTGAAATGCAGGAATGGCTTGATTGGAACTGGACTAATACTGCTACTTACATCACGACTTTTGCAGAAAAGCATAATATTAATGTAATGGGTGGCTTTACAGCTGAACGCTTTGCTGAATTCCAATCAAAAGCCTCACGTGACGATGTTCCTAATAATATGGATCAAATGCAGGAAGTAAATGCCGGTACACAAAACCAAAAGTCAGAAGGTAAAACTGCTTACAGCACATTAGTATCTTATTTAGGACGCGTGATGTATAACTATGACAATCGTTACTATCTAACAGCTTCTATTCGTGCAGATGGTTCTTCTCGTTTCCCCAAAGGAAACAAATATGCCATCTTCCCTTCTGTTTCTGCTTCATGGCGTATCATCAGTGAAAGTTTCATGCAAGACCAGAAGATTTTCAGTAACTTGAAATTACGCGGAGGTTGGGGACGTGTAGGTAATCAAAACATAGATAATGATGCTACGCTGACTTTGTTAGGACAATCTGATTATGTATTCGGTACAGCTCCAGGACGTGTTTCAGGTACTATGGTATCAGGCGTTGGCAATAATTTGCTAAAATGGGAAACAGTAGAAGACTGGAACGTAGGTGTGGATATGTCCTTCCTTGACTCCCGTCTAGACATGACCTTTGAGTATTTCCAAAAGAAATCTTCTGATATGCTCTATCAGAAACAAAATATCTTCGCCATCGGATACCCCGACTGGAACAGTACAGTATGGATGAATATAGGTAGTATGAAAGCTAGCGGTTGGGAATTAAGTCTGAACTGGCACGACAAAGTAGCAGACTTCCGATATAATGTGGGATTGAACCTTTCCGCAGTGAAAAATAAAGCTGTTAAATTCTCCGGTGACGGTCCTATCCAAACTGGAGGTTTCAACAGCGACCAAATTATCCGTAATGAAGACGGTGGCTTGATTTCACGCTTCTACGGCTACGTAGCCGATGGTATTTTCCAAAATTGGGATGAAGTTTATGCTCACACCAACGAAAATGGCAAGCTGGTACAATCCAATGCCCAACCCGGTGACATTCGCTTTAAGGATTTGAATCATGACGGAGTTCTAGATGAAAATGATAAAACATGGATCGGTAACCCATATCCCGATTTGATGGTAGGTTTGAACTTGGGTTTCAGCTATAAAAACATCGATTTCACAGCCAACTTCTATGGTACATTCGGTAATGATATTTTCAATAAGACCAAAGGTTTATACTCCGGCGTAAGTGGGCAAAACGTTTGGGCAGGTACATTGCAGAAAGCATGGCATGGCGAAGGAACCAGCAACGATATTCCTCGTCTGTCCTACAATGATTTGAATCAGAATTACACACGCGTTTCAAGTTTCTTTGTAGAAGACGGCTCTTATATGCGTTGCAAACTATTACAAGTGGGTTACACACTCCCCAAGAAGTGGTTGAACGGAACCGAATTGCGTCTCTCATTGTCGGCTCAAAATCCTTTCACTATCACCAGCTACTCAGGTATGGATCCTGAACGTCCACAGATTGGTAAAGATGGCAGTGTAATTGAAACCGGTATTGACGGCATCGCTTATCCTAACCCACGTACTTTCTTATTTGGAATTGATTTAAAATTTTAACCCTCAAGGTATAAACCATGAAAAAGATATTAACAATATTAACAATGATTGCCTCGCTGACATTCACTTCTTGTGAGGATTTCCTAACAGAGGAAGTGCGCGGGCAACAAAATTTGGATACTTATTTCCAAAGTGCAGAAGAAGCCGAAGCATTTATTACTGGTTGTTACCAGGCCATTACTTTTGGCGGATGGTGGAATATCAACACAGTATGGTTGCTTTCCGAGATGTGTAGTGATGACGGTTGGATGGGCAATACCAGCCAAAGTCAAAGTGACTATATTTCTTTGGCCCACTATCAAGGTACCGGACAAAGCAATGGTGCCATCTCCAACTTTTGGCAGTATCGATACAAAGGCATTCTACGTTGCAATATCGCAGTGGAACGCATTTCACAAGCTGATTTCTCAGATGAAGAAATGAAGAACCGGCTTGTAGCCGAAGCACGTTTTCTCCGTGGATACTTCTATTTTGAACTTGTGAAGAATTTTGGTGGTGTGCCTCTCATTACAGGCTTCCTGTTGCCCGAAGAAATACAAGGTATTACCCGCGCTTCGGCCGAAGATGTATATAAGTTCATTGAAGATGATTTAAAAGCCGCTGCTGATGTGTTGCCACAACGTAGTCAATATGCTGCTACAGATATGGGACGCGCTACCCGTGGAGCTGCATTAGGCCTATTGGGAAAGGTTTACCTCTACCAAAGCAAATGGCAAGAGGCACATGATGTATTGAAAACAGTCATCGACGAAGGTGAATATAAATTACTCGACAACTTCGGTGATGTATGGGATGTTGACCATAACAATAGCGAAGAAAGTCTGTTTGAAGTACAATATATGTATGATGGAACTTATGCATTGGGTGGTTCTTTGACTGTTATTACCGGTGCCCGTAGTGGTCCCGGCGACGGATGGTCTTGGGGACAGCCAACCGCTAACCTCGAACAAGCCTACATCGATGCAGGAGATACAGAACGTTTACGTTGGACTATCATTAAAACCGGTTGTACAGAAATTGCCGGAGAGAATAACTTCGACAAGTTCGTTGAAAACAACACAAAAATCGCCAATTATAAAGATTATATCGAAAAGTACGGTTGGGATCCCGAATGTTATATTATAGATCCGTCACAACATAAATCAGCACGTATTGTCCGGAAGTATTTTGTACCTATTGAAAAACGTCCGGAAGTATACAATATCGACAAAATTCCATTAGATCATCGTATCTTACGCTATGCAGATGTATTGTTGATGTATGCTGAAGCCTGCAACGAATTGGGCGAAGATGGTACAGCACGTACCTACCTTAATGAGGTACGGAATCGTGTAAAATTACCTGCTGTCACATCCAGTGGGAACGAGCTTCGCAAAGCTATCCGGCTAGAACGTCGTTTGGAACTGGCATGGGAACAAAACAGAATCTATGATATCCGCCGTTGGACAGATGACAATGGCAAGAAAATGATTTGTAACCTGATGGGAGCAAACGGTACATTTGTAAAATACAATACAGATCCCGCTACCCGCGACATTTACGAATGGGAAAATCAAGGTGAGGCAAGTGATAAAGGAATCAGCTTCAACGAAAACCGGGATATGGTATTCCCGATACCTTTATATGAGATTACAATGTCTAATGGTTCTATCACCCAAAATCCGGGCTGGAATTAATCATTTTCCAAAAAGAACAGATTGTTACAGGAATTAAACATTCAATAGGTCTTTATATTCTGTCGCGGATAGTTTGCTAGGATTATCCGCGACTATTTTTTAATCCATCTAAAACAATGAAACTAAAATATATTTTTACTCTTCCACTGTTCTTTTCTACTGTAGCCTGCAGTGACGATTCTCCCCAAACACCGGATACATCGGGGCAACCGGACAGCAGCATAAACGTAGAAAAAACAGTAACCATAGATGCCGGACAATCTTTTCAGACTCTGACAGGATTTGGCGCATCAGATTGTTGGGCACCTGCCTTCGTAGGAAAAAGCTGGATAACGAATCGTGACAAAATCAGTGAACTGCTATTCTCTTCTGAAATACAATCAGGACAACCTAAAGGTATAGGACTCTCCATGTGGCGTGTGAATCTAGGTGGTGGCAGTGCAGAACAAGGTGAAGCAAGTGGAATAGAAGACAAATCACGCAGAGCAGAATCTTATCTGACTGATGACTTAACATTAGACTGGACACGCTGTAAAGGGCAGCGCTACTTCTTGCAGCGCGCCAAAGAGTTTGGTTGTCAGAGTATAGTACTTTTCAGCAATACCCCTCCTGTACAATATACCTCCAACGGAAAAGGATTCTCCAATAGCGGAGGAGTTTCTAATTTGAAGGATGAATGTTATACGGACTTTGCCAGATACATGTCAGATGTAGCAAAATACTATGTAAACGAAGGATATCCAGTGACACATATCTCACCAGTTAACGAACCCCAATATAATTGGGACAGCGGCCAGGAAGGCAGCGGATGGACTAATGATGAAGTAGCCAGACTTATACGTGAATTGGATACCGCCATCACTTCTGCCGGTCTTTCTATTGATATTCTTCCAGGGGAATCTGGAGATTATGAATATCTCTACAAATTTAAGAATGATGCCGCCCATAGTAACGTACTTTCAGCATTTTTCACACCTGGAACTTCCACCTATATAGGCAACCTGACTCATGTAAAGAAACTTATCTGCGGCCACAGCTACTGGACAGATGGCACATGGGATGGTATGCGTAATGTCCGGAAACAACTGGCCCAAGCAGCCCAACAATATGATGTAGAAATATGGCAAAGTGAGTGGAGTATGTTAGGCGACGGATACAGCTCTTCCGAGTTTATAGGCTATGACCAAGCAACCGAAATGGACATTGCACTTTATATGTCAAAAGTAATACACAATGACCTAACTATAGCAGGAGTTTCCTCCTGGAGTTACTGGACCTCAATGGATATCCCCCGCTGGGGACACAAAAACCGCTTCTTACTGATTTCACTGGAACCCTCCGATGGAGTTTATGGGGATATAGAGAAAGAAGGCACTTATAAAGCTACTCCCACACTTTGGGTATTAGGTAACTACAGCCTATTCATCCGACCGGGTTATCGCCGTATCATGCTTAACATGAATGAATCATCCAGTTTCTTCGGGTCAGCATGGATTTCACCGAAAAAAGATAAAATTGTTGCTGTTTATACCAATCTATCAGAAAAAGGAGTCCGGCTAAACGAAATTCATAAAGAATGGGTAAGTGAAATAAGCTCCATCACTACTTATACAACAACAAATAACAAAAATTTGCAAGAGGTACACGTCACGGCAGACCAACAAGTAATTGTGCCTTCGGAAAGTGTTACAACTGTCATTTATAATCTGAAATAATCCCTCAACTTTATGAAATACAAAGCATTATTATTCTCTTTATTTGCAACAGCAAACCTGTTTGCTCAACATCCTGCCATTCACTTTGAAATAGAAACAGACCAACCCTGTCAAACCATGGACTATTTCGGAGCATCAGACTGTTGGAGCATGCAATTTATCGGCTTATGGCCGCAAGAAAAACAAAACCAAGTAGCCGACTGGCTGTTCAGTACGGAAAACCATGAAAACGGACAACCTAAAGGAATCGGCTTGTCTTTATGGCGTTTCAATGTAGGAGCCGGAAGTGCGGAACAAGGAGAAGCCAGCCAGATAGCCTCTCCCTGGATGCGCACCGAATGTTTCCTTCAGGCAGATGGTAACTATAATTGGAATAAACAACAAGGGCAGCGCAACTTCCTGCGTCTGGCAAAAGAACGGGGTGTAAACAAATTTTTGGCATTTCTTAATTCACCTCCCGTATATTTCACACAAAACGGTCTTGCCACCAACACAGGCCGTGGAGGAACCTTAAACTTAAAGGAAGAGCATTATAAGAATTTTGCCCGTTTTCTTGCCAATGTCATAAAAGGGGTGGAGAAACACGATGGAATCAAGTTCAATTACCTCTGTCCATTCAATGAACCCGATGGGCATTGGAACTGGATTGGCCCCAAACAAGAAGGTACACCGGCTACCAACCGCGAAATAGCCCGTGCCATACGCCTCATCAGTAAAGAGTTCGTAAATAACCAAATTGACACACAGATTCTAGTCAATGAGTCCTCTGACTATCGTTGTATGTTCGATACTCACATGACTAATTGGGAACGGGGGTATCAAATCCAGTCTTTCTTTAATCCGGACAGTACAGCCACCTATCTGGGTGATACTCCCAATGTTCCCCGGCTGATGGTAGGGCATAGTTATTGGACTAATACTCCTCTGAATAATTTACACGATATCCGTTGTCAATTAAAAGATACTTTAGACAAGTATAAGGTGGATTTCTGGCAGACAGAAACCTGTATCATGGGCAATGACGAAGAAATCGGCGGAGGCGGAGGATATGACTTCACCATGAAGACAGCATTATATGTAGCACGGATCATTCATCATGACATTGTATATGCAGGTGCTCGCAGTTGGCAATGGTGGCGATCTATCGGTGGAGATTATAAAGACGGATTAATCCGTGAGTATAGTGATCCGACTTTTCTGAATGGTGAGGTGAAAGACTCCAAATTAATGTGGGCTTTGGGAAACTACAGTAGATTTATACGCCCGGGAGCTGTTCGGAAAGCAATTATAGCCAAAGACAACCAAGGGAAAATCATTCCTGAAGGCGATACGGATGTAACCGGACTAATGTGTTCAGCATACCAAAATACAGACGGAAAGGAGGTTTTCGTTATGATTAATTATGCAGCGGAAGATAAAGAGTTTACTTTCTATCAGCGTAACGGAATTATAAAAAACTGGACAATCTATCGTACTTCGGATAAAGATGGAGAGAATCTTCTACCGGTAGGAAGCATCAAAAACCATGAAAAAGTTGTGATCCCGGCACGTTCCATTATTACGTTGGTCACTCAATAATACTCCAATATATAAAGAAATAAGGTTGGCTCTTTGTGAAGAGTTCAGCCTTATTCTCTTCTTAAAATACATTTCGGTTCTCAATCCTTCCTTTTTATACTGCTTTCCCTCACCTGCAAACAAGTAGGAATAATGATTTGCCTGATTTTTTTATCTCCCTTAATCTTATCAATCAACATCTGACATGCGGCTTCCCCCATCTTATAAGTCTGATGCGAGACGGCCGAAAGGCGAGGCACTACATAATTGGCATGTTGCTCATCTGTATACCCAATAAGCGCTATATCCTGAGGAATACGAAGATTATGATTTCTAATCACTTCCATAGCGGCAAATGCCAATGTATCATTCATGGCAAGAATTGCATCGGGAGGCTCCGGAAGCGATAATAAAATTTCTGTAGCTATTTTCCCTTCTTCAAAATCAATTTTCCGACACACAACCAAATCTTTCTCAATAGGTATCTTATTTTCCCTTAACGCTTCAAGGTAACCATGTTTTCTCTTTCTTACTATATCCAGATGGTTTGCACCACCGATAAAAGCAATCCGTTTGCTTCCATGATCCAACAAGTGCTGTGTCGCCATCTGAGCAGAATATACTCCATCAGCCACTACCGTAGAAAAACGGTCAGGCATGCAAACACGATCAAATAGAACAAGCGGCATATTCATATCATCCAAACTCAACCAATGGGCATAATCTGTTGTTTCTTGAGATAAACAACCTATAATACCTTCCACATGCATATTGACCAAATTCTCAATATTTCTTTTCTCATGGTCGTATGACTCATGGGAAGTCGTGATGATAACAAAATAGCCGTTTGCTATAGCGGTATCTTCTATACCACTTAAAATAGACGCAAAGAAATGAGTAACAATATCAGGTACAATTACTCCAATGGTACGGGGAGTATTTTTCCGGAGACTCATAGCAAAAGGATTGGGGTGATAATTCATCTCTTTTGCCAATTTTTGAGCTTTAATACAAAGTTCCCGACTGATTTCGGGACTATTTTTCAAGGCACGGGATACTGTAGGTATGGATACACCTAATATCTGTGCCAAATCTTTCAATGAAGTACGTCTCGATTCTGCCATATCAATGCTGTAAACGGTGATTCACCTACAAAGAAAGCATATTCTCACCAATATACATACAAAGAGTGCATTTTTTAGTGATAAGATTAGTGGTAAATACTGCGATATGCACCCACTATTCACCACCAACCACTTATCACTAATAAATCGTTCCGCGCATCCGGTCTTCGAATGCAGCTAAAGCAGCCTTGGCGCCTTCCCCCATTGCTATAACTATCTGTTTATAGGAAACATCCGTTACATCTCCGGCAGCATAGATACCTTTTACAGAGGTCCGGCCATTTTTATCAGTCAGAATTTCACCCATGCGGTTCGTTTCCAGCAATTCTTTAAACAAAGTGCTATTGGCAGTCAAACCTATTTGGACAAAAATACCATCCAAGGCAAAGATCTCTTCTTTTTCGGATGAACGGTCTTTCTTTATAAGCCCCACCACTTTATCACCGTTTCCTAACACCTCTACCGTTTGAGTATTAGTAATAATATCCACATTGGGCAGGCTTTTAGCTTTCTCCTGCAAAACAGTATCCGCTTTCAAAGTATCCATGAATTCGAATACAGTCACTTTGGAACAGACTCCCGCCAAATCAATAGCAGCCTCAACCCCGGAGTTTCCACCACCTATGACTGCTACTTCCTTATCTTTATAAAATGGTCCGTCACAATGAGGACAGAAAGCAACTCCATGACCGATGTATTTTTCTTCACCGAGAACATTCAATTTTCTCCAATTCGCCCCGGTAGCAATGATCAATACGGGAGCCTTATACGTTTCTCCACCTTTCACAGACAACACTTTCATGCCCTCTGCCACTTCCACTTTCTCTATCCGGCGATTTTCTAAAATATCAATATGATATTCCGCCAAATGTTTTTTCAGATCCTGGGCCAACTGTTTACCGGTAGTCTGAGGCACAGATATCAAGTTCTCAATCCCCATCGTTTCATTGACTTGTCCACCAATACGCTCGGCTATTATTGCTACTTTCAACCCTTTACGAGCCGAGTAGATAGCAGCTGTCGCACCGGCAGGACCAGCACCGGCTACCAGTACATCATATTCTTTTGTCTCAACAGCTTCCAATTCCACCGAACCGTAACGGGCTTCCAGCTTCTCCAACAGATCCCCCATACTGCTACGCCCCACATGAATCTGTTCACCATCAGCAAATACAGTAGGAACGGCCTGTACTTTCATCCGTTCTACTTCTTCTTCATTTATAGATCCATCTACTGCCTCATGGCGTATCTGACCATTCAGAAGTACCATCATATTCAAAGCTTGAACCACATCGGGACAATTGGTACAGGTGAGAGACAAATAGGTGGTCAAACTAATCGGCCCCTGTAATGCCTTGATACGTCTGGTAATAAACTCGTCCGGAAAATTCTTTCCTTTGCCGTCAGCATTCAGAACAGCCATCAACAAAGAAGTAAATTCATGACCACCAGGTACGGCACGAAATGTGATTCCCGTATCCTTTCCTTCTTTTAAAAGGATAAACTTCAGCCCTTCACTATCCTGCAACCGACAGGAAAGTTTATCCGAACAGGAAGCCACTTCTTCCAACGAGTCCACCAACTCGGCACGACTTTCGTGCTGAGGGTGGACAAAGATGTCAAAAGTATAGTGCGCTTCCAATTGGGCAAAAAGACCTTTTAACTGATCTTTTATCGCACTATCTAACATGAGTTCTATACTTTAAATTTTACCTACCAAATCAATACTCGGTTTCAAGGTCTCAGCACCTTTCTTCCATTTAGCAGGACAAACCTCACCATCATGAGTGGCTACAAACTGGGCAGCTTCTACCTTACGAAGAAGTTCATCAGCATTACGCCCGATGCTGTTGTCCTGAATTTCAGCTAATTTGATCTTGCCTTCGGGATTCACTACAAAAGTACCACGATAAGCCATACCGTCTTCTTCAATCATCACACCAAATGCACGCGACAAAGCACCTGTAGGATCTGCCAACATCGGATAAGTGATTTTGCGGATACTTTCAGACGCATCATGCCATGCTTTATGAACGAAATGTGAATCGGTGCTTACAGAATATACTTCCACTCCCATTTCTTTGAACTGATTATACTTTTCAGCAATATCTACAAGTTCGGTAGGGCATACAAACGTAAAGTCAGCAGGATAGAAGAAGAAAATAGCCCATTTACCTTCAATATCTTTATTAGTTACGGTTTTAAACTCTCCATTATGGAATGCCTGAACTTTAAATTCAGGAACTTGTGAATTAATAATTGGTTCCATACTCTTTTTATTTTTAAATTAAAACTGATTTTTAAATTGTAATTATTACATTTGCAAAGGTAACCGACTTCAGCACCTTCCACAATACCTAATTATTAGGATTATATAGAACAAGATTCATCATAAATAGGTATTGGACAAACGATTTTTTAAGTGAATTTTGCATGTAATTAAAAGGATGCTAAATGTTTTAACAACAATAGTTTCCGCCAGGGAACTTAATCGGTAAACACAGTACGTTAGAACTGTGCTATGGCGACAAAACCATCATTGCTCGGGCACTGATTGCTTTCCGGTGATATTCTTAAAAAAAATATAAAAGCCTCCTGACTTCTGTCTGTCCTTTAAAGGTTTTATGTACTTTTGTACCGCTTTAAACAAAAAACAATCAATAAAAATGGACGATTCAATACCACGAACGTGCAATAGTATTAACTGATCCGACAGGGCAATCACTACTCTGAATGCCTCTGAACGGATATAAACGAACGAAAGGAGGCAATAAGATGAGAAAATATCTTTATTGTGAGAATGGCTTTGTAGAAAAGCCACAATGGATGCCAAACTGCTGGGTGAATGTAGAATGCCCCGACCAAAGTGATTTTGAGTTTCTGACTAAAGAATTAAAAGTTCCCGAAGCTTTTTTAGAGGACATCGCCGATATGGATGAACGTCCGCGAACGGATACGGAAGACAACTGGCTACTGACCATTATCCGAATCCCCCTGCAACAACAGGGAAGCATCCCTTATATCACTATCCCCATCGGTATCATTACAAACAATGAAATCATTGTTACCGTGTGTTATCACTCCACTGAAATGATTCCTGATTTTATTGACCACACCCGACGTAAAGGAATCATTGTGCCTAATAAATTTGAATTGATTTTACGGTTAATTTACTCATCTGCCGTATGGTTCTTGAAATATCTGAAACAAATAAACAATGATGTAGCTGCCGCAGAAAAAGAATTGGAAAGGAGCATACGTAATGAGGACCTGCTCAGATTGATGAAACTACAAAAAACATTGGTTTATTTCAATACGTCCATTCGTGGAAATGAGGTGATGGTAGGTAAATTGCAAAGTATCTTCCAGGAAAAAGATTATCAAAACCGCGATTTGGTAGAAGATGTAGTTATTGAATTAAAACAAGCATATAACACGGTTAATATCTACAGTGATATCTTAACCGGAACCATGGACGCATTTGCTTCCATCATATCCAACAATGTGAACACCATCATGAAACGCATGACCAGTATTTCCATCATTCTGATGGTACCCACATTAATAGCTAGTTTCTATGGAATGAATGTAGATGTACATGTAGATGCATTACCACATGCTTTTAGTTTTATTATTTTGGCATCCATCACATTGTCTGCGTTGGCTTTTGTTATTTTCAGAAAGATAAAGTGGTTCTAAAAAATCCTGTAACAATATCATATGACCTGTCATTCACGACAACAGGTCATATGATAAAATTCTTTTCGCCCCCTAATCTTATAACAAAGATATTCAACTTACTCTTACTTTCTTTCTCCAAATACGTTTTATCCATAAATAGTATCCTGTCAATGGCAAGGTGGCTCCTATCAAAGCTGCTATAAACGTCAGTAAACGGGTAAGCATACCGCCCCAACTACCAACATGTACAGAATAGATCCATCCGCGAATCTTTCCAGCCTTCTCAGCATCTTTATATAAAACTACCTTATCAATCTTACCACTATGAGGATTGAATTTATAACGATCGGAAGCACGTTGATTACCGAAGGTATTGAAAGAGACATTTGCTGCCCCATCTGATAAGGTTATCTGCTTGTAGCCGGGATTATTCAGGGCTAATTGTTCATAAACTTGTTGCCAACAAACATAGGACGAAGAATGAGAAACATTCTTTCCGGATTGGTCGCCGCCT
>UMFL01018588.1_pt1 | contig 18253 bp, 20 predicted proteins | sample 1965001 | NCBI WGS metagenome assembly UMFL01 (sample SAMEA4836045, study PRJEB28245) | human gut metagenome | biome: gut microbiome; material: fecal sample | place: Denmark | collected 2008 | reverse complement strand
TAACTGTCCGAGCCGTAACTTAACATTGACTCCACGCCAACGTATTTCCTTGCTTCGTGAAGAACAGTGTTTACTCAAAGAAGGCAATACAGTAATGGCTGAAGAACTCAAAAAAGGCTACGAATATTACGGTGTTGACACTTGTGCCGCTTGCTCCATGTGTTCCATGCTTTGTCCTTTAGGTATTGACACAGCTCAAATTGCGATTTCTATGCGCAAAATTAATCCGAAGGGTCGCGGTTTGGCACATGCTATTTATAACAACTTCAGTACTACTTTGAAAGCAGCTAAGGTAGGGGCCACCTTGGGTGGTGTAGCCGGTAAAGTAGCTACGAAGACCTTATTGGCTAAAATTTCCGAAGATGCTCATGAATTAACCGGTTTGACACCATATGTACCGACAACTATGCCGAAAGCCAATACATATAAATTGACGAATAAACGTAATCCGGCATATCAGAAAAATGTAGTATACTTCAGTACTTGTGCTAACCGTGCATTCCGTCAGAATCAAGGTTATGCCGATACTCGCAGTTTACAACAAGTATTCGAAAGTTTGTGCGATAAAGCAGGGTACAATGTGATTTATCCGCCTCATATTGAAAACTTATGTTGCGGCTTAAGTTTTGAAAATTATGAAGAAATCGACAAACAAGCTTTGGCTGATTTAACCGAAGCATTGACTAAGGCCAGTGAAGGCGGCGTTTATCCGATTGTTATCGACCATTCCGCATGCTTCAATCATGCATTTAAACATATTAAAGGCTTGAAGATTCTTGATATTTCCGAGTTCTTGTATACAATTTTACCTGATTTGCATGTAACGAAATGCGATGAATCGGTAATCGTTCATAAACAGTGTAAGATTAAGACTTTGAATAAAGGCGATTATATTGAAAACTTGGCTCGTGCATGTACCGATAAAGTATTTAATATCAAATCCTTTGCATGTTGCGGTTTTGCCGGTCAAAAAGGTTTCTTCACACCGGAACTCAATAAATCTTCAACTAAATACTTAGCCGAAGAAATTAAAAACTTAGGTTGTACATTAGGTGTAAGTTCCAGTTCAACTTGTGAAACCGGTCTTGGTGAAAACGGCGGTATTCCGTTTGTAAGCATTGCATACTTGTTAGACCGTTGTTCTACAAGAAAATAATTTACTGTAAATACTATACGTAAATAATGATGCTTGTGTATGGGTGAATATAGTAACTCATACAGATGTATCATTAACTTGTTAAAAGCGTCTTAGACGGACGGCTATTGAACTAAATAGAGTGATATGATATAATTACTTCCGATAACGATATATTATCGTAAGTAATGTAATTTGAGAATCTAGGGACATCTTAGAACGCTTTATAAGCCGCTTATTTAAGCCATTTATCCGCGAATTAATGTATCTCTCGCGTTTTCTCAATAACTGCCAAATTCCCTCGTTTTTTATTTCTTTTTCGGCAAAATATCGGCAAAAATCGGCAAGCTTGAAAAAACATGTATTGAACTGCTAATTATCATCGTATCGTTCTTTCTCTTCTTTTATTGATAATAATATTGAGAATATAAAATCATCGCTTACGGAAATAGAGATTCGGTAGTCTCTGCGCTGCTGCGGTTCTCTTTTCTCTATCCGGACGGCACGATGTGCATGGCCTAATCGTCCACGATATCGGCTTCCCTTTGCCGGCTTTTTCTTCATTAATTTCTTTACATGTATCATTATTATCCAATATTTGTTGATGTTTCATGAATAGTATGTTAAATTATAAACAGTATTTCTCTCATCTCAAAATAGGCAAATACTGTTTCATCTGCCTTTATAACAAATCGAAGGATGGTATTTATATACGCTGCTGTATTTGCCAAGGGAATGAAATTTTTCACGGCTTTTTAGAAAAAGGAAGCGATATGATGTTTTGCACTCAATGTGGTAAAAAGATTCAGGATGATGCTAAGTTTTGTCCCTATTGCGGTGCGACGATTCACCATGCTGAAGCTCCAAAAGAAACTGTCGAACCCGCAGAACCTGAAGTCCCCGTAGGATCGACCGAAGAACCTCGGCAACAGGTGCACAACCTCCCCTCACGGGTACGGAATCTGTGGCCGAAGGATAGAAAACAACGGGTACGGATGTGGAATCGTTTTGTTGTCGCCGTCTTGGTTTGTATGATGGGGGCATTTCTATACTCTGTTCATGACGACGGCTCCGATGTCAGCAAAGAAGAACAAGCGCTGTCAGATCCGGCAAAACAGGAGGAAAAACAAGCACCGGCTCCGGTAAAAGAACAAAAACCAGTCAAGTTACCGGCCCCAGCTTCTATTGCCAATTTTGAAGTAGATAAAAATGTGATAGGCGAACCAGTTGCTTATATTCAGATACAAAACGACAGTGATAAGACTATCGATGGCTTTAAGGTCCATTTATCGGCTAAAGATAACTTTGGCCAAGAGGTTACTGAATTCGGCTATGGTGACCCTTTCACCGTGCTTATAAATCAGGATACCATCGAGCCACAAGGCCTATCGGATGGGACTTATCACTGGACCCTTCATGGGTTGGAAAATGGGACAAAATTTCACATCGAATTAGCTGAAATTCATTATACTAACGGTACGTCATGGCACGCTTTATAACTACCTTCACCAAAATATCTTAGCCTTTAAAATTATGGATTTACCGTTAGTTTTACGCAGATCAACAAGAAAGTACTCTTCTAGAAAACATAAGAGGGAATTGGGTAAATCCATTGATTTACGTGATGAAGAATTAAATACTATTTAGAATTTGCTGCTGCTTCTTTTAATTTATTATCTAGCGTCTTTGATATTAATAACTGTATTCTTTCTGTCTTTTTTTCCTTTTTTATATTATTTTCACTTACATCATATTTTTTCTTTATTTTTATCCCCGTTTGTTCTATTTTCTTTTCTTCTGTATTAATTCTACTTTTATTAGAATCTATTTTTTCCGAGGATTGAGCTTTTAAATTATTTTCTTCTTCAGTTTTATCTATTTCTTTTGATTGACTACTTGAAAAAAAAGCACTCTTACCAGCAGCCTCAAAGCTCTTATTTTTCTTTTTTGCCATTTTTTATCACCTTCAATAATTCTTTTAATACTCCTTCATAATCTGTGACCGCATTACATTTTTTATCATAGCTAAATATACTTTCTCTCTGTGCTTGTGCTTCTTTTATCGCCGTACACTCTCTAATTTTAAAATTAAATAATCTAGTATCCATTTGATCTGCAATTTGTTCTAATGCTTCTGTTAAATCTTGAGAGATAATGGTTCTTGGATTATATCTTACTAAAACAATTCCATAAATACATAGTTGAGGATTAGAGATTTTTCTTACATTTTGAGCTGTATTATAAATTAGGCTAATTCCCTGTATACTTAATATATCTGCTTGACCTGGTATTAAGATGCCTGTCGATGCCGTCATCGCATTAACCGTTAATATTCCTAATGCTGGTGGAGTATCAATAATTACAAAATCATACTCTTCCTTAATACCATCTAAGGCTTCTTTTAAATAATACTCTCTTCCCTTCATATCTAAAAATATATCAGCCTCAGCTAAAAGTGGATCACTAGCAATCAAATCTCCACGTTGAGTATACTGGATAATAATCATTTATATTTGGATTGTTTCCTGCTTTTTTGTCTTTGAAGTAATCACAAATAGTAACTTCATCATTATTTTTATGAAGTAAATAAGATAAGTTCCCTTGAGGATCTAAATCAACAAACAATACTTTTTTCTTTTTTAATTGTAGTGCTGAACCTATAGCATCAGCAGTCGTACTTTTACCTACTCCACCTTTTTGATTAATAACTGTAATTACATTCATTTATTTATCCCTCATTTATAATCTATATTAATTTATACATATCTTTTTATATGTATTTTACCATAATTATATCATACACATCTTTTTATGTATACAATATGATATGTATAAAATTTTTAATATTCTATCTAAAATTATTTTTTACTAATAACTTATATTTTTATATCTATTTTATAAACCAAAATTATTATTATTAAATAAATTAATTTTTTATTACATATTTTTTCAAGCTGTGTATATATTATTTTTTTATAATGGATATATTTATATTTTTCTTATTATTTTATTTCGTTTTTTTATAATTGACAGCATTAGTGTTTTAATATATATTATATATGTGCTTATTTTGTTCATGGTTAGTGTTAAAAATGATAATTTATTAGAGTTAAAGGGAGGATTGTCAATGAAAAAAGTAAATTTATATTAGCAAGTGTATTAGCAAGTGTATTAGCAAATGTTAGTATAGGAAATATTGTTTTAGCTGCAAGTAGTTCTATCAACATTGGAGGGGGGACCGTTATCAATGGATCCACTAACACTCTTACAGACAATGGTACAGTTGCTATTGGGAATAAAGTAACTGCTGCAGGAACTTCCGTAGTTATTGGTACTGAAACAACCGCAGTTAATACTTCAGATAAAAATAATAAAGCCTTTGCTACTGTAATAGGCTACAAAGCGCAAGGAACAAACTATGAAGCTGTTGCAATTGGATATGCTTCCAATGCTTCTGCAAAAAATAGTACTGCTTTAGGAACAAAAGCTACATCAAGTGGTTATAATAGTTTAGCCGTAGGTAATTATGTTTTTGCAACTGGATCTGATTCTGTAGCAATCGGATCAAATACTACAACAAGCAGCTATGGTAGTACTGCTGTTGGTAATTACTCTAAATCTACTGGCCTAGATGCTACCGCCTTAGGGTATAACTCTAGATCTACAGTATTTGGTGGAACAGCATTAGGTGCTCTCTCTGTAGCTTCAAGAGAATCTGGTTATTTTGGATATGATCCAACTACAAATACAAATTCAACCAGTTATTCAAATACCTGGCATTCAACGTTAGGAGCTGTATCTCTTGGAACCGATAATTATAAACGCCAAATTATAAATTTAGCAGCAGGAACTGAAGATACAGATGCAGTAAATGTAGCTCAACTAAAAGCTGTACGGACATATGCAACTTATACTGCTGGAGATGCAGTTTCTGTTACTGATAATTCTGATGGATCTCATATTCTATCTGTCAATTATGGTGATGGATTACATCTTACTTCTGACAATAAATTAGCTGCAGACGTTACCGAATCAGATATTAATACTATTAATTCAACAATAACTAATATAGGCAGCCAAGTAACTACTAATACTAATAATATTAGTAGCTTAAATACTACCGTAACTAATATTGGTAATCAAGTAGATACAAATACCCAAAATATTGCTGAATTAAATAAACAAGTATCTACTAATACAAATTCTATCAATAAATTAGGACACGATATTACTCGTGTTGGCGCTATGAGTGCTGCATTAGCAGGGTTACATCCAATGGACTTTGATCCAGATAATAAATTTAATGTAGCAGTTGCTGGCGGTTTCTACAAAGATAAACAAGCGCTAGCATTAGGTGCATTCTATCATCCTAACGAAGAAACTATGTTTAGTGTAGGCACTACTGTTGGTAATAACGATAATATGGTTAATATTGGGGCCTCTTTCAAAGTTGGTCAGACTACTACTGAACGGAAATTCAAAGAACAATATAAAACAGCTCCAATCAGTACTGTTTATGTATTAGAAGATAAGGTTAATTCTTTAGAAAAAGAAAATGCTGAATTAAAAGAAACTGTTGCTAAATTAGTCGCAAAAGTTGGTTTATAATCAATTTTCAATAAAAAACATATAAAAAAATACACATAAAATTATAATTGTAATTTTATGTGTATTTTTATATGTTTAATTAGCAATGTTTAAACAACAATAAGGACTATTTATATTTTTTTAACTGAAATCTACCGATTACTTATCATCTATATGCCAATATTTGTAAACTGTCATTTTAGATAATCCCGTCTCTCGTATGCATTGTGCTTTTCGTCCCTCTGGATTTTTTAATTTCCAACAAGTAACGATTTTTTCTTTAGTTCCACTACCAATAGGTCGTCCGTTACCTTCACGCCAATCAGATTTACCAGAAAGCTGAATTTTTAGGTCTCTAATCCCTCTGGCAATAAATAAATGATCCTTTTGTTTCTTATAATTTCGTTTATTACGTTTTATTTGAATTCCAGCTACTCGTTCTATAAAATCAATAGTACATGTAAATGCTCTAGTTCTATAGCCTTTTAAACCAGCATCTATATCATCCATAGAAAAATGATTAGATTCGTCAGTAGTTCTTTTATCAAATAAAGGTAGGAGAGCTTCAGCATCAGCTTTTAATTCATCAAAGGGTATGTTACATTTCATCGCATAAGTCGCCAATGTAAAAATACCATAATAACGATGCCCTTGCCGTGACTTATTTTTTATTTCACGTAACCACCAATCATATAAATCCCTTTTTACAATCCAATGCCCAGGAGATGCCCTCTTTACAATTCTATTTTCATACCAAATTGGCCATAACTCCTTAGCTTTATCTAAGGGAGTATTGGATTTACCTATATCAAATCTAAATTTATTAAAACGATCATCACCTTCAGGATAATATGACTCTAAGTCATTTATTTCCCATCTAGGTCCAGTTTTCCAAGCTCTTACGGGATAACCCTTACCTAGCTTAGAAGCTGTTCCTACAACGCGATATCGTTAAATTATCAGATTCCTGATACATAATAAGCAGATTGTTACTCTTAAGCCGGGTGCTTATCACGCTGCTATGTGTTGTGACAAAAAGCTGGAAATTCTTTGCAAACGCTACCTGCTGAACAAGTCTCCGAAAATTTACAGGACTTAAATGATTTTCTGGTTCTTCAATAAAGATACCGTCTACATTTTCACCAGAACGCTGCTTTTTCCGACCTCATTATCACCAAGAAAATGCCCATATACATTACCACCATTCCATACCGTGCCGAAATCACTTCATCACCTTCTCCAGCAGAGATTTGCAGCTGTCTACCACATCGTAGATGATATTCCCGCTGGAGATCGCTTTGAAATAAATGTCCCTTAGACGGTGGATCTTTGACTCCTCACTCAGGCGAAGCTGCATCGAATTCATGGAGCCTTTTGTCTCGACTACAAAACAGATATGCTTTACCGTTTCTTTATAGAAAGCAATCAACCAGTCGGGATTACCTGTTTTGTGCTTATTCTGTGAAAAAGTAAAGTTTCCTTTTGACAAATAAAGCAGAGCTTTTCTTGCCACAATCCGAAGAAAATTGTAGGAGGAAAATTTAGACGATTTGCTCCTCCCCATTCTTTTTATATGCCAATCATGCTTGCTTATTGTTGTGGTATGAGGTTAGGTGAATGTCTGGCATTAACTTGGGATAATGTAGATTTTGAAAATCATATAATCAAGATTGAATTTAGTCAGTATGATAAAAAGAGTGCTCCTAAAAAAGATACACCAAAAAGTTTGACCTCTATTCGTTCTGTTACTTTTGGAAAAAAATTAATGGCTGCATTAAAGCAGAAAGAATTGCAACAAAAAAAAGATAGATTCAAAGCAGGAATTTTTTACACTAATGATTCATCGTTGGTGTGTACCGATAGTTCCGGAACAGGATTAACTTCTAATAGTCTTAGATATTTCGGTATTTGGTGTAAGGAAAATTTTGGAAAGGGTTCATTTCATGGTCTTCGTCACACTCATGCAACGATGTTAATTGAGTCCGGTATGGGGATTGATTATGTGAGCAAACGTTTGGGACATGCAAGTATGTATACGACGGCTAAATTTTATGATGATGTAACGCAAAAACGCGAAGCAGAGGCGATTGCATTAATGGATAGAATTCTCTAATAAAGATGCGCTTGATTTTGCCGATATTTAAATTCTTTTGCGGCAAAATATCGGCAAAGGTTTGATGCCCCTAGTATCCATGCGATTTTCAGATGTCGTTATATTATCGGAAGTAATTTTTTATACAATAATCCCCCTAATTAAGCCCTAATCAGTGTTTGGGCTGTTTCTTCGAGCTTTCATACTTATTCTGTCTTTATGGAATCAATGGTATTCCATACTCTAAGTTTGACTATGTTATAATCATCTGACTAATCATACATTAGCTATATGTCAGCTAAGCTCATTTATATAAGGAGTGTTCTATATGCCGTCTAACAAGCATTTTTATCTGCGTGACAACGAAATACTCATGGCCAGCAGCAAACTCTCGGATAAAGCTAAATTAAGCATTTTATCCTCTAAATCAAATAATACGGTTGATGCTTATGAGTCTGACTGGGATGATTTTGTATATTGGTGTGAATCGCGCCATGTAGATTTTTTCCCGGCTACTCCGGAAACTATTGTCAATTATATTAACGATTTAGCCGATCACGCCAAAGCTAATACCATATCAAGACGCATCAGTGCCATTTCCGAAAATTTTAATGCCTCCTGTATGGCCGATAATCCTTGTAAATCTTCGCTGGTTAGTTCAGCTTTGCGTGGCATTCGTCGTCTTAAAGGGACTTATCAACAAGGTAAAACCCCTATCCTTTTAGAAGATTTGGAAGATATCTTTGATGAGATGGCTAAGCTTAATTTGCCGGAGATTCAATTATTACGTGATAAGGCTATACTGTTGATTGGGTTTATGGGTGCTTTTCGACGCAGTGAAATCAGTGCCTTGATGGTCGAAGACTTAACTTTCTCACCACAGGGTTTAGAAATTTTTGTACGATCCTCAAAAGCTGACCAAGAAGGCCAAGGCGCGGTTGTAGCTATCCCTTATATAGAAAACGCCGAATTTTGCGCTGTAAGGGCCGTTAAGGCATGGATCCGGTATACTGGTATTAAAAGTGGCCCAATTTTCAGAGGTTTTACGAAGAAAATGGACATCCGTAAAACGGCTTTGAGTGATAAAAGTATTGCCGATATCGTAAAGAAATATGTTGAGCTCATCGGTCTTGATCCGGCAATGTACGGTGCACACAGTTTACGACACGGTTTTGCCACGACGGCTGCATCGTTTGGTGTTGAAGAACGTAACATTATGCGTCAGACTCGTCATCACAGTGTGAATATGGTACGTCGCTATATTAACGAAGCCAATAAATTTGTCGACAATCCGATCAGTACTATATTCGGCAGCAGACGAAAATAAGCTCTGCAAGTATAAGGACTATGAGCTATATCTTCAAATACAGTTATATATTCAAAGTGCCGTTTACATTCATGACAGGTAAATTGGTTAAAATCCCTTTAAATCAATTATCGAACAAAAAGAGCTATCCAGCCGCCGGATAGCTCCTTTATATATATATTAAATTGTCAACAAAATTAGTGGCTTGGAAAATTCTGTTCGATATTATTATTACGAACAAATTATTCATTCTGAGCCAGGTATTCAGTAAACAGCTTAGCATTCTTTGTTTTAACGGTAGGTATTTTAAGTGTACGTCCCGGTTCTAAGTTGGCTGTTTCATCCAATTTATTTAATGTGCTTACGGCGTGAACCATTTCACGTACATCTATATGATCATTCGTATACTGTGAAGCAAGACCCCAAACGGTATCACCGGTTTTCACAGTTACGGTGCGGACATTTTGCATATCTAACTCAATGCTTGGCGTATTCATAAAATAACTTACAGTTAAAGTTAAGAACATACTGAAAACAATTAAAAAATCGCGTTTCATAACTATCACCTCATTGAACTGTACTTTCGACTTTGTATTTAAACGAACATTACTAACGGTATATATGTTTGTTTACATGCTTAGTATATCACGCGAATAAATGTTCGGTCAAGTGAAAATCGAACTTTTATTTGACAATATTTGTAAATACGTTCTATAATAACATTGAGATAGTTTATGTACGCCATTTTATAAATTATATTTAATAATATAATTTACGCTATATATTTGTATCATTATTATAAGTAAAGTATTTAATCAGTATTTTAGATTGTGAGGTTTTAACCGTGAGACGACCTGCTACCGATATTAACTCAAAGCAAAAGAAGATTTTGGATTATATTACCATGTGTTTGGAAACAAAATATCGCTGCCCCAGTGTTCGTGAGATTTGTGAGTATATGGGATTAAGCTCTACTTCTACGGTTCAGAGCCATCTCAATACATTAGAACGCTTTGGCTATATTACCCGTGATGTGAATAAGAACCGCTCCATTACAGTCGTAGGACTTAAGCCTAAAATGGCACCTAAAGTTGAAGTTTCCAACGATAAACAAGTAACCTCTTCTGAAACTTTTGAAATGTTACAAGCCCGTTTACGTAATGTTCCTTTAATCGGTACTGTGCAAGCCGGCCTGCCCGTAACGGCCATTCAAAATCAAGAAGCAACTGTTCCGTTGCCGTTATCTCTAATCGGTAATTCCGAATGTTTCTTACTTCGCGTACGCGGCGAATCCATGCGTGATATCGGTATGTATGAAGGTGATTTACTTATCGTTCGTAACCAAGAAACCGCCAATAACGGTGATATTGTAGTCGCTCGCATCGATGACGAGGCAACAGTTAAACGCTTCTATCGTGAAAAAGACCGAATTCGTTTACAACCTGAAAATAGTGATTTCGAGCCTATTTATACTGAGTCTTGCACTATTGAAGGAAAAGTTATCGGTTTAATTCGTAATCATATTTAATATCTGTTCTGTCATTTATATTTTAAATCAAATATATAAAAACGAACGCTTGTTTGTCTGCCTTTATTTTGGCTTAAGAAACAAGTGTTCGTTTTTTATTTACAAGAGTCCAATTCATAATAATGAACCGGACTCTATTTTACAGTTAATATTTTATTATTTTATATAGGGTTTTATTGCTTCGTTAATAACAGCGATTTCTTCGTCCGACGGCTCACACATTGGTAAGTGGAACGGGCCGGCCGGTAAGCCTAACTGACGAACGGCATATTTTACCGGAATCGGATTAGTTGTTACAAACATAGCTTTAAAGATTGGAAATAATTCTTTATTGATAGTTTTAGCTTTGACTACATCGCCGGCTTCATAAGCTTGAATCATGGCTTGCATTTCATTCCCCACTACGTGAGAAGCTACCGAAATTACGCCGCAACCGCCGACTGCCAACATAGGTAAAGTCAAGCCGTCATCACCGCTGTAAATCATGAAGTCTTCCGGCAATAAATGATAGATTTCGGCTGCCACATTAATATCGCCGCTTGCTTCTTTAACGGCTGCAATATTGGGGCATGCTTCACGCAATTTAGCTATAGTAGCCGGCGTAATTTTACCGCCGGTACGTCCCGGTACATTATATACAATCACCGGTAAGTCAGTCGCATTCGCCATGGCTTTGAAATGTTCGAATAAGCCGCGTTGGTTTGGTTTATTGTAATACGGTACAACACCCATTACGGCATGAACACCGGTTTTAGAGGCAGCTTCCGTAAAAGATACAGATCTTTGGGTATTATTGGAACCTGTATTGGCTACGATAGAACCTAAATGGCCACACTCACGGGCAATTAATTCAAATAGCTTGAGCTTGTCCTCATTATCTATAGTAGGACTTTCACCGGTAGTACCACATACAATAAGACCGTCAGATCCATTGTTGAGTAAATGTTTAGCTAATGTGACAGCTCCTTCAAAATCTATTGAACCATCCGCGTTAAACGGTGTAATCATAGCAGTTAATACGCGACCTAAGGTTTTCATAATAACCTCCTCTAAAACTATTCTTTAAAATGATTGGTTGGTCACCAAATATTCGGCAATCTGCAATGCATTTAAGGCGGCTCCCTTGCGGATCTGATCGCCTGCAATCCAGAAATTCATGCCTTTATCGTTATATAAATCTTTGCGAATACGGCCGATTTCACAATCATCCTTGCCGGATGTATAAAGTGGCATCGGATATGCTTGTTTCTGTGGGTTATCGTTCACTACAAGGCCCGGGAATTTTTCGCAAGCAGCTTTAAAATCAGCAACGCTCACCGGAGATTCTGTTTCTACCAATACAGACTCGGAATGGGAACGATATACCGGAATACGTACTGTAGTCGGAACGACTTGGATAGAATCATCATGCAAAATCTTTTGTGTTTCATTCACCATTTTCATTTCTTCTTTTGTGTAATCATTATCCAAGAAGACATCGATTTGCGGAATAACATTGAACGCAATCGGATAATGCTTAGGTGCCGAGGCACTAGGTAAAATATTCGCTTCCATCGGTTTACCTTCAGTATGAGCTTTTACTTGATTGTCCAACTCATCAATGCCTTCCTTGCCGGCTCCCGATACAGCCTGGTAAGTGCTGACAACAATACGTTTAATCGGCGATAAATCGTGAAGTGGTTTAAGTCCCAAGGCCATAATAATAGTGGAACAGTTCGGATTGGCAATGATACCTTTATGTTTATTGATGTCTTCAGGATTTACTTCGGGTACTACGAGCGGCACTTCAGGATCCATACGGAAAGTGCTGGAGTTGTCGATAACAATAGCTCCTCGTTTAACTGCTTCCGGAGCCAATGTTTTGGAAATGGAGCCACCTGCAAATAAAGCAATATCAATATTTTCAAAAGAATCTGCTGAGGCTTCTTCAACCACATAAGTTTTACCGCATACTGTTAATTCCGTGCCGGCTGAACGAGCGGATGCCAATAATTTAAGATTTTCAAATGGAAATTGGCGTTCCTCGATTAATTTGATGAATTCCTGGCCTACTGCGCCGGTAGCGCCTAAAATAGCAACATTTGGTTTTCTCATGTGTATCTCTCCCAATTTTATAATATTACCATAAAATAATTAAATTTAAAGCATTAATATGCTGAGATTCCATATAATATTTTAAATTACAGATAATGTTCTAAGCCGTATGTAAGTCCCGGTTTATCAACAATTTTTTTGCAAGCCAACACAACACCCGGCATAAAAGATAAACGACTTAACGAATCGTGGCGGATGGTCAGTGTTTCATCATAACCCCCAAATAAAACTTCCTGATGAGCCACATAACCCGGTAAGCGAACACTGTGAATAGTTACATCATCTACCTTGGCACCGCGAGCACCCGGTAAACTTTCACGTGTTAAATCTTCAGCTCCTACGGCACCGGCAGCTTGTTTTGCTTCATTAATGAGTTTTGCTGTTAAAACAGCCGTACCGGATGGTGCATCATATTTATGGTTATGATGTAATTCGATGATTTCCACATTCGGAAAATACGGTGCCAAATTGGCCGCAGTCTTCATCATCATAACAGCACCTAAGGAAAAGTTTGGTGCTACCAGGCAATTGGCATGGTTGGCTCTGCCTATAGTCGCTAATTCTTCACGTTGCTCAGCGGTAAGGCCGGTTGTACCGATTACCATATGAACGCCGGCACCTAAGACTATTTTGGCGTTTTCAAAAATAATGGCCGGACTAGTAAAATCAACAATCACATCCGGTTTCTTATCAGCCAAGGCAGCTGTCAAAGTTTCGTATAAAGGCAAACCCAAAGCCTCAATACCGGCAGCTGTACCGGCATCTTCACCGGCCTGTTTAGGGTCGATACCGCCGACAAACTGTAATTCCGGATCATTATGAACAGCCTTTATGACTTCGCGACCCATTTTACCGGTCGCGCCACATACCATCACTGTAATCATGTTCATTCCTCCCAAAAAAAAGACCAGCGGATAGCTGCCACTGATCTTGGTATGGTTACCTGAACGACTAAGTGGTTTATCATAAGTATATGACAAAACTACGATAGTCAGAACAATGAGCTAGCACTCCATCAAATGATGACAGTCATACACCTATTCGATGCACAACCAGCTGTGTTTGTCGGCACAAACAAGCTTCGGCGATTCTCCCTTTCTTCATATCTCACAGCCCTGCCCGGCTCCTTATAAATACTCTTAATCATCGCGCCTCTATCTCCGCATATTTAATTTAAAATTCAAAGTGATTACCAATAGTATACATTTATTTTGTAATGCCGTCAAATCGTATTCTGTATACATAGACATAATAATAAATGGCATAATCTGCTATTGGCAATTAAAGGTTTTAATGGTTCTTTTTAAAATGCTCAATCATTTCTTTAGCTGTAGCTAAAGCTGTGTGCGAGAAGTTCTGTCCGGACATCATACGGGCAATCTGCTCCACATGTTCCTCTTCTGTGAGCTCGGTCAAGCTCGATACCGTGCGCCCGTCCACTTCTTGCTTCGATAGATGATAATGATGCTTGGCAATACTTGCCGTTTGCGGCAAATGAGTGATGCAGAAAACTTGGGTACTGTTGCTGAGTTGCTGAATTTTGGCGGCTACCTGCAGGGCAATATCCCCACTGATACCTACGTCTATTTCATCGAACACAAGTGTTTTAAATGTTTTGGTATTGAAAACTGTCTTAAAAGCTAAGGCAATACGGGAAATTTCACCACCGGATGCTACTTTATGCAACGGTAACAAACCCTCCCCTGCATTGGCATTAAATAAGAGTTCAATGCGTTTGGCGCCCAGCGGCAGTAATTCGTCACTCTTTTCGATGACGAATTGTAATTTTGCTTTACTCATACCTAAATCTTTTAATTGTTGTTGCAATTGATCAGCGATGATGGCACTGTTTTTCTCACGAATGGCATCAAGTGCAGCCAATTTAGCTATCGCATCTGCTTCGGCCAATTGCACGGCTTTTTCCAAATCTTCTTTGGCATAGCTTTGTGCTTCCAATTCTTCCAAACGAGCTTGTGCTTTATTTTCAAATTCCAGAACAGCTTCAATCGTTTCGCCGTATTTACGTTTTAAACCGTAAATCAATGAATCACGTTCCTGGCAATAGGCGTAACGTTCTTCGTCATAGGAAATGGAGTCACGATAACGATCAAGACCTTGAGCGGCTTCTTCCAATTGAAAATAAGCGGAATTGACTAATTCAGACAGCTCTTTAAGTTCTCCGTCATAACGAACTAAATCCTGTACTTCAGACTTAATACTGTTCACGGCTTCCAAAATGGCATGACGGTCGCTATAAAAGGCGTTATAACAAGCGCCCAAGACTTTGTCTAAGTGTTCAAAGCTGTCTAACCGTTTGAGTTCGGCTGTAATTGCTTCATCCTCACCGGGTTTTAATTGGGCCTCTTCGATTTCGTCAATCTGAAAACGGAGCATATCCAGTTCTCGGGCTCGTTCGGCCGCCATTGCTTCCAGTCCGTCCAATTGAGCTTTAGCCGTTTTACAAGTCTTATAGGCTGCTACGTAAGCTTCAAAAGCATTTAGGCCTGCTTTTGTGAATTCATCCAAATATTTATGATGAATATCCGGATTTAATAAGAGTTGATTGCTGTATTGCCCGTGAATGTCCGCCAAATAAAGACCGATTTCTCGCAATGCTTTAAGCGGTATGGCCTGATCATTGGCAAGGATAGTTGACTTTCCTTGGCGGTTAAACGAACGCGATAAAATCAATTGATTATCTTCGACCAGAATATTTTTAGCTGTTAACAGATTTAATAGTTCGGTATCATCGGTTACATCAAACACGCCTTCAATGACGAAAGCGTCTTTGCCGTGACGAATAAAATCACTGCTCGCCCGCTCACCCAGCAGAATACTGAAGGCATCCATTAAAATGGATTTACCGGCACCGGTTTCACCGGTAAAGATGGTAATACCATCTGAAAAGTGTAAATTCATCTGTTCAATTAAGGCGAAATTACGAATTCCCATTTGTGTAAACATAGATCACAAGTCCTTAATCCCTTACAGGTAATATCACATAAAAAAACTAAATTTGCATTAAAAGATGTAAAAGTAAAAGAAACGGATAATAAGCACTAAGCCTATACGTTATACACGCATAGGCTTAAGTACAGTATTATTAGTCTTTCATAAGATCGGAAATACGTTTTAAAATCGGCTGTACATCTTCAACGGAGTGAGCGATTAACAAAATGGTATCATCACCGGCTAATGTGCCGATTAATTCAGCCCATTTGGCATGGTCGATAGCGAATGCCACTGATTGTGCGGAGCCCGGCAACGTATGTAACACAATTTGATTCATGGTGAAATCAACGCGTGTAATAGATTCTTGGAACAGGCGACTGATGCGATTCCCGATAAGCAGTACATTCTCTTCCGGAGATAAAGCGTAACGATAGTGGCCGTCACCGGTAGGAATTTTAATCAGCATTAATTCTTTAATGTCACGCGATACGGTAGCTTGAGTAACTTCAATACCTTCCGCTGCCAAAGCGGCTGCCAATTCCTCTTGAGTTTCAATGGAACGCGATTGTACAATTTCTTTAATTTTATTATATCTGTAACGTTTCATAAGTCACCGTCCTTTAATAATATATAAAATGGGAGGTTTGTTGGCTTGGTTAATTAATTCCCAAGTAGCCGAATCGTACTGTTTTTGCGGTAAGCTTGTTAAAAACTCACGTACTGCCCTATTTTCCTGCTCACCTTCCGGTGTGCCCGGATATGTTACGACAGTAATCAGCCCTTTTGGATTTAATAAACCTAATCCCCCTTTGATAGCTTGTATTGTTGAACCGGCTTGCGTCATCATCGAATGATTGCTCCCCGGTAAATAGCCTAAGTTAAAAATCAGTAAGTCGATGGATTCTATAACAAATGAATCATCCGAGTCTTTAGCTGTATTGGCTAAGATATCTTCGTGCTTACCTTGAACCAAACAGTATTCGATATCGGTTCGTTTGCACTCCGTTTGCAATCGTTTAGTTGATGCCTCAATAGCCTCCGGCTGTTTGTCCAGCCCCCAAATTGTGGCACCGGGCCTGCAATGATTGGCCAGATACAGTAAATCATGACCATTGCCTGCCGTGGCATCGATAATTGTTTTGGCGCTTTTAAGTTGCTCGTCCCAAAAGATATGTTGGAACTGTACAACATGATTATAATTAATCATAAAAGTTCATCTCTTCGTGCCGATAATTTACGGAATAAGGTAGCAAAAAATTTCACGTCATAGAACCTGACATAGCGACTATAAAGAGCACTGGCCTCAATGTGAAGGCTGTCTTCATTACTGAATTGATAGTCGAACGTACCGTCAATACAAATATGAAGTTTCTCCTGGCGTTGCGGCATGGTTAAATCGATACGGGCACTTTCTTTCAGCACTAAAGATACGCTTTGCAACAAATGCGGTGCCACCGGTGTGACGATGATGGAATGATTGTCTGGTGCCATAATAGGGCCGCCGGCTGACAAGTTATAGCCCGTAGAACCGGTAGAACATGCTACAATCAAACCGTCGGCCGGATACATCTGCGTATAACCTTCATTAATAGATAAGTTAATACGCGCCATACGTCCCGGTTTTTCATGCGTAATGACTACTTCATTAATGACCGGCGTCAATTTTTTTACACCATGAGGTGTGCGAATTTCAGCGGCCAAATGGATACGATTTTCCACACGATACTCACCAGTGGCAATCTTCTTGATGCGGTCTTCCATATCGGCTAATTCGATTTGATTTAAAAACCCCAATTCGCCTAAATTGATACCGCAAATCGGTACATCGTATTCATAAATTTGGCGAGCCAAATGAATCAAAGTACCGTCACCGCCAAAACTGAACGCCATATCAAGATGCTTAAAAATTTCAGGTCGCGGCAATACTTGTTTAGTCGGCACGCCTAATAGTTCGGGTAAATTGAATTCCTCCAAATCCGAAGGCAACCAAACCTCCATGCCGTTTTTTTCGCAAAGGCTTTTTGCCTCTTGCAAAATAGGAATAATATTCTCTTTCCCCATATTCGGAATAAATCCTACTCGCATACGATCACCTACAGTTCATGCGCGGCGGCTACTACTGATTCCACTAATTCAGGTGTAATCGCTAAAGCACCGTCCGTCGTCTTCTTAAAATATCCCAGAAATTCTATATTACCTTCAGTCCCCTTAATCGGTGAATAGGTTACACCGTGAAGATGTAAGCCTACATCTTCGGCTACATGTAAAATACGTGTCAATACTTCGGCATGAGTGGCCGGGTCGCGCACAATGCCGCCCTTGCCTACTTTCTCACGGCCTGCTTCAAATTGCGGCTTAATAAGAGCCACTAAAGAACCTGTATCTTTGAGTAGTGTAACGGCTACCGGCAATACCTTGTCCAGCGAAATAAACGCTACGTCAATGGAAATGAAATCAACGAGTTCACCCAACTGTTCCGCTGTAACGGTTCTGATGTTCTGTTTTTCCATGTTGATTACGCGTTTATCTTGACGCAGTGACCAAGCCAATTGATTATAG
>UMFL01009293.1_pt1 | contig 18437 bp, 13 predicted proteins | sample 1965001 | NCBI WGS metagenome assembly UMFL01 (sample SAMEA4836045, study PRJEB28245) | human gut metagenome | biome: gut microbiome; material: fecal sample | place: Denmark | collected 2008 | reverse complement strand
TGTTCATGCGCATTATATTCACTGCACTTGGAATGCAATTTATACCCTCATCTGGTCATTGAAATAATAATTTACATACTCTTCCGAAGATACATTCTAATCAGTATGATTCCCATATTGACAAACACAAATAACACAATTTCGATGGTTTTTCAGATAATCTCTGCGAAGAAAACCATACTTGCCAAGTTGCTCCATCTGCTCACCGGATTTATAGGTGAGATTCAGGATCAGATATCCATTTACATTTGTGTACGTTATATAAATAGGACATTCGCAATCCGCTTTCGCTGCCTGCATTCATTTTATTAGCACTCTCCATTTCTCATCATTTTTTGACCACAAATTTACGACATTTACGACAAATCTGACACTGCTTTTTTCATAAGATTCCTATTTTTTCACGCACCATCTGTACTGATAAGGATTCATCCATACCGAATTCATTTCCAGTTTTTCTCCTGTAAATAAATCCTCATATTCACCTTCCAGACAGTTCAGCCATGCATTCTGCCCATATTCTGAAAAATTAGCCAGACAGATTAATTCTTCATTTCCTACTGTTCTTCTGATTGCAAAAACCGCATAATTTCCTGTGTCCCAGGTAGAAATACTGGCAGTCTCACCAAAACAATCCTCCTGACACCTCATTTCTTCCATCTGCTTCAGGCCATGCCAAATTTCATACTGTACAGTACCTGCTTCTTTTCTCTTGTCTGCATTGTCCCACCGGAACAAACTGCGGTGCAGATACCTGCTATCCGCAGCAATATCCGGGTTTTTCTTATAATCATAATCATTTACCTGACCAATCTCGTCCCCGGATGAAAGCATTATAAATCCTTCCATACTCATACATGCTGCATGCATCATGAGCACTCTTTGGATTCCCTGTTTCACCTGCTCTAAATCCCCTTCAAATCCGCCTTTTTCGATTCCACACAGGCTTGCGGTTGTTCCACAACTTCTGGCATCTTTCGTCACCGGATCGTAATTATATAATTCTCCTCGCGCAAAGCTATATGGATAAGTACCTTCAAAGAAATGATACAAATATTCTTTGTGCCGAATCGGGTTTATTTCCAGCTTTTTCTCCTGTTCTTCATCCAGGCCCCATCCAATATCATCATGACAGCGAAGGTAATTGACAAAATAACAATTCTTCGGAAGACTGTGGATTACATCCATCTGATGTTTTAACATTCTTGTATCTCTTGTAGCCAGTGCTGCCCACAGATTTACCATGCTGGAAACTCCGTATAACATATGACATTCCGGTTCACTCTCTGTTCCAAAATAGACCGGTAGTTCTTTTGGTTCCATAACAACCTCGCCTTTTAGTATCACAGCCGGACAGATCATCTCAAGAATCATTCGCAGCATACGGACAATGAGGTGCACTTGTGGAAGATTTCTGCAATTCGTTCCTAACTCTTTCCAGATATAAGGAACTGCATCAATACGAAACACTTCGACTCCCATATTTGCCAGATACAGGATATTCCCAATCATTTCATTAAATACTTTCGGATTATGATAATTCAAATCCCATTGATAAGGATAGAATGTTGTCAGTACATGTCTGTGCATCTCTTCACACCATGTGAAATTTCCCGGAGCAGTTTCCGGAAACACCTGCGGCATTGTCTTTTCAAATTGATCCGGAATTTCTCGCGTCTCATAGCACTGATAGCGATCCATATATTCCTGTTCGCCTCTCTTGGCTCGTATCGCCCACTCATGTGTATCTGCCGTATGATTCATAACAACATCCAGACACAGACTGATTCCACGTTTTCTCAGCTCTTTTGTCAGCTTTTCCAACTCTTCATTTGTTCCAATTTCAGGATCTACCTGTTTAAAATCCTCTACCGCATAGCCACCGTCATTATATGGATGCGGCATCTTCAGAAGCGGCATCAGATGAAGATAGGTGATCTTCTGCTCAGACAAATAATCCAAATGCTCTATTACACCGTTTAATCCTCCTGCAAACAGCTTCGGATACATCGTTATCCCAAGCATATTTCTGTTTCGATACCAGTTCGGTTCTTTTTCTCTTCTGCTGTCTAATCTCCTAAGTTCCGCTGGTCTATTCTGATAAGCCTCTTCCAGCATCTGCATTAATTCTTCATAACATTGTTCATTGTGATATAACTGCAGATACTTTTCATGCAGTTCATTCTCATGTCTTTTTCTTCTTTCTTCTATCATCGATACTATACTCCTATACTACAAAGGGGATTCCCATTTCAGGAATCCCCTATCATTATCCATGCATTTTCAATCTCAATGTAAGTTCAATCATGTATTTTCTAAATCAGATCATATTTCACTACATCGATTTTAGCTGCGCCTTCAGCAACGAATGAAATTCCTTTTGCCTCTTGTTCTGTAAATATGACAGCCGACATAACCTGCTCGCCATCATTAATAAATATTTCTGCGCTAAATCTATCCAAAATCACACGAAGCTTTAATTCATCGGCATCTCCATTTACCAGACATCTTCTCTGATGAACCAATGCTCTTTCGCTTCCTGAAAATTTTCTGTCAATTTTCAGGACAGACTCATCCGGACGGAAGCACAATTCTGTATGAAACCTCTCATTCTGTGCAAAACGTAATACGAATTTCTTATAGACATTTTCCTTGTCTTCCGGACGTATCACAATCTCCATATCTATCGTTCGTCCCTCGATTTTATCTAATGAGATCGTATCATTATCTATTACCACATTGTTGTACTCAACTCTGTTTTTACGCATTTCATCAAGTTCTTTAATCGGCGTTTGATAAAGTCTTCCGTTTTTCACAGATAATTCTCTCGGCAGACTCATTTGTGCAAACCACTTCGAATCATTATCACGATGAGCCAGTGTGTCCCAGTTCTGCATCCAGCCAATCATAATTCTGCGGCCGTCCGATGCTTTCACCGTCTGCATTGCATAAAAATCAATTCCATAATCCACAGACTGCGTAAACTGCTCTTTTAAGGTATATGTATCCTTGTCCATTTCTCCTATGATACATAAAGTGCCATTTCCATTATGATATTCCAAGCCTTCCGGCAGCATATCCTGTGGACTGGTCAAAAGAACGTGTTTTCCATCCAGTTCAAAGAAATCCGGACATTCCCACATTTTTCCAAAACGTTTCTTATTTTTTGCAAGGATGCTGACAAATTCCCAGTCAAATCCATTCTCACTTCTGTAAAGAAGAATCTGTCCGCTTCCATCTGCCGGTCTGCTTCCGATCACACAATAGAAGTTTCCATCTTTTCCTTTCCAGATTTTTGGATCACGGAAATCTACTTTACTTGCACCTTCCGGAAGATCCTTTTCTGTTAAAATCGGATTCTTCTCATATTTCACATAATCTCTTCCGTCTCCGACAGCTACCGCCTGTGTCTGTATATCTCTTTTACTTCCATCTTCTAATGTTTCATGATCTACGGCTGTATACATAAGCAATTGTCTACCGTCATCCAACTCTATTGCACTTCCCGAAAAACATCCACCCTTATCGTATTCTTCATCTGGTGCAAGAGCTGCTGGAAGATATTTCCAATGTAATAAGTCTTTACTTACCACATGCCCCCAATGCATACTGTCCCAGTGTGTATCATATGGATAATACTGATAAAATAAATGATATTCACCCTGATAATATGAAAAACCATTCGGATCATTCATCCATCCGACATATGGACTCACATGAAAAGCCGGTCTGTCTTCTGCTTTTATCTGTTTCCCTTGTTCTTCTTCATATTTTCTAGCCTTTTCTAACATCTCACTCATGCAAATTCTCCTGTTGTTCGTATCGTTATTTTTCTTCACTCACTGACTTCTGATATTGATCAAAGTATTTCTGTTTAATTGAAAGATAATTGGATAAACATATTTGCTGTTCATATCCTGTAGATAAGTTTCATGCACTTCTTCCTCCATTCCTCTATTAACCCTTCGTGTATAACCGGTTACGTAACCGGTTACTTTATAGTTCGATAATACTATATCCATCTCTTTCTGTCAACACTTTTGTGTATTAAATTAACCAGTCCCTGCTCCCAGTTTTACGATAGAATTCTGCAGGATCGCCTCGTTTTCCGGATCAGTGTAAGCAGTTGCCTCATCAAGGATTACAACTACACTCCATAATAATCTTCTCACATCTGTTATATCCAAGCTGCGAGCTATTCAGACACAGCGTATAATTACTGGCCTTTCCCCATTTCTGATCGGTGTAAAAATTATAATTCGTCATACGCCTTTTATCCGTATCTACCATCATTTTGACAGCTTCCTTTTCTCCTACATTATATAAGTCCATAATACGCTGTGTTTTTTCCGGCATATCCCCATGGATAAATACGTTCAATACATCATCCCGATCCTTCAGGATATAATCTGCATTTCTTCCGATAATTACACAAGATTCCCTATCAGCCAGTTCTAAAATAACCTTTCTCTGCGCCTCATACACCATGTCTTCTATGGATTTTCCTGTGATATCACGTCCGGCAAATGCATATGCAAATAATCCTTTCTTCGGAGATAATTCTGCACTTTCCCGGACATATTCCGGAGATAAACCAGACTTCTCTGCAATCTCATTAATGATATTTTTATCATAATAAGTAATCCCAAGTTTCTTCGCTGTTTCTTCTCCGATAAAACGTCCGCCACTTCCAAATTCTCTGCTGATTGTAATGATTCTTTTTTCCATCTCTGATTCCTCCTTAATTCAAAACATCAACTTTATTTTTACTAATTCTCTTCAAGAACACATATCCTACAAAGCATGAAATAATTTCAGTAATTGGAAATGCCCACCAGATCAGCGAAACTGTCATCTCACCATTTCTGACAAACACGGAAAAAATTCCAGCCAGCGGCAGAATAATAATAAACTGTCTCAGAAGCGAAATAACCAGTGATTCCACGCCACCATTCAATGCCTGATAAATGCCCTGATAAGCAATATTGATTCCGGCAAACAAGAAGCTTGCTGAGATTATCCTCATTGCTCCGATAAAATATTCTCTGGACGGCCCTGCATTAAACAGCGTTGCAAATCCCCCTGGAAAAATCTCTGTAATTACAATTCCCAGAATCATTAATATAACCGTATAGATCAGACCATATTTGATTCCATCCTGAATTCTCTTTTTGCTTCTCATTCCATAAGCAAATGCAATGATCGGAGTGATCGCATCTCGCAGACCGAAAGCAAGAAACAGTACAAACTGCTGAACTTTATAAAATAATCCATAAGCTGTCTGTGCTGACGGATTGAATTTCAGAATCAGATTCATTACATAAACCATAATGGACATCAGTGCCTGTGCAATGATTGCCGGAAGCCCGATTGTATAGATCTCCTTGATAATTCCGCCATCCGGCTTCATGTATTTCGCCCCATGCTCGAATTCCTTATTGAATTTGATATGAAAAATGAGCAGTAATACCGCGGATGCTACCTGACCAATTACAGTTGCATAAGCCGCTCCTTTCACTCCCATTTCCGGGCAGGGTCCAATACCGTAGATCATGATCGGATCAAGGATGATATTTACAACTGCGCCAACCACCTGTCCAATCGTGGAATAAAGAGAACGTCCTGTTGCCTGTAATAACTTTTCAAATAAAGAAAAGAAAATAATACCAAAAGAAATTACGCAGCATATCCTCAGATAGCTGACTCCCATCTCCAATACTTCTGCATCTACTGTCTGCGATGAAATATATGCTTTCACCCCAAAGATACCAAACAATAAGCAGACCACATAAATAATCACTCCCAGAAACAGACTGTTTCCTGCTACCTTTGCAGCTTTTTTACTATTTCCCTGTCCAAGTGTCCTTGCAAGAAGTGCATTGGTTCCTACACCGGTTCCAATCCCCACTGCCACCATAAGCATCTGCACCGGAAATACCAGTGTCAAAGCATTTAGTGCTGCTTCACTGCCTACTCTCATATTTCCCACAAACGCACTGTCTACTATGTTATAGACTGCCTGCAATGCCATGGATAAGATCATCGGGATTCCCATCTGGACCATCAACTTATTCACCGGCATCTCCTTCATCTTGTTGCTTTCCGCCATTTCGTTTAAACTCCTTTCTTTTTGACACAAAAAAAGTGCGTACCCTGTCATATAAGCTGGACTTACGCTGACACGCTACACACTTTTTCATGGCGATATTGATTTTTGCAAAATGAAAACGAGTAGCCGGTAAACTGGATTTACGCTTACTTGCTACTCGTTTCTTGTAATTATATTGCCTCTTTTTAAAAAAGTCAAACAAAATTTTTCTTGCATTGACACATCAAACAGTTTTCAGTATTTCCCCTAAAAGATATTTTGGTTATTATATCCCTAAATATCTTTTATTATACCCAATAACTTGATATTATGCAATAGTCTATAAGATATTTTGGTTAATAAATACCTAAATATCTTATAGCCATTTTAGCATTTTCATATCATATAAATACAAAAAGGCAGGCAGTCTGTTATATGACCACCTGCTTGTTACCTACTCTAATATTGTTTTTTGTATATCATTAGTCCGTCAAACTTGAAGTGGTTGTTCTACCAAGTGGTATCTGCCCATACGAATATTCTTTTTATAGATGATTTTCTTTAAATTCATCCTCATGTTTTTTGAAGAAATTATAAAAGTATCGCACATTATCCAAATCACTCCATTTTGCAATATCATACTCTTCCGTATCAAGATTGTATATTTTGGCATTTAATGTTCCAAGCATAAATGGCGAATGCGTTGCAATAATAAACTGGCATCCTAACAACCTTGCCATTTTATTAATTTCCTCTGCTAGCATAACCTGATTCGCAGGTGAAAGCGATACTTCTGGTTCATCTAATAAATATAATGCATCCGGTTGTAAATATTCCTCAAAATATTGCATTGATGTCTCTCCGTTAGAATATTTTTCCTGTGCAAATTTTATATATTCTTCCTGCTTTCTCCCTTCTTTGGATGTTAAAAATGTCTTTGCTTCAAGTAAAGACATGCCTCTCTTAACATAATCATACTCCATGCCATCTGATAATATCTGCTTTTGTTGTATCTTTTTAATCTCATACAATATATCTTCACTTTTAATATACCGGCTGTTTCCCGGTATTTTTTTTATTGTATTTCCATAGTCATCTTCCCCAAAAGTATACAAGCATTCGCTGGAAAACGAATCACAGTAATCGACACTTCCAAATGAATTACTTGTTGCGTATTCTTTTCCTTTTAGTTGTAAGCAATTGGCTATAATATTTAAGAGTGTTGATTTACCTGAGCCATTATTCCCATAAAAAACAGTGATAGGTATAAAAACAAATGGTTCAATATACTTATCCCGGAATACATTGTAGGGATAAATGTTAGGATTGTTTACTTTTCTTTCACTTAACTTAAAACTACTTAAATATATCATAACTTTTCTTTATCCCTTTCCCGATAAAAGAGCTCCAGATAATACGGTAGAAACAGCTTCATACTTTCAAACTTGATATTCTTCTTTTTCATATAACCAATCAATCTATTTGTCAATTCTTCTCCATCCACTTCATATTCAGGCACAATATAGCCATTCAGAATGTCACTCTTTTCGGTAAATTATCTGTTGAACTTTCTCTTAAGGCACTTCTACTAACTATTCTAAACTATTTCATAAGTAAATGAAAGACTACTTTATATCAAGAAAATTCTTGCTATATTAAATTAAAAAGAATCTGAGTTTTTCGCCCACTTCTCCAGTGTCCGAAAATCTATCTTTCCTGCTCCTGTTGCCGGCAGTTTCTCTACAAAGTGATATTCAAAAGGCCAGGAGTTCTCTTTCAGCTCCTGTCTACAGAGCTGTCTTAATTCTTTTTCCACATTGTCTCCGGTATCTTTGGATTTCAATGTCACATAGGCAATCACAAGATAACCTTTTTCACCGTTGAGCCTTCCTACTACCGCACATTTATCCACGGCAGAATGCCTGCTCAATACATTTTCAATCTCCATCGGATAAACTCTTGACGGTGTCTTATCTGCTCCGATCGACCACAGGATTCGCTTCAGTCTTCCGGTCAGTCGGAAATATCCATCTTTTGTCACATGTCCCAAATCTCCGGTTCGAAGCCATCTTGTTCCGTTCTCTTCGAAAATGATTTCTCTTGTAGCTTCCGGATTCTTATAGTATTCCATCATCATACTCGGACCGCTGACACAGATCTCACCTTCCTGATCATATCCAAGCTCCTCGCCCGTATCAATGTCTAATATCTTAATATTGTTACAGAAAAATGGAAGCATGACAGGGAATTTATGATTGCTTGTACATACCGGACCTGCCATTTCTGTCATTCCATAACCGTTCATTAATCCATATGGGGCATGATGCTCTTTCAAAAAATGAAACGTATCTGTCTCCCATGATTTATTCATTCCATCTCCGCCATAGGCTATCGTCTTTGCAAAAAAAAGATTCGTTCTCTGAACCTTTTTATTTTTCATTAGTGCTTCTATATGCAACGCACCACCACTTAAATGATTTGGTTTATATTTCAAAAACTGTTGTGGAAAATGCTCTGCTGTTGGATCTGGGCAAAGAATATTTTCAAGTCCCACACACAGAACCATATGAACCCCCAAAAATAGGCCATAGGCTAAGAACGGTGGAATGGTATCTAAAAAACGTTCTCCATTTTGAAAGTCCAGCACTTTATCTGCATATTTGTATTGAAATGCTATCGTATTCGCTGCGCGGTTTGACAACAGTACACCTTTTGCCTTGCCGGTTGTCCCTCCTGTATATGCAATCACTGCAGGTGCATCTGCTTTTATTTCCGGATATTCTACATTCTTCCCCTGTCCTGCCTTCAGAAATTCTGAAAATAAAACACAATTTTCCTGCTTTACTTTTGATTTCCACTTATAAATCGTACCGATTACACATGGCATAGATTCTGCCAGCGAAACACCTATGATATGTTTTACAGTTGTTTCCCTGGATGCCTGTACAATCTTTTCCAATGCCAGATCAACCGTAATCACAACTTTACTCTCCGTTACGGATAACTTCTCATGAATCTCCGCTTCCGTTGCATTCATCACAAGCATATTGGCGATCGCTCCGATTTTATTGATTGCATAAAGCAGATACACAGCCTCCGGCATAGCCAGAACACAAAGACTCACTGCATCACCAGCCCTGACACCATACGCTGTTAATGCTCTTGCACATGCATCAATCTTCTCCTGCATTTGCCGGTGCGTAACCTTTTTTCCAAAGTAATTCAAAGCAGCTGAATCTAACCGATCTACATTGCAGGAAGTCAGATAGTCATACATCGAACCTTCCGGCAATGGACGATGCAGAACCTCTTCTCCATAATATTTCAGCCACGGTTTATCGATAGACGGATACCCCGTCAGCTCATGCTCTGTCTGTCTGTCTGTCTGTCTGTCTGTCTGTCTGTCTGTCTGCGAAATCATATTTCTCTCATTCTCCTTTGTCAAACTACTTTTTCATAAAAATATCGTCTCAAATTCTCTGCTACATTTTTCTTGTCGAGATCCAATTCCTTCTGGATATATTCCCTGCTGTTCAAGTTGGTTTCCGTCAGGACATTTTTCTTTAGTCGTAAAACACTCAGCGATCTTACAACTGCTTCATATTCTCGCTCTTCGTCCGTTTTCTTGGTCAGATATTCTGCTTCAAATACATCGTGTTTCCAATTCAGCTTACGAAATGTATCCATCACATAAAAATCCACAAAATAGTGTCCAATATCTCCATATTCATTTCTTTTCATCGGAACAAGATGACGTTCCATCATATGGTAAACTGCTGTTGCCATCTGATCCCGTACATAGCTGCTCATGGATTTTATCCGGTATTTTTCACTCTCTTCTTTTCCCGGATAATAATCCTGTATGTTCAAATTAAGATTTCTTACATCTATCGGATTCCCTACATCTAGATATGCCACGTTATTCTCATAATCTTTTACCAGGGCAACCGGAACAATCTTTTTTCCGGTCTTTAATGCCAGATTCACCGGACCGTCATAGAGTGGTTTTATCAATCTGTTTAAATCATAATTGTGCGAACCCTCCGGGAATATCAGAATGCTTTGTGTCTGTAATACACGTTCCATTTTTGCAGGAAGCGCACTTCTTTCCTCTGGATTAAGAATGTCAAATACAATCATGCCATTTAACCAGGACAAGTACGCCTCAGGATTGTATCTTAAAGTTTCTACCGAGCCTAATATCAGATATGCATTTCTGTCGATAACATTCAACATAGTTTCAATGTCTTCCGGGCAGACATGACTTCCTACGAAAATATAGTTTTCCTCTTTATCCAGCTTGGGATATCGCTCGACAACAATATTGTTGGCATTCTTTTTCGTTGACAGTGGGTAATGCGATAAAGGTATTCTGTCTGGTTTCAGATTTCCGTAATACTCTTCATCACTGGCATAATCCGGTGTATCTTCCCTTATAATCGTTGCATTTGTAAAAATATTGCATAGTTTACGAAAAGCTCCGTTTGTCTTTCGCCTCAGGAAAAGACCAGTGTCAGTGGTAAAATGGTCTACATCTTTTGTATTCAGTTGGTTGATAAATAAATTTTTATAATGTTTCATCTGTTTTCTCTTTTTCTATATCTTAAAATCTTCTTTGAAAATCCTGGCGCTTTTCCCTTGCAACAAGTTCACGGGCATATTGTACATGAGTTCTTCTGCCTTTTTTCAGTATTTTTACAACTCTTCCAGAGCTTTTACATCTGTTTTTCCAAATATGATGCATATATCCCTTAAAATCGCTCTATTCTAATTTTTTAAAATATTTTCAGTTTAACTTTCAGAAGCAATCTGAATCAATTTTTCCATATCCCTTTTACCAGATGATTTAACCGGAAATCTATCCAGTACTCTGAATTCAACAGGTATCTGTTCTGTTTTTAACCTTTTTTTACATATTCGTTGAACTTCACTGAGAACTTTATCTTTATTCTCTTTTTCTGAAAAGATAACAAATGCAAATGCTTCTTCATAACCGTCAGGTTGTTTTCTTCCTACAACCTCACATTGATAAACGCCATCCACTTTAAGGATTACATTTTCAATATCAAAATTGTAAATTTTCTCACCCGATTTTGTAGTAAAATAATCATTTGCTCTTCCTTCCACAAAAAGGAATCCATCCGGATCTACATATCCTACATCACCCGTACATCCCCATTCATTCCCATCTGGATCTCTCCAAAAAAATTCTTTCGTTGCATCGGGTCTCTTATAATACTCTTTCATTCTGGCCGGTGTTAAAATTCTGATTTCTCCACGCTGATTGTATTTACATTCTTTATTGCTTTCACCATTAAACGCAGCTACTGTAACACCCTTTATTGGATATCCAGCTGATCCCAGTTTGTACCACTTCATTGACGTTGAGGTTGCTGTTGCCCCTAACTCACACATTCCATAACCTGTTACCAAATGATATTTGCAGCCATATTGATGTAATACTTCATTCAATTTTCTTTCGGTACCAGGTAGTGTTTTTTCTCCGCCTGTAATCGGATATGTAATAAATGATAAATCTATATTCTTTCCTTTTATATTATTCAAAAAATGTAACCATAAAGAAGTCGCACCCATGATTATATTCGGTTTATATCTTAAGATATCTTTCGAGAAATTTTCCTCGCTAAAGACCGGCTCTATGATTAATGAGAGTCCAAGACATAATGGCATAAATAAACAAAAAACCGCACCGGTTGAAAACCATACCGGCACAATTTGCAAGTAGGTATAATTACGATTATATTCAAACCCAGTATGTTCATAATGTGCAATAGTCGCATTCATTCCCTTATTCGTTAAAACAATTCCTTTCGAAGCTCCGGTAGTGCCTGACGAATAAACCATAATTGCCGGAATATCAGACTTGCATTCTTCCTTACAACTTTTTCCATCATTTATTTTAAGAAAGTCTCTGAACGAAAGGATTTTTTTAGAATATGGTATTTTTTTCTTTAATTTTATACCTGCAATCAGTTTAGTTATTGTAGGCATCGACTCAACTATAGGAACCACTACTGTTCTTTTTATGCATAATTCTTGAAATATAGAATCTATCAACCCCCAAAATTGATCAAGAACAATCATTACATCTGCATTTGTATCGTTTATCCTATCTCGGATCTGTTCTTGCGTAAATAACGGATTGATCATGTTAGCAACCGCACCTATCTTATTTAGTGCCAGCAATATATATACTAATTCAGGACAAGACGTCATTATGAGAATGACTTTATCTCCTTCTTTTACACCATAATTAGCAAACGCACTGGCAGCTATATCCACTTTATGAAGCATCTCTCTATATGAAATTTTATTGCCAAAATACTGTAACGCACAATTATCCTGATATTCCTGATTGTTCTGAAGAATATGTCTATATATTGATCCTGAAAAAGGTTTCGTGTGAATTGCTTCTTTGTTATAATATTTCAGCCACGGCTTATCAATAGACGGAAATCCCGTCAGCTCATGCTCTGTCTGTCTGTCTGTCTGTCTGTCTGTCTGTCTGTGAAATCATATTTCTCTCATTCTCCTTTGTCAAATAATTCTTTCAACATATTCCATCTCTAAAACTTTTTGATATGTTACTTCATCTTCTCTATTCTTCGATAATCAACTTTTCCTGCCGCTGTTCGAGGAAATTCGTTTACTATTGCATAAGCATTTGGCTGCTGATTCTCTCCCAGTTTATCTCCACACCATTTTCTGAGTTCTTTTTCCAGTATTTCATCCGAAATATCATCCGCTTTAATCACAAATGCTTTAAGTCCATTATCTTTTCCGAATTTATGTCCAACAACACAACATTCTCTTACATGCATATTGTTATTAATTACTTCTTCAATTTGAGTCGGCACTATTTTGTAAACAATACCATCTTTGACAGTGATTATCATACGCTTCATCCGTCCTTCAATGAAAATAAATCCGTCTTCATCTATATAACCGAGATCCCCAGTATGAATCCATCTGCTTCCATCCGCATGTTCCTTTATCAGATTATCTGTTTCTTTTTGATTTTCTTTGTATCCAACCATTGTTGAAACACATTGCATGCAAATTTCACCTGTCTGATTGTAAGATAATTCCTTCTGATTCTCATTATCATATGCCATAAAATTATTCATAATAAATGGAACACCGACACTTCCCATCTTGATTACATTATGCTGTTCTGTCGATGCAGTTGCACATACTTCTGTCATTCCATAACCCTTCATTACTTTTGCACGAGAATTATGCTCATCAAGAAACTGATTAACCTTCTTTTCAAGTGGAATATTCATTCCTTCTCCACCCATTGCTAAAGTTTTTACAAAAGATAAATCCTGATTTCTCAATTTGTTATTATCAAGCATTGCGGCAATATATGCCGGAATCGCAATAATATGCTCTGGCCTGTATTTTCTGAAGTACGTCAGCCATTCATCAGGATCGAACTTAGGAATTAATACTAATTCTAGTCCTAAACATAATGGCATATGCATATTTATCATGGCACCGTATGTAACAAATGGTGGGATTAAATTTAAAAAAACTTCTCCTTTATCATGTGGGAATGTACTTATATACTGCCATACTACCGAGTTGAATGACCTATTTGTTAAAATAACACTTTTCGGAAATCCTGTAGTTCCGCCAGTATGCCCATAAAAGCATACATCACTTTTACAATCATAAGCTCCATTTACTTCTCCACACACTTTGCCTGCTTTAATAAACAAGTTCCAATCAAGCACAAGTGGATTTTTCATAAAAGACTTGTCCATATTTCTAGCTTTCAGCTTGAAAAAAGGCTTTATCATTATTGGCATGTAATCCGATAAAGAAAAAGTGATTACATTTCTTACATTTGTATCATGCACTGCATTTAAAACCTTTTTCCCAAATAAATCTGCTGACACCACAACTTGAGAATTACCTTCCAAAATAAACTTTTTAATTTCATCCTCAGAAGATAATACACTTAAATAATTTGATATTGCTCCGATTTTATTTAAAGCATAAAAGCATAAAACTGACTGTACACATGATATAGAAACGACTGCAACTACATCTCCCGGCTTAATACCAAGCTGTAAAAAAGCCTTGGCAGTATGATCAATTTCTTCAAACATCTGCCTGTATGTCATTTTATTACCAAAAAAATTTAATGCAGTCGTATCTAGATTATGCTGATTATTCTCGTACAAATACTTAAACAGGCTACACTCTGGTAAATTTTCCACATTGAAACTCTCTTGATTGTAATATTTCAGCCACGGCTTATCAATAGACGGAAATCCCGTCTGCTCTGCTCTGCTCTGCTCTGCTCTGCTCTGCTCTGCTCTGCTCTCATTATCCTTTTTCTCCTTATCTGTCTGTCAAGTGTCTTTTTGTATATGCATCTGTTCTCATGAATATTCCGATACTACAAAAAGCCATTCTTAGCTACATATTTTGTGGCTGAAAATGGCTTCAATCTCTGTATTTTCTATATTCTTTTTGAGGAAAAAGTACACAGTTCAGACTTACTTGGACATTGTAATTTATAACCATCACCTATGTAGCTCCTTCCTGATAATAGACACTTTAATACATTTATTTTATCAAAAGTTTGATTTCCTTACAATAGAGAATATTTAGTATTTTCTCAGGATTTAATTTTTCTCTCTGGTGTGCTATCTGACGCCAATATCAAACATCTCCCTGCAAATCATTTTTCCACATGTTGTTTTGAAAATACTATGATAGGCTTTTAAAGCTGCTTCTTTCGATAAACCATCCTCCATAATATTAACCAGAAAATCGGCTTCTACTAATATTTGATAATCAATTTCATTAATGTTATCATAAGTATGATGATGTGCGATCAGATACTGAACCCGATTAGATATGTGTCAAAGCTGCTGCTTCAATGGTAAATAAACATTTCTTATTTACATTCTCCGTTTCTGCTATCAATTTTGCATAGCTATGCACTTTACAGAAATGTTGAATTCTCTTTGCATCTCCTTTATATAATTCAATCATTGCCAAATGTAATTTATTTATCATCTAAATTTTCCTCCTCTTGCACATTATAACATCTCTCAAATTAATTCTATGTTTTCCATAATGTATATTACATTTTCATTCTTGAATCCACATCTAAAAAAAACAGTCAATTCAAAATGATTTCGATTTGTTTTTACAAAGCCTTCTTTTTGTAACTTTGATATCTCTGTAGACATTGCTGCTCTATCAATACAAAGATAATCCGCCAGTTGCTGCCGGTCAAAAGGAATATCAAAGGACAAAGACGAATGTCTGATGGACTCTGCAGACAGATATGATAATAGTTTATCCCTTGTCGTTCGCTTGCAAACATGTGTGATCTTATCGTTCAGGAGCAGTATCTTATTTGCCAGGGCACTGACCAGATTGCGAATCAGCTTCTGATGATGTTCGCATGCAGTTGGACATACTGCCCTGCACGGGTCAGACCCCAGTTCAGTGTTATGGATAGTTCAAGTATACCATATGTGGAAGACACATCGTCCATCTTTTTATACAAATCTATCCTTATCATACTCATTATCCAGATTTTTCTCCAAGTAAGACTATAACTTTCTTCGAAAAACAGTCAAAAGACCCAGCAGGGATCATTCCCTTCTGAGTCCTTATAATTGTTAAAACTCTTTCTTTTTCATAACTCTCATACTGTACTTATACGAAGCAAACCATACAATCAGACTTAATACAATCAGTGCAATCGCGATTCCAAAATCGCCTGTTTCTCCTATCATATACGAAATACTTTCTTTTAATCCCGAGTTAGCCCTCACAAAAGATCCAATTATATAACAACTTGCAAAAACAATTAAAACTGCAATTGGCAGTGCAAATCGTCCTTTCTCTCCTACAAACCTTAACCGAATTGCAATCACAATCCCCGCAATCGCCTGAAACACAAAAATTGTGATCAGCTCCATTGCCAACATTTCCAAATCAAAAACTTCTCCCGGCTTTATGAATACAGCAATTCCTGCACAGATTACTCCAATCCCCCATCCAAACACTGTCATAATAAAGGAAAACATGTATTTTTCTCTGACATATATTTTTTTGTTTACAGGTAAAGAAAATAAATACGTGTAGCCATGTTCATTTTCATCATAACTGATCGTATTCCCTGAATATACTGCCATAACGGATGGAATATACATTGCAATGAAGGTAGCTCCTGTTTTTCCCGTTAGTATAAAGAATAATGCCATAAACGCCAACATCAGAAAAAGATTGCTGCCTTGCCGGAAAAACAACCGAAAATCCTTTTCCAGCAGTCCTCTGATTCCTTTCATTATCTCTCGCCTCCTGTCAACATAAGAATCACCTGATCAAGTGAGCCGCTCTCCACTACGATCTCCGGATAATTTTCTATATAATACTGCTTCTCGTTCGTCAGGCAGGAAATTCCAAAGTTCTCTTTTTTCTCTTTCAAAATGTAACTTTTATCCACTGCCTGATATTGCGCCTCACTGACTTTCAACACCGCATATTTTTCAAGAATCGTATCCATCTCTTCATGAAGTACAATCTTTCCTTTATGAATCACATAGATGTCATCACACAGATGCTCCAGATCCGAAGAAATATGTGAACTGATCAGGATGCTTCTCTCCGGCTCTTCTTCCATATATTCTCTTAAAATGTCCAGCATCGCTTCCCTTGCTCCGACATCAAGTCCTGCTGTCGGCTCGTCCATCATTAGAAATTCTGCCTGATGTGTCAATGCAATGATCAGATTCAATTTTGCTTTCGTACCTGTTGAATACTCTTTTATAAATTTATTCAACGGAATCTGATATCTGTCACACATCAGATGGAATTTTTCTGCTTCAAATCTTGGATACAATCTTGCCAGAACTGCCTCAACATCTTTCCCTTTCAAATAACCGCTGAATCCGGCTTCTGCCAGAACAACTCCCAACTCTTCTTTCTCTTTTTCACCTAACTGTTCCGGTGTTTTTCCCATGATCTTTATCTCGCCGCCATCATAAGAAATAAGTCCGAGCATTGCTTTGAATAAGGTACTCTTACCGGCTCCGTTCTCTCCGACCAGACCAGTAATTCTTCCTTTTTCTACGTTTAATGAACAGTCTAACTGAAATTCGCCGTAGCTTTTCTTAACCCCTTTGATTTCTAACATAAGTATTCATCCTCCATGATGAGTTCAAATAATGAACGAATCTCTTCCTCTTTCATTCCGCAGCGCCTTCCCTTCTGGATCGCTGCTTCCAGATCTGTCTCAACTTCTTTTCTGCGTTCTTCTTCCATCAGCTGTGTATTGGATGCCGCAACATAAGTTCCCTTCCCATGAACCGTGACTGTCATGCCTTCCGCTTCCAGATTGTCATATGCTTTCTTCACAGTAAGTGCACTGATCTTCAGTTCCTTTGCCATCGTTCTCACGGACGGCAATATATCATTTTCTTTTAATTCTCCGGAGATAATCTGTGCTTTGATCTGCTCCATAATTTGTTCATAGATTGGTACCATCGACGAATTATTGATTATAATCTTCATATGTTTCCTCCTGTTGTAAACAGTATATAACAGCACAGTACTGTTGTCAACTGTTATATACTGTTTATCTTTTTTTCTGTTGCAAAATATGCGGGGTTTACATTTCCAGAATATGTACCGGCTAATTGGGAAAAGGTCATGCCTGTATAATATTTTATCCCCTTCCCAGATGCATGACACCTGAGAGGGGGATAAAATCTTTTGATATCTGTACCGATACGCCCTTTTGTTATTTATTTTTTCTTCTTATAACCGTCACACTGATCACAGCTGCTACTGCTGCAATTGCTGCCAGTGCATAAAGCATCGGTCTTGCTTCGTCTCCTGTGACTGCTGCTATCTGGTTTTTCAGCTTATTTAACGGTGTCTTTTTTTCTGATTCATGTTCTTTTCCAATGCCCATTGTTCCTTTATTCGGATCTTTTTCCTTATCTGGATTTTTTCCCGGATCTTTATCCTTATCCGGGTCTTTGCTTTCGCCGCCGCTGGTATCTTCTGCTGTCTCAATGACCAGTGTCAGATCCTCGCAGACTTCTTCCAGTGTCAGATATCCGTCCTGGAACTGTTCCGTAACATCTTCCCCGTTCAGAAGAATCCTTGAAACCTTCCATCCTTCTTCCGGTGTGATCCGTATCTTCGGCTCGGCAAAACGATCCACAACAAAGTTATCTATGTTGCCTTCTATCTGATCTTCTTCCCCTTCTATCACTACATCTGCGTGACTTTTTTCCACACGGATATTATGGGAGTCCGGCACGGTTGTACTGATGGTGCTCTGGGA
>UMFL01025625.1_pt1 | contig 18651 bp, 19 predicted proteins | sample 1965001 | NCBI WGS metagenome assembly UMFL01 (sample SAMEA4836045, study PRJEB28245) | human gut metagenome | biome: gut microbiome; material: fecal sample | place: Denmark | collected 2008 | reverse complement strand
TCAACGGCATACTGGTATCAGACACTGCCAACAGCAAAACCAATTACGATTCTTCCTGTAGAAGAGAGAATTCCAAATGTACCGGTACTTCCAGAACGCAATCTTCAGATGCCGGAATTAACAGAAGAAATGAAAGCAGCGAGAGAATCATGGGCAAAACGCTGGGAAGAGTATAAGCCTGCAAGAGAAGAACAGTTCAGAATTAAAGAAAATAAGGCCCGCCGGGAATCAAAGCTTAATACTGAATTTGCAAAGAAGCTTCGTGAAGAATATAAGTAATAATATCGGAGGCACAATATGTCAAAAGAACTGATGATTGAAAGAATAGAAAAAGCCCAGAAAGAAATTGAAGCAAAAAGAGAAACCGTACAGCAGGGAAAATTTCGTCAGGACTATCATTTTATGGCAGAAACCGGATGGATCAATGACCCAAATGGGTTGATATATTTTAAAGGAAAGTATCACTTTTTCTATCAATATAATCCATATTCCGGATTTTGGGACTGTATGCACTGGGGACATGCTGTCAGTGAAGATATGATTCATTGGGAGTATCTGCCATTAGCGCTTGCACCAAGTGAAGTATATGATGATCATTTGAAGGGGGGCTGCTTCTCCGGCAGTGCGATTGAACATGATGGAAAGTTATTCCTGATCTATACAGGAACCTGTAATAATGGAAATGGGTTTGAACAGGCACAGTGTATCGCATATAGTGAAGACGGAATCCACTTTGAAAAATATGAAGGGAACCCGGTGATCACAGCACCGGAAGGTGTTCCAACAGATCTGTTCAGGGATCCGAAAGTATGGAAACATGATGATACCTATTATGTAGTCTGTGGAGCAAGCAAAAATGGATTTGCACAGGCAAGACTGTATAAATCGACAGATATGTTCCACTGGGAATTTGTCAATGTCCTTGCAGAGAGCAGAGGCGAATGGGGCTATATGTGGGAGTGCCCGGATTTTTATCCGGTAGGAGATAAATATGTGTTGATGTTCTCTCCGATGGGAGGAAAAGAGCGCACCAGTGTTTATCTGGTAGGAGATTTTGACTATGACACCGGAAAATTTTTCTATACGACCTCCGGGGAAATTGACTGGGGATTTGATTATTATGCACCACAGTCATTCCTGGCACCGGATGGCAGAAGGATTCTGGTAGGATGGGCGAATGCATGGGATTGGATGCCATTTTGGAAAGACTGGGGACCGACATATCAAGAAGGCTGGTGCGGATTCTTTAACATTCCGAGAGAGGCAGTGTTAGCAGAAGACAATACATTAAAATTTGTTCCTGTAAAAGAATTACAGGATCTTCGGAAGAATAAGCAGGAAGAAGCGGACATTCTGATAAAAGAAGACGAGAAAAAAGAACTTCGAAGTGGCTGTGTTTATGAAGCGGAAATGCGGATAAATCTGAAAAAATCAACTGCAGACAAGATTAGGCTGAACTTAAGAATGTCTCAGGGAAAGAAGACAGAGATCCTATTTGATCTGCGAAAAGCCGAAGCGTATTTTGACCGTAATAATTCCGATGGCTGGAGTAAAGGAGTCGCAAGATGTCCATTGAATTTAATGGGCAAAGAGCATCTGGATATTCATATTTATTCTGACAAAATTTCATTAGAAATATTCAGCAATGATTATCAGAATAATTTTTCTTGTAATATATATAATGTGGATGATGATCAGAAAAATGAAATGACAGCAATTGGTGGAGATCTGATGATTGAAAGCATTCGGTCATGGGAACTTGAAAAGACAATGAAATAAAATGAAAATTATATGATTGAGGACGGGATAGTGTGGAAAAACATTATCCCGTTTTTATGTGCACTTTGCAGTACATTTCACCAATGGATGTGATTAACGTGAGGGGAAGTTGAAGAAGAGTGAATAAATTGAAATCTGAAAGAAAATACTTTTATTATATCACTTCAAAGTAACTTGAAATGACTTTGAAGTGACTTTGAAGTAGCATTGAAGTAATTCAATTATAAGGGGTAAATAGTATGTATCTTGAAGAAATTATAGCGGATATAAAATTAGAAAATGATAAATTTGAATGTAAGGCAAGACTTAATCGAAATGACATAGTGGGATGGTTAAAGACGAGAGTATTAAGAGTAAAAATGCACAGTACGATATTCTTACATCGGATAAAATATATGAAGCAAGCCACTTTAAGGATTTGAAAACATTTTATTCGACACATAACAATGGAAAAGAATTAAAAGAAAAAGCACTTCAATCAATGGGATTCTATGATGAAAATAATATGCTGGCAAATGGGGCAGTATTATTTCAGGATAATTATCAGGGAAAAAAGACAGAGATTAAATGTTCCGTATTTTCAGGATTTAATAAAGGCAGTGAGAAGATAATAACAATTAATCGATATAATGGAAATATTACATCTTCAATTAATTATATGATGGATTTTGTTAATCAACGGATGAATCATTCACTGATTAAATTGGATAATGTACGAAAAAATATAGACACATATCCACAAAGAGCACTATTTGAAGGTATTGTAAATGCAATTGCACATAGAGATTATTTCCTGGACGGAACGCAGATACAGGTGGATATGTTTAAAGACAGACTGGAAATATCCTCGCCCGGTAGTTTTTACAGGGGAGAGAAAATAGGAAAAACATATGATTTATCGGGAATTACATCAAAACGTAGAAATGAGTTGATTTCCTCTGTTCTGGTTAGTTGTAATGTCATGGAGGCAGCCGGAACAGGATTTGATAAAATTATGGAAGAATATCAGGGAGTTGATGAAGCTCACAGACCATACATTTATTCAACTTCAGATCATTTTACTTTGGTGTTACCGGATTTGACTTATTCAGAAGGAGTAGAAGATAATAAAATTCCACATCTTGAATATGTCCCCGTAGCCAATGGAACAAAATATGATGATGCAGTGTTATCATTCTGCTATTATCAGGCACGTAAAGTATCAGAAATTGCAGAATATCTAGGAGTCAGTGATTCGTCATATTTAAGAAAACAAGTGTTAGAGAATCTTGCCAGAGAAAATTATGTAACGAAAGGTAAGATTGGAAGAGCAGCATGTTATAGAACCAATATGGATATGGTAGAATTGAAATAATTATTCTCTCTCCAAAAGGAATAACAAACCAGATTAGCAAAGGTTTGTTATTCCTTTTTGCATATTATTTATCTAACTTAAGTCCCGCCAGTGCCTGTGCAAATGCGTTATTCACCGGTTCGTCATTTTGCTGCTGCTGTTTCTTCAGATATTTCTGGACATCGCGCTTAGATATGCCGGCACCTTCTTTGGCACGACGGTTCTTGAATGCTTCCAGCTTCTCTTTGTAGCCGCAGGAGCATACAAATGTCTCACTGTCCCCCTTTTTGATCAGTTCCATTTTCTTGTGACAGTTCGGACATCTTGCATTGCTGGTGCGTGCGATCGTCTCGCGGTAGCCGCATTCACGGTCCTGACAGACCAGCATGCGGGAGTTCTTGCCTTTGACAGAGAGCATACGCTTGCCGCAGCGCGGGCATTTTGTATTAGTCAGGTTATCGTGACGGAAAGTTCCGTCGGAAATCTTGATATCCCGAATTAATTCTTTGGTGTAGTTTTCGATATCTTTGATAAATACCTGTTCTTTGTGTGCTCCTTTGGCAATCTTGGCAAGTTCCATTTCCCAGGAAGCGGTAAGCTCCGGTTTTTTCAAATCTTCCGGGACCAATTCCAGAAGCTGTTTTCCTTTGGATGTCAGAAGAATCTCATTTCCCTTCTTTTCCAGCAGGAAAGAGTGGAACAATTTTTCAATGATATCGGCTCTTGTCGCTACGGTTCCGAGTCCGCCGGTTTCACCGAGAGTTTTTTTCATCTTATTATCATCAGAAGACATATAACGTACCGGATTCTCCATGGCGGACAGAAGTGTCGCTTCTGTAAAACGGGCGGGAGCTTTGGTCTTACCGCTTGTGATATTCGTGCGTGTGACAGTCAGGGTGTCGCCTTTGTGGAGAACAGGAAGTGCCTGCTCTGAAGCCTTTAAGTACATATCATTATTTTGGAAATCTTCTCCAAAATCTTCAGAATCTTCATAATCCCCGTAAGCATCATACTGTGAAGCAGAGGAACCGGAAGATGCAGCATCGGCATATACGGCCTTCCATCCAGCGGCTTTGATGACCTTTCCTTTTGCAGTAAATGTTTCACCTGCGGCTTCAGCTTTCAGTGTAGTCTGCTCATATTCAAATGCTGGATAGAGGACGCTGATAAAACGGCGTACGACCAGATCATAGATCTTGCGTTCATTGTTCGACATATGTTCCATCTGGACATATTCTTCCGTCGGGATGATCGCATGATGGTCGCTGACTTTTTTATCATCTACGAAGGCTTTGCTTGTCTTAAGCGGTTTCTTTAAGAGTTCCGGAATATATTTCTTATAAGGTCCGATATTGCAGGCTTTCAGGCGTTCTTTGATCGTTGGCACAATGTCCGTACCGATATAGCGGGAGTCTGTTCTTGGATAGGTGAGGACTTTGTGGTGCTCGTACAGACTCTGCATGATATTCAATGTCTCCTTTGCGGAGAAGCCAAAGCGCTTATTGGCATCGCGCTGTAATTCCGTCAGATCATAGAGGCCCGGGGAAGGTGTCCGTTTGGATGAGGTATGCACATCCGTCACGGTAAGCGTCTGGTTCTTTAATTTTTTATCAAGGCCGGTTATCAGGTCTTTGCTAAAGGAGCGCAGGGAACCGCTTTTCTTTTGCTGCCATGTCCATGTGACGATAGAAGCCATAGTGCCGACAGAACCACCGGTAACAGAAGTTGTACACCGCAGTCCATAATAATCTTCCGGTTTAAATGAACGGATCTGCTGTTCGCGGTGTGCGATCATGGCAAGTGTCGGTGTCTGTACACGTCCGCAGGAGAGCTGGGCGTTATACTTGCAGGTCAATGCACGGGTGGCATTGATCCCGACCAGCCAGTCTGCCTCTGCGCGGCTTCTTGCGGCATGATATAAGTCGTTGTACGCACGACCGTCCTTCAAGTGGGCAAACCCTTCTTTGATCGCTTTATCGGTAACAGAGGAGATCCACAGACGGCGGATCGGCTTATGACAGCCGGATTTGTCCAGGATCCAGCGGGCAACCAGTTCTCCCTCACGTCCGGCATCGGTGGCAATGATGATCTCAGAGACATCTTTCCGGAAAAGCTGTGTCTTTACATTATGGTATTGTTTGGATGTCTGTTTGATCACGACGAGCTCCCATTTCTTTGGAACCATCGGGAGATAAGACATATCCCAGGCTTTGAATTTCTTATCATATTCTTCCGGGTCTGCTAAAGTGACCAGATGGCCGAGTGCCCAGGTGACGATATAATTGCTGCCTTCGATCGCACCGGAAATGTTCTTGTGACAGCCGAGAACACGGGCGATATCGCGGGCAACAGATGGTTTTTCTGCCAGTACGAGTGATTTCATATATATACTCCTTTCAGATATAGAAAAACCCCGAAAACATGATGTTTCCGAGGTTATATAAGAGGCGCCAACCAGATTTGAACTGGTGATAGAGGTGTTGCAGACCTTTGCCTTACCACTTGGCTATGGCGCCATGCCTTACGTACTGTTAAGTATAACAAATACGTAAGATGAAGTCAAGAAAATCTGTATGTTAAAATCCGAGATCTTCATTTACCAGAATGACTTTGATGCGCTGTGGTGTCTTGGAATATCTGGTGATCAGGATCTGACAGCAGATCGTATCCGGTGTTTTGCAGTCGAAACAGGCACCTGTTTTGCAACAAGGAGTGCTCAGGTCGAAACGCTGTGCGTTGATCGGCGCAGCTTCATTTCTTGCACGGGACATGGCAGAATCTACATCGCGTGTAACTTTATTCATTCCGATGATCATCAACACATTCTGTGGTCCGGCAGCGATAGAGGATACACGGTTGGAATGTCCGTCGATATTGATCATAATTCCATCTTCCGTGATTGCATTTGCACTGGTCAGGAAGTAATCACAATCATATGCCGCAAGCTCGATCTTGCGCTTATCTTCCGGTGTCGGTGCGGTATCGCGGTTGTATACCTGATAATTTCCCTGACAGACAGCTTCTTTTAAGCCGATCTCATTGACAGACATGGAACCGCCCCAGGAGATGCTGCTTCCTTCCGGGATTAATTCTAATGCTTTCTTCAGAGCCTCTTCTTTGGAGTCTGTATAATAAGCTTCCATGTTGCGGGCTGTAAGTTCTTTTACAATCTTTGCGCCTAACATCTGGTTTCGTTTGATTCGATTCTGATCCATAATGAATTCCTCCCACGTTTATGTTGTTTAGATATTTCTACTTGAAATTATAACACAGATTCAGGTCTGCAGTCTTTGAAATAACGCAGAAGATGAGAAAATGAACATTTATATACTGCGCTTTTCCAGTCTTAAAATATAAAAAGAAAGCATGATGTTTGTCCGGTTCTCATTGGTCAGGATATCATAATCCAGAAGTTCTTTTATCTTATTCAGTTTATACGACAGCGTATTCTTATGACAATAAAGTGCATCTGCGGTATGGATGATACTACAGTCATGATCAAAGTAGACTTCCAGGATATGCAGATAATCGGTATGATGCACAGCGTCATAGTCAAGAATCGGGCCAAGTGTGGAGTTCAGGAAATCCGTTGTCAGAGATTGATTGTGGATATCGGCCAGAAGTTTGTATACACCAAGCTTATTGTACTCAAGGAAGTTCTTCGGGAGAGCAGTTTTGGTGAGCTGATAGGCGGTAAATGCGGTCTCGTAAGAGCGGTGAATGTCTGTAAGCTGCGAGACCGTAGTTCCGATCCCGACATAGACATCGGAGTTATTCTGACAGACATCGTAGAGCTTCTGAGATATATCGTTTACAGATTCACCGGCAAACAATACGATCAGATGCTTCCCTTCTTCATATACGATCCCTTTAGACATGAAATAACGGATCTTCTTTTCCAGCTGTTCTAGGTAAGAATTACCGGAATCACTGTCATAAGTGTGGCAGCTGATCATGAGGACAGTATAGTTCATGTCGCGGAAGAATCCATTGCTTTCCAGAGGATTCAGATAGGAGTCTTCATTTTCGGGGTAATAGATCGCGTTTTTCAAAGCAGCGGCAAGACTGGTCTCGCGGTGTTCGTTTTTTAACAGAATCTCAGAAAAGATCCGCATGATATCAATGAACGGAGTGTCCCAGGAAGTGGAGAACAGCGGAAGCTGTATTTCATTGCAATAGTCGATAATCTCCTGGGAAAATGCAGGACGTGATTTTACAGAGATGATCAGTCCGCTGGCGTGTGCGTCTTTCAATGACTTTAAGAACTCTTTCAGCCAGTCTTGAGAGGTAAAATTCAGACCGGAGTTAAAGATCAGTTCATCACCGTGGAGCAGATGGGAGAATTCACCCTGTTCGACGGTATGGATCCAGGTTACTTCTTTATCATAAAAACTATTGGTATGAAGGATGACATCAAATTGGTTGTTAATTGCTTCATACAGGGACTGTAATTTAATTGCCATAAGTGTAGTCCTCCTGATATATGTTGATCAGAGTATAGATATATTTTATCATAATTGTGTGCGACACACAATTTATAGAATAAAATCTGTCGATTAAAACTATATTCATAGTGAATTTCATATGATATATTGTATGAGAAGTACAAAAGAATGAATATTCAACCCCGAAAAATGTGCTTCTAAAAAATCCATTCTCTAGATTTTTAAAAGACGGAAAGCTCTTCAACGAAAGTTGAGGAGCTTTTTGTGGTTCCAAAAAGGAAAAAACAGAGCGCACTCTATTTACAGGTAGTACCAATGGTGCTAGAATGAATAACAGATTGACACTACCAGGAAAAGACGGAGGAATGAAAAAATGAAAGCAGTAAAAAATGGGAAAATTGTAATTATCGGAGCAGGACATGTAGGATCTCATTGCGGACTGAGTCTTATGATGCAGGGACTGGCAGATGAGATCGTATATATTGATATAGATAAGAATAAAGCGGCAATGCAGGCACTTGATCTTGATGATATGGCATCTAATCTAGACAGAGATTTTACAGTGAGAGCCGGAGATTATTCCGACTGTGCGGATGCTCATATTGTTGTGATGGCGGCCGGAAAGAGCCGTCTTCCGGGGCAGACAAGGCTGGATATGTTCGATGATTCGATCAAGATGATGAATACGATCGTAGGACCGTTAAAAGAGTCAGGATTCCATGGAATTCTGATCAGCATTTCCAACCCGGCAGACATCATTGCTGATTTCTTAAGAAAAAGACTGGGACTTCCAAGAAGTCAGGTATTCAGCACCGGAACATCTCTGGATTCAGCAAGACTCCGCAGAATGTTATCTGAGATCACCGGCGTAAGCCGTCATTCCATTCAGGCTTATTGTATGGGTGAGCATGGGGATTCACAGTTCATTCCGGTATCACATATACAAATTGGCGGAATACCGGTAAAAGAATACCTGAGCATTCATCCGGAATACCGGGATAAAATGGATTTTGATAAGATCAGTGCGGAGGATAAGGTCTGTGGATTTCACATCGTAGAGGGAAAAGGCTGTACAGAATTTGGAATCGGTGCCGTACTCAGCAATATTACAAGAGCAGTCATGCATGATGAAAAGAGAATCCTTCCGGTATCCGTTCTCCTTGAAGGAGAATATGGAGAACAGGGTATTCCGGCGGGAGTACCATGTGTAATCGGGAAAAATGGTGTGGAAGAGATTCTGGAAATCTCCCTGACAGAGAAAGAAAAAGAGCAGCTTCATAATTCATGTAACGTCATCCGGGGATTCGTCGAGAAAGCCGATCAGATGTAAAAATCGTTAATATTTTAATTACTTTTGGATGTGTTGCATTTTATAGCGTCCTATGTTACATTGACAACAGAGTACAAAAAGAATCAGAAAGAGCCAAAAACAGTGCCCCTCTAACAACAGAGACCGGAACAGGATAACCGGCAGACAAGTATGTCTTATAGGAGGTAATTGTAACATGGCAATTTCAATCGGCATTAACGGATTTGGACGTATTGGACGCGTAGCACTCCGTATCGCCATTAATCAACCAGACACTTTTAAAGTATGCGGAATCAATGTACGGAATGCAGACCTGGGTTATATGAAGTATATGATCCGGTATGATTCTACATTTGGACGTTTTCAGGGAGAACTGGATACATATGAGAATGGACTGATCATTGAAAGACAGAAGATTCCTGTATTTTCAGAATCAGATGCGGCATTGATTCCATGGGGAGCATGTGGTGCAGAGTATATTATTGATGCAACAGGTGCATACTGTACAACGGAAAAGGCAAAAGCCCATTTAGAAGGCGGTGCGAAGAAAGTTATTATCTCAGCACCGGCAAAAGATGGGGATACACCGACATTTATCATGGGAATCAACCATGACAAATATACATCGGATATGCCAGTTGTATCGAATGCATCATGTACTACGAATTGTCTCGCACCAATCTGTAAAGTTCTGGAAGATAATTATGGAATCGAATATGGGCTGATGTCAACGATTCATGCCGCAACTGCAAAACAAAAGGTTGTGGACAGCCGTTCCCAGAAAGACTGGAGAACCGGACGTTCGGCATTTGGTAACCTGATTCCATCTACAACGGGAGCCGCAAAAGCAATCTCGCTTGTCATTCCGGCTTTAAAGGATAAGATGAGTGGTATTTCTTACAGGGTTCCAACTTCAGATGTATCAATTGTTGATCTGAATGTAGCGTTAAAGCAGCCGGCATCATATGATGAGATCTGCAAAAAAGTCCGGGAGGCCTCTGAGACATATTTGTCCGGCATTTTGGAGTATGTAGAGGATGAAGTGGTATCTTCAGATTTTATCGGAGATTCACATGCATCGATCTTTGATGCAAGGCAGGGAATTCAAGTGAATTCCCACTTTTTCAAGGTCATCTGTTTCTATGACAATGAGTGGGGATATACAAGTCAGATATTCCGGCTGATTGAGCATATGGACAGGATAGATCACAATCGCTAATAATTAAGATGACGACAGGGGCATGTAAGATCTGATTCTGATGTAACACGTTTGATTTTATATCACACACTTCTGTAAGGGACATATGGATTCGTTATTACGATTATGAACCGGACAAGATGCGGACAGAAAAAAGCAGACAAAGCTTTTGCTGTCCGCAGAAAATAAGAAAAAATCTTAAAAATAAAAATTTTTCGGAAAATTCAAAAAAACACTTGCCAAACAACCGAGTCTATGATATATTAAATCTCGGTCGTGTGAAAAACACAGTGACAAATAAATATACGGCTCCATGGTCAAGCGGTTAAGACATCGCCCTTTCACGGCGGTAACACGGGTTCGATTCCCGTTGGAGTCATATGGCGCCATAGCCAAGTGGTAAGGCAAAGGTCTGCAACACCTCTATCACCAGTTCAAATCTGGTTGGCGCCTCTTATAAAAAACACCCGGAATATTTATTTCCGGGTGTTTTTGTCAAAGAATACAAGAAAAGCTGCCGGTGGCAGCCTCTTGTATATTATTTCATTATAATTGAATCTTCTTTAACATATGATCGACGAATACTTTTGCATGCTCCACATCCAGATCATCCGGATGAGTAAGTGCAAGATCGAAATTCTGGATAAAACGGTCGATCTGGTCGTTATTCTCGTCAGTTCGCATGGATTCATACTTCATACGTACCTTCTGCGGCATCTTTCCCTGACAGATAAAATATCCAAGATAATCGTTGTCTGCTTCGATCCAGGCACTGACGCGTCCGGCAATATCCTTATAATATTCCGGAGAATCCCCCATTCCGCAAGTTCCGAATAAAGCGATCTGTTTGCCGCTTAAGTCACTTAAGAAGTCACTGACCTCCATACTGCAGCTTCCGCGGTGCACGCAGAATCCGATGAAGTAGACATTGGCTTCCGGAATTGTCTTATCTGTATCGATATCGATCAGATCTTTGGAATTGCCGGGAAGGCGCGAGAAGATAGATGCAGCAATTTTCTTTGTATTTCCGGATTCACTCTGATATAAAACAAGATAATCCAACATAAGAATTCCTCCTTTTTGCGTTTGTTGATGGTCACAATTTATTGTACATCTGGATTAGATTGAAATTTTATGAGTTACATATAATGGCCGCCGCTGTAACCGCCCGGGGCACCGCAGCACATTCCGCCGCTGCAACATAAGTTGCAGACGATGTTGGCAATACATAATTTTACACACCAGTCGCTTCCGCCGCCGAAGGTGGTGGTATACGGATTCTGGCGTTGGCGGTACCAGCTTCCGCCGCTTTCAAACTGGTTAACTAACATCTGGTATTGATAGTTGGCTGGTTCCATGCGGAGCGCTTCTTTGGCATGCTGAAGGGCCGTTGCATTGTTGCCGAGACCGGAATTGGCAATCGCACTGTAGTAATACCACTGGGCAGTATGCTCGTTGATTCCGTTTAATACGTTCATTGCTTCCTGATACCGGCCGTTGTTGATGAAGTTGGCAGCAGCTCTTAAGTGAAGATCCTGCTCACTTTCCTGACCTGCATTACCTGCATTACCGGTCTGTCGGTATTCTCCGTAGAAGCCGCGGAACGGACCATATCCGTTCTGGCTATATGGACCGTAATTCCCGGATGAGCCGTATTCCCGCTCTTTCATGATCTGCTGATAGGCCTGCTGGACTTCTTTGAATTTCGCCTCTGCCTGATCCTTGTTCGGATTATTGATATTGGCATCCGGATGATATTTTCGGCTGAGGTTACGATATGCTTTTTTTATCTCGTCATCAGAAGCATCACGGGATACTCCTAAGACACTATATGGATCTGTCATTGTTCTTGATCTCCTGTTGTTGAATTATCTGTGTCAGGATGTGGATTATCATTCGTGGTTCTACCGGAAGTGGAATTGCCGTCAGCAGTATATGCAGCGTTGTGTGTATTCTTGCCGGCGAGTCTTTCGGATGTTACGGCAGTGTATCTGCTCCATACTCCGGAATAGAGAACGTTCCGCAAGATCTCTGCATGCAGCAGTATCGGAAGCTGTTCGAATTCCCTGGAGCATTCCGACATCATAAGCGTCAGAAGGCTGCGGCAGTCATCTGCAAATGCAGGATCGTCTAGGTATGCCTTCCTGAATGGATTATAGCTGCCGGATTTGATGTCTTTTTCGACATCATCGTAGGCATCCATCAGATAGATGAATTTTCCGAGGAAGAATCCGATCTTACGAAGAGAGGATTCCCATTCATCGTGGCGGTATGCAAAAATCTCAGCCATGATATTGCCAAAAAGTCCGGACATAAGATCCAGATTCTGTTCATTTTCTGCCTCATATTTTGAGATTTGGGCGAGATTTTCTGAGATGACCTTACATTTTACGGGATATAATTTTTCAATCTTCTTTATCTTTGAATGCAAAAGTTTTGCGGCAACAAAAGCTTTCTTCCTGTGTTCGTCTGCCCAGTCATCTTCACACTTATAATAAGATAACAGCATGTTGATGGCTGCGGCATATTCAGTAAATTCATTGGTCTTTGCCGCATGCTTTTGCATGGGATGTGCAATACAACGGACCATCTCTGTCTTCGTGTCCGGTTCATAAAGACCGGTGAGCAGGATCACAAGAAATGTCATATCAAAGGATAAAGTCACCTGACCTCTTCTACCATAACATTCTTTTAAGACTTTGCATAGTCCACAGTAATAAGAATGATAGACATCATAATCTTTGAATTTCATCTCGGCTTTGTTGATAGAAATATAACCAAACATGGGAACTCCTTAGCTTCGTTTGATAAATCTGGTGTTACACTTCGGGCAGCGGATCTCAATCTTGCCTTTTCCTTTTGGAACACGGATCTTCTGTTTGCATGACGGACATTTGTAAATGTGGTGTGTCTTGCGCTGTGTTATCATGTTACGCTGCCTGTAGAAAAATGTCCGGATGCCGCGTGTCATCTGCAGATATTTCTGATTCTCGGCGGCTCGTTTGTAAGTATTTTTGGAAAACATCCGGAAATAAGAATAGATGATACCGGCCCATGCCAGACAGGAAAGGATTCCCCGATGCGTCCATCCTGCGATCAGCATAAGGATCAGGGATCCCCAGATGGTAAATTTGCCAAAGGAATCAACACCATATCTTCCGTACATAAAACGTATAAATCTGTCTTTTAGTTTCAATTCATTCACCTCTTAAAATAGTACTTGCAATATACATTTAATCATACGCCGGGAATAGGAAAAATCAATAAACAGAGTATTAAAATTTCTAAAGATTTTAGATGAGAAAAGTGCAGAAACTGTGGTGGATGTGTTAAGATAAGAATGTTAATTTCGTAGAACAGGGTTGATAACGGGGAGGAGGCAGAATATGCAGAAGCTGACGGAGCTGATCAGAGAAGATATGAAACCGGCACTTGGCGTGACCGAGCCGGGAGCTATCGCATTTGCCGTGGCAAGTGCGAAGAAATATACGGAAGGTAAGATTGTAAATGTACATGTGGCATTGAATTCCGGTATGTACAAGAATGCATTTACCTGTGGAATTCCTAATTCGGAGAGATTCGGCAACTATTATGCGGCGGCACTTGGGGCGGTAGCGGCAGATTCGGAAAAAGGACTGGAATCGCTGGCAGATATCACACCAGAAGATGATGAGAAAGCGGCGCAGATGGTGAGCGACGGTTTGGTGGAGGTGGTTATGGATCATGTCGGATCCGAGATCACGATCGATGCCGTGGTGACAACGGAGAATAACCGGTGTAAGGTGATGATCCGGGATGCACATACGAATATCGTAAAGATAGAAAAAGACGGCATTGTAATATTTGAGACAGAAGATAAAATGTACAGGGATGAATCCCGGAAAAAGCAGGCACGTCCGGTAATTCACGGATATTCCCTGGCAGAGATTCTTCGATATGTAAATACAGTTCCGGTTGAAGAGATTGCGTTTATAGAAAAAGCGTATACGATGAATCTGGAATTATTAAAAGAAGGACTGGCTTCGGACAGGGCAGTATTCGCAAAGAAACTTTATCGTGAGAATGGCAACCGGATCATATCCCGGGATGCGCTTAAGACTGCACAATTACTGTGTAACGGTGCGATAGAGGCCAGGGTTCTGGGCCTTTCCAGACCGGCTATGAGCATTACCGGGAGCGGTGCACACGGAATCATTGCGACGATGCCGTTGTATGCGTACCGGCATGCCAATGAAGATAAGACGGATGATGAGACCCTGTGGAGAGCAACTGCACTCAGCTATCTGATTACAATGTATATCAAAGAGTACTCAGGAAGATTATCGGCATTTTGCGGCTGCGGGATTGCAGCCGGAACCGGGATGGCCTGTGGACTGGCATATCTGCAGGGAGCGGATGGAGAAAAACATACAAAAGTGATTCAGAATATGGCAAGCGGTCTGACCGGAATGATCTGTGACGGAGGCAATCACGGATGTACGATGAAAGGGATCGTGGCAGTAGATGCAGCATTCCGTGCAACAGATATGGCAATGGATGATATCTGCATAGAAAATATTCATGGAATCAACGGCAGGACTCCGGAAGCAACTATGAAGTACATGGGAATGATCGCATCCCCTGGAATGACAGGGACGGAAAAGACGATCGTAGAGATTATGGAATCGAAAAAGTAAAGAAAATAGAACAGCACAGGGAGGGATTGAATCCGGAATGAGAAATGAAAATGCAGACAATGAAAGAAAAAAACATCACCGCGGAAGAAGGCGGAAGAAAAAAGGGAATATAATCGCCAATGTGATTCTTGTGATCGCACTGATCGTATTCTGCGTGTCGGGCTTTCAACTGTTTAAGATCGGAAAAGGTTATCTGGATGGAAGAAGTGAGTATGATAAAGTGCGGAAACTTGCGGTGACGGATGATAAGAATAAAAATGATAAAGATAAAAATCATAGTGAAGACGGAGATGATACATTCTCTGTTGATTTTCAAAAACTGCTGGAGATCAATCCGGATACGATCGCATGGATCAGATTCCCGGATGAGCCGAGTCAGATCAATTATCCGGTTGTTCAGGGAACGGATAACAGTAAATATCTGAAGAAAACATTTTCGTCTAACGAAAATACGCTGGGAGCAATCTTCCTGAATGTTGACAATCAAAAGGATTTTTCGGATAAAAACTCTGTAATATATGGACATAGAATGCGGGACGGTTCGATGTTCCGTCACCTGCAGGATTATGATACCCGTGAATTCTGGAAGAATAATCCATATTTTTACATATATACCGTTGATGGAAGAATTCTGAAATATCATATTTATTCGGCAGGACAGGTAGTCGACACTTCGGAATCGTATCAGACAACATTTGAAACAGATGAAGAATATCAGGAATTTTTGAATATGACGCAGAGTACTTCTCTGTATAATACCGGCGTGGAAGTGACAACGGCAGATACGATCGTTACATTGTCGACCTGTACCAGTGCCAGTGATAATCACCGGTTTGTTGTAAGAGGGGTAAAAGAGGAGGAGACGAAACAGTGATGAAGAAAGAATATACCTATGAAGTAGGAGATGTGGTAACAATGAAAAAGCCGCATCCATGTGGAAGTAAAGAATGGGAGATACTAAGGGTTGGAGCAGATTTCCGACTGAAATGTATGGGATGCGGACATCAGATCATGATCGCCCGCAAATTGGTAGAAAAAAACACAAAAGATTTGAAGAAAAAAGCTTGAAAAAATCGAGACTTTATGGTAGTATAAGAACTCGTGATACAATAATTCTGTCCTAAAATAGAGACAGAAATCCTTGCTCCCACATAAGATGAGCGGGGGCCAAAAGACCAGAAGGAGGTGCAAGACGACATGAACAAATATGAATTAGCTGTTGTTGTCAGTGCAAAAATCGAAGACGACGAAAGAGCTCAGGTAATCGAAAAGGTGAAAGCATTAGTTGAACGTTTCGGTGGACAGATCTCTGACGTTGATGAATGGGGTAAGAAGAGATTAGCTTACGAGATTCAGAAGATGAAAGAAGCATACTACTATTTCATCCACTTCGAGTCTGATGCTGAGACTCCAAGCGAAATCGAGCAGAGAATTCGCATTATGGACAACGTTATCAGATTTTTATGCGTTAGACAGGATGCATAAGCAGGAAGTAGAGGTATAATATGAATAAAGTAATTTTGATGGGACGCTTGACAAGAGATCCTGAGGTAAGATATTCACAGGGTGAGAATTCTACAGCGATCGCAAGATATACATTAGCTGTAGACCGCAGATTCAGACGTAACAACGACGGAGAGCAGACAGCTGACTTTATCGGATGCGTTGCTTTCGGAAGAAGTGCAGAATTTGCTGAGAAATATTTCCGTCAGGGACTGAAGGTTATCGTAACCGGACGTATTCAGACAGGAAGCTATACCAATAAAGAAGGTCAGAAAGTTTACACAACAGATGTTGTTGTAGAAGATCAGGAATTTGCTGAAAGCAAGGCAGTAAGCGACGCAAATGCAGGAAGTTTCCGTGCGGCAGCTCCATCACCGGCTCCGGCACCAGCCACACCAGTATCTGATGCAGGTGACGGCTTCATGAACATTCCGGATGGAATTGATGAGGAATTACCTTTTAATTAGGCAATAGTACCATGCTGTGGTACTTGCCGCATTTCATTTTGTTGAAAGGAGAAACCAAAATGGCTTACGATAAAGGAAATCGTCCAGAAGGCGGCTTCAAGAGAAGAGGCGGCGGACGCAGAAGAAAAAAAGTTTGCGTATTCTGTGGAAAAGAGAATAACGAGATCGATTACAAGGATACAGCAAAATTAAGAAAGTACATCTCTGAAAGAGGAAAAATTCTTCCTAGAAGAATTACTGGAAACTGCGCTAAGCACCAGAGAGCTCTTACAGTAGCAATCAAGAGAGCACGTCACATCGCTCTTATGCCATACGTACAGGACTAATATTGAATGTTGAAAACCGTCAGTGCATTGCACTGGCGGTTTTTTGCGTAAAGAATGCTGTCACGATTGGTTTATTTTTTTGTACGTTTGTCTCTTTGATTTTATACAATCTTGTTTTTCTCGATTATATTTGTTAGATTGAGATAGAAGTCATTAACCATGCAACAGGAGTCAGCATATGGAAATCCGGTTGATAGAAAACAAAGAGTTATTGGAATCAGCAGAGTTGTTTAAAATCGAAAATCTGTTATGGGGAACAGAAAAGATTGCAAAAACGTATGGATATATTGGATTCGTTCCGGGAGAAGGATTATATATCAAACTTGTGTGTGTGGAGAAGAATCCTCTCCGGATTTATAAAAAAGATCAGGATCCGGTTTACAAGGACAGCTCTATGGAGGCTTTTTTTCAATTTAAAGGAAATGATACGGCAGCAGATGATATTTATCTTAACTTCGAAATGAATGCAAATGGTGCACTTCTTGCATGCTATGGAAAGAATAAGATGAATCGGATACCATTTACACCAGATCAGATACGGAAGATGAAATGTAGCGCAGAAATACAGGAAGAGCAATGGAATGTGAATCTTACGCTTCCGATAGAAATACTGGAACAGGTATACGGGAAATTGAATTTACAGGAAGGATCCGATTTCCGCTGCAATTTTTATAAAATTTGTGAAACAAAGGAATACGAACATTATGCGGCGTACAGATGCGTAGAAAGCGAACAGCCGAATTTTCATCTGCCGGAGTATTTTGAAAATGCAGTAATTTTGAAAAGAAAGTAACAAATACAATTGGGAGGTTGTACTTATGAAAATTTACAAAGCAAAAGATTACAAGGACATGAGCAGGAAAGCAGCGAATATCATCTCTGCACAGGTGATCATGAAACCAAACTGTGTACTGGGACTGGCAACAGGATCTACGCCAATCGGAACGTATGATCAGCTGGTTGAATGGTATAACAAGGGGGATCTGGATTTCTCGGAGGTTACGACAGTAAATCTGGATGAATACAAGGGATTGCCACGTGCGAATGATCAGAGCTATTATTACTTTATGCATCAACATCTGTTTGACCGTGTGAATGTTGATCCGGAAAGGACAAATGTTCCGAACGGAATGGAGCCGGATGCGGAAAAAGAATGTGGAAGATATGAAGAACTGATCCGTTCACTGGGCGGTGTGGATCTTCAGCTGCTCGGACTCGGACATAACGGACATATCGGTTTCAATGAGCCGGGAGAAGCATTTGAAAAGGAAACACATTGTGTAGATCTGACAGAGAGTACGATTGAGGCAAATAAGAGATTCTTCGCATCTGCCGACGATGTGCCAAAACAGGCATATACGATGGGAATTAAGACAATCATGCAGGCAAAGAAGATCCTGATAGTAGTGAACGGAGAAAACAAGGCAGATATCGTAGAGCGTGCTTTCTTCGGCCCGGTCACACCGGAAGTGCCGGCTTCTATTCTCCAGCTGCATAATGATGTGACGTTGGTTGGGGATGAGGCAGCGCTTGCTAAAATTGAGATTTAATTTATTAACTGGGGAAGCGGCTTCTCAGTCCTTGAAGGAAACAATAGATAAGGCTTCTTGTTCAG
>UMFL01003443.1_pt1 | contig 21503 bp, 19 predicted proteins | sample 1965001 | NCBI WGS metagenome assembly UMFL01 (sample SAMEA4836045, study PRJEB28245) | human gut metagenome | biome: gut microbiome; material: fecal sample | place: Denmark | collected 2008 | reverse complement strand
GTCATCCGCAGCCGGCGGAAGAAGCTACTCCTCGCCGGCCTTCGCGCGCTCGGTCCGCATATGATCGGCGACACGCCTGTCACGCTCGGCGAACGCGGCCCGCACCTCATCGGGGGTCGGGCGCGGAGCGCCGGGATGGCAGATGGCCATGTATGTCGAGAACTCCGACAGCAGATCAACGAACTCGCGCGTGCGCCGCTCCCCCATCTGCGAGAAGATCCAACAGATTGCCGAACGCATCTCCTCCAAGTCGCACTTGGACCGCTCTCGCCCGGCATCCGTAAGGTTCACGCGGATGATGCGGCGGTCGTCCGGGTCGATGTCTCGGGTGATCAACCCTTTTTTCTCCAGAGCGGCAAGCACTGTGGAGATGCGGCCGGAGCTGGCCTTCAGCGAACTGGCAAGCTGCGACGGCGTCATGGTGCCGCGCAGTGCGAGCTCGTGCAGAATGAATGGCTCGCCATGCGCGCCGCGCGCGAACTCCTTCTGCATCTTGGAACGGTTGCCCCACACGCTGGCGTACAGTTCGCTGAGCGCCTCCCGCTCAAAACCCATTTCGCACCGCCTTCCGATTCGACCATTGCCGCACTACCGCGCTCCGCGGAGTACCGCCAATACATTCCAGCGGCATATACATCGTGCAAACATCTGTAATATTATCTCACACCGTAAACAATTTACAGTATGTGATTATATGTCCGCGCCTTACTCCCCTGCTACTAAACTTGATCTGTACGCTTTTTTCCGTACAACAATTCGATGGCGACACTAACGAAACAAACGGTATCGAAACAGAAAACGTCCCGGTTTGACATTCGACTGACGGATGCGCAACGGCAGCTCATCGAGCGTGCCGCCGAGCTGACCGGCAGCACGCTCACGCAATGGACCACTCGCCATCTCCTGGAATCAGCCCGTAAGGATATAGAAGAAGCAACCGTCCTGCATCTGGAATCACAGGCATTCGAAGATTTCATACAGGCATTGGATCAGCCGGTTCCGCCAGCAGCCGAAAACTCATGGAAAGGGATCCGCAGTGGGCATGATCCATCATTTCCAACGTCCGCGCAAGCTCGGCCCGGAAGAGAGAATGGGGAAGTTCTCTTGTGGAGTACCGTTCATCGACAAGTGGGCCGCACAACGCGCACCGTCATCGGCCCAGCATGGGACGGCCGTCGCGTACGTGTCATTCACTGCGTCAGGTGAACCGGCGGGATTCTACACGCTGAGTGCATATTCGGCACTGCGAGCACGATCCGTCAGCGGCGCACTAGGGTCACGTGCGCTCATTGTGGAACCTTACGCCGATAAAGCACGCGCGTTCTATGCGCATTTCGGTTTTCAACCGATTCCCGGAACCACCAGCATGTATCTCAGGCTCGTTTGACGACGAGCCTGTTCCGTATTTATGACGGTGACTCATAGCGTTGATTCACGGCAGCAAAGACAGCTCCTCAGGGGCGAGCGTGAGATTGACTGCGGCGAACGAGTCCCGGACCTCATGCGGGTTGCGGGCACTGGGAATGGTGAACAGACGGTCATATCTGGTCAGCTCCCACGCGAGCACCACACGCTGGTACGAGACGCCGCGTGCCGCTGCGACCGTGCGGAACGGATCATACGCATGACTGTCGAATGCGTCCAGGAACCCGCCGAGCGGTGACCAGCACACAAAATCAAGACCGAGATCGGCGCAGTGACCCATCGTATGCTCGGGGTCGGGATGCGATGGCGAAAACTGGTTCTGCACCGCAATCAGACGGTCGCCGAGAATCCCACGGGCGGTGTCAATCTGCGCATTGTCCACGCGCGAGATGCCGGCGAACCGAATCACGCCCTCATCCAGCAAGGTTTTCAGCGCGCCGACCGTATCCTCATACGGAACCGCGGGGTCAGGGCCATGCGAATACAACAGATCGAGCGCGTCGACGCCGAGGCGGAGAGCGGACTCCTTCGCGTCACGAATCATCGTCTCCGGGCGCGAGTCGGCCATCCACCCGTACCGGCTGCCGGCCGCCTGCAGGTGCTGTCGCTCGGATGCGGATGCGATCGCGCCGTCGCCCGGGGATTGCTGAGGATCTTCCGCGTCGCGGTTCGTCACTTCCAGCGTTCGGCGATAACCAGTCTTCGTGGCGACCAGAACCTCATCGCGCGGACCGCTCCAACTGGCGAGCGCCGCATGAACCAGCATCTCGCCGTACCCGAAATCACGCGGCACGCCTGTACCGTCAGGCCCCGGTTCGCTTGGCAGATAATACGACCATGCGGTGTCGAGATAACGCACTCCGGCGTCAAGCGCGGCATGGATCGTGCCGATGGCCGTCGCCCGGTCCGGGCGTCCCTCGATAGAGAGCGCCATCGTTCCCATGCCGAGGCGCGGCATGCGCGCTTTCCCCGCAAACTCCACAACGTTCGATGTCACCATGCCACCATCATCCCACGCGACACGAACACAGGGCCGACTGGCAATGCGCCAGCCCATGAGTCCCGGCCCCGGTTCCTTTCGACTTGTTCCGGCGAAAGTCCCATCCGAAGACACTCAAATGGGACTTTGGCGGGATGGGTGGACTTCACCTCCCGCGTGAGGCCCCGGCAGTCAACAAAAAGTCGGCCGGCCACCGAATAGGTGACCGACCGACTGCATCGGCATCGGCATCATATGCCAATCGGCGTCATTCACCGACCGGCATCATATGCCGATCCGCTGATTCAGCGCCGGGGCTCGCGCCGACGGCGGGCGGCAAGCGCCGCGCCGGCACCGACCGCGAGCAGTGCCGCGAATGCGCCGAACACGCCGCTCACAGAGGCGCCGGTCTTCGACAGGCCGGGCTGCTTGTTGCCGGCATCCGGCTTGTTCGGCTTCACCGTGTCGCCGGGTTTCGTCGGCTCAGTCGGCTTCGTCAGTTCGGTCGGCTTCGTCGGTTCGGTCGGCTCTGACTTCTCCTTGACGGTCACGACACGCTTGACCGTGTATGACGCACCTTCGGAGTCGGTCACCGAATACGTCAGCGTGTATTCGCCGTCCTTCTCGGTGTTCGCCGAACCTTCGACCAGGATCTTGTCGGTCAGATCGCCGTCCTCCTCATCGGAAGCGGCCGCACCGGCCTTCGGGTCGAACGCGTCGACGTTGATGTTCTGCTTCGCGGATGCGTTGAGCAGCTGGTAGGCGGCACCGTCGGACGTGTTGAAAATCCACCGGGCCGCGGGGTCGGACTTGGCGTCTTCCACCGACTCATCGCTGAAGACGTTGGTGCCGTCCTTGGCGACGAGCACCTTGCAGTCCGTATTGGTGATGACGTAGGCCTTGAGGTCGGGGCGCTCGGTGTCGGACTGGTCGATCTGGGTGAACTTCCAGGCCTGCTTCTTGGCGTCGGTCAGGGTCTCGGGCGTGTCGGCGATGGACAGTGTGGAATCGCCGGAAGCCGTGGCGGACAGGTTCTTGCCGGACTGCACGCCGACAAGCTAGTAGGTGTGCCCGACCAGGCGATCACCGAGACGGGACGGAACGCTCACAAGGCGTTCCGCGCCCTGCCGCACGACGTGCAGACCGCATTTGCCATCCGCATGCTGTTCACCCACCGCGACGCGGACCGCTACGGCGCCGACATGTTCCTGCACTACGAGCGCGGCTTCAACGTGCGCTTCGAGGGTGCCGGCTCGAACAATTACTGAATTCGGGCATCGGAGCGCCGGAGGGATCCCGGACGCGCGAGCCGCCAAGCGCGACACACGCACAACACGCGACGGTTTTGCTTGTCCGCGAGTCTGTGGTATTCTCTTCGAGTTGTCTGTTGAGGCCAAAAGGCCGCGGCAAACAGCGTAATGGAGGATTCGCCTAGTGGTCTATGGCGCACGCTTGGAAAGCGTGTTGGTGTAACAGCCTCACGAGTTCGAATCTCGTATCCTCCGCTAGCAGGGCTTTCGAAGAAATTCGAAAGCCCTTTTCTTTTGCCGAAAACAGTTTCCTTTCAACGATTCCGAACGGCTTGGACTGTCGGAATAGTTTCCTTGTAGTGTCTTCAGAGGGTGTTCGGCCCGACGATATCGGTGGCACGTTACGTGGTGCATCCGGTAGGCCAAATCGGTGCACCACTCTATGTCTGAAGGGATCCACTCATGACATTCGATGATCGATCGGCGTGTCATATGAGAACGTCTCCGTCGATTCCGACGGTGTTTTTACACTTTTACATCTTCCTACACAAGAAGACATAGAAAGTATGGGAGATATAGGTAATCGTGACACCTCTTGTCGGCGTGAAGGTATGGAAAAGCGCAAATTTCCTTCTGGCGGGCTTTGAGCGGCGAACAGAGTGGTACACTCATTCTGGGAATTGGTAGAAAGCCTTGCTGTTGCTGGGTTTGTGGGTTTCGGTAGATAGAGTCTCCATGATGTGCGCAGACCTCATGATGCGACGGGCTCGCCTGTTCGGGCCGCTGCTCGCCTCCGGCTGCGAGGTGCTGATCTCGGGGAAGGGGACGCGCCGCGTGCGATTGTTCGACGGTGAGCGGGCCTTGGTCGGGAACGCCACGGCCAAACGAAGAAGGGAATTCACGGAGACGCGTCTTTTGGCCCACGAGGCCTTACGACGTATCGGCCATGACGGGCCCATACTCAAAGGTTCGGATGGTGAACCGCTCTGGCCGTCCGGCATCGTGGGATCGCTGTCGCATTGTCCGTCGCTGTGCGTCGCCGCCGTGGCGTCGGCGGAAAGAATTCGTGCCGTGGGAGTGGACGTGGACGATTCGGACGGATTGTCCGACGGGATCATGCGGTTCGTGTTCTCTTCCGAAGAGCTCGCATCATTGCGTATGGCCTCCTCGGTGGAACGTAGGGCGGCCTTCTGCGCGAAGGAGGCCGCCTCGAAGGCGTTGTCCGCATTGGACGGGACGGGGGACTTCCGTAAGGTATCCGTGAGCCTGAAGGCGGATGGAACGTTCGCCGCTGTGAGACGGGATGTGGCGTTGCGCGGCCAATGGCGATTCTACGATCGGCTGGTATCCGCGATGGTCGCCGTTCCCTCGGAGACCGTCTGAGGGGTGCGGACCCCTCGAATGAGCAGCCGGAGCAGAAAGGAATAGGCCGCATCGTCATCGTCGACGGGCGTATCATGTTCGGGTCGTGTCTCGAATTGGACGAATCCGTGCACGGCGGACCATATGGACCATGCGATGAGGTGCGGGTCATCCCTCCGGATCTTTCCCGCGGCCTGCCCGTAGCGCACCAGCTCAGTCATGGCGGCGAGGCATGCCTCCGAAGCCTCGCCCGCATGCCATCGCCACAACAGGGCGTAGATGCCGGGCGACGCCTTGGCGTGCCCGCGGTATACGACTCCCGCATCGTAGAGTCTTTGCAGGGGATCCTCGGTGGTGACGCGCAGGAGCTTCTCCCGTAACGTCTGGAAACTGTCGTCGATGAGAGCGTCGATGACGGCCTGCTTGTCGCCGATATGCCGGTAGATGCTCGCGGGGGACACATCCGCCTTTTCCGAGAGAAGCCGGATGGTGAAGGCGTCATAGCCGTCCTCTTCGATGATTCGTTTCGAGGCGTCGAGTATGAGGCCCCTGATCTCGGTGGTGGGCGTCCGCTGGCTTTTTGTCGTTTTCCGAATAGTCCTCATATGCTTCTCCGCATCATCCCGCCGTTACGGATGAAAAACGCCATCCGGCCCATAGGTCCCTGCACCGTCCCATGATGGGTGGGGTCGAAGGTCCAGCCACGCTCTTGGACCGCGCCTCGATGGGTGTGATGGCTAGTCCCACCGCATTGAGATTGCCACCGAGCCAAGACATGTCGGGGAACGCTGGCCGGCGCGGGCGATGACCTGCTGGGCTTCGGGGAAGCCGGACAGGCAGCCGTGGAACATGTCGACGCTCTGGCTGCCGTGACCGGGGAAGCATGCCGCGATGTCACCGATGGGGTTGCGTGTGTCCTCCGCTATCGCGCCGGCCATCAGGAGACGGTCCGTCATATCCGTGTCCTTGATCCGTGGGATCCGTCCGTCGTCTTTCATGATGGATGCTCCTTTCTATTGGGGGAGATTGCCTGAATCGTGTTTGGGAAGTGTGATCCAGCAGAGCAGCGCGAACGCCAATGCGAGGGCGCAGGCGATCCAGCATGCCGCATGCGTGGCGCTCATGAAACTGGTCGAGACGGACTGCTCCACGGTCTGTCGGATGCCTGCCGGCAGGTGCGGAAGGATCGATTTCGCGGCCATCACCGAATCCTCCGCGGCTTTCGCGATGGAAGACGGGATCTGCAGTCCGGACAACGAGTCCGAGAGCTCGTCGGGGTAGACGGAGGAGATCGCGGACCCCATGACGGCGACGCCCAGCGTGCCGCCGATCTCACGGATCGTGTCGTTGACGGCCGATGCGGCGCCGGTCGAGCTTTCCGGAACGGTGCTCATCAGGGCGTCCGTGGCGGGCCCTTGGATCAGGGCGATGCCGGCCGCCATCAGGGCCATGGTGGGTACGACCACGAACCAGTAGCTGCAATGGGCGTCGACACGCGTGACCACGAACATGCTCGCCGACAGGAACAGCAGTCCCGTCGAGACGACCGACCGGTATCCGAAACGTTTCGCCAATTGCGTGGCGAGCGGGGCGACCGCCGCCATGACCACCGCGAAGGGCAGCGTCGCGACCGCCGTCTGCAATGCGGTGTATCCACGCAATGCCTGGAACCATTGGGTGGTGATGAAGATGAAGCCGAACAGGCAGAAGAACGCGACGCAGATCGCGCAGGTGCTGCTCGTGAACGTGGCCCTTCGGAACAGGCCGACATCGATGAGCGGGGCGTGCGTATGCCCCTCGACCGCCGCGAACACCGCAAGTATGATCAGGGCCGCGCAGATGCCGCCTATGACCTGCCAGGAGAGCCAGCCGTAAGTCGGGCGTTCGATGATCGCCCACACCAGCAGGCCCACGCCGGCCACCGATAACACGGTGCCGGGGAAATCGAACCTCTCGGAACGGTACGCCCGTACCTCGGGCACCGCCACCGCGATGCAGGCCAGCGCCACCACGCCGATGACGGAGCACACCCAGAAAATGGAATTCCACGCATAGTGCTCCAGCAGGACGCCGCCGATGATCGGGCCCAGGGCGATGCCGACCCCTGATGTCGCCGCCCACAGGCCAACGGCCAGGCTACGGTACCTGGAGCCTTCGAAGATGACGATGATTGACGACAGCGTCGCCGGATAGATCAGCGCGGCGCAGACCCCCAACACCACGCGCAGCGTCACCAGCTGCCACAGGGCCCAGGAGAAGGCCGTAGCTGCGGAGACCACGGCGAATCCCGCCAATCCGACGAGCAGCATCCGTCTTCTTCCCCATCGGTCGCTGAGTTTGCCGGCGGGCAGGAGCAGCGCCGCGAAGGACAGCGTGTAGGCGTCCACCACCCACTGCAGGTCCGTGGACGAGGCGTTCAACGCGTCGCTCATCGTGGGAATCGCGACGTTGACGATGGTGTTGTCCATCACGACCAGCAGCACCGCCAGACACAGGGCGGTGAGGGCCAGCCCCCCTGTTCCCGGACCGTGCGTGTCTCCGGACCGGCATGGGGGTGGGAATCAACGAACGTTCAGATTGCATATCAATGTTCTCCTACTGTGTAACAATGTTATCTACAAATGAAACAATACTCCTCTCCATGGGGGGGGGGATCGCCACCATCCGTCAGCGAGGCATGGAAGCGCTCCGCGTGCGGACGGACCCACCGTCGGCGCCATGAACCATGCCGCCGCCCGTGGCGCGGGAACGGGAAGGCCATGCGGCGTCGCCCGGGGTCCGCAAACCCCATGGCATGTTCCGGGCCCGGGAATGCCACGGCCGATGGGTCATCCAAAATCAGCGCCGTCCGCTTCCGGGCGGAGAGTTCGTGCGGTCGCTTTGATGACACGGCCGCCGTCCCGTCGGGACGTTCGGCATCACCCGATTACCGGTCCAACCCTCACGGCGGGACCATGACCCGTCGAACTTCAATGAGGAAAGCGCCGGCCGACCCTTTGCCGGAAAACGCGAACCGTCGGCATGCCCCGCTGAAGCGACGCCGACGATGGTTTCGGATGGTGGGCGGCCCCGATCGCCCGATCCTTCTCGATCCGCCGCCCGGCGATCACCGAACGCCCGTGGCGGCTCACGATGGTTGCAGGCCCATGCCCATCCAAGGCGTTGGCCGCATCCTGCAAAAAACCGGGTCCATCGTACGCCCGAACATGCGAATCTCCGTACGCCGGCGTGGATATCCCGCATAGGCGGGATATCCGTCGGGGAGATTCCACTGACAGCGCGACCAGTCACTCATGCGCCGGCGGGAGACGCTACCATGAAGACGCGAATCATGTGAATCATCACGCAAGGGAGCATGACGTGAACTATCTGGAACATCGCCGACAGCACAAGGACGCGCTATGGGAACAGCTACGGGAACCACATCAAGCCCCGCATAGGGAGCATACCGATAAAGCGGCTGACGGCATCGCAGATACAGGCCACGTTCGAATCGTACATAATTCCTGAAGCGGAATAGCCACATCGCACACTAGTTTTCTCTGAATTCGATATTCTTTCTCTGAATTCAGAGATAAATCTCGGAATTCAGAGAAAACCGTTCAAGAATGATCTGCGTATCTCATTCAACGTACTGCCGCATACCGCACGTTGCGCCCACTGCCGACCTTCTTAGCGCGTCCTTCAAGGACTAGTTTTCGCAATTGGTAGTACGCCTGATTCTCCTCAAGATGCAGCAATTCCATCACATCGTTTTTGCTCACTGATTTCTGTTCATGCATTAACTCGACGATCAGTTCGGGATACCGCACCCTATCGATGTCTGATTGGCGAACGTATTCCATCGCCCTACCGCTGCGCCGATACACTTTCGCACCCAACATATACGTGCGGCGAGCTCCAACGCCAGCGCTTTCAACAAGCCCCGCCTCCGTCAGCTGCCCCAGTACGGTGCGCAGACGCTGGTCACTCATGTCCAGAGAGCCCGACAACACATCAAAGCCACAACGACGTTCACTCTTGAGCTTGTCCAAAATAAGCAGACCATCGAGAGACATGGACTTGCCGCTGCGCTCACGTTCCTCGGCCAGCAGTTCCACAAACGCCTTGTCGGGCACACTACGAGGCAACAGCACCGACACTCCACGCCTGTTGGACCTCGAATAATCAGGCAGAGGACGGCCATAGTTCAAAGCACCCTCGAATATACGGTCGATGCCGCGCCCCGTACGTTCGGCGAGACCGGTTCTCTTCAACGCATCCATCAGGCATGGATTGCGGCCACGCGGCTCCGCAGTAAGCAAGTTATGGACGTTGATACCTTCCACGAATCCACCGGGATTAGCAATGGTTAAGCCGGCATCATCCACCAATACCCGCACACGACCAAGAAGCGAATAGTCCCTGTGGCCGAATGCGTTGACCAAAGCCTCTCGGAAAGCCCTTTCGTCAAATTCGGGAACCACCGAAGAAAACAGACCCACGGTCAGCTCCGTGCCTGGATTCCAGGGCTTGAACGACTCGGCTATCTGTTCTATGGTTTTGAGCAACGGGCCACGGTAGGTCTGATTCACCTTGATGTCGGTACCCACAAGAACCTGAAAAGCCGCCTCATTCGTCGGCACAAGCCTCTGCAGCGCTTCTTCGTTGCCGATAAGCAGCAACCCTGCCAAAGTCGGCGTCAGCTCACCATTGACCGACACAACAAGGCGCAGCGATTTCTCCAAGTCCGCATCCGAAAGCTCCAAAAGATTCCGGTCACTGGATTGATAGGAAGCGATGATTTTGCGCAGGCGGTCACGCTCCAATGGATCGAGATCATCCCGGGTGGACTCCATCACCGGCTGAGCGGAATAGTCAAGTCTGCCCAGATCCGAAAGACGGGTGGCAATCTCATACGGATACATGGGCACACTTTCTGGCGTACCATCCATCTTCATCATGCGGCGAAGGATTTTCCCAGACTTGGTTGACACCACGCTCTGAGACTTAGGCACTTCGACTTGGACAACCTTGATATCATCACCAACCAATTCTGAGCGAACCGATATCGGCGGTACGGTCCTGTTGGCAATCATCGCGGCCATGCCAATAGGGTCTTGGTGCTTTTGTTTGACACCGGTCGGCGTGCCGTCATCCTCAACGCCTAGGTACACACATCCGCCATCCGTGTTGGCCAAAGCCACAACGGCTTCCACCAATTCGGAATCAGGCAAGCCCTTGAGATCACTTTTGAATTCCTTGGACAGCGTCTCTTTGCCGTACTCATGCGCCATTCGCCGTTCACCACCTATTGCATTTCTCTGAATCTTTCTCTGAATTATACAGTCTTTCTCTGAATTCCGAGAAAGATTCCTGAGTTCAGAGAAAACGGATTGGACGGCAAAGAAACTAGCCTCTGATAGATACGTATACAAATCAATCAATCAGATCAGCCATTCCGAACTATCCTGGATTTCATGGCAATAAACGTCAGCTCATCAGCACCTCGCCGTAATTGGTCACGAGAAGAGACGATGATGGCGTTCGCCTTGTATATCGTGCTCGAACCGCGAGAATGCGATGACAAAGGGCTTGACGTGCAGCGTCTTGCATCATTCCTGCACCGCACTCCCAGCTCAGTGGCATTGAAGATCTGGAACATCGCAGCCTACGATGCCAACCGCAAGGCCTGCGGTCGCGTGGGTATGAAGCATGGCAGTAAACTCGATTCCCAAGTCTGGCAATGGTATGCCGAAGACCCCGATGCATTCATGGAGCAGTGCCTGGATGTGCTGCGACGCGCACTCCTGCAAGCGAACGCAAGCAACTTCACCCCCGCCCCTCTGGCCCCCGACCGTCATTCGCCGCTCGAAACAGCAACAGCCCTGCTCATCGACGAACACGCACCCACCAAAGAGGAACGACCAATAACCATGCTTCAGCGGGTCAACCAATCCTATTTCCGCAACTCACTATTGCAGAACTACCACGGCACATGCTGCATAACCGGCATGCAGATTCCCAAACTACTGATCGCCAGTCACATCAAACCTTGGAAGGCATCGACGCCCAACGAGAAAACCGCCGCATCGAATGGGCTGTTGCTCAACGCCTTCCATGATCGGGCCTTCGACCAAGGCCTCATCTCCATCGATGACGACTACCGCATCATGGTCAACCATGACAAGGTGCGGCACTCCGACATCAACGACAGATGGCTCTATGACTTCGATGGACATGAGATCTCATTGCCGGCAATCAGCCAACCTTCGCATGAGTTCATCGAGTATCACCACAAGCACATCTTCCTCGCCAACGCCGCATAACAACACCGGGGAGGACCCCCTCCCCGGCCCACTCCTCGCTGCACCAGAGTATCGGCCAAATTCCTTCCCCATCATTTTCCCAAACCAGCAAGACACAACCTCAGGCTGCCCTGCTACACCAACTATCCGTTTCGGCCCGTCGCGGCACGCCGAAGGAGCGGCGACTTAAGCGGCCAGGCACTTAAGCGGCAGTCCAAAAACGTTGAAATAGAGCCGGAAACAGCCAGTCGCCACCGGAATCTCTGTAGGGGGGGGGCGCGGACCGTTTCCCAAAACCGTCCGCGCCCCCATTCCCTTGTTTCGCCGCAATTGACTACAGCGACGGGTTCGGGCGTTTCACCACGAGAACGCCATTGCGATGCACCGTATACGCACCGCCGTCACTGCCCCGTTCCGCCCGGAACAGGACGATCGGCTCCCCGGCGATGCCACGCAGTTCGACATCCGATCTGCCACGTGTCAGATAGAAGTCGAATATGGCGTCGTCGGATTGACGCACGGTGTGCAGAACATCAGGGGTCGCGCCGACGACTTGCGGCTGACGGCTGGATTGCGACTGACTGTTGACCTGCGGCTGACGGGAGGATTGCGGCTGCACGGCAAGCCAGCCGCTCACGAATCGCGTCAGGTCGCTCACGCCCAGATCACAGCCGAGGAAATACGCCTCCCCCGCGCCGTATGCGTTGCGGGTGAGCGCGGCCGTGCCATCAAGCTCCCACTCATCCGCTTCTTCGCCGGCATATGTGGCAAGCACCTGCACATGCGGTCCGGCGACGGTCACGTCGTTCTGCCACAGGCGGGTCACGGCACCGTCCATCGTGGATGAATCCCCGGTGCCCGTCAGCCGAATCTCGTTCGGCTCGCCTTCCGCCCCAGCACCGAGAATGTTGAATTCCTCACCACGAACGCCCAGCATCGAGCGCAACAGCCCATCGCCCGCACCGGGATACCCGCCGAGCCACGTGTGGAAGCGCTCGTCGAGCAGACCGGTCGCGTAATCGACCACCACACGGCCTCCGGCCTGTACGAAACCGGCCAACCGCCGCGTATCGGCATCGCTCAGTATCAGTACGGTCGGCAGCACGATGGTCTTATAGGAACTCCAGTCGTAGGCGAGCGGCACGATGTCGGCGCGTGCACCAGCGTTCAGGAACGCACGGTACCAGTCACGCACATCATGCCAATGGCTGAGTTTCATGCTCGGCAATGTCTCGGATCGGGTGGCCCACTCCGATTCGGCGCTGAAGAGGATCGCCGTGTCCGATGCCGCCAATCCGCTGCCTTGAACACCGGCGTCGGCGAGCGCCCGCAACGTCGCGCCCAATTCGCACACCTGACGGAACAGTTTCGTGTCCTCGCCGGCGTGCGGGACCATGGCGGAATGGAACGCTTCGGCGCCGAACGCGGATGCGCGCCACTGGAAGAAGTTGATGGCGTCTGCGCCCATGGCCACGTGGGCCAGGGAGTCGCGCACCGTCTCCCCTTTACATTTGCGGGTGTTCAGCGGTTTCCACTGCACCGCTGAGGTGGAATGTTCCATGACGTACCACGGTTTGCCGAGCGCCAGCGAATCCACGAGCGCGTCGGAGCAGGCCAGCTCGTCGAGATGGGATTCGCCTTCGTGGAAGTAGTGGTCGTTCGATACGAAGTCCACTTCCTCCGCCCACGCGGCGTAGTCCATACAGCACTGGTCGGTGGAGATCATGAAGTTCGTGGTGAAGGGTCTGTCGGGGCAGATTTCGGCGATCGCGTCACGTTCGGCTTTGTAGAAGTCGAGCAGCATGTCATTGCCGAACCGTTCAAAATCAAGCTTCTGGCCGGGGTTGACCATGGAATCGGCACCCATGAACCGCGGGATGAGCACTTCGCCGAAACCGGTCATCTCCTGTCCCCAGAACGTGGTGCCCCACGCCTGGTTAAGTGCGTCGATGGTGCCGTACTTGCGGCGGCACCATGCGCGGAAGGCTTCGAGCGCATTGTCGGAGTAGTCGTCGCGATTGTTCCACCCATACTCGTTTCCCATATGCCATGCCGTCACATATGGGTTGGCGCCGTAGCGTTCGGCGAGTTTGCGGCATAGGGTTAGCGCGTATTCCTTGAACACCGGGCTGGTCGGGCTCCAGGACTGGCGGGAGCCGGCGTTGACCGGATGACCGTACTTGTCTCGCGGAAGGACTTCGGGATGGTTTTCGTAGAGCCACAGGGGTGCGGTCGCCGTCGCGGATGCCAAATCAACCGCGATGCCAGCCTTGCCGAGCTTGTCGATGATGCGATCGAGCCAGCCGAAATCCCAATGGTCTTCGGTGGGTTGGAGGCGGTCCCAGCTGAAGATGGCAAGGGCCACGGTGTTGACACCGGCCTGGGTCATCAGGCGGATGTCGTCGTCCCAGACGTCCTCCGGCCATTGGTCGGGATTGTAGTCGCCGCCGAAGGCGATGCCGCGTCCGTCCGCGGTCAGCAGTTTCGGCCATGCAAAGTCACGTCGCGCGCGCACGGTTTCCTCCCTTGGCGATTGGCAATGAGGCCACGGCTTCATATCGGATACTAGCTGATACTAGTTGATGGAGGCTCCTGACCGACAGGTGACACACCGCCGGTTCCGACCTCGATGGCTTGCCGCTCTTCCTGACCGTGCTCGATGGGACCGGTCAGGGAAAGGATGACCGTCATCATGATGAACGTACCGGAAACGCGAACGTACCGGAAACGTAGAAGATCGCCGACGCGCCAAAGACCAGAACGATGTCGCCGCGAAACGGGCCGAACATCACGTAGGCCACGATCACGACAATCATGACGCCAATGCGCAGGTGGCGACACGGCAAGCCATCGGCGTCTTCGGCATTGGCGCGAAGCGTGCTTCGGTTTTCCTTGATTCGACGAGCGAGCAACCAGTACCGCGGGTTCTATATCAGGCCCAGCTATTGGCTGCTCGCTCGTCGACAGGTTGCACACCGGTAATCGGTTAGTGCGAAAGGTGATGCTTACGCTTCACGAGCACAAGCACGCCGGCCAACAAGATCGTCATCATCGCGATAACGACGATCGGGGCCACATCGGCACCAGTGGAGGCCATTGCCTCCGGGCCGGCATTCGTCTGCCCCTTGCCATGGCCATCGCCCTTCTGCCCTTGTTGGCTTCCGGACTGTCCACCCTGATGCCCACCTTGGCTTCCAGTCTGATTGCCGGCACCGGGCTTGGTGTCGGGCTGTTCCGGCTTGGGGAACGCGGCATTGTATGCGGCGGCGAGTCTGCCTGCCAGAGAGCCACTATCCGACGGATCACCGAATTGCGCTTTCACATTATCCGGCAATGCGGCCAGAGCAGTATATAGTTGCCGTACTTCGCTCGCCGGCGTCTGACCATTCAACGCACCGATGCCGCGCACCAAGGAGATCACCGACTGCTGCGTGTCATAACCGGAGGAATGTTCGTAACCGGCGAATCGTTTGGCGAAATCGAACGATCCGTCATAGGTGTTGCCGACACCGGTCAGGGAGTTGACATCGAAGAACGAACGCTCGGCCGCGGGCAGCGATGCCGAGTATGGCGAATACGTACGCATGGTGATCTTGTTGTTCGCTTCATCCATGCCGACGTACTGGAAGAACGCATTGCCGCCGTTATACGCGAACTGATAGTCGGACAACAGCCCCAGCACCGGATTGCCGGCGTCATTGGTCAGGGTCATTTGTCCGGATCCGTGATTGTGACCGGAGTACATCATGAATACCTGGTTGTACCGTTTCACGATGTTCCAGATTTTCGAGCCGGCACCTTCATCGTCACCGGCTTCACCGTTGTATCCGGAATCGTCATCGAGGGAGATTTCATTCGGACGTGAATCGGAGCACTTGAAGATATCGTGGCTCACCACCACAGTCGGGTTGTTCGGGTGGTCTTTGAGCACCTGCTCGAACCATCGCATATCGTCATTGCTTGCCGAGGACGAGTTGCTGACCACCGCGCCCATGTCGATGTTCATCACCAGATACTTGTAGGAGCCGTTGTCTACCAGATGGTATGAGGACAGGCCATCGGGCGAGTATGCAAAACCGTGTTCTTTCTGATACTTGCCGAAATCGGAGTCGGGTCCGAAGTGTTTCAGGTAATTGTCCGCCTTGCGCAAGCTGGGCACTCCGTAGCCATGCCTGCCTCCATTGTAATCATGATTGCCCGGCTGCTCCAGGAAGGGGACGCCCACTTTCTGCATACGCCCGAACACCTTGGACGATGCCTGCCATTGCGCGTCACTGTCCCAGTTATCCACCACGTCACCGAGGGACACGATGTTGGTCAGATTAAGACTGGAATCTTCCGAATCGAACTGGTCGATGGCTCGGTCCATCACCGTGGGCACCCAACGGATGGCATTCTGCGTGTCCGGCAAGAAAGCCATCGTATGTACGCTGGGGTTGTCCAGCACGAAACGATCGTTGGTACCGTAATCCTTGAGATACTCGGTCGGGTTGGGCACGATCCAGTTGCCCTGTGCCAGCGCACCGCGGGAGAATCTCACCTCCTGCAGGTTGCCACGCAGGAACTTGTCAAAGTCGTCCTTGTTGTATTGGCTGGTGTCGAAAGTGTCGTTGTAATACGACGAGCCGATGCGGAAGCGACCATCGGTCGGATCGGCATACAGGCCATTGCCGTTCTTGTTGATATTGCGGAATGCTTTGGCACCGTTGGTGTATGTCACCACGTTCGTGCCATCGGATACGACGGCGATGTGATACCAAACGCCACCGTGATCCATGGTGACGCCCCAGCTGGTGACGCCGTTGTTGGGATCATCGGTGTTCATGGTCGACTCATTGTCCTTGTTGGCGGCCTTGAACTGGGTTTCCTTGCAATTGGAGATCGACAGGCTCATCGACCCCATCTCGTGTTCATCCATGTTGCTGTTTGTGGATTGCCTGGCCGCAAGCCCCATCCACGAATCGGTACCGGCGTTGAAGTCATCGGGAAGGTAGTACACGAACTCCATGGTGTATCCGTTGGCAAATTGCTCTTTGTTGATGGGAGCGCCGCTCGCGGTGATGAAATCCGCGCCCTTGGGATCTCGCTGCTCGGGATGATCCTTCTTATGCGCCAGATCGCTGTCGCCGTTGAGCTTCAGGCTTCCACCACCGTCACCGTTCATCGAATTCGACGACCAGTTGACATAGTCGCTGAGCTTGTAATCATTTTTCCCGTAGGTCTGCATATGCAGATCGTTGCCGTTGCCCGACATATCCTTGATGACCAGGTCACCACCGTCGATGGAACCGGTGGAATGCGCCTGCTGGAATTTCCAATCGGCCACCACATCCAATGGGGCACCTTCACGTTCAAGCGCCGCGGCGGAGAGTACCGTACCCGGCGCGGCGAACACGGCAAGCGCTATGCACGCCACCGCTGGTTTGATGATATTGCGTATCTTTCCTATATGCATGACCAGGCTCTCCCTAGCACTCTCCTATTTCAACGACGATGCGAATGTGCCGTTGCAATGCGCCTACGCATCATGGCCTTTACAAGGCTATCCGCCGCTTTTCGGAGACGATGGCTGATTCAGGCACTGTTCATGGTGCGCGTATCAAATATCATTCGTCGTTCAACTGATGTTCAATGTGCGATGAACCGTATGAACTTGTTATGGACCGTCCCTATACCGGTCGAGTTGCCGTGTCGTGGCGGTACCGCCAGTTCCGGCCTCGTTGCCGGAGTAGGCATGGGGCATGTCCATGACCGCCGACCATATGAACGAACAGGCCCGTCCGCTGTGGACCTCATCTTGCGGTTCATAGCGGACGGGCCTGTTATATGGGAGGGGTGGCGGCGAACGGCGATGGCGCCACCAGGACTTCGGCTGCTATGGGATCGAGCTCATGGGCCTGGCGCCGCGCGTGGCGTGCGCGGAGCATGGCGTGGCGGCCGCCCAAGTGCCGTGGGCGGAGCCGGACAGCCGGCTCACCAGCGGTTTCGAGATGGAGTGCGCGTGGCCGGCGGCGGTCGCCAGCCAGAAGACCGCGGGCGGATTCCCACGCATCGCGTGGAGGACCGCCGGCCATATCGCGCGCAGGGTCGCCGCCCGGTTGGAGGAATCCTCGATGCCGTGCATGTTCGACGGTCCCACCGCGATAGGCGTGGACGAGACCAGCCACAGGAAGGGGCACACGTACATCACCGTGGCCGTCGACCACAAGCGCAAACGGGTCGCTTGGGCACACGACGGATACGGCAAGGAGGTGCTCGACCTGTTCTTCCGACAGCTGACCGACGAGCAGCGCGCCTCCATACGGATCGTCACCGGCGACGGCGCCAAGTGGATCGACGCCAGCGTGAAGGAGCGCCCGCCGAACGCCGAGCGCGTCCCGGACTCGTTCCACATCGTCTCCTGGATGAGCGACGCGCTCGACCAGGTGCGCAAACGGTTGTGGAACCAGGCCCGGCGCGGCAACGACAAGACGGCGACCGAGGCGATGCGCGGCGTCAAATACGCCGTGCTCAAGAACCCCGGCGACCTGACCGAACGGTAGGACACGGCCCTCGCCGCGCTCAGGGACACGGATCCCAAGGGCCAGCTCTACCGATCATGGCAACTCAAGGAACTCCTCAGGACGCTCCCGCACCAACCCGTCGGACAAGCCGAAGCCGAATTGAAACGATGGATCTTCCGGGCCTCCCACAGCCGCATCCCCGAGATCGTCGAACCATGCAGGAAGACCCGCAGACGCAAGGACGACATCCCCAAAACCATCAGACCCGGCCACTCCAACGCCAAGCCCGAGGCATTCAACAACAAGATCAAGGCCACCATCCGCATGGCCTACGGCTTCCGCCACGTCGACAATCTCATCGCCATGATCAAACTCCGATGCAGCGGCCCACCCATCCACCTACCAACACCCATCCTCCAACCCACGAAAACAGCAGAAGACTCATATTTTTGAATGGTTCTTGCGAAGATGTAGATCCGAAATCGTGGCTACAGCGGAAAGTGGCGTATCACGGAATTTGGGAGAGCGGGAAAATATGGCAGATAATGCTAACTGATTAACAGGGCAGATTGCCATGCCACGTCAAATATTACAGGTGCGGTGCAAACACCAACCTAGGGAACCCGCTTCCAATCATCCTTTCACGTAGCTTCCATAGCGAATCGACCTCCTCATCGGAAAGAGGGGCTCCTCGATTAAGTTTCGCGAACTTCGCCATCATGTCATCGTATATCAGATAGTGGCTTCTACCCCAGTCAATTATGGTGCCCCAGTTTTTTTATCCGGGATCGACAGAAGGAATTCCCTGTACGATGGTTCATGGACATCGGCCGATGAAGGCACGGATTCATCAGTAGGGACTTCACTGCTCCTAGAGGACAGGGAGCTCAAGGGGAATCCGGTCTTGACGCACAAGGAAACGAGATGGTTGAGTGAATTCACATTGATGGTATCATCACGTCCGTTGATCAAAGCCGTGAGTGAGGCTTCCGATTTGGGGCTTAGGAATGCCTTTCCGAGAGCGAAGTCGTAAAGGCGGCGGTAGGATTCGGTTGTGAGATTCCTCCAATCATGAATAAGATTCTCATCAGCGGCCGGCTGCTTTTCGCTTATGGCTTCATGCCGTGGCGTGGATGTGCTGGAGGATGTGGACGTTCTTCTGCGACTTGCATGTTTCGGTTTTTCCACGGCAAGTTCGACCGGATCGGCATCCAAACATGACGGATATCGCTTTAGTCCAGTCCAGCATTGATCCTTCTTCGCCCATTCGGACACGTTCTGGACTGGGCGTCGCGGATCATTGAGCACTTGGCTTGCCTGTTGTCCCGCTTTCAGCAGACAACCCAGCATTTTCGGATCGATGGATTGCCTATGCCAAATGGCGGAGAAATTGCATTCGGTTCCCTTGCGCTTCAGATCCTGTGAATATTTTGCGACGGCGTATTCCGCGATGTTCGACTGATAAGCGCCGAGGAACCAATCCGTGTGTTTGATGTGTTTGTAGACGGTATCGAAGATTATCTTCTTGCATACCAGACGCTTGTAGAAATCGGCGTCCAATTTCGCAGACGCATTGTCTCCTTGGGAGTTCACGAACTTGGCAAAACATTTCTGAAGGCCAAGGCTCGCGACTTGGGGCTGGTTGTCCCAACACATCAGATATTTGGGGGCCTCTACCATCTTGATGCGCTGCCGACTCGGGTTCGCCTTTTCAAAAGCCCTCCGGGCCGCGGAGTCCAACCGATTGCGTTCGCTTTCGTACTGTCCACGTGCGCGTTCGTAATACCAATGCGTCTGAATCGTCCCGGGCAAAGGCGGCGTGAGCGTCGCCCGGGAGAGTCTTTCCAGCTCCACTTGGTATTCGCTGTTGGAAGAGAAATCCGCTTCCGCGACCTTGTTTTGGCTGTTGGTGAAGCGCGAGATGTACGGGACCAGTTCCCTTGCCACATCCTCATGCACGACGACAAGTTTCACAGGGATGATGACTTGGGAAAGGTCGGTCTTGTCTTTCTGTTCTGTGTAGAAGATGGAGGCCGTCGTTTGGCCGCCGTTGACGATCTGCAGATCATCAAGCCGGGTGATCCATCCCTTTTCATTGGTTTCAACGTATGAGGCGGTCGCTGTCAAGCCGTTGTTATAAGCGACGAACCGGTCCGGTTTCTCGTTCAATGTCTGGCGGATGCCTTTGTTGACTTTCCCCCTCATTGAGAGGAATGAACGGACGTTGGCCTCCATGAGTTTGGATCCGTATTTTCTATACCATTTTGACAGCATGGTTCCGCTTACGAAAAGGAGATATGTATCCATGTTCTCATTGCCCTTGGAGGCCTTGACAGCGGGTAGTCCGTTCTCGAGAGCTATCGACATATGTTCGATGAGCCCCGCATTGAAGGATTCCATCAAGCGTCGGATATCCCAGATGTGGGTTTCCAAACTGATCTTGTTGTCCCCATTGTCTTTCGCGTATCGGTCTATCTGGATCTGGGATGAATCGTCACGTCCCGTGTACTCGCGGTCCGTGATGAAATACAGGCGGACGCGGCTGATTGTGGATCGATGCTCGTGAATGAACTGGGCGAATTCGAAGGTCTCGCTGCTTTCCTCGGCATGGGCTTGGTAAGTGCTATTCAACGCCGCGACGACGAAACGGCGCATGGCGTTGAAATACCGTTTGCATTCGTTGCTTTGTATGGTCGGCAGTGCGTCATTCTCGGCCAGCGTGAATTTGTCGTCGCAGGCTATGACCACGATGGACTCGTCCATTTCGAACGCGTCTTGGTCATATCCGTCGATGGCGAGGGCTTGGGGCGTGCCCATCCTGTAACGGGTGTACGCGGGATGGTATGCCGCTATGGCCTCGCTGTCCCTTAATATCTCACAGGCTGTTTCGAAGAAGGCCTCTTGGTCGTAGATATCATGGTCTTGGGCTCTTTCCGTGACCTCTCTCCAAAGCTCGTGACGGTATTCGTCGACGGTAAACATCATCACTCCGAATCTTTAAGTAAGGCACCTGTGTAAATCATGAACGGACGTATCCTGCCAAGATTGAGACTATACGTCAGATCCAGCGCATCTTCCGGCACATCCTTCGATTCCACGCGCGGGAAATCGGGTTTGACGGCATAGACAGATACCCGCCCGATATCGAAGGCCGTTTGCGAGACCAAACCGGAATAAAGGTTCAATCCCAATTTGGATAGTCCGTCATCGACATACTCCGTCACAGTGGACGGCTCTGAGGCCTGTTCCCTGAGCTTATCCACTAGTGCCGGGAGGGATAATCCCTTGTCGTCTTCCTTAAGCTCTACGACGGCAAGGTTGATGGAGCGCTTCGATGTGTCGAGTTGTTTTGGTGAGGATATCTTGATGCGTTCCGCGGCAGGGCGGATCGTTTTGATTTCCCAAGCGCTGCCATCATCCGGGAAGATGAAGTCCTGCGGCCTCTCATAGGGGCCTGTCCAAGACTCGCAAATCTCCTCCACACGCTTTCCGGTGCGTTTCGAGATTTCGAATATCGAGGCCAATTCGCCGAAAGTTCCGCGTAGGATTTTGAGGATGTCTGCATTACGGCTGCTTTTCAACAGGCGCTGCCACTGGTCGACGGTTGCATAGATCTGCCTTAACGCGGTATCCTTCGATGAGGCTTCGGCAATGCGTTCGGCGAAGGCGAGACAGATTTCCGCGAAGGCATGCATCA
>UMFL01019261.1_pt1 | contig 21761 bp, 10 predicted proteins | sample 1965001 | NCBI WGS metagenome assembly UMFL01 (sample SAMEA4836045, study PRJEB28245) | human gut metagenome | biome: gut microbiome; material: fecal sample | place: Denmark | collected 2008 | reverse complement strand
GACAGATATCAAGGCTCGAGAGATATATTCTGATTATCAATGGTGCTTTAATTGCTGGTACAGATACGGAAGATCCTGAGTCGTATGCATGGGTATTAACTATTCCTCAAACGGAATTTGATGGTAATCCGAACATGGATCCTAGCAAAGATCAGAATCCGATAGGTGATCATAAATAGTATTAATCTGTAAGCAAGTAAATTATGAAAGTAAATAAATATATAATCGGCATGTTTGTTGCCACTGCAACTCTTTTTGTTTCGTGCAACACCGACAATGAAGGAGATATATACAATGGCACAACAATGGGGGTGACATTCGCCACAGGTACACAATCGGTTTCCTTTCCTTCCACAGGATATGAGGGTTTTGATGTGGAAGTCTTACGCGCGAAATCTTCGGAAGCTACTACAATTAATTTATCAGCAACATTAGTTGTCGGTGATAAAGAGCAGGAACTCCCTGCCTCCATTACCGTACCTTCCTCGGTTTCATTCGCAGCAGGGGAATTTAAGACCAATATTCATGTTACAGTTGGAGATATAACTCCTGGACAGAATTATAAAGTCAAGATATCTTTGCCGGAGGAAATGGTTACGATAGACCAGACTTCGGATAAAGTCATAACTGTTTATAGGGATTATACTTTTTCTTCATTAGGAACTGGAACATTTAAATCTGCGGCTATGGCAGAGGAAGGGGAAGATTTTACAACTTGGGAAGTAGAAGTTCAAAAAGCAGACCAGATATCATGGTATAAAGCTATGAACTTATATGAAAAAGGATATAACATTGTCTTCAAAGTTAATGAAGCCAATGAGGTCACTGTAGAATCTCAGCCGGCATGGAAGCACGCATCCTATGGAGAAGTTTTTGTTTCAGGAAAAGGTGCTTTGGAAGACGGAGTTATTACTGTGAAGCTGTCGCATGATGTACCCAATGTTGGTGGTTTTGGTGAATTTAAAGAAATACTTTACCTACCTGCTAAATAATTTAGATTTAAGATATGAGGAAAAGATGAAGCTTTCTCCTTAATTATCCAATAGATTATTACCCAAGTATACAAAATTAATGTATACTTGGGTAAATCTATATAGTAAATCGGTCTTTGGAAATTATCGATAAACATCTGTTAACTCAAATTCGATTACTATATAAATGTGCCTGTAAAGACATATATGTTAAATATTTAGTTACATATTTGGAAGGAACACAACAAACCACCATCAATCCTTATGAACTGATTGTAATTCCTGACGGGAAGTCAAATTCTGATTACACACGGAATCTTCCATCAGTTTTTTAATGTTCTTCCCAGCCAAAACTCAAAAAAACGATCATAGACCGGATATAGCATATTATGCCGTCAAACAGTTGATATATTTCAGATATAACATTTTTATTAATGTACTTCCCGCTTTTCTGGAAATGGTGTGTAACAAATTTTGTATATTCTTTCAGTCTGATAGATTGTTGATCCAAAATCATAGTACTTTGATAAAAAGCCAGAAGACTTATAAAAATTTCTCCCGTCATATGACATTGTGAACCTAAATATATAAAATGGGCATTGTACAATGTTATATATCGATGTTCAAAATGGCTTTAACGTTCTTTCTCGAATCGGATCTTGAGCAATAACTTGAAATTAGTCAATCGCCACTAGGCAGATTTTGTCTGCTTTTCCTAGATAGCTAAGTATTTCGTCCAAAGTAACAGACGTTTTTTGCTCTCTCCCATTTCTAAATTCCAATTTGGATCTCCTCTTTCATTATTTCATGCATTTTTTTCAAAAAGATTATAATCTTATTACAATACAATTATCATAATGAGATTTATCGCAATTAGACTTTTTTATCGTATAAAGTAATTCTGAGGTAGAACAAAAGTAGAAAAAAGGTTATCATAACTTTGTTTAAAGTAATTCCCGCAGAGTTAATAAATAGAATCGACAAATTTTAATCTTTTGATTATAAACACTTTATATATTTTGTTAGTTCCGCAAAGACTTTGGTGGTTTCCTTTATCGGAATGGCTACACAAGAAGTGCCAGTTAAAGCAAACTTGAATATTGTATTGAAGTCTGATACAGAACAGCTTGAAGAGGTAATGGTGGTGGCTTATGGTACAGCGAAAAAATCTGCATTTACAGGTTCGGCTGCTACTATAAAAAATGAAAAAATAGCGACGAGACAAACTTCAAATGTGACAAATGCTTTGGCGGGTCAAGTAGCCGGAGTACAAACTACAAGTAATAATGGTCAGCCGGGTAAAGATGCTGAGGTGCGTATTCGTGGTATTGGATCTATATCGGCTAGTAACAAGCCTTTGTATGTAGTAGATGGAGTTCCGTATGATGGTGAAATTTCTGCTATCAGTACTTCTGATATAGAATCAATGACAGTGTTGAAAGATGCTGCTTCTAACGCTCTGTATGGTGCACGTGGTGCCAATGGTGTAATCTTGATTACTACCAAGCGTGGTAAGAGTGGGGAAGCCCGTGTTACTTTTGACGCTAAATGGGGTGTAAATAAACGTGGAGTACCTAATTATGAAACAATTACGGATCCGGCTACATTCTATGAATTAAACTATTCTTCTATTTATAATGCCGATTTGAAAGGATATGCGGCAGCCGGAGATTTGGCTAAAGCTAATGCGTACGCTAATCAAGAGATGCTTTCTTCTAAATATTTGGGATATCAAGTGTATTCCATTCCTCAAGGACAGCAACTGATCGGTATGAATGGCAAATTGAATCCTAATGCGACATTAGGTTATTCTGATGGTACATATTATTATACTCCGGATAATTGGTCGGATGAAATTTTTGAAAATAACCTGCGTCAAGAGTATAATTTAAGTATCAGCGGTGCGACTGAAAAAATGAATTATTATATGTCGGCCGGCTATTTGGATGATAAGGGAATTGTTCCTAACTCTGGTTTCCAACGTTATTCTGCACGTTTGAAAGCTGACTATCAAGTGAAGCCTTGGCTGAAGATGGGAGGAAATGTATCATTTACTCATTATGATAGCCGTGAACAGGATACTGAGGGTGGTACATCAAATGCAAACATCTTTTATGCATCAAATATTATGGGAGCCATTTATCCTATGTATGTTCGTGATGCACAGGGCAATATTATGGTAGATAATCGAGGTTTCCTTCGTTATGATTATGGAAAGCCAGGACAAGATTCAAATGGTAGCCGTAATACGATTCCTAATGCAAATCCGTTGGCAAGTTATATGCTGGATAAAATGAAATATTCGGGTGATGTGGTTAGTGGAAAATGGTCTGCTGATATTGATATTTGGAATGGAATCAAGGCAAAAGTGAATATAGGTGTTGATGTAAATAATGTGCGTGCTACAGAGATGGTTAACCCCTTCTACGGACAGTATTCTGAAACTAGCGGAGTCGGAGGTTTGATCAGTGTAGCTAGTGAGCGTACATTTAGTGTAAATCAGCAGTATTTGTTGACATACAACAAAACATTTAATGATGTTCATAATGTGGATATTTTGGCCGGACATGAAAGTTATGACTATAAATATCAATATTTGTACGGACAACGTGAGAAATTATATGATCCAAATGTTCCTGAATTAGGCAATGGTATTATGAACCAGAGCAATAATTCATATTCTCGTAATTATGCAACAGAAGGATGGCTGTTCCGTGCGCAATATGACTATGATGGACGGTATTTTGTTTCAGCTTCTTTCCGTCGTGATGCTTCTTCTTGTTTTCACCCGGATAATCGTTGGGGTAACTTCTGGTCTGTAGGAGCAGGATGGTTGTTAAGCAAAGAGAAATTCTTGGAAAACCAGTCTTGGATTGATATGTTGAAATTTAAAATCAGCTATGGTTTGCAAGGTAATGATAACTTGATGTTCCAAGGTGGTTTGTACCGTAACTACTATCCGTATCAAGACCAGTATACATTGGCAAACAGTAATGGTGATTTTTCAACTTCTCTATATTATAAAGGTAATAAGGAAATTACTTGGGAAACTTCACACAGCTTTAATACTGGATTTGATTTTGCTTTTTGGGGTGGTAAGTTAGGTGGTTCTGTTGAGTACTTCTCACGTAAAACAACCGATATGCTTTATTTCAAACCGGTAGCAGCTTCAATGGGTTATTCCCGTTTCCCCGAGAATGTGGGTTCAATGGTAAACCGTGGGGTTGAATTGGATTTGTATTCCAATATAATTGAAAACAAGAACCTTTCCTGGAATGTAAATTTTAATCTTACACATTTCAAGAATAAAGTCTTGGAATTATCTCCTGAGCTGAATGGGCAATTGATTGACGGTGCCCGGATTTATCGTGAAGATGAGTCTATGTACCAGCTTTATTTACCTAAATATGTAGGTGTGGATTCTGAAACAGGAGAGAGCCTGTGGGCGCTGGTGACTCCGGATGAGAATGGTAATACAGTTACGAAATCTTATTCTGTCGCTTCTGAAAACAGATTCGCATCAGGTGACATTTTACCTAAAGTTTATGGTGGTTTTGGAACAAGTGTCACAGCCTATGGCTTTGATCTCTCTGTTTCGTTTGCATATCAGCTTGGTGGACGTATTCTGGACTATACTTATCAAGGATTAATGGATGTGGCAGCCACGGGTAGTGCTTTGCATAAAGATATGTTAAAAGCATGGACTCCTGAAAATAAAAATACGGATGTTCCTCGTATGAATATTAATGACCAATATACGAACAGATTAACAGATCGTTTCTTGACTAGTTCGGATTATTTAAGCTTGCAGAATATTACATTGGGTTATACTTTGCCGAAGAGTCTGACACGTAAAATGCAGATTGACAGTGTCCGTGTATTCTTTGTTGCAGATAATGTGGCTTTGCTGACAGCTCGCAAAGGGTTGGACCCACGTCAAGGTTATGTGGCTGCTGACAATGTATATTCACCTATCCGCACAATTTCCGGAGGTATATCTTTAAATTTCTAATTTAGCAACCCATTTTTAAGAATATGAAATTGTCAAATAAATATATAGCATTTGCAGGTGTCGCTTTATTAATGGCATCTTGCGATTTGGATAAATTTCCTGAAGGAGATTACATATCTGAAGAACAGAAAGAAGATATAATCAATGGCAGACCCAATTTGATAACTGCTGAAGTGAACGCCATGGCAGCCAAATTAAATACTTTTGGTACGATTTCAGATGATGCCACTACTTATCATAATGACTATGGAATTCCTGCCGTGTTTATGATACTGGAATCAGGAGGACAGGACTTGGTTGCATTGGTTAATGGATATAACTGGTTTAGAACATCTCAAAATTATAGCGACAGGGTATACGATAGTTCAAGCGATGAATTGATTTGGAAAACGTTCTATAATCACTTGAAAGCTGCAAACAATGTGCTGAAATTGATAGCGGCAGATACGGAAGATTCTTCTTTGAAGGTTTATCGTGGCCAAGCTTTAGCTGCTCGTGCTTATGACTATCTGAACTTGGTTCAAATTTATCAGTTTACTTATGCAGGTCATGAAAATAGTCTGGCAGTACCTATTGTTACAGAAACAATGACTGATGAAGATATGCAGAATAATCCGCGTGCAACTGTACAGCAGGTGTATGACCAGATTATGAGTGACTTGAATACGGCTGCTGATTTATTGACCGGGTATGATAATGGCTCAAACAAAGATCAGATTGACGAGGCGGTAGTTTACGGATTGCGTGCTCGTGCCAATCTGTTAATGCAAAAATGGGCGGATGCAGCTAAAGATGCAGAACGTGCCATTGCTGGCGGTACACCTCAGACTTTAGCCCAGGTATCTACTCCTACCTTTAATTCAGCATCGGCAAGTTCATGGTTATGGGGAGTGATGATTACGCCTGATAATGATGTTGTCCAGACAGGTATTATCAACTGGCCTTCGCACTTGTGCTCTTTTACCGGGAACGGTTATACTTCAGGAGTGCCTGATGGATATAGAAAGGTGAATTCTGCATTATATGATTTAATACCCGAAACAGATATCCGTAAACAATGGTTCTTGTCTCCGGATAATAAATCTTCATTGATTGATAATGAGCAGATTGAGGGTACTTCCATCGTTGAATATTTTGGTTTGACTCCGTATGTAAATACAAAGTTCGGAGCTTATCAAAGTATATTTGGTAACACAACCAATGCGTCAGACTGGCCTTTGATGCGTGTTGAAGAAATGTATCTGATAAAGGCTGAGGCAGAAGCCATGGGTGGTAATCTGAGTGGCGGAAAGAGTACATTGGAAAATTTTGTACGGACATATCGGGATCCTTCTTTTACAAGTAAAGCTAATTCAGCACAGGATTTTCAGGATGAGGTTTGGTTGCAGCGTCGTATGGAACTTTGGGGAGAAGGTTTCTCACTGTTCGATATCCTACGCTTGAAAAAGCCGGTGGTTCGTAAGAATACGAATTATGACCCGTCTGTACAATATAATTCAGCAGCAGAAGCGCAGATCCTGATCTATCGGATTCCGCAATGTGAAATGGAAACCAATTCCGGAATCAGTGACACTGATAACAATCCGGCTGCTCCACAACCACAACTATAGGGAATAACTGTAATAAAAAAGAGGATGACGTTCAACGTTCATCCTCTTTTTTTGTTATATTTGTCGCGAACTTATTTAGATTGATAGATAAATGAAAGAATTTGTAATTTCTGAAGCACAGGTTGAAACTGCCATCTTAGTTGGTTTGATTACTCAGACACAAGATGAGCGTAAGACCAAGGAGTATTTGGATGAGTTGGAGTTCTTGGCCGAAACGGCCGGAGCAACAGTGGTGAAAAGGTTTACTCAGAAACTGCCTGCTGCCAATTCCGTGACTTATGTCGGTAGAGGAAAGCTGGAAGAAATCAAGGAATATATTCATCAGGAAGAGGAAAATGAGCGTGAAGTCGGAATGGTGATTTTTGATGATGAACTTTCTGCCAAGCAGATACGTAATATAGAAGCTGAACTGAAAGTGAAGATTTTGGACCGTACTTCGCTGATTCTGGATATTTTTGCCATGCGGGCTCAAACTGCAAATGCTAAAACACAAGTGGAGTTGGCCCAATATAAGTATATGCTGCCTCGTCTGCAACGTTTGTGGACTCACTTGGAGCGTCAGGGAGGTGGATCCGGTGCCGGTGGAGGTAAAGGCTCTGTGGGATTACGTGGGCCGGGTGAAACTCAGTTGGAAATGGACCGTCGTATCATTTTGAATCGTATGTCATTGTTGAAAGAACGGTTGGCTGAAATTGATAAACAGAAGTCCACTCAACGTAAAAACCGTGGGCGTATGATACGTGTAGCTTTGGTAGGGTATACCAATGTGGGAAAATCTACTTTAATGAATTTGCTTTCAAAAAGCGAGGTCTTTGCTGAAAATAAACTTTTTGCAACATTGGACACCACAGTACGCAAAGTGATTATTGAGAATCTGCCATTTCTGCTTACAGATACCGTAGGATTTATCCGTAAATTACCAACGGATTTGGTTGATTCCTTTAAATCAACCTTGGACGAAGTGCGTGAAGCAGATCTGCTGATTCATGTGGTGGATATTTCTCATCCGGATTTTGAGGAACAAATTTCTGTGGTTGATAAAACGATTGCTGACTTGGGGGCAGGTGGAAAGCCTACCATGATTGTTTTTAACAAGATAGATGCTTATACCTATATAGAGAAAGCAGAGGATGATTTGACTCCTAAAACCAGGGAGAATATTACATTGGAAGAACTGATGAAGACATGGATGGCAAAATTGAATGATAATTGTATCTTCATTTCTGCCAGAGAGAAAATAAATATGGATGAATTGAAGACTATTATATATAATAAGGTGCGCGAGCTACACGTACAGAAGTATCCTTATAACGATTTTCTTTATCAAACCTATGATGAAGAATAAATACATATAGAAGATGAAAACTTATCGTTCACTTACACAAGAAGAAATACAACAATTAAAAGAGAGATCATGCACTGCGGTTGATTGGGATGAAATTGAAGTAGTAGAGAACTTTAAGACGGACTATATTTATCATACCCGTTTTTCCGGAAAGGTCAGATTGGGGGTCTTTGAAGATGAGTTTACGTTGGCAGGTGGTATGCGTAAACATTCCGGATTGTATCATGCGACCTTGCATAATGTAACGGTGGGCGATAATTGTTGTATTGAGAATATAAAGAACTATATAGCCAACTATATCATTGGGGATTATGCATTTATAGAGAATGTAGATATCATTCTGGTAGATGGCCGGAGCAAGTTTGGGAATGGCGTTGAAGTAGCTGTATTGAATGAAACGGGTGGACGTGAAGTGCCTATTCATGATCGTCTGTCAGCGCATCAGGCCTATATTCTGGCATTATACCGTCATCGTCCTGAATTGATTTGCCGGATGAAAGCCATTATTGACCGGTATGCTGAAGAGAATGCTTCGGATACAGGTACTATTGGCCACCATGTTACCATTGTTGATGCGGGATATATAAAGAATGTACGAATAGGTGATTATTGTAAGATAGAAGGGGCGGGACGATTGAAAAACGGTAGCTTGAACAGTAATGAGCAAGCGCCTATTCATATCGGCTATGGAGTGGTATGCGATGATTTTATTATATCAAGCGGCTCCAATGTGGAAGATGGAACTATGTTGACCCGTTGCTTTATCAGCCAGGCATGTCATTTGGGACATAACTATTCTGCATCCGATTCTTTGTTTTTCAGTAATTGTCAAGAAGAGAACGGTGAGGCATGTGCCATTTTTGCCGGACCCTTTACGGTGACTCATCATAAGTCTACTTTGCTGATTGCCGGAATGTTCTCTTTTATGAATGCGGGTTCCGGCTCTAATCAAAGCAACCATATGTATAAGTTAGGTCCGATTCATCAGGGGGCTATGGAGCGTGGGGCGAAGACTACTTCCGATTCTTATATTTTATGGCCCGCACGTGTAGGTGCATTTTCTTTGGTTATGGGGCGTCATGTGAATCATGCCGATACTTCTAATCTGCCTTTTTCTTATCTGATAGAGCAGCAAAATACCACTTATCTGGTGCCAGGGGTGAATTTGCGGAGTGTAGGTACGATTCGGGATGCTCAAAAGTGGCCTAAACGTGACAAACGTAAAGATCCGAACCGTTTGGATCAGATTAATTATAACCTGTTGAGTCCCTATACTATTCAGAAAATGATGAAAGGGCGTAGTATTCTGAAAGAATTACGTAAAGTATCCGGAGAAACTTCAGAAACTTACTCTTACCAAAGTGCGAAAATTAAGAATTCTTCTTTAAATAATGGCATTCGTTTTTATGAAACGGCTATTCATAAATTTTTGGGTAATTCATTAATCAAGCGTTTGGAGGAGGTTCGTTTTAGCAGTGATGAGGAAATCCGTGCCCGGTTGATTCCTGATACAGAGATAGGGACAGGAGAATGGGTGGATATTTCCGGATTGATCGCTCCTAAAAGTGAAATAGAGAAGTTGATGGCAGATATAGAATCTGGAATCCTGACTAATGTGGATCAGATTCATGACCGTTTTGTTGAGATGCATCGTAATTATTATACATACGAGTGGACATGGGCGTATGGGAAGATGCTTGAGTTTTATAATCTGCGTTCCGATGAAATAACGGCAAAGGATGTTATTGCTATCGTGAAGAAGTGGCAGGAGGCTGTTGTCGGATTGGATAAAATGGTCTATGCCGATGCGAAAAAGGAATTTTCTTTGTCTGCTATGACGGGGTTCGGTGCAGATGGATCACGTGAAGAAATGGAGCAGGATTTTGAACAGGTGCGTGGGGTATTTGAAAGTAATCCGTTTGTGACAGCGGTATTGCAGCATATTAAAGCGAAAACAGCGTTGGGTAACGAGTTGATAGAACGGATTGCTTCTATATGATATTTTTGATGAGAGTATCCAGACTAAGATGAACCTTCGGAAAAGTTACAGATGGTAGTTACATATAAAAAGAGCCGTATGAATGCTGGAGTAGTCATACGGCTCTTGCTATTGGATGACATTTGAGCTTGTTTGGATACTCCCTTTTTATTTTTTTACCACAGGTAGTATAACTCTGCTTGCAGCTCCTTGCTGATGATAAATTTTGATCTTTTGTTTCATCACAAAATCTTCTACCGTACAATGATAGGTATCAATAAACCTTTGTGGATTGCGGTCAATAATGGGGAACCAGGAACTTTGAATTTGAATCATCAGTCTGTGTCCCGGCAGGAATGTGTGTGCCACATCATACAGTGTGTAATTAACCGGAGTTATTTCTTCCGGTTTGAAAGGCAGGGGATTGTCGAATCCCTTACGGAAGCGTCCTCTGAATAATTCGCCACGAATCATCAGCTGGTACCCACTCATTGGGTAGTCACTCTTTAAATAACTGCGTGCAGTTTTGGAATATTCAAATTTTTCAGGATATACATCAATTACTTTCACCATAAAATCAGCGTCAGTACTACTGATGGCAGTCATTAATTCCACTTCTATAGGACCGACCAATGTTAATGTATCACATAGCGGCTCCGTCATGAAAGTAATGACATCGGGACGTGAAGTAGCAAAGCGTTGGTCATCTACCATGAATTCTTTTGTCCGGTAAGTGGTAGGGTTTGCCGTATAGGGTACCGGACGTGACATATCTGAAATATATTCTGAATAAGACTCTTGTTCTGCCGGTGCTTGTGTGGATACTGATCCGTTCTTATGTATATAATAAGGTGTACCGGCAGTCTTTTGTACAGGCCATTCGTTGTATGTTTTCCATTCGTTTTCACCTGTATGGAATATATTTACTTTATGCTTGGGCTTTTCTCCCTTTCCTTCCAGGAAATATCGGAAAAAAGGATATTCTATTTTGTCCATGTAATAAGCCGAAGTGCTTTTACCGAAATACAGATTACCGAAACCTTGGAATCCGCGTACTGTCCATGCTCCATGCCACCAAGGACCGAATGTCAGATATAAATCTGTGTCCGGTGATTGCTCTTTGATGGCTTTATAAAGATTCCAGGCTCCGTAACAGTCTTCGGAGTCATACAGTCCACCTACCACCAATATGGCTGGCTTCAAGTTATAACAGGAGGTGCGTGCATCGCGCTCTTTCCAGAAATCATCGAAATCAGGATGGTTTTTGATATCATTCCACAATGTCTGTGTGGTATCACGTACCAGGTCGTCTACATTCTTAAAGGTACCGAGTGCCAGAAAATCTGTGTAAACATCATTCTTTACAATTTGGTTCATCACTCCTTTTCCCATGTGGCGTCCTTCCAGTCTGGGAAGGAAATTAGTGGTTTGCAGCAAGGTGAAGGCTCCGTTGTGATGACGGTCATCTCCACGGAACCAGTCGGTGACGGGAGCTTGCGGAGAAACAGCTTTCAAAGCCGGATGATTGGAGGAGGCTGTCATAGTGGCATAGAAACCATCATAACTGATTCCCCATGTTCCTACATTTCCGTTATTATATGTGTTGTGAATCAACCATTCTATGGTATCGTATGTGTCCGTAGCTTCGTCTATATTCTTTTTATCTTTCTTACCCTTTTTGTTTTTGTTGAGAGGGCGTACTTGGATAAATATTCCTTCACTCTTATGTCGTCCACGTACATCTTGGAAGACGATAATATATCGGTGCTCTATATAGTTTTTCAGATTAGTTCTGAAATGACGGTCAAATCCTTCTCCGTATGGGGAACAAGAGTAAGGGCTGCGGTGCATCAGGATAGGATGCTGCCTGCTGTTGTCTTTCGGTTCGTAGACAGCGGTGTAAAGCTTGATTCCGTCACGCATGGGAATCATGACTTCCCGTTTTGTGTAGATTTCCTTCAGTTTGAGTTCGATACTGTCCGGTTGGTTTTTTGCTTGGGTTTGTGTCCATCCTCGAGGGATGAGAAAGCATAACAGTAATGAAGTAATAAATAAGAATTTGCCTAATCTTTTCATGTATAATGTGATGTTATTTTAATGAGTTGGCAAAGGTAAGGACATTCCTTGAAAGTTTTCACGCTAATTAAGGAAAAATTTCGATAATAGTTACTACCTTTGTCACACTAATAACTTTTAACTAAAATAAGTATCAATATGGCAACACCTCCGTTCCATTATCAGCACATGTTCCCGTTGGGACCTGATAAAACCGAGTATTATTTGCTGACTAAAGATTATGTGTCAGTAAGTGAGTTTGAAGGAAAACCTATCTTGAAGATTGAAAAAGAAGGTCTGACTGCTATGGCTAACGCTGCTTTCCGTGATGTTTCTTTCTTGCTTCGCCGTTCACACAATGAACAGGTTGCTAAGATTCTGAGTGATCCCGAAGCCAGTGATAACGATAAGTATGTAGCATTGACTTTCTTGCGTAATGCGGAAGTTTCAGCTAAAGGCAAATTACCTCTTTGTCAAGATACGGGTACTGCTATTATCCATGGTGAGAAAGGTCAGCAGGTATGGACCGGCTATTGTGATGAAGAAGCCCTTTCCTTGGGAGTTTATAAGACTTATACGGAAGAAAATCTTCGTTATTCTCAGAATGCTCCTTTGACTATGTACGATGAGGTGAACACCAAATGTAACCTGCCTGCACAAATTGATTTGGAAGCTACTGAAGGTATGGAATACAAGTTCCTTTGTGTGACTAAAGGTGGTGGTTCGGCGAACAAGACCTATTTATATCAGGAAACGAAAGCTGTATTGAATCCGGCTACATTGGTTCCTTTCCTTGTTGAAAAAATGAAGACTTTGGGTACGGCTGCTTGTCCTCCTTATCATATTGCATTTGTAATCGGTGGTACATCGGCAGAGAAGAACTTGCTGACTGTTAAGCTAGCTTCTACTCACTATTATGACGAGTTGCCTACTACCGGTAATGAATACGGGCGTGCTTTCCGCGATGTGGAACTGGAAAAACAAGTATTGGAAGAAGCTTATAAGATTGGCTTGGGTGCACAGTTTGGTGGTAAGTATATGGCTCACGATGTCCGCATCATCCGCTTGCCTCGTCACGGTGCTTCTTGTCCTATCGGTCTGGGCGTTTCCTGTTCTGCTGACCGTAATATAAAATGTAAGATCAATAAAGACGGTATCTGGATTGAAAAGATGGATGATAAACCGGGTGAGCTGATTCCGGCAGAACTCCGTGAAGCCGGTGAAGGCGATGTGGTTAAGATTGATTTGAACCAACCGATGGCGGATATCCTGAAAGAATTGACCAAGTATCCGGTAGCTACCCGTCTGTCATTGAACGGAACCATTATTGTAGGTCGCGATATCGCTCATGCTAAATTGAAAGAGCGTTTGGATCGTGGCGAAGATTTGCCGCAGTATATCAAAGATCATCCTATCTATTATGCCGGTCCGGCAAAGACTCCGGAAGGTATGGCTTGTGGTTCTATGGGCCCCACTACAGCAGGACGTATGGACCCGTATGTGGATTTGTTCCAGTCACATGGCGGTAGCATGATAATGTTGGCAAAAGGTAATCGTAGCCAGCAGGTAACGGATGCTTGTAAGAAGTATGGCGGTTTCTATCTGGGCTCTATTGGTGGTCCGGCTGCTATCCTTGCTCAGAATAATATCAAGAGCATTGAGTGTGTGGAATATCCGGAATTGGGTATGGAAGCTATCTGGAAAATTGAAGTGGAAGATTTCCCGGCATTCATCTTGGTGGACGATAAAGGTAATGACTTCTTCAAGCAGTTGAAGCCGCGTTGCCTTGGAAATTGTAAATAATTAAATAATTCCGTAATAATACTAATACAGCCTTCCTCCCTTTAAAGGCGAGGGGGCTGTTCTGTTTTTTATTTAATTGGTGTTATCCGTTACCTTAATAATATGATGAAAAAACTACGATTGTTGTTTGTGCTGTTATGGATGACAAGCAACTTATTTTCTTCTCCTGTTACAGGATTATTAGAGCGCATCGACAAAGGAGCTTCCTCCAAATTTATTATTGAACGTCAGAAATCGGAAACCGATTTTTTTGAACTCGATCAGAAAGGTGATAAAGTAATTATCCGGGGTAATGACTATGTAAATATTGCTACCGGATTGAATTGGTATTTGAAATATTATGCAGGCATACATCTTTCTTGGAATGGAATGACTGCAAAACTGCCTGCTGTTTTGCCTCCTGTGACTAAAAAGGAACGGCATGAAACGGATCTGCCCTATCGTTATGATCTGAATTATTGTACTTTCTCTTATTCCATGGCTTTTGGGGACTGGGAGCGTTGGGAAAAGGAGATAGATTGGATGGCGCTTCACGGTATCAATCTTTCCCTGGCATTGACAGGGACTGAGTCGGTTTGGAGAAATGTACTTCTAAAACTGGGATATACTAAGGATGAAATTAATGAATTTGTAGCCGGACCGGGTTTTACAGCTTGGTGGTTGATGAATAATCTGGAAGGATGGGGAGGACCTAATCCTGAAAGTTGGTATACCCGTCAGGAAAAACTTCAGAAGAAGATTGTAAAAAGAATGCGTGAATATGGCATCGAACCTGTGTTGCCGGGATATTGTGGCATGGTTCCTCATAATGCAAAGGAGAAATTAGGATTGAATGTTGCTGATCCCGGATTTTGGTGCAGCTATCATCGTCCTGCCTTTTTACAGCCGGAGGATGAACGCTTTGAAGAAATCTCTGCTTTGTATTATAGAGAACTGACAAAACTGTATGGAAAAACTGGTTTTTACGCTATTGATCCGTTTCATGAAGGGGGAAGTACTCAAGGAGTAAATTTGGATGCAGCCGGTAAAGCCATCATGAAAGCCATGAAAAAAACAAATCCGGATGCTGTGTGGGTGGCTCAGGCATGGCAGGACAATCCTCGTACTCCGATGATAGAGCATCTGGAAGCAGGAGACCTGTTAGTCTTGGACTTGCATAGCGAATGCCGTCCGCAATGGGGAGACCCGGCGTCAGAGTGGTGTCGCAAAGGAGGATACGGGCAGCATGGGTGGGTGTACTGCATGTTGTTGAATTTTGGTGGTAACATTGGGCTTCATGGTAAAATGGATGCGCTGATTGATGGCTTTTATGACGCGAAAGCAGATGTTCATGCCGGAAGGACATTGCGTGGAGTAGGGATGACTCCGGAAGGTATTGAGAACAATCCGGTTATGTATGAGCTGGTGATGGAATTGCCGTGGCGTGAACATCGGTTTACTCGTGATGAGTGGTTGAAAGGATACGTATATGCTCGTTATGGGGTAGAGGATGAGGCTTTGCAACAAGTTTGGGATTTATTGGGTAACGGTATTTATAATAGTCCCAAGGAGAAAATACAACAGGGAACGCATGAGTCTGTATTCTGCGCTCGTCCGGGGTTGGATGTATATCAGGTATCCAGTTGGTCGGAGATGAAAGAATACTATAATCCGCAGGATGTGATAGAGGCTGCCCGACTGATGGTTTCTGTGGCTGATAAATATCAGGGTAATAATAATTTTGAGTTCGATTTGGTGGATGTGCTCCGGCAGGCATTGGCAGAAAAGGGGCGTTTGATGCAAAAAGTGGTAACGGCTGCGTTTCGGGCAGGAGACAAGCAAGTATTTGAGTTGGCTTCACAGCATTTTCTGCATCTTATTCTATTGCAAGACCAGTTGTTGGGTACCCGGAAAGAATTCAAGGTTGGAACTTGGATTGAAGCGGCACGTTCAGCAGGACAGACCCAGGAAGAAAAAGCATTATACGAATGGAATGCACGTGTTCAGATTACTACATGGGGAAATCGTGTAGCGGCAGATCAAGGCGGACTTCGTGATTATGCTCATAAAGAATGGAATGGCATTTTGAAAGATTTCTATTTTATGAGATGGAAGGCTTATTTTGATTATTTAGCTTGTGTCCTGGATGGAAAGCAACCGGAGGAACTTGATTTTTATACCTTGGAAGAAGCATGGACTAAAGAAACAGGATTCTATTCCTCAATTCCTGAAGGAAATACTGTGGTAGTAGCTAAAAACATTTTTGAAGAAGTTTTTTAAATGTTCTTTCTACTATGGATAACTTAAGACTTTCATAGGTTATAAGGCTTGATTATGGGTTCAGAACCGATGGGTATGAAACTATGATAACTTTATTCACGGTAGGGGGTGGATTGAATTTACCCCCTTACGGTGAATGAAAGTTATGGAAACAGATAGCGTGTGGAAAATGCTTACTTCTTCTTCTCGGATGTCTGTTTCCAGATACGTACCATATAGAATGCGCAATGTGTGAACGCAAAGGCGAACGAAATAGCGAGCAATGTCTTGTCTTCTTCCCAGCCTACTGTCTGTTGATGCCACAATCCTGTAATAACTGAAAGTACAGACAGGGCGATTCCTGTCATATTCAATATGGTGAGTCCTTTGCGTCGTTTTACGTTATGCTCCAGCTTGCTGTGTTTTACTCCATAGCAGGCATAAACATCCAGACCTATCAGCATCCATAATACCAATCGGATCCAAGTGTCAGCCGGAAGAAACAACATCATACAAAGGCAGGTAAGGATGCCCAGAATCGGTACCGTGGGAACAAAAGGAGTTTTAAAGGCACGATGTACGTCAGGCATACTTTTACGCACGATCAATACTGCCGCGCAAACCAATGTGAAGGCGAATAAGGTACCTATACTGGTCATTTCTCCGGCTACACGTGCCGGAACAAATGCTGCCAGCCCTCCTACAATGACCATGAATAACAAATTACTGTGTGCCGGTGTCCGGTATTTCTCGTGAATCTTTGAAAAGAAAGGAGGCAACAGTCCGTCGCGGCTCATACTTAGAAATACACGGCTTTGTCCTAGCAAAGTTACCATAATAACCGAGCAGTAACCAAACAGGATAGCCAGTACGATGGCCCGGTTCAACCACGGATAATCCGGATGAATTACTCCTGTGGCATCTGCATGTCCCATGTGGTCAATCGCTACGGCAACAGGTGCGATACCTTGTTGTCCTGCAAAGTCAGAATAATGGGCAACTCCCGTCATTACGTAAGCAAACACCATATAAAGAATGGTGCAAATCAGCAGGGAACCTAGAATGCCGACGGGCATATCCCGTTTCGGATTTTTTGTTTCCTGAGCGGCTGTACTTACGGCATCAAAACCAAGAAAGGCGAAAAATACAATCGCTGCTCCACGCAATACACCCGAGAATCCGAACTCGCCTAAAGTACCAGTATTGGCAGGGATATAAGGAACATAATTCTCTGCATTAATGTATTTCCATCCTAATACAACGAAAATAAGAATCACTGCCACTTTCAGGAACACAATGAAGCCGTTAAAGATAGAACTTCCTTCTGTTCCACGAATCAGAAAAATACTCATCAGCACTACAATCAGTGCGGCCGGTATATTCACAATACCTCCGTCCCAGGGACAAGCAGCAAGTGCATGGGGGATATTTATCCCCACTCCTTCCAGAAAAACAACGAGATATCTGCTCCAGCTGATACTGACGGTAGTAGCGGCAACAGTATATTCCAATACTAGATCCCAGCCGATAATCCATGCTATAAGTTCGCCCATTGTAGCATATGAGTATGTATAAGCACTACCTGCTACAGGTATCATGGAAGCAAACTCGGCATAACATAAACCGGCAAAGCAACAACCTATTGCCGCTATGGCGAAAGATAAAGTAATGGCAGGCCCTGTGTATCCTGCGGCTACTGTTCCGGTGATGGAGAATAATCCGGCACCGATGATAACACCTACTCCTAATGCGATCAAGCTCCATGGTCCCAAGACTCTTTTCAGGGTCTTGTTTCCAGATTCATTGGCTTCGGCTTGTAATGCAGCAAAAGGCTTCTTGATAAATAATCCCATATCTTTTTACAACATATTTAGTGATAATTGTGTGCAAAGGTACGGATAACTGCCCTGAATTACAAGCTATAAGTAAAGGCTATAACGATTATTCGAGATATTTCGTTATTCTTCCACTTAGTTGGAGCAGGGAAATTTCACAGACTTTGGTGTTATATTCAGCAGACAAAATACGTTCTTCCGCATCAAGCAGGCTCTTTTGGGCTTCACGCATCTCGATACCGGAGAGATCTCCCAACAGATAACGTTCTTTGGCTATTTCATGGTTTTCACGGGCGGCAACCAGATTCTGGCGTTCCAAATTTAATAAACGTAAATTATTGCGATAGGCCTGCCACAGATTGCTTAAATCCGCTTTCAAGCCCAATTCCAGCTGTTCTCTTTCCAGTTGCGAGTTACGTATTTGCAGGCTGGCATTGCGCTTTTCACGGCGACGGTTACCATCCCATAGGTTAATGCCTACGGTAATTCCTCCGTTTAGTCCCCAATTGCTTCTCCGGCTGGTGGCGTTTGTTTCATATTTGTTGAATGTATAGCCATAACCGGCGTTCAATTTTACATAGGGATAATTACGGGATAGAACCTGACGGTAATCCAATTGGGCAATTGTTGTATTTTGATCAGCTTTCAGCAGGTTGGCATTCGTCTTGAGGGTGGATTCCCATAATTCAGCGTAATTCAGCGCATCATTCACTGTTATAATGGAGTCATTGACACGTAGCGGTCGGTTGACTTCCTGTACGGCCATTAACTCGTTCAGGTTGATACGTGAGGTAACCACCAGTTCCTGTTGTTTCATATATTGTGCACTGTCTGCATTGAAGTCCACTTTGGCTTGTTGATAATCCAGCCGGGAAAAATTACCGATATGGTATCGTTCTTCTACAATGCGCAGGCGTTCTTTGGATAAAGACACAGCGTAAAGGAAGTTCTTCAGACGTATTTCCTGTTGTACATAATTATAGTATTCGGCAGTGAGTCCCGCTATGAAGTCTTCAAGGGTAATACGCGTGTTGGTTTCTCCCTGGCGTTCCAGTTCCTTCAGTTTTTTGTAGGTGGTGCTGATATTGAATCCGTCGAACAGAGTCCAGTTTACATCCAGTCCGGCCTTTAAGGTTTGGTCGTAGATGTTTCGTTCACTGGCTGTAGTGCCTGTACTTCTACTCTTGGTATCCGCATTGTCCAACGTTCCTGTATATCCGGCAGACAAATCAACAGTCGGCAGATAACCGGCATTTGCTAATGTGGCATTGTTATGGCTGATCTGTTCTTCATTACGGGTGATACGTATGGAATAATTGTTTGCAAGTCCTTCCTCCAGACATTTTTTCAGCGTATAAGGATATTGCGCATAGGTGGAAGCCACCCATGCAGTACAGATACATAAAGTTATAATGATTCGTTTCATACAGTTTCTGTTTTAACGTTTCGGTTGGTAGATATATAACTATAAATAGCCGGTACGATATACATGGTCAGGAAAGTAGATACTAACATTCCTCCCACAACAGCCGTACCCATGGCAATACGTTGGTTGGCGCCTTCTCCTGTTGCGAATGCCAGCGGGATCAAGCCTAATACGGTAGAGGCACTTGTCATGAGAATAGGGCGCAAGCGTTGCAAAGCGGCATCCCGTATGGCCTGCATCTTGTTTTCACCGGATTCTTGTTTCTGATTGGCAAATTCCACAATCAAGATACCATTCTTTGCTACCAGACCAATCAGCATAATAATACCGATCTGGCTGAATATGTTCATGGTAATGCCACCGGCATACATGAAAATCAGTGCTCCTGCAATGGCCAGAGGAACGGTAAGCATGATGATGAAAGGGTCCTTGAAACTTTCGAACTGTGCCGCCAGAATAAGATAGATAAGTATCAATGCCAGAATGAAAGCAAACATCAGGCTGGATGAACTTTCCCGATAGTCTTTGGAGTCTCCCGACAAGGCGGTACGGAAAGTTTCGTCCAAAGTCTGGGCGGCGATTTTATCCATTTCTTCCAAGCCTTGTCCGATGGTCTTTCCATCTGCCAGTCCGGCAGATACGGTAGCGGAAATAAAACGGTTGTAGTGGTACAATTTAGGAGGAGCTACGGATTCTACAAATTCTACCAGATTGTCCAATTGAATCATTTCCCCTTTGTCGCTTCGTATGTAAATAGATTTGATATTGGCCGGTGTATTACGTTGTTGGCGGTTTATCTGACCCAAAATCTCATATTGTTTTCCATTCATATAAAAATAGCCCATACGTTGTCCGCTGAGACCGTATTGCAGTGTTTCGGCTATATCACGCACGGTGGCTCCCATTGTACCTGCCTTATCACGGTTAATATTCACTCTCATTTCCGGGCTGCTGAACTTCAGGTCCACGTCCGCCATCTGGAAAGTAGGGTTGTCATATACTTTGCTTAAAAAAGCCGGTAATACTTTCTCCAGTTTTTCTATACTGACAGCTTGTAGTACATATTGTACGGGCATACTTCCTCTCCGTCCGCCGAAAGAAGACTGTTGTTGCACAAAGGCACGTGCTTTCGTCTTGTTGCGGATGGCCTGTGAGATACGTTCGGCAACTTCCATCTGGGTGTAATCACGATCTTTGATATCTTTCAATGTGATACGTATATTTCCACTGCCACTGGAAACACGTGCGGTTACAGATTCGGCATCGGGTATAATAGAATCTACCAGATTGTTGATATCTTCCGTATAATCACGGATGTATTCATAGCTGGCGCCTTCGGCTGCACGGGTATTGATACTTATTTGCGACCGGTCTTCCATCGGAGCCATTTCAGCGGGTATCTGGACCCAAAGTACTCCGATGGCTATCAACATAATCACTGTAACAGGTATTGCCCATATGCGTCTTTTAAGAAAAGCGTTCAGTGAACGGGCATATATGCGGTTCATACCTTCAAAGAAAGGCTCTGTCTTTTGGTAGAACCATCCCTGTTTTTCCCGTTTTATCAATAGCTTGGTTGCCAGCATAGGGGTGAACGTTAATGCGGCAAAGGAAGAAATGATGACCGAACCTGCCACAACGAAACTGAACTCACGGAACAGACGTCCGCTGGTTCCTTCCATAAATACGATGGGCAGGAACACTGCCACCAAGGTGATAGTGGTGGAGATAACAGCGAAGAAAATTTCTTTTGCCCCTTCTATTCCTGCTTCGAACGGACGCATACCTCGTTCTATGCGGATATAGATATTCTCTGTCATAACGATGGCGTCATCCACTACCAAACCTACGGACAATACCACCGCCAGCATGGTCAGCACATTGATGGAGAAACCTGCTATGTACATCACAAAGAAAGCTCCGATCAATGAAACCGGAATCACGATGCAGGGAATCAGTGTCACGCGCCAGTCGCGCAAGAACAGGAAAATGATGATGATAACCAGTACGAACGCTTCATACACCGTACTTTTTACTTCATCAATGGAAGCGCGGATAAACTTAGTGTTGTCAAAGCCATAGCTGTATTTCACATCGTCGGGCAAGTCCTTCTTCATCTGCTCCATACGCTGGTATACGGCATCGGCGATTTCGATATGGTTGGCACCGGGTTGTGGAATGACAACGACACCTACCATCGGCACTCCGTTCATTTTCATGTAACTCTTGATATCTGCCGGACCTAGTTCGGCGTAACCGATATCGCTGAAACGGACCACTCTTCCGCCTACTTCTTTTAATATGATGTTATTGAATTCTTTAGCGGTGTGCATTTGTCCCATGGTGCGTAAGGTCAATTCTACGGTATTACCTTCAATGCTGCCCGAGGGGAGTTCTATATTTTCATTGGTTATCGCGTTCTTTACATCTACCGGAGTAATGCCATACCCTGCCATCTTGGTGCGTTTCTTCCATCCGCAGATTGCCG
>UMFL01002441.1_pt1 | contig 22583 bp, 18 predicted proteins | sample 1965001 | NCBI WGS metagenome assembly UMFL01 (sample SAMEA4836045, study PRJEB28245) | human gut metagenome | biome: gut microbiome; material: fecal sample | place: Denmark | collected 2008 | reverse complement strand
GGCTAATAATAAACCACCAGTTGAACTGGTGGTTGCTAACTTAGAGGATTTGAAGGGAGGAATAACTAATTGACGTTGGCGGAATTTATGGTAAGATAAAAGGGCAGGATACAAATACCGAGGATATTCTGCGGGTTCAGACGAGGGTCTGTGAGTTGAAAAACATTTTTGAATAACTGTTATGTAAAAAGCATTGGAAAATAATCTGATGCTTTTTATATTTTAAACTATTTAAGAATTATTCAATAATATAAACTTTACATTATTGAAATACTTATAAAAATACAATTTGTATTGCATGTTAGTAGAAAAGGTGGTATAGTGAAAATATAAAAGAAGAAGCTATCAGATATTGGCAGTATCGGATAACTTCTTCAGGTAGAAAACTGATTCAATTTAGAAATAAGATCTAAAAAGAATAGTAAACTACGAACATATACTATTCTATACGTTATTTTCTAATTTGTAAAGTCTTCTATAATTTTAGAGTAAAAAATACTCTAACACACAAAGGAAGAATTACAAAATCTAAAAATCTTTGTAAATTCCCAATGTGAAAATAAAAATCAAATTGATACTAAGGCAGAAATGCGATTTAAGAGGAGAGGTGGTAAAAAGGATTTTGAATAGAATTATTTGACATGTCAAAGTAGAAAACGATGAGGTATAAACTAAATATATGATCGAACAAAAGTTTGAAAATATATTGCGCTACAGGTCGGAGTCTGCTATAATGTGGTAAAAGTGAATAAAAAATCAGAACTTGACTCCGAAAAATAAACAAAATAGACAAAAGGAGAAAGTGATGAATAATACAAACGAAAATAAAACAAGTGACATCTATCTTGCACATGTGGATTTTGAAACAGGCCGTACACAGAGCTTTCAGGAACATACAGATAATGTAACATCATATGCAAAAAGCATTTGTCCTATGGAAGAGATTCAGAAACTTGTCGAGGCGGCCGCACTTTTTCATGATGCGGGGAAACTCTCTGATGATGTGCAGAAAGATTTTCAAGATATCTTGAAAAAGGGAGATCAGGCACACCGAAACGATTTGGATCACTCAACCGCAGGTGGACGGATGCTATGGAAAATGATGCGGCAGAAAACAGCAGCAGAGCTGTTAAGTACAGTTGTGTACTCACATCATGGAATCAGCGACTGTATTGATTTTGAAAGCGGGTGTACCTTACAGGAACGCAGAGCGGAAAAAGAGTGTCAGGAAGACATTGTGAAGGAAAGATTTTTTCAGATCTTTGATAAAGAGAAAATCCAAAAAGTGTGCGAAGCAGCAGATGCACAATATGTTCAGATTAATAAAAAAATAGGAATGTTTGTGCGAAAAAGCACAAAACAAAATCGTCATTGTGGAAATGGATATTTTTATATTGGAATGTATTTCAGAGTATTGCTTTCTATGCTGCTTGACAGTGATTGGACAGATACGGAAAAATTTTTTCAGAATGAAGAATTGAAACAACGTATTTCAAAGAAAGAAATACAGAAAATATGGCAACAGAGTATACAATGTTTTGAGAACTATCTTAATCATGAAATTCGAAACAAGGCAGAAAATGGCCAGAGTCTTCAGGCAGTCCGGCAGGAGATTTCTGAGAGGTGCTATGAAGAGGCAGAAAAAGAAACGAGACTGTATCGTCTGACAGTACCAACGGGAGCTGGAAAGACATTAAGTAGTTTGCGCTTTGCACTGTATCGTGCCGAGCGGACCCAAAAACAGCATATTATTTATGTTGCCCCATTTAACAGTATTTTAAGTCAGAATGCCGATGAGATCCGGAGAGCAGTTGACGATCCGGATATCGTACTGGAACATCATTGCAATGTGATTCTTTCGGAGGGAAAGCAGGAGAAAGACTATAAAAAACTGACAGAAACATGGGATGTGCCAATTATTATGACATCAGCTGTACAGGTATTGAATGTACTTTTTTCGGGACAGAAAAGAGATATCCGCAGAATGCATACCTTATGTAACAGCGTGATCATTTTTGATGAGGTACAGGCCATTCCGAAGAAGTGTATGGAACTTTTTAACTTAGCAGTAAATTTTCTTACCAATTTTGCGGAATCGGATGTTGTATTATGTTCAGCTACCCAGCCATCCATTAAAGATTTGAAAGAGAATAATTTAAGTGAATGCATGGAGATGACGGGAATCATAGAAAAGTATGAAGAAACCTTTCGAAGAACGGATATCGTAGATTTGACAGAAACAGAAGCGTATCCGGGCGGAATGGAAATCGAGGATCTCTGTGATTTTACGTTGCAGCAAGCTGAGACATTTCGAAATGTGCTGGTCATAGTAAATACAACCGAATGTGCAAAACAAGTATATGAAAAGATAAAAAGCAGCTGTTCAGACGAAGATCAAGTTTTTCACCTGAGCAATAAACTTTGCCCGCAAAATAAAGAGGACACGTTGGAAACGGTCCATGCGGCATTACGAAAAAATAGAGAATCCGGATATACAGGCAGAGTGATCTGCATCAGTACACCGGTTGTAGAAGCGGGTGTAAATTTTTCTTTTGGCTGTGTCATTCGATCAAAAGCGGGATTGGATCATGTGATCCAGGCCGCTGGAAGAGGAAATCGCCACAAGGAGTATCCCTGGTTTGGAAAGATTTACATTGTACAATTGACAAACGAGGCCGAAAGTCTGGAAAAGCTGCCAGAGATACAAGAAGAACAAAGAGCAGTACAAAAATTATTAGAACAATTTCGAAGTAAGCCTGAAATTTTTGAAAAAAGATTAGATTCATCGAAAGCGATAGCGATTTATTATCAGTATTACTATCAGGTGCTGCAGGCTGATATCACGAAATTTCCGGCGAAAAATTATAAAACGACCTTGCTAGAAATGCTGGGAAAAAATTGTCCGGGAAGAAAACAATATTGGCATAAGTTTGAACAAGAGTATAAGGGGGGAATGGCACAGGCATTTGCAACGGCAGGAAAAGAATTTGAAGTTATTTCTAATGATTATAAGATTCCAGTTGTGATTCCCTATAATGATGAGGCCAAAAAACTGATTGCAGCATTTGTCGGAGCAGATGGTGAGTATTTACCTTGGGAGGAAAAGCAGAGGATGCTGCGGGAACTGCAAAAATATACGGTTGGAATTTCAGAAGTGCAGAAGGAACGTCTTAATAATGCAATATATCAAATTAGTGATGAAGAAATACTCGTGTTGAGCGAAGGGTATTACAGCAATGAAGTTGGTGTGCTGGAAGAACCGCAGATGAACTTTGAGAACTATTAAACATATTGGAGGTGGTACAATGGAAAAACATGCGAATACCATAGAGTACGAAGTGTATGGGGACTATGCATTGTTTTCTGATCCGGTGGTGCGTGTTGGAGGCGAAAAAACAAGTTATTCAATTCCAACTTACGAGGCATTGCGAGGTATTACGGAAAGCATATTTTGGAAACCCACGATCTCTTGGGTAATTGATGAAATTCGCGTTATGAACCGGATTCAGACGGAAACAAAAGGTATTCGTCCTATTAAATACAATGGCGGAAACGAACTGGCATACTACACGTATTTAAAGGATGTGCGTTATCAGGTACATGCTCATTTTGAATTTAATGAGCATCAGGTCAACATGGTACAGGATAGAAATGAGCGAAAATATCAGTGCATGTCAGAAAGAATGGTAAAGAGCGGAGGCCGGAGGGATATTTTTCTTGGAACAAGAGAATGTCAGGCATTTGTGGAACCGTGTGAATTTGGCAGTGGAGCAGGATATTATGATGATATGGAAAAAGATATAGATTTCGGTTTCTCTTATCACGGAATTACTTATGCGGAAGAAGCCGTTTTGTCGGAGGATCAGGGAAAAATGACGGTAAGATTCTGGGAGCATCCGACCATGACAAGGGGAGGCTACATCGTTTATCCACGTCCGGAAGAGTGTACAATCAAACGTCATATACGAAAAATGCAGACGAAAATATTTGAAAATATCGAGAAAGAAGAAAATGAAAAAGGGAGGTGAAAGATACGTGAACTGGGGAAGAGAAGCACTGGATTTGTACGAAAAAAATCTGAACAAGGTAGGAAAAATAGAATATCGTGGTGAATTTCCCTATACGCTGCTTCCAACATTCCACTCAACGGCAACGGCACAGATTACGGTAACCATTGATGAAGAAGGTAACTTTTTACATGGCGAACAGGTTCCTGCAAATGATAAATTTACCATTATTCCGGTTACAGAAAAATCAGGAAGCCGAACATCTGGAAAAGAAGCCCATCCCCTGTGTGATAATTTAAGATATCTGGCGGGCGATTATCCGCTTTATGTGGCGGACGATGGAAGCTGTTTTGAAATTTATATGGAACAATTAAAAAAATGGTATGAGTCAGAATTTTGCCATGATAAAGTAAGAGCAATTTATTATTATCTGCAGAAGAAAAGTTTGATGCATGATTTGATTGAACAGAAGGTATTGAAGCAAAATGAAGATGGAACGCTGGCAGAAAAGGAAACGATTCAGGGAATTGATCAAAGTAAAGCGTTTGTGCGATTTATTGTGCGCTCTTTAAGTAATCCACTGACAGAAACAGTTGATGAATGCTGGAGAGATAAGACCTTATGGGAAAAATATCAGCAGTATCAGCGGTCTATGGAAGGGGAAAAGGGACTTTGCTATTTAAGTGGAAAAAGAGAAAGTATTTCCTATCTACAGCCAAAGAAAATCCGAAATGAAGGAGACGGCGCGAAACTGATTTCTTCAAATGATAAGGATAATTTTACGTATCGTGGTCGATTTGCAACGAAAGAAGAGGCATTTGCAATTGGAAATGAAACATCCCAGAAGGTTCACAACGCATTGAAATGGATTATCCGCAGACAGGGAGGCACATATGATACCATGGTGTTTGTTACATGGGAAACAGCGGAGGATTCAGCAGGAAAATTAGAAGTTCGATGGGACTCGGATACGGAGCATATTATATCTGAATTTGATGAATGGGATACCGGACTGGAAGATCCGGAGTTTGACACCAATGCGATCGGAGCGGAGCTGTTTCAGAAGGCGATGAGTGGGTATCGCACGCTGCAGAACGAGGAAAAATGTCCCACGACCATGAAATATATGGTGTTATTAGGAGTCGATGCAGCAACACCAGGGCGCCTGGCAGTCGTGGAAGCAAAAAAAATTGAAGAAACGCGGTATTTAGAGAATATCAGAAAATGGCACAAGGACTGCTGGTGGCGTCATGAAAAATGGAGAGACGGAAAAAGAATTGTTTATTATGGCATGGTTGGAGTAAAGGAGATAGCGGATCTTTTATTCGGAATAGAAAATAATGGGAGTATTACCATTGTAGATGGAAACAGCAAAAAACTTTATGCTGAGGTTGCAAAGCGTATCTTGCCATGTATCTGGGATGGGCAGAGAATACCAGCTGATTATGTGGAAAGGGCGATAAATAAGGCATCTAATCCATTGGCATATAAAGAACAGAAAAACTGGGAGCAGATTTTGCAGCTTGCGTGCTCCATGGTTAAAAAAAGAAGAAAAGAACTTTATAAGGAGGAATGGAAAATGGCGGTAGACAAAAATTGTACAGAAAGAGATTACCTGTATGGAAGATTGCTTGCTGTAGCAGATCGAATTGAATATCGGACTTTTGATATGGATAAGGACAGAAGCAGAATTACAAATGCAAAGCGATACATGAATAATTTTTCGCAGAGACCGTTTGAAACCTGGAAAGTTATTGAAGAGAATATTCAGCCGTATTTGAACAAATTGCCAGTGCCGGAACGAAGATTTTATGAAAATCTGCTGGACGAAATCGAGGACGCATTTGAAAGTGTAAACGATTATCAGGAGAATAAACGTTTGAGCGGCTTATATTTACTTGGATTTCACAGTCAGTCCTGTGCGCTGAGAACTTACAAAACAGAGAAAACAGAGGAGAAATAAAGAAATGAGCGAATTAAAAGGAAAAATTGATTTTACATTATTTGTGAGTGCAACGAATGCAAATCCCAATGGAGATCCACTGAACGGAAACCGTCCGAGAATTAATCTGGATGGATATGGGGAAATTTCAGATGTCTGCATTAAACGAAAAATCCGAAACCGCCTGCAGGATCTGGGACAGAAAATTTTCGTGCAGTCAGATGACAGAACGGACGACTCATTCAAGAGTCTGAAGGAGCGCGCAGATGGTTGCGAGGAGCTTAAAAAACAGATGGGAAATAAGAAAGATGCGAGCAGAGATCTCTGCGCACAGATTGCATGCAGGGAGTGGATCGATGTGAGAGCATTTGGACAGGTTTTTGCATTTAAAGGAATTCCAGTATCCTTTGGCGTACGCGGTCCGGTGTCGATTCATCAGGCAGTAAGTCTGTCTCCGATTGATATTATGAGTATGCAAATCACCAAGAGCGTAAACAGCGAGGCCGGAAAAGAAGGAAAGGCATCTGATACGATGGGAACGAAACATAGAGTTGGGTTTGCTGTATACAAGGTGATGGGAAGTGTCAATGTGCAGCTCGCGGAAAAGACGGGCTTTACCCAGGAGGATGCTGAGATACTGAAAGAAGCACTCATGACATTGTTTGAAAATGATGCATCGTCAGCACGTCCGGAAGGAAGTATGGAGGTATGCCGGATGTATTGGTGGCAGCACGAGGAAAAAACACCGGCTATTTCGAGTGGAAAGATCCAGAGAGGATTTGACTGGAATAAAGATTTAGATCATCCGAGAAGCTTTAAGGATTATGATATTACCTGGAATGTAGAAGGATGCAGAGAACCGGAGATTTTTGATTTTGTCTAAAGATACGGTCGTTTTCCGTGAGGGGTGAATTGGAATGTATGATGAGGATGATTATCTGCAGTTGTCAGGAATTCAACATTTTGCATTCTGCCGGCGCCAATGGGCACTTGCATATATCGAGATGCAGTGGCAGGAGAATGTCCGCACGGTAGAGGGAAAGATTCTTCATGAAAATGCACATGATCCGGGTCTCAAAGAAAAAAGAGGAGATCTGCTGATTGTGCGTGCGATGCCGGTTCACTCCTGCGAAATGGGAGTGAGCGGCGAGTGCGATGTGGTGGAATTTCATCGGGTGAAAGAGGGGATTTCACTGCATGGAAAAGAAGGATTTTATCGTGTAGTGCCAATAGAATATAAGCGGGGAAAACCAAAAGAAGGAGAAGAGGATATCCTGCAGTTGGCAGCGCAGGCGTTTTGTCTGGAAGAAATGCTGTGTTGTGAAATCGAGTATGGATATCTTTATTACGGTGAAGTCCGCAGACGCCATAAGGTAGAATTTGATAATGCAATCCGGGAAAAAGTGAAGCAGATATTTGCAGAAATGCATAAGTATTATGAACAACAGTATACACCGAAAGTAAAAATAAGCAGGAAATGTAATGCATGTTCCTTGAAAGATATTTGTCTGCCGGTTTTAAATAAGAATAAATTGGTTGCGGAATACATTACCAAGAGAATGCAGGAAGAGGAAAATCTATGAAAAGATTGCTGAATACCTTGTATATTACTTCTGGAAATCGTTATCTTTCACTTGATGGGGAAAATGTCGTAGTAATGGAGGATAAAAAGGAAATAGGAAGAATCCCTTTACATAATTTACAGGCGATCGTGACCTTTGGCTATACAGGAGCGAGTCCGGCATTAATGGGGGCGTGCGCGCAAAGAGACATTGAATTATCCTTTATGTCCGGTATGTCCGGAAATGGCCGTTTTCTGGCGAGAGTCAGCGGAGAAGAAAAGGGAAATGTGACACTGCGAAAAACACAATACCGCATCAGTGAGAAAAAAGAAGAAAGCGTCAAAATAGCAAAGAATTTTATTCTTGGCAAGGTCTATAATGCCAGGTGGGTGCTCGAGAGAGCCGCCAGAGATTACAGTATGCGGCTGGATGCAGAATTGCTTAAGAAAAAATCAGCTTTTCTGGGGCAGAGTATGAATAAAATCAGAGAATGTGAAGATGCGGGAACACTTTTAGGACTGGAAGGAGAAGCTGCATCGGTATATTTTTCCGCTTTTGATGAACTTATTCTGCAGCAGAAAGAGGATTTTTATTTTCATGGAAGAAATAAGAGACCACCGTTAGATAATGTGAATGCGATGCTTTCGTTTGGATATTCTTTACTGGCAGGAATGTGCGGCGGGACGCTGGAAGCAGTGGGCCTGGATCCATATGTTGGATTTTTCCACACAGATCGTCCGGGACGAATGTCATTGGCGCTGGATCTGATGGAAGAATTTCGTAGCGTTATAGTAGATCGGTTTGTTCTGACACTTATCAACAAGAGGATTATGAAGCCAGAATATTTTTTAACTAAGGAAAACGGTGCCGTTATTATGACGGAGGAGGGACGAAAAGCCTTTCTTAGTGCATGGCAGGGAAAAAAACAGGAGATGATTACGCATCCATTTTTAGGCGAAAAGATCGAGTGGGGAATGGTTCCATATGCACAGAGCATGCTGCTGGCACGTTTCCTGCGAGGGGATCTGGATGAATATCCGCCATTTTTGTGGAAGTAGGTGATTTTTAATGCTGGTGCTGATCACATATGATGTAAATACACAAACCGTAGCAGGCAGAACGCGATTGCGCAAGGTAGCAAAAGAATGTACCAATTACGGCCAGCGAGTCCAAAATTCTGTCTTCGAGTGCCAGATGGATGCGGCTAAGTGCCGACAGGTAAAAGATATACTAGAAAAAATCATAGATAAAGAGACCGATAGTTTGCGGTTTTACTATTTGGGTGAAAAGTACAAAAACAAAGTAGAACATGTTGGTGCAAAAGCGGGATTTGACGTGATGGACACACTGATTCTGTAGTGCGAATGCTAAGTGCACAGAAAAAAGCAGGAAGATTCGCACTTGAAATTTAAAGGATTTTTGCTGAAAAGATAGAATTTGGGGGAGGAGGGAGATGAAATGAGGAAGAAAATATAGAGATATTGAATAAGCATAGCCGCGATTTAGAAGAAAAATTTGTCTAAATTTGCCGTCGCCCTCCGTGAGGGCGTGAGTTGAAATGATGTAAAGTTGTATCTTGCTGCTCCAGTCTTGGTCGCCCTCCGTGAGGGCGTGAGTTGAAATTGAAAGCGTGCATTGATTTCACGCTTGAAAAAACGTCGCCCTCCGTGAGGGCGTGAGTTGAAATCTCTTGATGCGTCAAAAAAAATGGGCCGTGCCTGTCGCCCTCCGTGAGGGCGTGAGTTGAAATATGATTGGTAGTCAGGGAGTTCGGCTCCCATTTTGTCGCCCTCCGTGAGGGCGTGAGTTGAAATAAATCAGAAAATCCAAACTATGAAGATCTGAGTGCGTCGCCCTCCGTGAGGGCGTGAGTTGAAATTCTTGTACTTCCAGCTTGTCCACATCGCGTAAAGTCGCCCTCCGTGAGGGCGTGAGTTGAAATGTCTGCATTGTGGTCAGCGAAGTCTCGACCAGAGGTCGCCCTCCGTGAGGGCGTGAGTTGAAATGAAAAACACGGATATGAGGTAGAAAAACCGGCTGCGTCGCCCTCCGTGAGGGCGTGAGTTGAAATTTTTCCGTGCGAAAAGAAAATTCGGTTGCATTGCAGTCGCCCTCCGTGAGGGCGTGAGTTGAAATCTTTCCACTTACGTTCCACGATGCGGGAAAGGATCGTCGCCCTCCGTGAGGGCGTGAGTTGAAATATTACCATACGCAATGGAAGATGATTTTCGTGAGTCGCCCTCCGTGAGGGCGTGAGTTGAAATAGGAGTACGACGCGGACCTGATCATCTGCGATGGTCGCCCTCCGTGAGGGCGTGAGTTGAAATTTGATGTACGACTCCTTAACAGCAGGACTTGCATAGTCGCCCTCCGTGAGGGCGTGAGTTGAAATGCATCTACCACACTACAGATCGCAGTTGCCTTCGGTCGCCCTCCGTGAGGGCGTGAGTTGAAATGATAAGTTCACAAAGAAGGGATCCCTGAAGGACTGTCGCCCTCCGTGAGGGCGTGAGTTGAAATTAAGCCAGTTAGTTAATTGTATCAGAAACGGACGCGCGGTCGCCCTCCGTGAGGGCGTGAGTTGAAATAAGAGACCGGAGAGCCAGTGGCGGCAGGTTGATGGTCGCCCTCCGTGAGGGCGTGAGTTGAAATGAGGATGTGAAAGCTAAGTTGTCCGAAAAGATGGGTCGCCCTCCGTGAGGGCGTGAGTTGAAATGCAACTTCTACAGCATCGGTGGAAACTCTGGCCGAGGTCGCCCTCCGTGAGGGCGTGAGTTGAAATATCGCTTGGTGCGCAAAAAAAAAATAACCAATGGAGTCGCCCTCCGTGAGGGCGTGAGTTGAAATAAGAGACCGGAGAGCCAGTGGCGGCAGGTTGATGGTCGCCCTCCGTGAGGGCGTGAGTTGAAATTTCATTAGTAAAGTTCTCCTTTCTGGGGGATGGCAGTCGCCCTCCGTGAGGGCGTGAGTTGAAATGATGCGTCCCCACAAACCGGCCCGATTCCTTTGTCGCCCTCCGTGAGTTGAATCTTCAAACATTGGCGGAATTATTTAGAGTATGATGTATCACACTTCGTGAGTTGAAATAACAGCAGTTATTCCGCAAGCAGAGGAGCGTTCTCAGGAGTGAAATGTGTTTGACACGAAAGGCAAACAATGTTAATCTATAACTATCGTAAGCGACAACTAACCGCTCATGTATTCGCAAGAACCATGAGCGGCTATTTTTCTATTTTAATATTCGGTGAGAAAGGAGGAAAATTATGAAGAGTCCATTTAAAATATTTTGGATCGTACTCGGCTTTCTGTGCCTGGGATTTGGCACCATCGGCATTGTGCTTCCGATTCTGCCGACAGTTCCATTCTATATGGCGACCCTGTTCTGCTTTGCGAAAAGTTCGGAACGGCTGCACAGCTGGTTTATTGGGACCCAATCATATAAGAAGCATCTCGACAGCTTCGTACAGCATCGGGCGATGACGGTAGGAACGAAATGTAAAATTATCGGGATGGTAACGGTTGTGATGGCGATCGGCTTTTTTGCTATGAAGAATATGCCGATCGGAAGAATCTGTATTGCTGTGGTATGGATGTGCCATATTTTGTATTTCTTCCTGCAGGTCAAAACCGTAAAAACAGAAGATCATATCCTAGGAGAAACAAAATGAACAAAGTAGAAAAAAAGCGGCAGAAAGAACAGTACGTCGTGGAAGAGATGATCCGCCTGTACTGCCGGAAGAACCATGGAAAAGAGGGGAATGCATCCGGCGGGATGTGTCCGGAATGTCAGAAATTAGCGGACTATGCAAAACAGCGGAGCCAGAAATGTCCCTTCATGGAACAGAAAACATTCTGCGCAAACTGCAAAGTACACTGCTACAAGCCGGAAATGCGGGAAAAGATCCGCGCCGTTATGCGGTTTTCGGGGCCGAGGATGCTGCTGTATCATCCGATTTTAGCTATCTGGCATTTAATCTGCAGCATGAGAGAGAAGCGAAAAGCAAAAGCATAAAAGAGAGGTACTTATGATTAAAACAAGACTGGTGGGGCTGCTGTCCCACGCGAAAAAGTATATCGTGTACACGATTCTGTGGCAGTGGACGGCGCTTCTGTCGCAGGTGATCGCGGTATTTACGGTCGCCGATCTGCTGGAACGGGTCGTGTATGGTGCGGTAACGGCAGCGGCTGTGAAACGGACGATTTTTACACTGGCAATTGTTGTTGTGATCCGCTTTTTCTGCGAGCGGATGGGCGCGCGGTCGTCGTATCTTGCGTGTGTGGATGTGAAGCGGATTCTGCGCGAAAAAATTTATGAAAAAATGCTGAAGCTCGGTGCATCGTACAGCGAGCAGGTGTCTTCCTCAGAGGTCGTACAGGTGTCCACCGAAGGTGTGGAGCAGCTCGAAACATACTTTGGAAAGTATCTGCCGCAGCTGTTTTACAGCCTGCTCGCACCGCTCACGCTGTTCGCCATCCTCTGCCGGGTGAGCTTGAAAGCGAGCATGGTCCTTCTGATCTGCGTGCCGCTGATCCCAGTTTCGATCGTAGTGGTACAGAAGATTGCGAAGAAGCTGCTGAACAAATATTGGAGTATTTACACAGGGCTCGGCGATTCGTTCCTTGAAAATCTGCAGGGTCTGACGACATTAAAAATTTATCAGGCCGACCAGCAGAAAGCCGACGAGATGGATGTGGAATCCCAGAACTTCCGCCGGATCACGATGAAAGTTCTGACGATGCAGCTCAACTCAACGAGCGTGATGGACATCGTAGCATACGGCGGCGCGGCGGTTGGCATGGCGGTGGCGGTATCGGAATTTCTGAAAGGAAACCTCACCGTGTCCGGCACGCTCTGCATTGTGCTGCTGGCGAGCGAGTTTTTCCTGCCGCTTCGTCTGCTCGGATCATTCTTCCACATCGCGATGAACGGCATGGCGGCGAGTGACAAGATTTTCAAAATCCTCGATCTGCCGGAGCCGCAGACGGGAGAGCGGACGCTGCCGGACGGACCGCTGGATGTCGTGTTGGAGGATGTACATTTTTCCTATGAAGAGGACCGGGAAATCTTAAAAGGCATTGACCTGACGCTCCCGGCGGGCAGTTTTGTATCACTGGTCGGCGAATCCGGCTGCGGAAAGAGTACGATCGCGGGTATCCTTGCGGCAAAGAACCGTGGATATACAGGGCGCATCACCCTGGGCGGTGTGCCGCTCTCGGAAGTCGCTGAGACGGATCTGATGAAGCACGTTGTTCTGGTCCGCCACAATAGTTACTTATTTAAAGGAAACGTAGAAGAGAACCTGCGCATGGCGAAACCGGATGCGACGAAGGAGGAGATGGAGGCGGTTCTGCAGAAAGTCAATCTGCTGGGATTCTTACAGACACAGAACGGACTGCAGACAGAGCTTCTCGAAAAAGCAGGAAACCTCTCCGGCGGCCAGTGCCAGCGTCTTGTGATTGCGCGGGCGCTGCTTCGGAGCGACAGTGCGGTGTATATCTTTGATGAAGCCGCATCGAATATTGATGTCGAGAGTGAAGAGATGATCATGAATGTGATTCATGAACTCGCAAAGACGAAAACGGTATTGCTGATTTCCCACCGCCTTGCGAACGTCGTACAGTCAGATCAGATTTATTTCCTGAAAAACGGTACCATCTGCGAGCGTGGAACGCATGCGGAACTGATGGAACAGAACGGCGCATACCGGCATCTGTACGACAGCCAGATGGTACTGGAAAACTATGGAAAGCAGGGGAATGCATGATGCACGAGAAGAAAAATACAGCAAAACGCAGAAGCGCCCTCCGGATTATGGGAAGCCTGATCGGGCTGGTGAAGCCATTGCTTCATATTATGATGGCGGCAATTATTCTTGGAACAATGGGATATTTATGTGCGATCTTCCTGACGATTCTGGCAGGACAGGTCATCATACACGGCTTACTGACGGGCGCGGCAGGGACGAGCCTTTCGGTGCAAAACATGTGGCTTGTACATACCCCGGTAAAAACGATACTCACGGTGATGATCGTGATCGCGGTGCTGCGCGGCATTCTGCATTATGCGGAGCAGTACTGCAACCACTTTATTGCTTTTAAACTGTTGGCGATCATCCGCCATAAAGTGTTTGCAGCTTTGCGGAAGCTCTGCCCGGCGAAGCTGGAAGGACGGGACAAAGGAAATCTGATTTCGATTATCACAACCGATATCGAACTTCTGGAAGTATTCTATGCGCATACGATTTCCCCGATTGCGATTGCAGCATTAACTTCTTTGATTATGGTATGCTTCATTGGAAGATACCATGTTCTGGCAGGGCTGCTTGCACTTGCGGCGTATCTGACGGTCGGCGTTGTGATCCCGATGTGGAACGGAAAGCGCGGAAGCCAGAAAGGAATGGAGTTCCGGACAGGCTTTGGCGAGCTGAACAGCTTCGTGCTGGATTCCCTGCGTGGCCTCGACGAGACGATTCAGTACGGACAGGGCGAAAAACGGAAAGAGCAGATGTCAGGGCGGTCGAAAGAACTGGCTTCTGTGCAGGAAAACTTAAGCCGCATGGAAGGCTCCCAGCGGTCTGTCACCAACATGGTGATTCTTCTGGCATCGTTCGGCATGCTGGCACTGACGATCTATCTTTACACGAAAGGCGGGATCGGATTTGAGGGAGTCCTGACCTGCACAATCGCGATGATGGGTTCCTTCGGCCCGGTCGTGGCGCTGTCCAGCCTGTCGAATAACCTGAATCAGACGCTGGCAAGCGGCGAGCGTGTGCTTTCCCTTCTCGAGGAAGCGCCGCTGGTGGAGGAAATTCCGGGAGATACGGCATCCGGCGGTGACCACGCATTTGCAGGAGCCGAGGCGCAGAATGTAACGTTTGCCTACGAAGACGAGATGATTCTGGATCAGTATTCGCTGAAACTGGAACCGGGAAAAATCACCGGCATCCACGGCGCGAGCGGTTCCGGAAAATCGACGATCTTAAAACTTCTGATGCGCTTCTGGGATGTCCAGACGGGGCGCGTTTCCGTGGACGGAGCCGATGTCCGCGAAATCCCGACGAAGCATCTGCGTGATATGGAAAGCTATGTGACGCAGGAGACACATCTGTTCCACGATTCGATTGCGAACAACATCGCTATTGCAAAACCCGGCGCGACGCGGGAAGAAATTATGGAGGCGGCGAAGAAGGCGTCTATACATGATTTCATCATGACACTGCCAAACGGCTACGACACCGAAGTCGGAGAACTCGGCGATACGCTGTCCGGCGGAGAAAAACAGCGGATCGGTATCGCGCGGGCATTCCTGCATGACGCATCCATGATCCTGCTGGACGAGCCGACATCGAATCTTGATTCCTTAAATGAAGGAATTATTCTGAAATCCCTGAAAGAATCGGCAGAAGAGAAAACCATTGTGCTCGTATCGCACAGAGTGTCCACGATGAACGTCGCGGATGTGGTATATGAAATGGAAAATGGCCGGATTTCCTGATTTTACAGCACTTGACAGAGAAAAGACGATGTGCTACACTAACAGTCGTTAAAGAAAAGACAATTAAATATCGATGTGTAAGGTGTCGGACATACGTGTCCGGTGAAAAGGGAAGCAGGTGTGAATCCTGCACGAACTCGTCACCGTATTTTGCAAGCAGGGGAATGATCCACTGGGAAACCGGGAAGGAGACCGATGCGCTGGAGTCAAATCCTGAAGCAATGAGCCGGGAGACCTGCCTTTCGCAGTACAGGAACGTTACGTTCGTGCCACGAGGAACTGGCAGTACAAAACAGGAAAGCGGACATTTGCCCCACAGCGGGTGAGATGGTTTTCTTTGTGATGAAAATACTGGAAGCCCCTCGTTGAAAAACGAAAGGGCTTCTTTCTATTTACGCGGGCAACGAGCCAAAGTCCGTGCTTGCACGAGACCTTAGCGACTGCCGCGATAACTTGAGAAACTCGCGGAGCGTGTTTCTCATAGTTTGAAATGTAAGACGTCCCCGATATTGGTTGTTGCAAAGATACCAGCAAATGGGAGGAAAACAAAAATGAAAAAGAAACTTGTAGTCGCTTTAATTTCAGCAGCTATGGTAACATCTATGCTCGGCGCATGCGGAAGCAGCAACGCATCCAGCAGCAGCGCAAGCAACACAGCAACAAGCAGCGTAAGTGCATCTTCCGCATCTGAGGAAGACACCACAGCAGCAAGCAGCAGCGTAAGCGCATCTTCTGCATCTGAAGAGGTATCCGCAGATGCAGACCAGGAGGCAGCAGATAAAGTGGCAGCTTTGATTGACGCAATTTATGTACAGGAAAGAAATGATAACACCGACGAGCAGTGCAAAGAAGCAAAAGAGGCATGGGATGCCCTGACAGATGCGCAGAAGGAACTTGTAGAAGGAGAGAACGCAGATCCGGATTACTTCGGAAGAGACACAGGTGATGCTTCCAAGGATGATCCGTTAAACGGAGACGAGATCGGCGAGAATGAGCTTCTGGTTGTAAGCTTTGGTACTTCCTTCAACGACAGCCGTGCTGAGGATATCGGAGGCGTTGAGAAAGCTCTGCAGGCTGCATATCCGGACTGGTCCGTAAGACGTGCCTTCACTGCACAGATCATCATCAACCATGTACAGGCCCGCGATGACGAGAAGATCGACAACGTAGATCAGGCACTGGAAAGAGCCGTAAGCAATGGCGTGAAGAACCTGATTATCCAGCCGACTCACCTGATGCACGGAGCAGAGTACGATGAGCTGAAAGAAGCAGTAGATGGCTACAAGGATAAATTTGAGTCCGTAACCATCGCAGAGCCGCTGCTTGGCGAGGTTGGAAGTGACGCTACCGTAATCAACGAGGACAAACAGGCCGTTGCAGAAGCAATCACGGCACAGGCAGTAAAATCTGCAAATTATGACAGTCTGGATGCAGCAGCAGAGGACGGCACTGCTTTCGTATTTATGGGACATGGTACTTCCCACACTGCAAAAGTAACTTACAGCCAGATGCAGACACAGATGGATACTCTTGGATACAAAAACGTATTCATCGGAACCGTTGAGGGCGAGCCGGAAGAGACCGCTTGCGAGAATGTGATCGAGGCAGTAAAAGCAGCCGGATACAAGAAAGTAATTCTTCGTCCGCTGATGGTTGTTGCAGGTGACCACGCAAACAACGATATGGCAGGCGAGGATGAGGATTCCTGGAAGAGCCAGTTTGAGGCATCCGGTGCATTCGATGAGATCGACACTCAGATCGAAGGTCTTGGAAGAATCGATGCTGTTGAGCAGCTGTATGTACAGCACACCAAGGCAGCTATGGACGGCAACGGCGTTCAGGACGATGCTGAATAATTAGGGGTTGTATTCCGAACGTAAAATAGAGTAAAATAAGATCCGGCAGTACGGCTGAAGAGACTCAGTGTGCTGTCGGATTTTAAGTTGAGCGGATGAAAAAGATCCGCTTCAAGGTGATACAAGGAGGAATTTTATTATGAGAAAAAAATTAGCAGTTCTTTTTCTTGGAGCAGCACTGACTGTATCCATGCTCGGCGCATGTGGCGGAAAGGATGCAGCGTCATCTTCTGCATCTGCAGTATCTGCGTCTTCTGCGGCAGACGGATCTTCCGCTTCTGTACAGGATGCATCTAAGGCAGAGAGCAGTACATCCACATCAGATGTTTCAGCAGAAAGCGCATCGGCAGCGGAGACTGCAGGAGAAAGCAGCGCATCAGAGCTGGAAGACGGTACGTATACGGCAGACTTCAATACAGACAGCAATATGTTCCATGTCAATGAAGCAAAAGAAGGAAAGGGTGTCCTGACGGTAAAAGACGGAAAAATGACCATCCACATCAGCCTGGTATCCAAAAACATTGTCAATGTCTTTGTGGGAACAAAAGAAGAAGCGCAGGCAGACGGTGCAGAGCTGATCGAGCCGACCACAGATGAGGTAACGTATTCTGACGGAACCACAGATGAAGTGTACGGCTTTGATATCCCGGTAGAAAAACTGGACGAGGATTTCAATGTTGCGATCATTGGTAAAAAAGGAACCTGGTATGATCATGTAGTCAGCGTATCCAATCCGGTACCGCAGGAGTAATCCCGGAAGAAAACAAAAGATATCCACAGAAGGCGAACCATTTTGCACCGTCTGTCCACAGAAATTGTGGAAAGAGAGGGGAAAAGCGGTTCGCCTTTGTGGATATCTTTTCTTATTTTTCCGGAAACAGTTTGCGGAACAGAAAACGGATGAAGGGTCCGCAGTACATGAGCTGCCAGAAGAAGGCAACCGGGAAGTTTAAAAACGTGGTCTGGAGCCAGACAGCAACGAATTCCTTTCCGGCATTTTTAAACAGCAGTGTTGCAATAAAACTCATAATCGGACACATAATAGCAATAATCATAATGGAAATTGCCAGCGTGATTACGATCGGACGATCCTGCGGTGTTACCATGCAAAAAGCTAATTTGTGAGCCAGATGATCCACGAGGAAAAACTCGAGGATAAAAGCGGCCGGCCACATGATCATCATCTCGTGAAACGCCATCAGAAAGACCTGATTTGTCATTCCGCCGATGTTCATGGAAATGTTGTAGCAGATCATGGCATAGACCATCAGAAAGGACATCATGAGGGTAAATACAACGTTTTGAAATTTTGTTTTTGGCATCGATTGTTCTCCTTTTCTTTACAATTTTGAAAAATGGACGCAAAAAAGACACATGTGTTGTTCGTTAACCAAGCAATGCACTTGTGCCGTTTCCAATCTGATACCAATCTTTTCTGCCGTTTTTAATTTTGAACCGTCGATTATTATAACGTCTCCGGCGGCGTTTGGCAAGAGGAAATTGAAAAATTTTTTGAAAAGACAGATAAACAAGAAAATTCGATGCGTGCTGGAAGCACGGTTTGGCGAATGGTGCGGGGAACGGCACCGGCGGGAAAAAGAATGGATTGCGAAACGGGAGCGGGATTGCTACAATAGAACATAGTGAAAACAAAGAGAAAACGCAAAAGGAAATCAATATTATGTCAGAGATCAGAAAAATCGAAAACTTTGCGGCGCCGGAGCTCGACGTGTATGCGCGTCTTTCAGAACCGCAGTTATTGCACTATTATGAACCGCAGCCAGGCCTTTTTCTCGCAGAGAGTCCGCGTGTCATCGAGCGCGCACTGGATGCCGGTTATGAACCGGTTTCATTCCTTGCCGGAAGCGCAGAGCTTGCCGCAAACGAAGCACTCTTTGCGCACTGCCCGGACGCGCCGGTCTATACAGCAGAGACGAAGGTGCTGGAACAGCTCACAGGCTTTGCCCTCACGCGCGGCATGCTCTGCGCGATGCACCGCCGTCCGCTTTCCACAATGGAGGAAATCTGCCGGAACGCCCGCCGCGTGGCGATTCTGGAAAATGTCGTGAACCCGACGAATGTCGGTGCGATTTTCCGTTCTGCCGCCGCGCTTGGCATCGATGCCGTGTTCCTCACATCAGGCTGCAGCAACCCGCTGTACCGCCGCGCCATCCGCGTGAGCATGGGAAATGTCTTCCAGGTCCCGTGGACCGTGCTGCCAGGCGGCAGTTACTGGCCGGAGCAGGGAATTGCTGCACTGCAGGAACTTGGATTTTATACCGTTGCGATGGCATTAAAAGAAGACTCCGTTCCGATGGATGATCCGTCGTTAAAAACGCATGAAAAGCTCGCCATTCTGCTCGGAACCGAGGGTGACGGACTGGCAAGTGATACGATCGCTGAAACAGATGCAACCGTGCTGATTCCGATGACACACGGCGTGGATTCACTGAACGTCGCTGCGGCGAGCGCTGTCGCATTCTGGGAGCTGGCGGGAAGAAGATAAAGATGTTCCGTCGGTACCGGAGATTACGGAATAAAAATAGGATCAGAGATAGATTTTCGGGATGCATATTTTGATGCATCCCTTTTTGAATTTACGGATTTTGAAATTCCTTCCGATACATCTGCGGCGTACATCCCACTTTGCTTCGGAACTGCCGGTTGAAGTTGGAAAGGTTGCGGAAACCATTGTCGTACGCGATTTCGGACACACTCCGCGTCGTACTGCGCAGCGCCTCGCAGGCGGCTTTGATCCGAAGCTGTGTCAGATATTCAACGGCCCCGAGTCCGAAGGTCTGCTTAAAACAGCTCATAAAATAGCTTTTGCTCAAATGCGACAGCCTGGCAAGTTCCTCTATGGTAATCGGGTCGGCGAAGTGCTCCTGGATATAGGCGAGCACAGGCCGCAGGTTTTCAGCAGCCGCAGGCATGGCGGGACGATCGGTGCAGAGTTCCGGCGATGCGGCGAGCAGATAGAAGAAGCGGAGCAGCTCACTTTTCAGCAGAAGATCGGAGACAGCAGAGTTTTCACGGATGCAGCGGAAAATCTGATGGACGGATGCAGAAAGTGCAGCATAACCGGAATGTTCGGGTGAAATCGGTGCCTGGATGCGGCGCCGGGCGGAGAAAAACGGCTGCAGAATTTCCGTGTAGCTGCGGTCGTCATACCCGCCGATCAGCATATTCTGGTGGAAAACAATCGTATCATAAAACATCGACTCCTGCTCGGCGGGCAGAATGGCATGTACGAGGTTCGGCTGAATCAGAAAAATATCACCGGCATGCGCCGTAAGCAGACGGTCCTCATACTGAAAATACCCCGTTCCGCGTTTGATATAATTCAGCTCCATCTCCCCGTGCCAGTGCAGCGGTACGCCGGGAAAATAGTCGGGCATCCGGCAGTCATAATAACTGTAGGGAACCTGCATGGAGCCGTGCTGGCGTTTTTCTTTCGCAGCAGAAAGCATCATAAAATCCTCCTCCAAAAAGCATGTCCGTAAAATGCCGGGAATGGCAGAGCGTGGCATGGATAAAATCAGTTAATGTTCACTCAGCAGTGAAACACTTGCTGTTTCGCTGCGTAAGAAAGTGATTCAGGTGTGAGCAGCCCTCCTTTTGCGAAGCAAAACTTTAAATGAGGGTTGCGAAGGTTACAGTTCGCTGGGTACCAGTGAACTGTAACTAAAATCATAGAATAGTATTAGAATGAAATAGGAAATTACTGGTATTTCAGCAGATACAGTAGTAATATATCATATAGAAACACTTGCTGCAACGACGAAAATACAGCAGAAATAAGAGCGAAAGAGGAAAAGAAAAAATGTCAAAATGGTTAGATAACGCAGTATTTTATGAGATTTACCCGCAGTCCTTCAACGACACCAACGCCGACGGAATCGGAGATTTCCAGGGTATCATTGAAAAATTAGACTACATCAAGGAGCTGGGCTGCAACGCCATCTGGATCAACCCGTGCTTCCTGTCCCCATTCGGTGATGCAGGATACGATGTCGCAGATTACTGCCGCGTTGCACCGCGCTACGGAACGAATGAGGATCTGAAGAGCGTTTTCGAAGAGGCACACAAACGTGACATGCACGTTCTGCTCGACCTGGTTCCGGGCCATACATCTGTTGAGCATCCATGGTTCAAAGAATCCATGAAAGCAGACCGCAATGAATTTACAGACCGCTACGTATGGACCAATAACGTATGGGAAGCACCGGAAGGAATGGGAAGCCTGCGCGGCATTTCCGAGCGTGACGGCGCCTGCGCCATCAACTTCTTCTCCAACCAGCCGGCCCTGAACTACGGCTTTTATCAGCCGGATCCGGAAAAACCGTGGCAGCAGTCCTTTGATGATGAGGGACCGCAGGCAACGCTGGCAGCGATGGAAGATGTCATGAGATTCTGGCTGAACATGGGCTGCGACGGCTTCCGTGTCGATATGGCGGGCTCTCTGGTAAAGAACGATCAGGAAGGCAAAGGAACCATCCGCCTGTGGCAGCAGGTACGGAATTTTCTCGACGCCGAGTTCCCGGATGCAGCCATGGTATCCGAGTGGGGCGAGCCGGACAAATCCTTACAGGGCGGCTTCCACATGGACTTCCTGCTTCACTTTGGACCGTCCCATTACAACGATCTGTTCCGCTGCGATGAGCCATTCTTCTCCAAACGCGGAAAAGGAGATATCTCTGAGTTTGTAGAGACCTACAAAACCAACTACAATAAGACCGCACAGAAAGGCCTGATCTGCATCCCGTCCGGAAACCATGATATGGACCGTCTGGCACGCCGTCTGCAGGGGGATGAGCTGAAAATTGCTTTCGCTTTCCTTCTTTCCATGCCAGGTGCGCCGTTCATCTACTACGGTGATGAAATCGGTATGCGCTACGTCGAAGGCCTGAAATCCGTTGAGGGCGGATACAACCGCACCGGTTCCCGTTCTCCGATGCAGTGGGATGACAGCACCAACGCAGGATTCTCCAGCGCACCGGCCAGTGACCTCTACATCACTATGGACCCGGGCAAAGACCGTCCGACCGCCAAAGCACAGATGGCCGATCCGGATTCCCTGTACCACGAAGTTAAAAAACTCATCCAGATCCGCCAGAGCAGCAAAGCACTCTTAAGCCGCGGAACCATCGAGTTCGTTTATGCAGAGAAAAACCAGTATCCGCTGGCATACGTCCGTGAGGCTGAGGGTGAAAAAGTCCTCGTTATCATCAACCCATCCGACAAAGAGCAGTCCTTCCCATACAGTGCAGAGCTGAAGGATGCCCTCTACACGATCGGAGGAAAAGCAGAATCCAAAGACGGAACCATCACCATCCCGGCACAGTCCGCAGGATTCTATCATATCTGATCGAAAATAAAAATGACAGGGAGATCCAATCGAATTTTTTCGGAGGATCTCCCTGTTTTTAAATATGATACACTCTCAGCTCATGCAATGCCCTGGTCGCTGCAATATACTGCGCCTGCATCATCATCTCCCGTTTCTCGTCCTTCGGGAAAATCGAGAACACCTGATCAAACTCCAGCCCTTTCGCCAGATAAAATGTGGTAACCGTCAGTCCTTTCTTAAAACTGGAGCTGTCACGGTTCAGCCAAGAAAGCCGCTTCTCACAGTCAAAATCTTTTTCCGCCAGAATCTCCCGCAAAATCAAATAAGCCCGTTCCGCCGTCTTCTCATCCGGTACAATCACCGCCGCCGTC